>Ga0209636_10000919_pt1 | contig 29183 bp, 15 predicted proteins | sample DeeMarSWOR152_54_FD_187464 | JGI IMG/M metagenome (GOLD analysis project Ga0209636, IMG submission 187464) | Marine sediment microbial communities from White Oak River estuary, North Carolina - WOR-1-52-54 (SPAdes) (version 2) | ecosystem: Environmental > Aquatic > Marine > Intertidal zone >...
ATTTCTTTTTCAGCTAAAAACTCAGAAAGCTCTTCAGCTAATTTCTTAGTAAGAGTTGTTATGAGGATGCGATTGCCTTGAGCTATTGTGTTATGGATCTCTTTTATCAAATCAGGAATTTGATTAGTAGTTTTTCTTATTTCACACTTTGGATCAACAAGTCCTGTTGGCCTGATTATCTGCTCAGTAATAGTTGAGGAAATACCAAGCTCATAATCACCAGGCGTGGCAGATACAAAAATCACATTTTTCATATATTGATTAAATTCCTCAAAAGTCAAAGGACGGTTTTCATAAGCACTAGGCAGCCTAAAACCAAAATCAATTAAATTTTTTTTCCTTGAATAATCCCCATGATGCATACCATGAACTTGAGGAATAGTTCTATGACTTTCATCAATAAACATTAAAAAATCTTTTGGAAAAAAATCAAGAAAACAAAATGGTTTATCACCAGGTCTTCGTCCATCAAAATGCATAGAATAGTTTTCAATACCTTTACAAAAACCTGTTTCCTCAATCATTTCAATGTCATAAAGAGTCCTTTGTTTCAACCTGTATGCTTCAACCATCCCAAGTTGAGTAAGTCGTATCTCTAACTCTTTTTTTATCGACTCAATTGCACGTTTTTTCTTATCCTCAGCAATAACAAAATGACGTGCAGGATAAATAAAAACATAATCTAAATTATCAACAGTATTACCTGTAATTTTGCCAATTTCTTTTATTTTTTCAATTTCATCTCCAAACATCTCAATACGAATTATATTATTATAGTAACCAGGAATTATATCAATAGTATCACCTTTTACGCGAAAACGACCGGATGCTAAATCAAAATCATTTCTGTCATACTGCATGTTTACGAATCTTTCAAGAATTTCTTTTCTAGTAACATTAAAACCTTTTCTTAGCTCAAAACCCAAATTTACATAATCACTAGGATCACCTGAGGTGTAAATAACAGAAACTGATGCAACAACTATTACATCTTCTCTTGACAAGAGTGAAGCAGTTGCAGAAAGCCTCATCTGCTCTATTTTTGGATTAACATCAGCGTCTTTCTCAATGTATTGGTCCTTGGAGGGAATATAAGACTCAGGTTGATAATAATCATAGTAACTAACAAAATATTCAACACGGTTGTTTGGAAAAAATTCTTTAAACTCACTAAATAGTTGTGCAGCAAGAGTCTTGTTATGCGCAAGAACCAATGTAGGTTTCTGAATCTGCTGAATTATATTTGCCATTGTAAATGTATTATGAACAAAAACATTTCCAAAACCCGCCATAAAATTTTCATTATCTTCTACAGAGATATCATAGACATAATAATTTAAATTTTTTAATTTTTTAATATTAATAATTCTTCTAAAGTTAAATTTTATTAAATTTATTAAATATTTATAATTTTTATCTTTATTAATAAGCCAATTTGTTATTTTTGAAAATATTTTTTTAGAAGGATACCTTAGACCATATTCTAACATTGATATATAGCTACGACTACAACCTGCAATTTTTGCAATATCCTTTTGATATAAATTATATTTTATTCTAATTTCTTTGATAAAATTTGAAACATTTGGTATAACATCAACATTTGTATTTGCATTTTTTTTAATAGTTTTAAAAAGTTTCTCTTTTTTATAAGAAATTGAAAAAGATATGTATTTTTTAAATAATAAAAGATTTTCTTTACCGGTTATATTTAATTGATAAAATATTCTTTTCATTTTTTTATGAGTAATTCTTGAAGTTATTCCAAATCGTAAAAGTAAATTTTTTGTATCATAGATTAACTCTTTTGATGCAGAAAGAAGAAGAACTGAATTAGGTTGAACCCACCCATCTCCATCGAATAAAGCTCTTAGAAAATGAGTTAATTGATTATTAGATAGATTATAAATAAAATCTGGAATTTTCTTTTCAAGAGCAATACAACCAAATATTTTATAAAAATTTGATAAAGATTTTGAAAAATAAACTATATCGTTTTTATTTCTTTTCCAAAAATTTATATTTAATGATTTACAAAACTTTTTACATTTATTTTGTAAATTTTTATTAGAGTTAGAAATTAAAATAAAATTGTTAGCATTATGTCCTTCTGAAAGATACAAACCTGAAAATAATAAAAAATTTTTATCTATTTTGATTAAGGGAGAAATTACATCTTCTTTTTTCGTGATTATTTTTACATTATCATATATATTTTTTAAATCTAAATTCATAAAATTAATAAATTTATAAAATTGAGTAACTGTAATTCCTCTTTCCTTTGTTTTTTTTAGAATTTGATTTAATTTCCATCCATAAGATTTAAATTCTTTTTTTAGGAATTCTAAGGTTTCTTTATGGGTTGGATCATATTTTTTTATTAAATTACCAATATATACTTTTACATTTGGATTATAATCTAAAAGATTGATATATTTTAATTCTTTGTGAGGCAGCATTATATTATTTGATATGGGAAGATAGTCATCTAATTTTAAATCAGAAGTTTTACAAGACTGTAATTGACAATTTTCAAATTTAAAACAATTATGGTCTTTTGTTACTTTAATCAATGAATTGTCGTCTAAAGTAATTTCATAAATATAATCTTCTTTGTGTCTTGAAACCTGTTTTATTTTTTTTTCTTCTATCTTATAATTTTTTGTATTAAATGATAATACTTTGTATCCCGTAATAATACTATATTCACTTTCCTCGATTTTTCTAGAATTTATTAAATTCTGTTCAACAAATTCTCCAATTTCTATTTTTTTAATATTTCCTTTTTTGTCACGTAAAATAAGAGGTTCAGAATAATCTAAACTTTTTCCAGAACCTGTAACACCAAGGAGAGTCTGATACTGTACATTACGTTTTAAACCATCTACCAACTTTTTTATTGCCTCAGGTTGCGAGCCTCTTGGTTTCATATCTGTTACAAGTTTGAAACTGTTTATTTTATCAACTCCTTTTTGCGTAAAAGCCTGTTATATTTTATTGCAAATCTATGAGCCTCATCTCGTATTTCCTGGATGAAACAAAGAGCTTTATCTTTTTTTTCAAATACTAAAGGAATTTCTAAATTTGGTACATATATTTCCTCAAATTGTTTAGCAATAGAAATAACCGGGATTTTCAAATTTAGTTTTTCAATTTCTTGTAAAGCAAAATTTAGTTGTCCGCGTCCACCATCGATAATAATCAAATCAGGTAACTCTCCTTTTTCAATTTTTAAACGAAAGTAACGTCTTCTTACAACCTCAGCTATTGCTGCAAAATCATCAATACCAGCAACAGTTTTAATTTTAAATCTACGGTAATTATTCTTATCAGGCTTTCCAGCCCTAAACTGAACCATAGAGCCAGCACTAGAACTACCTGATAAATGAGATATATCAAAACATTCAATAACATTTGGAGTACTTTCCAGTTTAAGTCTATTTTTAAGTGTTTCAACTTTTTCGGAATCTGTAAAAAATGTTATATCCACATTTTTTTCAACAAGATCAAGTAGTTGTTTTTTTTCTCCTTTTTCAGGTATTGTAACAAATGCTTTGCTTTTCTTTTTCTTACTTAAAAATTCGGAAATTGAGCTAGTTACTTTCTCAGGCACGATAACTTCCTTAGGAACAGGATTTTCTGAATAATACTGAACAATGAATTCTTCAAAAAAATCTTGGTTGTAATCAAAAACAAATTCATTTTTATTATGTAAAATACCTTTGTTAATGTTAAACAAAATCAGATAAACTTTTTCATCTTTTATTTTATAATTAATAATATCTTCATTATATTTTTTCTCTCGTATCATTTTTTGATGTTCGCTTAGATGTTCCAATGCTTTTATTTGCTCTCGGGTTTTTAAGGCAAGCTCAAAATTATTGTTTTGAGAAAAGCGCCTCATCTCGTTTTTCATTTTTTTAATGAGTTTATCTGTGTGACCTGATAAAATTAGTTTTACATTTTCTATTTTTGTATTATAATTTTCTTCATCAATAAAACCTATACAAGGTGCTTCACACAAGTTCATATGATACCTTAAACAAGGTTTTTTTTGAAGTTTTTTACATGTACGCAACGAAAATGTTTTCCTAATAAATTGAAGTACGTAGTCTCTTTCTTGGGCTGAGATAAAAGGACCATAAAACTTACTATTGCCTTTTTTTTGTCTTGCAATTAAAACTCTTGGAAATTTTTCGTTGGTCAGCAATATGTATGTATGACTTTTTGCATCCTTAAGACGAATATTGTATTTTGGTTGATATTTTTTTATAAGAGTATTTTCCAAAATTAAAGCTTCAGTTTCACTATCAGTAACCAAAAAATCATATCTTTCTATGCGTAAAAGCATGCTTTTGGTTTTTATGTCCAAGTCTGTTTTATTGATGTAGTTTTTCAGGCGTTTTTTTAAGTTTTTTGCCTTACCAACATAAATAACTTTATCATTTTTATCCTTGAAAATATAGCATCCTGGTACATTTGGCAAATTTTTTTTTAAGCTAAACATTTTATTCTTCTCATCAAAATAGGTTTTATTATTCCGCCAGTATAACTTCTTTTATTTTCTGAGATTTCTTCAGGTGTACCGGTTGCCACTACTTGTCCACCAAGTTCACCACCTTCTGGACCTAAATCAATTATGTAATCGGCACTTTTTATCATATCAAGATTGTGTTCTATTACCACAACTGTATTACCCTTATCAACAAGTTTATTAAGTACAGCAATTAGTTTTTTTACATCATGGAAATGCAGTCCTGTTGTCGGCTCATCAAGTAAATACAATGTGTTTCCTGTATCTTTTTTACTTAATTCTCTGGTAAGTTTAATCCTTTGAGCCTCCCCGCCAGAAAGTGTTGTTGAACTTTGACCTAATTTAATATAATCCAGTCCCACTTGTGAAAGTGTTTCGAGTTTTTTTCTAATAAATGGAATGTTTTTAAAAAGTTCAAGTGCCTCTTCTACACTCATATCAAGAACATCAGCAATAGTTTTACCTTTGTAAGTAACCTCCAGTGTTTCTCTGTTGTATCTTTTACCTTTACATTCTTCACATTCAATATAGATATCTGGTAAAAAATTCATCTCGATTTTGATTAAACCATCACCTCGGCAAGTTTCGCATCTACCACCCCGCACGTTGAAAGAAAAGCGACCTGGTTTATACCCTCGTACTTTAGCCTCAGGTGTTAATGAGAATATCCTTCTTATTTCATCAAAAACTTTTGTGTATGTTGCAGGATTACTACGCGGTGTTTTACCAATCGGACTTTGATCAATTACTATTACTTTATCAATTGGTTCATCAAAAGATATTTGGTCATGAGCACCTGGTGCATCTTTTGAATTATGAATTTTTCTCATTAAACCTTTGTATATAATCTCATAAACAAGTGTTGACTTTCCACTACCACTAACACCTGTGACATGGGTTAAAATACCTAAAGGAATGTGAATATCAATATTTTTTAGATTATTTTCGCGACAGCCGTAAATATGTAAAAATTTATCTGAGCTTCTTCTTTTTTCAGGTAACTCAATTTGCAATTTACCTGATAAATATTTTCCTGTTAAAGACCTTGAATTTTTTTCAATTTCATCAGGAGTTCCTTGTGCAATTATTTTTCCACCATGTAAACCAGCACCAGGACCCAAATCAACCACATAATCAGCTTTTCTTATTGTTTCTTCATCATGCTCAACAACAATGAGAGTGTTACCTAAATCCCTTAATTTATGAAGCGTATCAATGAGTTTTTTATTATCACATTGATGTAAACCAATAGAAGGCTCATCAAGGATATAAACAACGCCTACAAGATTTGAACCGATTTGGGTAGCAAGTCTTATTCTTTGAGCCTCACCTCCAGATAAACTCTCTGTTGAACGAGATAATGTTAAATAACTAAGACCCACTTTTTCTAAAAAGTTTAACCTAGCTTTTATTTCTTTAAGTATCTGCCAAGCAATTTCCTCTTCTTTTTTAGAAAGGATTAATGTTTTAAAAAAAACAAGGCACTGCTTAATAGACATATCTGTAATATCAATAATTGACTTTTCAGCAATTTTAACAGATAGGACTTTTGATTTCAGCCTTTTTCCTTGGCAACGTGGACAAGGCGTGATTCTCATAAATTTCTCAAGTTCTCTTCTTCGATAATCAGATTCTGTTTGTTTAAAAAGTCGCTCTGACTGAGGTATAAGTCCCTCCCAAGTCCCTTTTCCTGACCATTGAGCATCACCATTTTTAGCAATCATATTAAATCTTATTTTCTCAGTAGACCCATACATCAAAACATTATATTGATCCTCTGTTAAATCACAAATAGGTGTAAAAATATTAAAACCATGATGTCTTGCCACAGAACCTAAGAAATTTACACGCCAACCGTCAAGTGCGTTTCTGTATAATTTTATTGCTCCATCAGCAATAGACAAATCTTTATCAGGTATTATTAGCTCAGGGTCAAAATCCATTCTGATTCCTAAACCATGACATGTTTCACAAGCTCCAAAAGGACTATTAAATGAAAACATACGCGGCTGCAGTTCTTCAAAAACCATGCCACATTCCGGACAAGCCATATTAGAAGAATATAATTTTTCATTACCATTTTTATCCAGTACAATTAATAATCCATCAGATTTTTTAAGAGCATTTTCACAGGCTTCAGCAAGTCTTGATGAATCCTGCGGTTTTACTCGATCAATAACAATTTCAATATCATGTTTTTTATAGCGATCTAGATTTATTGTTTCATCTGTTCTGTAAAATGCTTTATTTACACGAACACGAGTGTATCCATCTTTGTTTAAATCCTTAAAAAGCTGTTCATATGTTCCTTTTTTTTGTCTTATTACAGGTGAAAGAATAGTGACAATAACTTTGAATTCCGTATTTATTCTTTCTGCAATTTTTGAAGGGGACTGAGATTCTATTTTAAGATGATGTTCAGGGCAATAAGGAGTTCCTACTCTGGCAAATAATAATCTTAAATAATCATATATTTCAGTTACTGTACCAACTGTACTTCTAGGGTTTTTACTAGTTGTTTTCTGTTCAATAGAAATTGCTGGTGATAAACCTTCAATACTATCAACATCAGGTTTATGCATTAATCCTAAAAACTGTCTTGCATAAGCTGATAATGACTCAACATAACGCCTCTGACCTTCTGCATATATTGTGTCAAATGCAAGTGTAGATTTTCCACTACCAGACAAACCTGTAATTACTATGTATTTGTCTCTAGGAAGCTCTAGGTTAATATTTTTAAGATTATGCTCTCTTGCCCCTTTAATGACAATATTTTTCACAATGCGCCCCCTAAAAATCACATGATGTTAAATATTTTTAATAATTCCTCCTACATGATGTTCTGGTATTCAAATTTTTTGATTAAAAGGTTTACTTAAAGATAGTTGAAAGTATTAAAAAAATGGATTAGTATTCAAAATATTTATATATTTAGATAAGAATTATTAACAATAATTTATGAAAAGAATAACAAAATATGTTTGCATATGGGTTTGCTGCAGCCTGCTTTTTCCCATAACAACATTTTCATCATCTGGAAAACAAAATTTATCAATGGATACACCTTATTTTAACGAATTTGATATCATTGAATTGATAAACTCAATTAATGAATCTAGAGCATTTTATTTCTTCCATAATCTATTAAGTTTTGGGATAAGATATACAGGAACAGTTAATTGTACTTTAGCTGGTAATTGGATTTATAATGAATTTGAACAAATGGGTTTAGATGTGGAATTTCATGAATGGAAGTATAAAAAATTTAAAAGTCGTAATGTAATAGCAACCATTCCAGGTGAGGATCCTTCGTCAAATGCCATATTTATTCTTTGTGCTCATTATGATACTGTAAAAGTTTCACCTGGAGCAAATGATGACGGCTCAGGTGTTGTTGCAGTTCTTTGCATTGCTGAAATTTTAAGCCATTACTCATTCAATCATACTATAAAATTTATTACCTTTTCAGGAGAAGAAGTAGGAACTTATGGTAGTTTTACATACGCCCGAGATGTATACCAGAAAGGTGACAATATTGTAGCAGTGTTAAATCTTGATATAATAGGCTATGCTGACACAATTGAAGGCGGAAAAATACTGCGATTTTTTCATGAAGAACCATCTACTTGGATTTCAGAATTTGCCTTAGAAATTAGTAAAAAATACAAGAATATTATTGATTTGACTATTGAAAATATGCCAAATTATCCTGGAGCAGACCACCAAGCTTTTGTAGATTATGGTTATGATGGAGTTTGGATTGCCCAACATGATCCAAATTTGGTCGGACATTCAGAAAACGATACACTTGAACACATAAATATAACATATCAAATTAAAGCTACAAAACTAATGCTAGCTATTCTAACTGAACTAGCAATTAAACCTATTAATATTCAAGTTATTTTACGAGCGCCTTTTGAAGCAAAATTATATTTACAAAATTATCCAGTTATAAACCTGCCATTTGCTGAATATTATTTCCAAAGAATGCGTGGAATTACAATTGCTATTGGTAGACCAATAGTTATTGCTGAAACTATATGCAAAGAAAATATAAAATATGTAATTTTTGTAATAGATGATATGTTTATTTTTTGGGATGATACTCCTCCATATGAATGGAAAATTCAAGGTAAATTTTATCCTCTAATTGGAAGACACACATTAAAAGTATATGCTTATTCTGAAACAAATGAATATGATGTTGATCAGATGGACATAATATTCTTTACACTTTCTACTCAATATTAATATGTAATAATAAATTAGAAAATTATTGAAGATTTAACATATAATATACTCAAAAAAAACAATCTATTCTATATTTTTTGTTTTTTTAAAATAATTATACAAACCAGAATTTTAATTTAGATTAAAAATTACTTAACGAAAACCTTAAATCTTAGATTGAATTAACATATGTTAAATATGATTATTTATGGAGGTAAAACAATTTATGAAAAATAAATCTAAAATAGGATTATCCCTTGTTGTTTGTATTTTATTTTTTGCAACAACTATGAATGTGAATGGAACAATTTTTATTAGTGAAAAATCAACATCTATTATTAATGAAAAAACTATTGCTGTCCCTCAGTCAACAATCTTGTTAACTCTATGGGATGAAAATCTTGAAAATGGCGAACTTTTACCATTTTATTCTATTAGTTTAGATGGTGGAAAGACAATTGCTCGAACTGTACAACCATCTTATGAGCTTGGGCTTCGATATGCCCATTTTGATCCACTAATAAGTACTCCTGATACACCATCAATTATATCCGCAGGAGATGATGTTAATTTATACATTGTTCAGTTTGTTACACAACCACTTGAAGAATTTAAAAATGCAATAACATCTCTTGGCGGTCATGTTCGGCAGTACATTGCTCAATATGCTTATCTTGTGGAAATGACTGATCCGATACGCTTACAGGTTGAATCATTACCTTATGTTCGTTGGGTTGGACCTTATCATCCAGCATATAGACTTGAAGAGTTTATGCTTGAAAACCTTGATAAAGCTAACCAAATGTACCCATCTCAGCATTACAATATACAGGTACATACCATTGAACAAAAGCAGATTGTTGTAAATAAAATTACTGCAATTGGTGGAATTGTTGAAAAGGCAGATGCAGGTAAATACCTGGTTGAAGCAACCTTGAATCCTGAAGAGCTTTTTAAAGTTGTTCGCTGGGATGAAATTAATTTTATTGATAGATGGAGTCCTTTAGAGCCTGATATGAATAATGCAAGAGAAATAGGTGGTGCTAATTATATTGCAACAGTAGCAGGATACGAAGGTGAAGGAGTTAGAGGAGAGGTATTTGATACAGGATTTAATCTAGATCATGTTGATTTCGAACACGACCCCTTAATAATACATGGAACTGAAGGAGGAGAAGACTCTCATGGTTCCAGTACTTCAGGTATCTGCTTTGGTGATGGAACTGGAAATCCACAAGCACGTGGTATGCTTCCAAAAGGACAAGGAATTGTCGCGTGGTATAGTTATGTTGGTTTAACAGGACCAAGTAGATATACACACACCGCCGAGTTACTTCAAGAACCATATTGGGCTGTATTCCAGACAGCAAGTGTTGGTAGCGATCGAACAACACAATACACAACAATATCTGCAGATACGGATATTACTCTGTTTGATTTTGATATTGTACATTGTCAATCACAAAGTAACGCTGGAGACCAGATGTCGCGACCTCAGGCATGGGCAAAAAATATAATCTCTGGAGGTGGCATTTACCATTATGACACACTAACAAAAACAGATGATATGTGGAATTACGGAGCAAGTATTGGTCCAGCATCTGATGGTAGAATAAAACCAGATTTAATTTCTTTTTATGATGACATATTAACAGTAACTTCAGGTGGTACAACAGCATATACAACTGGTTTTGGTGGAACAAGTGGGGCAACACCAATTATTGCTGGTCATGTCGGTTTGTTTTTTGATATGTGGGCAGATGGAATATTTGGCAATGAAGTCGTACCTGGTGGTAATGTTTTTGAAAACAAAGCACATATGACTACTGCAAAAGCAATGATGATAAATACAGCTGATCAATATCCATTCAGTGGTACCACAGGGGATAAAACCCGTATGCATCAGGGTTGGGGCATGCCAAATGTCCAAACTTTGTACGACCTACGTGAAAAATTTTTTATAATTGATGAATCTGATATCATGGAGCCTTTTGAGGTATCACACTATATAGTCTCTGTTGGTCTGGGATCACCTTACCTTAAGATAACTATGACTTACGCTGATCTGCCAGGAAACCCTGCAGTACAAACTCAGCATCGAATAAATGATTTGACATTAAAAGCAACCTCTCCATCAAATGTTGTTTACTGGGGAAACAATGGTCTTAAAACAGGAGTCTGGTCCACCGAGGGTGGTGAGCCTGATACAAAAGATACTGTAGAATGCATATTTATTGAAAATCCGGAACAAGGTGCATGGACAATTGAAATTTCTGCAAATGAAATAATTCAAGATTCCCATGTAGAAACACCTGAACTGGATGCTGATTATGCATTAGTTGTTAGTCCTGTTCTTTCTGGTCCTAACCCTCCAGATGTTGATGGCCCAGCTGAAGGAGATATAGGCAAACAAATTGATTTTAACTTTACCACAACAGATCCTTTAGGTGAAGATGTTTATTATTACATTGACTGGGATGATGGCAATATAGAAGAATGGATAGGACCCTACGCTTCAGGAGAAATAGTAACTATATCACATGCATGGTTAAAAAAAGATAATCATACAATAATTGCAAGAGCAAAAAATACTATTGGAGCTGAAGGTGGTTGGTCAACACCTCATATAATAACGATATTTGCACCAGAGCTTGATATTGGACTTATCACTGGTGGATTTTTTAAGGCAAATGTAGTTATTATAAACAAAGGTCATGCAGAAGCAACAAATGTAAGTTGGAGTTTAAAAGTAAATTGTACTGCCTTAATCTGTGGTCAAGAATCAAACGGTACAATAAAAAGCATTCCTGCAGGTGAAAGAATACAAGTTAAATCAGATTTAATAATGGGGTTTGGAAAAACGCAATTCTTGGTCAGTGGTCAAGAGCCTTATGGATCTAAAGATTTGAGACTACAAGGTGGAAAATTGTTTTTATTCTACGTAAAGGTAAACTTTGGAGGACCCTAAAAAAAATAATAATTCTTTCTTTTTCTATTTTTAAATTTATTTTCAATTATTCAAAAATATAGATTTATAATTTAAAATAATTATTAATTATAATAATATTATAAATAAATGTAATAGTTAGATATCAGGAATTTAACTTTTTAATGAAAATTAAATTTTTTATACTATAAAAAAACAATATTTTATAAAAATAACATTTAAACAAAATTTTGATTTAATTTATTACATAACCATTTTATTTTTAAAAAATGTAAAGATTATATGATTGATAATAGTAACCTTCAAAAACCAAGAGTGTATTTAAGACCCGCCCGATCAGGGCGGGTAACAAAGCGGCTATGTGACAGACTGCAGATCTGTTTACGAGGGTTCAAATCCCTCTCCGCCCTCTTTTTAATCTTGTTTTTTATAATAATTTTATACTCAGGAAAAACCAGTGCTAATCCTTTAATTAATGAAGTAATGTATGATCCAGATATAAGTGATAATTACTATGAGTGGATAGAATTATTTAATCCTTCAAATGAATCTATCAATTTATCAGGTTGGACTATTATTGACAATTCTGAAAGTGAATCTATAGAAGGAGATTTTGAGCATGGAAATGGTACAACAACAATTCCACCACAGGGTTATGCAATTATAACAGATCATGGTACAAAATTATATGAAAATTTTTCAATTTCAAATGATACAATTAAACTATATGTTGATGACTCTAGTATTGGTAACAGTCTTGGTAATAGTGGAGACAAACTTATACTTAAAAACGAAACTGGAGAAATAATTGATGCTGTTGAATGGATAATTGATTATGAAGATGTACCAGGCGTACCAGCTTGTTCCGTTTTAGAAAATCATTCTTTATCTAGATATATAAATGTTGATACTAATAACTCAAATTCAGATTTTTATGAAGCAACCATCTCAACACCTGGAGCTGAGAATAAAATTGAATTAAAACCAAGTTTTAATATAGATTTATATCCAGAGTTTGTACCAAAAGTAGAAAACGATTCCTTATTTGGTCATCCTTTTGCAATAAAAATAAATATAAGTAATTATCCTGCAAATGCCACTTATCAAATAAAGTCATATGTTGTTGGAAACATAACAAGTAGTCTACCTGCTACTCAAACTTGGAATGGAACAGACTGGGAATACTCAACTTATTATTCATCTACCTTAACAACTGATAGTTTTGGTAACTGGTCTGGTTGGCAATTTCTACGATTCAAAAGAGACTATAGGGAATATGAAGAAAACATAAAAGAAAAATTTTCAGCTTATCTAAATGTTAAAATTAAAAAAGATATTACTACAGATGGTTTAATAAAAACAATATTTCTTCTTGATATGGATGATTCTACATCAAATGGTACACTTGGAGGATATACAACAGGAATATTTATAGAAAATAATACTTATTTAGAAAGAAGAACCATAATTGTTGAAAATGAAACTGGTAATATTACTGGAATTTATTTAACAGAAGATAATAAAATTGATGAAAAATTAATTTCAATACCAGGATATTTTAAGTTAACATCACCCGTTGGCTCGAACTATATTATAAAATTTTTAGATGATGAAAACAATATAATAAAAACTGTTAAAAACATTATAATAAAACAAGGAAGTTACAAAGTTGATATTGATTCAAATGAAAATAATTATATTATAAAAAGAAATGAAACTAAAGAAATTTCTTTAATTGTCAAAAATACAGGAGATTTTAATGATACAATAAATGTCAGAATTACACAAGTTACAGATGAATGGCACACAACTCTAAATAAAGAAAATATTAATTTAAATCCTGAAGAAATAGCTAATGTTTTTTTATATATTAATCCTTGTGAAAATGATTGTATAGAAAATAACGTAACAATACAAGCAAGTTCCGAAAATGATATTGGAGAATTTGATGATATAACAATTTCGTTTAAGATTCTTGCTGCTGATTTATTTGTAAAAGATGTAAAGATGTACAATGAACAAGAAAATGAAACTAAGACCTTTGGAGAAGGAGAGATAGTAAAAATAAAGGCTGTTCTTAAAAATTTAGGAAATACTAATGCATCTAATGTAAATGTAACATTTTATTATGATTATTTAGATGAAAAGCATTTTATTGGATATAAATACTATGAATCGTTGGATAACAATCAGAAATATCCTTCAGTTTTATGGGATACAAAGGATGTTATGCCAGGCATTCACACTATTTATGTTATAGTTGATGAAGAAAATGTTATTGAGGAATTATCTGAATCAAATAATAAATTTATTATTGATATAAAAATCTTTGAAACTTATTCATCAAATATGATCAAAGAAGTTTTGATAGTCGAAATTTTTTATAATACTCATCCAAAAATTAACAATGAATTTATAACTTTATATAATCCATCATCTGAAAACATTGATATTTCTGGTTGTTACATAACAAAAAACCCCTATAAAACAAAAACAGAGCAAACAAAAATTGTTTTTCCTAATTCGACGATATTTGCTTCAAAAACTTATTTGTATATTACTGAAAATGCAAGTGCTTACACTTGGGAAATAGGTAAAAAACCTGATTTTGAATATAATGTAAATTCCAGATTTGATGTTCCTCAAATGCTTTTTAAAAAAAACCTTACTTTAGGTAATTCTGGTGAGGTTGTTTCTTTAAAAGATTGTTTTAATCATACAATAGATGTTGTTGTTTATGGAAAGTGCGACTATAACGGTAGTGGATGGGTTGGAGCTCCTGTTCCCAGTTGTAGAAATGGTATTTTAATTAAAAGAAACATTGATGAAAACGGTACATATATAGACACAAATTGCTCAGATGATTGGTTAAACCTAAGAAGATATGGTATTGGTCAATCTGATTTTTCATTTGCTAGCATGTCTTTTTATGGCGAGGTAAAAACTTTTGTTTCACCTGATTCTAGCTTTAAAATAATCGTAGATGAACTTAGAAACGCTAAAGATTCTATATATTTAAATATCTATGAATTTACAAATCTTTTTCTTTGCAATGAATTAATCAATGCAGTTTTAAGAAATGTTTCAGTAAATATTTTACTGGAAGGCTCACCTGTGGGAGGAATAACTGATGAAGAAAAGTATATTCTAAATAAGATAGCAAATTATGGTGGGAATATTAGATTTATTGTTAATGATATAGATAAAAACATTTACAAAAGGTATGTTTTTAATCATGGAAAATATCTTATAATTGATAACAAAATTGTAATTGTTGAAAGTTGTAATTGGGCAAATAGTGGAGTACCAAAAGATCCAAGCTATGGCAACCGGGAGTGGGGCATAGTAGTTAAAAACGAAAGTATTGCAAATTTTTTTTTAATGTTTTTCTAGATGATTGGGATATAGAGCGTTGTGATATTTACTCTTTTAAAGAAATGGGTTTTATTATTCCGGATTATTTTTACATGGAGGAATCGTTTTATAAAGGAGTGTATGAACCAAGATTTGAATCAGTAACATTCACTGGAAATTTTTCTTGCTTACCAGTTTTTTCTCCGGACACGAGCTACAAAGCAATTTATGATATGATAAACTCTGCAAATGAAAGTATCTATATTCAGCAACTTTATATTTATAAGAATTGGGATGATGAAATTAATCCTTTTGTTGAATGTTTAATTAAAAAATCCAAACAAGGTGTTGATGTAAAAGTTATTTTAAATTACAATCCAAGTTATGATGAAACTAATGAAAAATGTAATCAAACAAAACTGTATTTTGATGAATTTGGAATACAAACTAAATTTATTTATTCAAACTGGTCAATTTTTTCTAATGTTCATAATAAGGGTGTGATTGTGGATAATCAATCTGTTTTAATTTCTAGCATCAATTGGAATGAAAACTCTTTTTTAAATAATAGAGAGGCAGGAATTATTATAAAAAATCAAGATTTGGTTAAATATTATGTGGATGTTTTTTTTTATGATTGGAATCTACGTCCACCCCATATAAAAATTCAAGATGAAAATACATTAACAACAGATTATAAGAACACTATTTATATAATGATTATATTTACTATGACCTTCGCTTTTATTATTCGAGATTGGAGAAAACGTAAATGGACATAGCATTATTTCCACAACATTGGATCGCAATACTCTGTATTTTAATAATGATTGGTGCACTTATTATTGCTTATATCAAAAAACTTATGCTCACTTATACTTTAATAATAGTAAATATCATAATTTTTATTATAACATTATTTTTTGAAAATGAAATTATTAGCACCCAATGGCCTATCTTTAGTGACTATCCTGGTTTAGGATTTAGATCTATTTATCTTACGCCTGAATATTTTCCTCAGCTTTATACATTGTTTACCTCAATGTTTATTCATGGTGGATTTGCCCATATTTTTGGTAACATGTTTGTTTTTTTCTTTGTTGGTACAGCACTTGAAGAAAGGATAGGGTTGAAAAGATTTATGATTATTTATCTAATAGCTGGTGTTTGTGGTTCTATTACACAAGCTATACTAAATCTGAATTCCTTTATTACTATGATTGGTGCATCTGGTGCAATTTTTGGTGTTATGGGAGCACTTGCATATGCTTACCCCAGAGATAAAATTGTAATGCCTATAGGAATAGGAATCATGTTTATTACAAGAATTAAGGTTATTTATGCCGTATTATTTTTTGCGGCAATTGAGACAATTATTGTATATTTAGATGTACAAGATACAACAGCACATTTTGCACATCTGGGTGGACTGTTAGGTGGTTTTATACTAGGAGCAATTTTAATAAAAAAAGTAAAAAAAAGTGATACAGGTTCTTTTGAAACAATATACTATGATTCAAACGTACCACCTAGACCGGAAGAAATAAATTTTTCAAATTTAAAAGAACTAGCCAGCACACCTGAACTTAAAGAAATGCTTAAAAAAATAGAAAATGAAAACGTAAGACAGGTTAGAGATATATGGCTTGAACATTTTTTTGATAAAGCAGTTTGTCCAAAATGTAAAAATAATTTAAACCATTTTGATAAAAGAGTTTGGTGTGAAAAATGTGGTTTTAAAACAAGTTACTAATTTTTTAAAAATTTGGTAAGGTAAGACCAGCTAGTGTTCCATAAAGTAAGAAACTGGAGATTATATATCCAGCAATTGCCCCACCACATAGGCATGGCAGTCCTGCCTGTGGTTTGCCTTTTATAACAAATGTCATTAAAACTGCAAAACCTATAAGCGTTCCTATTATAACTGAAACAGCAATAGGTAAACCATTTTCTATGAAACGAATTGAAGCGGCAGCCAGTATTCCTGGCATTACAACATCACCAAGACCCATAAAAAATGCATCTCTTTCTTCACCATCTTTTATTTTTTCCTTTAAACTTTTTGTTTCTTTTAGTAAAGAGTAGTGTTTCACTTTAGGAATAACTAATAAAACTGGTAATTTAAGATCCATTACAGTATCGGCTAGATCAATCATGTGTTTAGTTTTATATACAGATATTGCATCGTATATTGCTAAACCTATAAGTAGTAAAATTACTAAAAAAATACCTAAAGAAATACCAAAAATCGCAATAGCACCAGCACCGATTATTATACCACATAGATCTATTACGTACCATTCGGGATACAAATAGAGTATTATAATCAATACAATTGCTAATGCAGCAGAAAATAATATAGCAATCCATAATGATAGAATCATAATAAATATAGGTGTAAAAACGTAAAATGCAGTATATCCTAATGCTGCTAAAATAATAAAAAGAATTATTTTTTTCTTCCAAAACTTAGCAATTAATAAAATAATCACGGTAACAGTTAATAAAATTATAAAAATATAAACAATATTCATCGGGTCGTTAGTTTCTTCAAATGCCTGCATTCCAGCTGTTTCAAAAGGCCAAACTAGTAATAAAGCCAGAAAATCAATTAAAACAAACAAGCATCCCATGAAAACAATTGGTATTAATTCATGAGAAAGATTTTTATGCTTATCCATCAGTTTAAAAGATATTATATTTCACTATTTATAGAGTTTGATTTTTAAAAACAAAACTTTTAGTTATTATTAATGATTAAGAGTTTCGAGTAAATATGTTAAAAGGAAGATTAACATTTATTGGCTTAGGTCTTTATGACGAAAAAGATATTTCTTTAAAAGGCGTTGAAGAAATAAAAAACTGTGATAAGGTTTTTGCTGAATTTTATACCGCAATTCTTTCAGGAACAAAATTAAATAAAATTGAAAAAATAATTGGTAAAAAAATAGAAGTTTTATCAAGAGAAGAAACTGAAAAAGGCAATAAAATTCTTGAATTGGCTAAAACAAAAAATGTTGTTTTTTTAAACTGTGGAGATCCAATGAGTGCAACCACTCATATTGACTTAAGGTTAAATGCTATAAAGATGGGAATTAATACTAAAATTATCCATGGAAGTAGTATTTTTACAGCTGTTCCAGGTCTACTTGGATTGCAGAATTACAAATTTGGAAGAACTACAACACTTGCATATCCAGAAAAGGATTATTTTCCAACAAGTCCATATAGTGTCATAGATTATAATAAAAAACTTGGTTTACACACGCTGGTTCTTCTTGATATTCAAGCTGAAAAAAAAAGATTTATGACAGCTAATGAAGCTATTAAATTATTATTAGAAATGGAAAAAAAGATTAAAGGTGATGTTTTCAAACAAGATAGTATCATATGTGTTGTAGCAAGAGCTGGTTCAGATGAACCAGTTGTGACAGCAGGTATTATAAAAGACTTAATTGATAAGAATTTTGGACCTCCACTTCATACAATCGTTGTTCCCGGAAATCTACATTTTATGGAATTTGAAGCATTAAAGGTACTTGCACAATTACATGCACAACAGAATAAAAAAATACAAAAACTATAATAAGTATAGGGGTGTTATTAAAAAAGCAGGGGATATGATGCAACAGAAAATGACAGTTGTCGGTTATATATATGGAAACGTTGGTTCAACTGAGTTTAATTTCGCAGTTGACGGACAAAATATTCAGAAATTTGATTATATTTTTGCTCCTCATAAAGAAGGAAATATGCTTGCTCAAGTTATGGATATAAGGCAGCATTCTGACCTTCATTTTAATAATGCTGCTAGCATTATGAAAAGCGGAGGAACTCCCTCTTTTACTGCAAAACTTACTGCTTCTGCAGGAGTTATTGGTTATAGAGATAAAGAGGGGCTTTTGCAGTCTCCTCGAACTCCTTTTAGTGCAGGAACAGCTATTATGCGAGCTGAAGAAAATTTAATTAGACATGTACTTGGGTTAAATGCTTCTAAAGAAGATGGGGCTTATATAGGTCTTTTAAAAGGTCATAATATCCGAGTTTTTTTAAACATTGATGCATTGGTACAGAAACATATTTGTATACTTGCAAAAACAGGTGGTGGAAAAAGTTACGCCTGTGGTGTTTTAATAGAAGAGTTTTTAAAACATAAGATACCCATGGTTATAATTGATACTCATGGTGAATATCATTCTTTAACTGAACCGAATAAAAGTAAAAAGGACCAAAAAAATATGGAAAAGTTCGGTGTTAAGAAACAGTCTTATGAAAACCAGATCAATGAGTACTCTCCAATTAATTATGGAGGTAAAATAAGGCATCTAACTCTTAATGGTATTAATCTTGAAGCCCGTGAAATAATTGATCTACTTTCAGCTAAGCTTTCTGGTCCGCAGATAGGTGTTTTGTATCAGGCAATTAAAGAGATAAAGGAATATAAAAAGGTGTATAATTTTAGAGATATAATAGATGCAGTCGGTCGAAGTAAAAGTAATGCTCGTTGGAATGTTACAGCTTCTTTAGAATCACTTGATTCTATTGGTGTTTTTTCTGAAAAAGGAACATCTACGTCTGAGTTGGTTGTAAAAGGTAAATGTACAACAATTAATATGAAAGGAGTACCACCTGATGTGCAGGATGTTGTTGTTGCACGTCTTACAAAAGAGTTATTTGACGATAGAAAAGCTGGTAAAATTCCGCCATTTTTGTTTATAGTTGAGGAGGCACATAATTATTGTCCTGAGCGAGGATTTGGTAATTCAGTTTCATCCAATATCCTGCGCACAGTTGCTTCAGAGGGAAGAAAATTTGGTATGGGACTTTGTGTTGTAAGTCAACGACCTGCAAAGGTTGATAAAAACATTATTTCACAATGTAACACTAATATTATTCTTAAGGTCACAAATCCTAATGATCTCAAAGCAATTATTCAATCAGTAGAAGGACTAACAAATGCAACTTATGATGAGATACAACGTTTACCTGTTGGTGTTGCACTTATTTCTGGTGCAGGTCTTCAAATGCCTCTTATGGCAGAGATAAGAACCCGTGAAACAAACCACGGTGGTAAATCAGTTGGTATATCAAAACCTGGGGCGGGTGATGATGACATCTATAAAGTACCTAAAGAATTGACTTCAATCCAACAAAGAATGCCTCAACCATTACAAATGACTAGGGCTCCTGAAAAAATTAACTCGGCAAAAGAACCAACATCATTAACAGATAAAGCAAAAAGTGTAGGAAGGGTTGCAAAGAGGCTGGGATGGGTTTCGACAGATGACCCAGATGAAGCAATAAAAATACTTTCTAAAGAAGCAGAAAAAATGAAAGAAAATGTTTACAAATATCTTGAATCACTTGCTAGACTTGCCATAGATTTCTGTTACGAACAAAATCCTAATTGTGTTAGATGTCCAATGAATCAAGGATGTAAATATAGATTTGCGAATATGTCTAAAGAAAAAAAAGGATTCTTAAAAAGATAATATGAAAAATAAGATTATCATTTCTGGTTCAATTTTGGTTCTTATTATATTAGTATTATCTGGTTGTTTGGATTTATTTGAATATAACAATCAAATTATAATTTATGAGTCTCACCCCACTTCTGTAAATTATTCAATTACATATGGCTATAAAATAAAATGCACAGGACAAGGAAAGTATTCAATTAATTATGATTTGGATCTTCCTGAAGTTTTGAACGGTAGAATATTATCAACTCAAATCCACAATAACAAATATCAATTAGTTAAATTGGCTACTTATAATAACATGATAAGATGGGATTTCAACAGTTCCGATAATACTGAATATGAACTTCTAATTACTGCAGATGTTAAAGCTGAAAGTTTTATTGTATCTGATTTAAATGGTTCAGATACATTAACAATTGAGGAAATAAATAAATATTATCCAGAAATAGTTAATCAATTCTGTAACACTCAATCTAATGACACCACAATTTTTATTGATCCGTTTGATCAATATATATTAGAAACAACATCTGAAATATATGCAAATATAAAAACTAATAATTCTTTTTCAGTTGCAAAAGAGTTATTCAAATGGCTTAAACAACATACAGCATATAAACTACATGATTTAAATGATAACGAAATTCAATCTGCTCGTACTACTTTTATAAGAGGAACAGGAGATTGTGATGATTTATCATTTTTATATATCTCATTATGTAGATCACTTCTAATTCCATCAAGGTTTATAAGAGGATTTTTACTAGATGAAAATAATGTTATTCAGCATGCATGGGTTGAGGTTTTTGTTGGTGGAGGAATGAGTAAAGATGGTTGGATTCCTGTTGAATGCGCAGGTACATCTAATGATGCACAGACTGAAATTAATCAAAATTTTGGTATAGAAAACCCTGAGCATTTGAGATTATTTACTGATGATGGGAGCAATGAATCATTAAATATTTCTTTCTCTGGTTTAACATATAGAATTTTTAGCGAAAGTAGAAATATTGATATAATATTTTACAACGATATTACAAATTATTTAATCACTAAATCCCAGCAACTTATTATAGATGAAAATGGAAATAGATCATACAAATAATCAATATAGTATTGTGAAATTTATTTTAGTTAATTTTATCATTCTACTATTTAACAAATAATAATTTTAAGGAGAAGAAAAATTGTTTATAGACAAAAAATCTCCAGGTATTACCAACATAAGATTTTAAATATTAAAAGTGCATATCGGCGTTACTTTCGTCTAACAGGTGAAACATGGCTAAAGGATTAAACTCGGCAAGAAAAATAAAAAAAAGTAAAAAAATTCATCGCTGGAGCGATAGATATTACAAAAAAAGAGTCTTAAAATTAAAACAAAAAACAGATCCACTTGAAGGTGCTCCACAAGCAAAAGGAATAGTAATAGAAAAAGTAGGAATAGAAGCAAAACAGCCTAACTCTGCTATTAGAAAATGTGCAAAAATACAGTTAATAAAAAACGGTAGACAAATTACTGCATTTGCTCCAGGTAATAATGCAATTAGTTTCGTGGATGAGCATGATGAGGTATTAGTTGAAGGAATCGGTGGAAGAATGGGTCGGTCTTACGGTGATATCCCAGGTGTTAGATTCAAGATAATAAAGATTAATGATGTTTCATTAAATGAGCTTATAAAAGGTAAAGTTGAAAAACCAATGAGAAGATAAATATGATATCAAAAAAAAATGAACAAATAGGTCTTAATTTTTTCCCCGCACTTACAAAATATGATATGAATGAAGTAAAAATCGCAGACAGAGGCCTTCAAAGATATATCAATATAGATAACAAAAACATCTATCTTGGAGGTATCTTTTCAAATAAAATGTTTGGAAAATCTAAACTTCCAATTATTGAACGTTTAATAAACAATTTAATGAGAACTGAGAATTTCAATGGTAAAAAAATAAAAGCATACAAGGTTGTAAGAGAAGCCCTTGAAATTATTGATAAAAAAACAAAAACTAATCCTATACAGGTTTTAATTGATGCTATTCAGAATGCAGCACCTATTGAGGATACAACTAGGTTACAATTTGGTGGAATATCTGTTCCAAAAGCAGTTGATATTTCCCCGCAAAGACGTTTAGATATGGCTATTCGCAATATTTGTTTAGGATCAGTTACTGCAAGTCATAAGAATAAAAAAAGTATTGAGGCATGTCTAGCTGACGAATTAATAAAAGCATCAAAAAATGACGTAACCTCTTTTGCAGTTGCAAAAAGAAACGATAAAGAACGAGTAGCAAAATCAGCTAGATAATAAACCTAAATTTATTTCAAAATCTAAGAGGTAATTAGTATGGGGAAGAAAGAAGATAACATTAAAAAAGCAACAGCTTTAATGGATAAATTAAATTATATTCGAAATATAGATATTGCTGCCCACATTGATCATGGAAAATGTGTATCTGGTGATTCCCTTGTTTCATTAACTAGTGGAGAAAATATACAAGCAAAAGAATTATTTGAAAAATTTGAAAAAAATGGAACAATAATAAAAAATGATATCGACGAAAAAATAATACAAGTAAATGGTTTGTATGTAAATAGTTTAGATAAAAACAGTAAAAAAATAAAAGAAGGAAAGGTGACTCATGTTTGGAGGATGAAAAAAACAGATCCATTAATAGAGATAAAAACCGAAAATGGAAGATCTGTGAAAACAACCCCTGAACACAAATTTTTAGTTTTAAACAGTGAAAATGGACAAATTTTTGAGAAAAGAGCCGATGCTGTAGAACTAGAAGATGTTGTTGTTTGTACACGAAAGTTACTCCATCATGGTATTACTGAAAAACAGTTGAAAGTAGAGATTTTGCGTAGACTTGGAGTAGATGAAGGTTTTTATACGCTTGTTAGTAAAGATTTGAAAGAAAGATTACATAGAGAAATCCTTGCAGTTGGAGTGAACGAGATTTATTCACAGCTAGATACTCGGATTAAGCAGAAATCATTTTATCATATGGTGTGGAGAGGAGAATATAGAGTTGGGATATTGGTAAAGATTTGTGAGTTTTTAAAAATAGACCTTGCTGAGGTTTATAGTAAATTAAAGTGGATTAATTATCGTGGAATTGCACAAAAGGGAAGCAGTTCTTCTTTACAGATGAAACTGCCAGTTGATTTCGAAGAGTTTTATTATTTGGCAGGTCTTTTTTTTGGGGATGGAGATTCTGATGGAAATATAACCAATAATCATCCATTTATTCAACAGAGAGTTAAAAAAATAGGAAAACATCTTGGTTTAAATTGTAATATAAGAACATTTGAAAACAGAGCGTCTAGAATAGAAATAGGAGGCATAACTCTAAAAAAATTATTACAATCTTTATTTAAGTATCCTGAGAGAAAAAAATCATGTAATACAACCATATCGCGTTTACTAGAAGTTTCTCCAAAAAACTTTATCTCTGCTTTTATAAGAGGATATATGGATGCTGACGGAACAGTTGAAAAAGGTAGATCCGCTGTTTCTGTAGGTTCTGTTAGTAAAAAGTTTCTAAACAAGTTACAGCTGTTACTTTATAAATTTGATATTGGCAGTATATTTAACAGGAAAAAAAGTGTGATTTACATTTCTGGTAAAAGTTCTTTAGAGATGTTTAAAGAAATTGGATTTACTGTACCTGATAAGAAAATAAGATTCATAGATCTTTTAGAAAAAAGTAAAGTTTCAAAATTAGACTATATTCCTATTTCTGGTCAGGTTTTAAAAAATATTAGATCAAAAACAAATATTTCCGCTCATAGTATTTTTAGGTATTATAGGAACTATGAAGAAAATATTGTTGGTTTGTCAAAATATTCGTTACAAAATATTTTGGAGAGATTTTCTTATTTGGGAATTGATGATAACAGTCTTTCTGATTTCAAGGGTCTTACATCTTTTGATTTGATGTTTTTAAGAGTATCTTCCATAAAAAAAACATTTAATGAAGAATATGTGTATGACTTTTCTGTAGAGCAGTTACATAACTTTGTTGCAGATGGTATGATTATTCATAATACAACTTTTTCAGATAACCTACTTGCTGGTTGCGGTATGATGAGCGAGGAGCTTGCTGGTAAACAACTGGTTTTGGATTATGATGAACAGGAACAAACTCGTGGTATTACCATTAATGCAGCTGCTGCTTCTATGGTTCACACATTTGAGGGGAAAGAGTATTTGATTAACCTTATTGATACACCAGGCCATGTTGATTTTGGTGGAGATGTTACACGTGCAATGCGTGCTGTTGATGGATGTATTGTTTTAGTTTGCGCAGTAGAAGGAGCTATGCCACAGACAGAAACAGTGGTTAGACAAGCATTAAGGGAGAAGGTTAAACCTGTTTTATTTATTAACAAGGTTGATCGTTTAATAAATGAATTAAAACTAAATCCTCAGGAAATGCAGCAACGTTTCGTTAACATTATTTCAAAATTCAATGAATTAGTAAATAAGATGGTTCCAGATGAGTTTAAAGGTAAATGGAATGTGAAGGTGGAGGATGGTAGTGTTGCTTTTGGTTCTGCTTTTCACAACTGGGCTATTTCTGCGCCATATATGAGTAAAACAAAAATGGGGTTTAAAGATATTTATGATTATTTAGCAAGAAATGATCAGAAAACACTATCCAAAAAACTTCCAATCCATGAGGTTGTGCTTGATATGGTTGTTGATCATTTACCCTCACCTGATATTGCACAGAGGTATAGAATTCCGCATATATGGAAGGGAGATATAAACAGTGAACTTGGAAAAAGTATGATTGCAACTAAAAAGGATGGCCCACTTGCGTTGATGATTACAAAAATAATATTGGATCCACATGCTGGAGAAGTAGCTATTGGACGTATGTATAGTGGTAAGATTATTCAAGGTCAAGAAGTCCATGTTGCTGGTATGCCTAAACTAAATCGTGTTCAACAGGTTAATCTAATGGTTGGAGCAGATAGGATACCTGTTGAATTTGTTAGTGCTGGTAACATTGTTGCGGCAACTGGTATAAGAGATGCTATTGCCGGAAGTACAGTAACAGATGATCCAGATGCTGAACCGTTTGAACGTATCGTACATATTTCTGAGCCTGTTGTGACTGTTGCTGTTGAAGCAAAAAACATGAAGGATTTACCAAAACTAATAGAAGTTCTTCGTATGATTTCAAAGGCTGATCCAAGTATACAGGTAAATATTAATCAAGAAACTGGTGAAAACCTTATGTCTGGTATGGGAGAGCTACATCTTGAAATTACTGAGTATAGAATCAGAAATGAACATAAAGTTGACATTATCACATCTGAACCAATAGTTGTGTACCGTGAATCAGTTGGACAAAAAAGTACAAGCGAGTTTGAGGGGAAATCACCCAATAAACACAATCGTTTTTACATAGAAGTTGAACCTTTACCGGATAATATAATCAAAGCTCTTTATAACAACGAAATACCACAAAATGTTAAAAAATTCAAAAACGAGGTGCAGAAAAAATTACAAGACCTAGGTATGGAAAAAGATCTAGCTAAAGGTGTTTTTGGAATTTGTGGACTGAATATAATTACTGATACAACAAAAGGAATTCAGTATCTGTTTGAAACAAGGGAACTAATAAAAGAAGCCTTTGATGAGGTTATGAAAAGCGGTCCTATTGCAGATGAACCTTGCCAAGGTCTTTTAGTGAAACTAATGGATGCAAAACTACATGAGGATGCAATCCATAGAGGACCTGCTCAGGTGATACCAGCAGTAAGAAACGCAATATATGGCTCTATTATGAGCTCTGATCCAATTTTACTTGAACCCATGCAGAAAGTATTTATCAGTACTCCGCAGGAATTAATGGGAGATGCATCTAGAGAACTGAACCAAAGAAGAGCAATTGTAAGAGATATGCAGACAGATAAAGATCTAGTAAATATAGATGCAAAGGCACCTGTTGCAGAGATGTTTGGTTTTGCTTCATCTATTCGTTCAGCTACAGGCGGAAGAGTACTATGGAATACAGAAAATTTAGGTTTTGAACCATTACCAAAGCATCTGCAAGTAAATATTATAAAAAATATAAGGGAAAGAAAAGGTTTGAAACCAGAGCCTTACCCACCTAACTACTATTTGGGTTAAAAATCTCTTTTTGTTTTATAAAAGTAAATAAATATTACTTTAGTTTAAAGTATAAATAAAAAAGAAAAAGTTATAATGAAAACTGCATTACTATTACGTAGATGCACTATGGAAAGAGGAACAATTCCAATAAACAAAGATTTTGAACTTGAATACCGCTATTATAATAAAGATGTAAAATATAAATATTTCAACAGGAAATTTGAAATTTTTTTACTTGAAAATAAAATGTTGAAGAAAAATTATATTTTACACATGGATAATGCAGATCCCCGTCAGATGATGCCTAGTCTTTACAAAGCATCACAAAGAGGAAAAAGATTTGATTTTGGAGTAACAACTCTTAATTGGAATGACATTAAAACAAAGTTTACAGATTACATTGTCTCTGAATTAGGCGAAGCAAACAGAAATAATGTAAAAAAAGCAATTACTAAGTTGGCGTCTCCAAAAATATAGAACAAAAAAATTATTTTTTTAATATTCTGTTATCTTATATTTACCATGTATTGGTTCATAAATTTGCCCGTTACGCTTAAGCCTCTCTAGAGCTTCTTCTACTTTACTGGATTCAAGACCTTCAATCTCTGCTTCTCTTATTATATCTCCCCTTGCTGCATTAGCATCTTTTGATTCACTGCTTAGTCTGTGGATTATGTCAAGAAGGGTGCGCATCCTGTCATGTTGACTACGACTAATACCTGTTGCTATAATATCGATATCGAATTTTCCTGTTTCACGATCCATACCAACTCGTCTTAAGTATTGATCAATTATGAAAATAGCTCTTTTTGCATCATCTGCTGTTACTTCTTGACTAAGTCTCAATCTAGCACTGGCTTCTGCTAGTCTTACAAAAGCCTCTAATTGTCTAGGCGTAAAAGTAATTGATTCTTGGGATTGACTTCTAAAATCAACATAATAATTCTTAAGGATTTCTACTGCTTCATCTGTCATTACAGGGTAAATGTTTCTTTTTGCATATGCCACATATTTTCTCAAGAATTCGGGAGTAAATGTTGGAACTATACTCTTCATTAAAGCATCTTTCTCTTTTTTTGTGAATTTAGATTTTTTAGATCTTGCAATGTTTTCACTAACCTCTCCTGCCTTATGAGATACCAAAATATGAGTTGCAAGCTCTGTATCTGTTATTCTATTTGGTTTATCAAGTATAGAAAAAATTAGATCGAAACGAGATAGTAATGCAGGAGGCATGTTGATCTGTTCATGCATAGGAAGAAACTCATCAAATCTACCAAGTTTTGGGTTAGCCGCCGCAAGAAGCGCACATCTGGCTTTAAGTGTTGCATTAATTCCTGCTTTTGCAACAGATATTTCTTGTTGCTCCATTGCCTGATGTAATGAACTTCTATCTGTATCTTCCATTTTATCTATCTCATCTATACATGCTAAACCCATATCAGCAAGAACAAGAGCACCTGCCTCAAGTGTCCATTGACCTTCCCCAAACTCATCTCTCACAGCAGCAGCTGTTAAACCTGCAGCAGAAGAAGCTTTTCCTGATGCATAAACACTTCTTGGGGCAAGTTTTGACATGTAAGAAAGCATCTGAGATTTTGCAGTACCTGGATCACCAACAAGCAGTGTGTGGATATCACCTCTTATACGGGTACCATCAGGCATTTCTTTTGCAATACCTCCAAACAACTGTAGAATCATAGCCTCCTTTTCTATATCAAGACCATAGATAGTAGGAGCAATACTATCTTTCATTTTCTCATGCAGACTTGGGTCCTTACTAATTTTCAGAATCTCTTTTTCATCTTCAGGTGTTACTTCTACTTCCTCAAATGCTAATTCTTGATTTTCAATACTATTTGCTTCCATAGTTTTATCAAATGATGTCAAACGAAAAGTACCTCGTCTTCTCTGCATTGAATGCAAAACACCATTAACAATAACCCTGTCACCTGGTGCTATCTCCCCTGCTAAATCATCTTCTAGATAAACACCTATTCTTTCAGGTTGAGCGCCACCACGAAGACCTTCAGGGCTTTCTTGAATCTCAATTTTTTGAGAATCTATAAAACTAGATAAACTGGTTAATAATTTAAAAGAAGAAACTCTACCGCAACCACCTTGATCTTCAAAACATTCTGAGGGTTCTTTTAAAATATCCTCTTCCTGCTCAATTCTAATTATTGCACCACATTTTTGGCATTGAAAAGCACCAACTTGAAGTTTAGGTCTAACCTCAGTTCTTTTTTTAACAAGACCTTCAACAGCAGCTAATTTACCAAGATGATTTGATCTGATTTTTCTAATGGCAATTCTACTTGTATCAGGTAGATTTAAAACTCTGAAATTAAGTTCTAACTTGTTTTCAACAGCTACATCAATATTTTTCAGCGCCTCTTGTGCATTAGATATCATTTTATACGGTTGATTAATAAGAAGCTCAGATAATTTTGGGTCTGCTTCATCAATCTTCCAATAATCAACATATAAGCTAC
>Ga0209636_10000920_pt1 | contig 29159 bp, 31 predicted proteins | sample DeeMarSWOR152_54_FD_187464 | JGI IMG/M metagenome (GOLD analysis project Ga0209636, IMG submission 187464) | Marine sediment microbial communities from White Oak River estuary, North Carolina - WOR-1-52-54 (SPAdes) (version 2) | ecosystem: Environmental > Aquatic > Marine > Intertidal zone >...
TCTGTTACATTCACTAAGAGGTTGATGGGGGCGGAAATATTTGTGCTGTCAGGCGGATAGAGAAGCTCTACTGAGATGTGTGGGTGGGTTGTTGTGGTCGTGGTTGTTGTGGTTGTGGTTGTGGTAGTGGTAGTGGTTGTTGTGCCCAGCCAGAAGGTGTAATTCTGTGTTGCCCATGCACTCTTGTTATTATCGTTAACCGCCTTGGCATTCCACAACCATGTCCCGTTAGCAATTTCTATCTGATTGAATGATCTTGTTCCATTGCCAAGGGTATCATTTAGCGCTATTGTCTTCCAGACGCTGTCATTCCAGTTCCCAAAAAGATGGGTTTCATTGATGGTTCCGTTGGAGTCTGTTACATTCACTAAGAGGTTGATGGGGGCGGAAATATTTGTGCTGTCAGGCGGATAGAGAAGCTCTACTGAGATGTGTGGGTGGGTTGTTGTGGTCGTGGTTGTTGTAGTGGTGGTAGTGGTAGTGGTAGTAGATGTTGTAGTGGTTGTTGTGGGTAGCGGACTACAAAACTCTGTGGAACTACAGAAACATAATCCATTCGTTGTACTGCAATAGTCAACGTTTTTCCCCTCGCCTGCACAGGTTGGCTCACAGGTCGAGAGACAGGAGCATTCAGTACAGGTGGAGATATCCTCGCAAAAAGCGTCTAGTTCAACAAAACAATAGTTAAAAAATTTGCACCCGCCTACAGTAAATGTAAAATTCGATTCTGCAAATCCACAGTTTGGGGGTATCGCACTATCACAGGCTTCCGAATTATAAATATAATCCCCTGCATTGAGTTCCTTAGAAAAAATGTAGTCAAAATTGTTTTTTCCGGATGTATTTGAGTCACTCAGATTCCAAAAGCCAAACCAGTTGCCCCATAGGGACACAATAGATATCCCAGTAAAATCAGAAACACTAATATTGAAATCCAATTGTGATGAGACGTTAGAGCCGTTTTTTGGATAATTTAAGGTTATACTTGGTGTGGTCTCATCAATAAAGAAATTTCTGAACGTTGAATTTATCAGGCATAGTGTGTCATTCGCAAAGAGATCTATCCTGTGACTGCCTGCCGATGAAACCGAAAATGTCGTGTTCTCGCAGTTTGGTATTGATATATTTCCTCCATCATCTAGGGAATACCAACAAGCGCTGACTCCATCCTTATCTGAAACAGCAAATGTTAGGGGGAGATTATCCCTGTAGCTATACGTCGCATTTAGTGGCTCCGTCAGATTTATCTCTGGGGGGGAATTATAGACGGTTAGGTTTGTTATATTTTCTCCAGTTTTCCCTGTTGAATCCGTAACAACAACCTTGATTTCATACTCGCCATAGGTGTCGGGTGATAAAAATTCTATTTTGTAGTCTCCTGTATTGTTGGTTCTTGTGGAATAGGCAATATCCAATGCATTCAAGGATATGTTGCCAGGGGATAGACAACCTGCTTTGATTGGAACTAAACAATCTTCAGAATTAATCTGACAATAATTGTCGACGTAGTATTTTAAAGAATTTTCGATGTCTATCTTCTTTTTTTTCGGGCTTAACACACCATCATACATCCAGATATGGTCATCTACGTCTCCAAAAGAAAGTGAGAACGTATTGTCATTTCTGTTGTCGGTCCAGATTGTGTTGTTCGTTATAGAGGTTCCGTTGTTTTCGTAGATGTAGTTTTGTGAGCCGTAGTTGCCGACTGCCAGATCCAGGTCGTTGTCGTTGTCTACGTCCCCGAAGGCCAGTGACAGAGTTTGATCATTTCTGTTGTCGGTCCAGATGATGTTTGTCGTTAAAGAGGTGCCGTTGTTCTCATAGATGAAGTTTGGATCGGCGTTTCCAACTGCCAGGTCCAGATCGTTGTCGTTGTCTACGTCTCCGAAGGCCAGTGACAGGGTATAATTGTCTGTGTTGTCTGACCAGATTGTGTTGTTTGTTATAGAGGTTCCGTTGTTTTCGTAGATGAAATTTTGTGAGCCGTCGTTTCCAACTGCTAGGTCTAGATCGCCATCATTATCTACGTCTCCGAAGGCTATTGTAAATGTGTCATCGTTTCTGTTGTCGGTCCAGATTGTGTTGTTTGTTAAAGCTGTTCCGTTGTTTTCGTAGATGTAGTTTTGTGAGCCGTAGTTGCCGACTGCAAGATCCAGGTCATCATCATTATCAATGTCGGCAAAGACTATTGCATAGGTATTGTCATTTCTGCTGTCTGACCAGATTGTGTTGTTTGTTAAAGCTGTTCCGTTGTTTTCGTAGATGTAGTTTTGTGAGCCGTCGTTTCCAACTGCTAGGTCTAGATCGCCATCATTATCTACGTCTCCGAAGGCTATTGCATAGGTATTGTCGTTTCTGTTGTCGGTCCAGATTATATTTGTCGTTAAAGAGGTGCCGTTGTTCTCATAGATGAAGTTTGGATTACCAGAATTGCCGACTGCCAATTCTAGGTCATTGTCGTTGTCTATGTCTCCGAAGGCTATTGATAGGGTATAATTGGTTGTGTTGTCTAACCAGATTGTGTTGTTTATTAAAGAGGTGCCGTTGTTCTCATAGATGAAATTTTGTGAGCCGTAGTTGCCTACAGCCAGATCCAAGTCTCCTTTCGAACCTATATCGATGAGGACATAGTAAGGACAGGGCGCGTTCGAATTATTCCTGGAACAAGATATGTTGAGGCTTGCGGAATTAATTAAAGAATTTCGTGGAATCCAGATGAGGGTGGTATTTTGAAAAACTACATTATTAAGGCTTATGTTTTTGTTTGAGGATAAATCAGAGAATTTTGTCAACCTGATTTTTGTGTTGTTGATATATATGCTAACATTGCCATTAGAAACAATAGTTCCATTAGATTTATAAGAGGCGTTCCCCCAAACAGTCACAAATTCCGTAGGAGGCACCACAGATTTATCCAACTGTGCTGTGAGATTGATCTCCAATTCCGCATCGGTTAGAGTAACTAGAATAAACAGGAGGATTGTACAGAGTATTGGCACCAATTGCCTTGGATCGATTTTCGATTCTCGGTTTTTCACCATTTACCTTACTTTACTTTCCCTTTAAATTATAAAGACTAAATATGCATAAATCCGATAAATAATTACTCGACTGTTGTTAAAAACATTTTCAAGGCAGAAGCCAACAGATAAATAGATGAAAATACATTTAATTTACTGAGATGGTTCTGGAATCCTTGGTTACCCCATCAGAGATGGAGAAAACCCCGAGGGGGATGTTCTATGTCGGATTCATATACTCTACCCTCGGCTTGTTGCTTGCTTATTGGATCTTCGGGAGTTATAGTAGTTTGGCTGGTGTCTTTATTACTGCGATGCCCCTGGTTGTGATAATGTATAAAGTCCTGAAGTTAGAGGAGAGAAAGGATATTGAATTTTCCATCTATGAGAGATACGGAAGGCCCTTAAAAAGGTCTTTCCTGATCAAGGAGCACGGTCACGCAGTTTCGTTATTTATATTCCTATTCCTTGGGATGGTGATTTCCTATTCCCTGTGGAGTACTGTTCTCCCGGAGGATATGATAAACAGGCTTTTTGGGTCTCAAATTGAGACGATTGGGGCGATAAATGTCAAGACAATGGGGAATGCCATAGACCCAAATAACGTATTGATAAGTATTTTGTACAATAATTTCAAGGTTCTGATGTTCTGTATTGTATTCTCGTTCCTTTACGGCTCTGGGGCGATTTTTATATTGACATGGAACGCCTCCGTTATCGGTGTCGCTGTAGGCAGCATCATAAGAAATTCTTTAATAAACTATGGAAAACTGGATAAATTCTCCTTCTTTTATAACTATTTTGGCTCCTTCTCCATCAGCTTCAGTTATGCTATCCACGGAATTCCAGAAATTGCGGCGTATTTTGTTGGGGCCCTTGGAGGCGGGATTATTTCCGTGGCTGTAGTAAATCATGATCTCAGATCCGATGAATTCAGGAGCATCATAATAGACTCCTTGGATCTAATTCTCTTGTCTTTTGTATTTATTTTCTTAGCCGGTTTGATTGAGGTTTATGTAACTCCCCTGTTGTTTTAACTCATCCTCTTATAATTTCCTCTATCTCTTTCCTCTTTCTGGGATTTAATGAAACCTCTAATCCATAGGATGTCGGCTTTTTAATGAGGAATCCTTCTTTGATCAGATCCTTTACTATCATTTTTGCTGGTTTTCTATACTCAGGAGGTAACCCCTTAGGCAAGTTGTCGATCGATGTATGTTTTCCACCCCAGTAATTTCGACGATACAGCTTTTTGAGCAACCTCTTGATGATCTTATCTTTCATTTTGATATAAAGTATCCTTTATTAAAATATATATTGGATAAATATTTATATATAAAATACCATATTAATATAAAAATGGAAAAATCCAACTTTCACCAATTTTTTGGGGATTACCCGATAATACGTATCTTAGACTTTCTACTCGAGAATGAGGGATTTGACTACTCCAAGACAGATATAAGCAGGGAAGCCCAGGTTAGTATTGGCTCGTTGTATAAGGTATGGGATAGACTCGAGGAATTGGATATAGTGGAAAAAAGTAGGCAATACGGACCCGTGATACTATACAGGATAAACAGCGAAAATGAGCTGGTTAAAAAACTGAAAGAATTTGATTTCAAATTGAATGAATACTATGCCGATAAAATACTAAGTAAAGAACCAATACCACAATCAGCGCCATGATCCTGATATTATCTAAATTATGGTATAACCTCTGAAACCCAGAAATTTGTTAGATTTAATTGAATTTGCGAAGCAAATTCCGGGGGTTTAGAAACCGCAAAATTGCTTCGCAATTTTGGGTCCCAAAACTGCTATGCAGTTTTGCGGAGGGGGCTTGCCCCCTTCTATCCGATATAAACCTCTGGCATCTCCTCTCTTTTTTCTTCGACCTTTATTTCTCTTTTTATCTTTACCGCGAGCTTGTACGCATCAAGGGCCGCAAATACGCTCACCGAGAGATTTAGAAGGCCTCCAACATCGGGATGAATCCACAGGTATATGACAGAGGTTATAATCTCTAAGGACAGGAGCACTGCTCCCCTTGAGTATTTCCCGAGGTAGAATTGACCGAGACCGGCAATTAAGAGGGACAGAATTGCAGCGAGAAATGGGCTCTTTCTTTTTGCCATCAGATTACTTATTTGCTGTCTTTAATAAAATAATAAGAAACTTCAGAAAGTTTCATCATCAGAACGGGGTTGTGGGGTCGAAGACCCCACAGACCGCATTACAAATTCCGACCAATATATACTTTATATGCAGTAATTATGAAATTCAAGATAGACATAAGGAAGAGCGTTCCAGAGAATGCCAGCCTCTATTATAAGGAATCGAAAAAGGCGAAAAGGAAGGTAGATGGGGCGAAAAGGGCTCTGGAAGAGACGCTGAAGAAGATAGATAAGCTGGAAAAGGAGCGAAGGAAACTTGCAGAGATTCAGATAAGGCCCAAAGAGAAAGAGAAGAAAGAGAAAAGGTGGTATGAACGATTCAGATGGTTTTTTTCGAGTGATAATCTCCTTGTAGTAGGGGGGGAGGATGCGACAACAAATGAAATTCTGATTAAAAAATATCTGGAAAAGAATGATCTGGTATTTCATGCGGATATCCACGGTGCTCCATTCTTTGTGATAAAAAATCCCGATGGAAGGGAAATCTCGGAAGAGACTTTAAGAGAGACTGCGGAGATGGCTGCTTCCTATTCAAAGGCCTGGAAAAAAGGTCTGGGAAGTTGTAATGTCTACTATGTAACGCCAGAGCAGGTCTCAAAGAAGGCCCCACCAGGGGAATATCTGACAAAGGGGGCCTTTATGATCTACGGGGAGAAGGAATGGTTCAGGGGTACAGAACTAGCCCTTGGAATTGGATTTAAAATTAACGAAAAGATGGAGGTTACTGGGGGCCCAATCTCTGTTGTTGAAAAAAACTCTAGGTATTTTATAAAGATCGGTCCGGGGGATAAAAAATCTAAAGAGCTTGCTAAGGAGATTAAAGATTTTGTTTTGAAAAATGCCAGAAAAGCGGATTTTGAAAAAATTAAAGGGATAAAAATTGAAGAGGTACAGAAATGGATTCCATCTGGTAAAGGAAGAACCAAAAAATGAAAAAGAAAAAATTTGATGAACTGGTTGATCTCTTTGTCAACGAGGTAAAGAATCTGCCAAAGATAGAGAAGGACGTAAATTCCCTGCTTGAGAAAATTGATAAACCCTTCAGGATGTCTGATAGTTGGAAAAATAATTATCAGAGAATCTCAAAAATTGAGTTAAATGCGAAGAGGATTCTGGAGAAATTGACACCCCTCACAGAGGTTCCGATTGGAATCGGAGATGCCTTCATTTTATTGAGGATGCACTGTGAACAGGCAAAAAAGGGGTTGATGGAGAAAAAGGTGATGGATGAGAAAATTATAACAGAGATCGAGATAAACAGAAAAAATTTCGTTGCCAGGGTAAGAAATTTTGTTAAAGACTTGGAGATAAGGGAGAGGAAGAATCTCCGTAGAATTTTGACCGTGTTGGATGAGAACAGGCAACTGAGGGGTAAAATTTTAGAACTCCAGGTTGAGAACGAAAGGCTCAGAAAATTATTAAAGAAATAAGTTAGATGGAGACGGAATCGATAATTAAAGAAGCTCTATTGTATGAAAGGGTAGGTGAAAAGGTCAGATGCAAACTGTGCGAGAGAAGATGTTTTATCGCTCCGGAAAAAGTTGGCTTCTGTAAAACACGGAAGAATATTAATGGTAGATTATATACAGTGATCTATGGAAATATAAGTGCGGTTGAGAGCAGACCGATAGAGATAAAACCCTTTTTTCATTTCTGGCCCGGATCTACTGCGTTAACCTATTCGTCCTGGTCATGCAATCTGTACTGTTTGTGGTGCCAGAACTGGCATCTGAGCAAGAAGGAGCCGGATTTGGAGAATTTCATGTACATAAAACCGGAGGATATGATAGAAAAGGCTTTAAGTTACAAAGACAACGGTCTCTGCGTAAGCTTTAACGAACCCACTTTATTGCACGAATATAATGTAGATTGCTTCAGGCTGGCAAAAAAAGAGGGCTTATACAATTCTTACGTCTCTAATGGATATATGACTTTAGATGCATTATATCAGCTGAAGGATAGTGGTTTGGATGCCATCAATATCGACATTAAGGGAGATGATAAGGTCTACAGAGAGTATTGCAAGGGTATTAATTCTAAGATAGTCTGGGGGAACATAAAAAAGGCAAAGGAACTTAACATGCATGTTGAGGTAGTAAACTTGGTGGTCAGGAATGTCAACGATGACGAAAAATCCCTTAAATGGGTAATAAAAAATCACCTGAAATTTGCTGGCGAAGAAACCCCGTTACATTTTACTAGATACTTTCCCGCCTTTAAATTTGAGGAGCCACCTACAGATATCGGAGTTTTAGAAAAGGCCTATAAGATGGCAAAAAATGCGGGAGTTTTATATCCCTATCTTGGAAATGTTCACGGGAGTGATTATGAGAATACCTATTGTCCGAAATGCAATGAATTGTTGATCCAGAGATTGGGCTACAGGGTTGTAGTTTATAAGATTACCGAGAAAAAGGAATGCCCCAGGTGTAAGGAAAAGATTCCCATAGTAGGGAGATACATAAATATGGAAAAATAACTAGGGAGATTAGAGAACCTTCTGCGTTCTGAAGAGAGATTCTAAGCCTTTTCCTTTAAAAGATCGAGGGTATAATCCAATAACTCTAAAATACTATTTCTCGTCTCCTCTAGATTTTCTGCCTTCAATTCCACTTCAACTATCGCCTTACTCAGGGTATTGCAACCGATTACCTCTCGGATCCACTCCGCGAAATCGTTCCTCCCATCCAGATGGAATGAGATCACGCTATCCGATGCTGCCCCTATGGCATTTCTTAGGGCACCCAGGGTTAGTATCTCGGCTATAACCTCATCGTGGCTTCTCTTCAGCTTAAAGGAATCCTCAATCCCAACGGGTCTAAGATATGGATGTACGTTGTCCATTCTAATTAATAATATATATTTAAGTATATAAAACTATTTCGGCTTCAGAAATTAAAGCTATTTCGGCTTCAGAAATATCCACGAGTATCTTAGGATAAACAAGGTTATTAAGAATGCCAGCAATGTCCAGACTGTATTGTTTGTTGGCAGATATACAAGCAGGGGTATCACGAGTGTAGCAAATTTCTTAGAAAGAGAGAGCTCCATGAATTTCGTGCCGAGATAGATGAATGGTATTGATGCCATTAACAGAGATACAGAGACCAATAGAATTAGAAGGATCCATTTGAATAATAGAACGATATATTTGGATGTTAATGGATATTCTCCAAGGTAAAATATTGATAGAAATGCTAGAAATAGAATAAAGGTTCCTATCGGATGTCTTATGGCTGAGGAAAATGTACCCTTAAAATCGACACTGCTTGGGGCAGCTCCCAAACCGAAGCATATCTGAAGATAGAGGATCGAAATTATGATAAAATTTAGATTGGAAAGAAAAAACTGCTGGTAGAACTTCTGCATTATCAATACTATAGATTTTAAAATTGATTCGACGGATTGATAATTTACTATGTTTACCGTTAAAATTTCTCCGGGGTAATGGCTCTGGGCGAGATTTAAAAGGGCAATGAGGATTATGCCGCAACCAAAGAATGGTGCAAAGCCGACGATAAAATTCCTCAAGACAGAGAATTTGTCCCTCGGTTGTGTATATTCCACAGAGCCCAGATTTCCTTGCGCATTGAAATGGAATAATGAAATGCTTGTGATTTTGCAACCAGTTATTTTGGCAGCAACTGCATGAGAGAGCTCATGTAATATCGTTCCAGGGGCTATTAGAATTTTAAACCAGAAAGAATTTAGTTTAATGAACAGATAGAGTTCTATAAAATCGTTCAACAGGATCTGTATTGAAAATAAGATGGGTATCAATGCTATGTAATTCCTCAGGATAAAACCTTCCAAGAAGTACCAAGAGGCTATGGATAATAAAATAAAGCCGGATATGATAAAGAATCTTGATTTCATTGTTACCTTTATCTATTTCTCATTTGATTCAAAAAGTATTAAGGTATAAGATGCCAACCATAGAAGAAAGGATTAAAGAGATAGATGAGGAGATTCAAAAAACCCCCTACCATAAGGCTACTCAACACCATATAGGGAAGTTAAAAGCCAAGCTTGCACAGTTAAGGGAGAAGATCGGGAAGAGGGGTGGTAAAGGCAAGGGTGCGGGCTTTGCTGTCAAAAAGAGCGGGGATGCAACTATAGCTCTGGTAGGCTTCCCATCGGTAGGAAAATCCACCCTACTTAACAGGCTTACAGACGCTAAATCCAAGACAGGGGAATACGAATTTACGACCATAGATATCATTCCTGGGGTTATGTCCTATAAAGGCGCCAAGATACAGATATTGGATCTACCGGGGATGATTACCGGGGCCTCTATTGGAAAGGGAAGAGGGAGAGAGATTCTATCAATCATAAGAAATACTGATCTCATCTTGATTCTGCTGGACGTTTTTCATCCACAGCAATTAAGGGTTATAGAAAAGGAGCTGTATGATGTCGGAATTCGTCTGGATCAAGCTCCCCCAAATGTTAGTATAAAGAGGACCATTAAGGGGGGTGTTAGGGTGATCTCAAGCGTTAATCTAGAGAAGATCGATGAGAAGACGATAAGGGAGATCCTAAATGTAAATGGAATTCACTCGGCGGATGTTACATTGCAGGAGGATATAAATGAGGAGCAATTTATAGACGTAGTAATGAAGAACAGGATTTATATCCCCTCCATTATCGCACTGAATAAAATAGATATGATGAGTAAGGAGGAAGTGGAGGCGGTTAGGAAGAAAATCGGAAAAGGGGTAATGGCGATATCTGCTATTAATGAAAAAAATCTTATAGAATTGCAGGAGGGTATATTCAAAAAACTGGGGATTATGAGGATCTACATGAAGCCTAAAGGCAAAGGGGTTGATTTCAATGAACCATTAATTGTGAAAAAGGGCTCTACTATCGGTGATGTGTGTGATAGAATTCATAAAGGAATCAGAGGAAAATTCAGGTACGCAATAGTTCGTGGAAAATCTGCAAAATTTGATGATCAATCTGTCGGTATAAATCATATCTTGGAGGATGAGGATATTTTAACCATAGTGAAAGGTAGGTAAAAATGGGTCTCTTAAAGAAGATTTTTATCGGGTTGGTTTCTATGCTATTGATAACGGATCTGTGCCTCATTGTATTTATTAACACCATAAATGAAACCCTGTTTAATCCGGAGTTCATTGAGATGGAGCTGGACAGGTTGGGATTTTATTCTATGATAAGGGGGAAAATTATAGGATCTATAGAAGATCAAGAGGTTGCTGATGTTATCGATAGAGCCATACCAGAGGGATGGATAAAGGAGCAGACTCAAACGCTACTGAAAAATACGTTCGGCTATCTCAGATCGGAAACGGATACGATAGATATGAAGATTTCCTTGGTTGAAATAAAGGATGAAATTTTAGCTCAGGAATCGCTTCCTCCCTTGATTGAAAACGAGCTCGATAATAGATTCCCAGACAACATAGATCTGTTCGATCTCCTTAAGTTGGGGGAGATCGGGATATTGGAGCAACTGAGAATGTTTTTCAGTTACTTTAAAATCTTCCTCTATCTATTGGTTTTTATAGCGATAATTCTGATTCTGCTTATAATACTGTTACTTCGTAATCTGAAATCCATCTTCCTCGTTATCAGCATCTCATCATTACTCAGTGGTGGAATTTCATATGGAATTTACATTTTGTCTGTTGGTCTAATTTCCGCCCAAATTCAAAGCCTTGAGTCTGAGTTCCTTCCGACGGATTTTCTGTTGATACTCTTAGAGGATATCTTGTTTCCGATAAAAAACTATGGAGTGTTGTTGCTTATAGCAGGAGGCTTACTGCTTATAATATACCTGATCCTCAGAATACTGGAGGAGGGCAGGGAAACCAAGGGGGAAGAGGAAACAGAGCAGCTGCTGAGGGAGGAGATCGAAGGAGATTGATCATTTTTATATGGTAAATCAATATAAATTATGGTGATTTTATGTATAAAGTGGAGATTAAAAAGATAGATTCCCATGGCAGGTTATCTCTGCCCGTTGAATGGAGACGCGCGCTGAAGAGACGCGAGGTTGTGGTAATTGAGTTAGATGATCGCGTTGAGGTCTTATCCAGAGATGCCGATTTAGCCAAATATGTTGACTCTGCAGAGGTGGATGTAAAGAACTTTGAGGATTATCACAAACTACGGAGAGATTTAAGAAAACTAAAATGAGGTTTGTAGATGCTAACATCTTTATCTATGCAATACTTAAGCCCAAGAGAGAACTAGGTGAGAAAGAAAAAGGGATTAAAAAAGATGCAAAGGAGATATTCAGGAGAATAGATAAGGGTGAAAAAGTGATAACATCGGCAGTTCATGTGAGTGAAATATCAAACATCCTGGAGGATGCTGTAAACCTGAGTTTTTCCATATCGTTTATTCGGGATCTGATAGCGAGATGGAATATTACAATAGAGCCTGTGGATAAAGCATCGTATATTATCGCTGTTGTATTGGCCGATGAAAAGAAGATATCCATAAATGATGCAATTGCCTATCAGATAATGCAGAGGAGGAGCATAAAGGATATATATTCCTTCGATAAGCACTTCGATAACCTCCCCGTAAGCAGGATTACGAGATGACCTATCTAACTGAGTAGAAAATTGGATGTAATGTCTAACTACGCAGTCTTCCTCCTTATAATTGAATTCTCGACATTAAGACTTTTCCAGTCAACCATAAATCCCAGTGCATCAAAAATTTCTTCCTGTTTTGAGGGGATGATCTCCCGGATAATATCTAAAGCTTGAGCATAGGTTCCCTTTCCCACCAGTTTATCTAACTTATCAGATATTTCGTCCATTAATTTCTTTGATACCAAGAAATTGCCCGTAAAAACATATCCCTCAATGTCCTTTTGCAGAAATCTTTTAATAGCAACGGTAGAAACATTCAACTCAGAGCAGAGATCATCTACCGTAACTACTGGGGATGTTGGCTGTTTGAAATTATTATCAATGAATTTTACCTCCCTATCCAGTTCTTCTGCCTCGTGTTTTTTTAAAATATTGAGAATTTTGTTTAAAGGAATTGCTCTTTTGTAGAAGATTATACTCTTCAATGATGGTAAACGAAATTTTGAGGAACATAAAAATCTCTCATTGACACATACTATGAGATCTGGAAATAATTCTAACTTCTTCGTCTTCTTTTTTATATACTCCTGGGTCCAGAAACCAACGATCTCCATGAAGATCTTTTGATTATAGCCCTCAAAGCAGAAGTCGGGGAACATAACGACAGAACCCTTTATAAGGGGCTCTGGCTCCCTCTTTAAAACCCATCCAGTATTTAAAGAATTAAATCGTCGGTAAAAATTCTCTTCAATGGCGCTATCAAAAACCGGTTTTATTCTTTCTTCTTCCATGCCTTTTTTATGGTATTTATCAAATTCTTCTTCCCCAAGTTGAAACTCGAATATCCTCTTGTTATCCAGAATCTTGGACTTTAATGACCAGCCTCTGCTGTTTACAACGGATGGGATGAACTTGGCCATTGAAACGCCATACTTCTTTGTTAATTTCAGAACGGATATCGGGCCGTCGATGGTTAGATTTATTCTATTGTCGGATTTCCAGATGTCATACATCAATCCATAAAATCTGAGCTCTCTGAGTAAATTCCTGAGCATGAGTACATCCAGATCCGACAGAGAAATCTCCAATAAATCGGCCTTAAACAGGAGTGTTTGTAATAATGAGAGATTATACAAGCTTATTAATTCATCTGGCGTTATGGATGCAAATTCCCTTATGATGGAATCTTCATCGATCCATAGGTTCTCTTTCAATTCTTTCTTGGATATTCCGAGTTTTGCGGAAGATTTCTCAAACACCATCTCTCTATCTTCTTCCGAGATAATGGGTTTATAATTGGCTGTCTCAAATACCGTCTGTCTCAAGAGAAATGGATCTCTGGATGGTTCCTCCATGATTATTCTCCTCTCCAGCAGTATAAACAGAGACCTGAGAAAACGGTAATCTATAGCTAACGATTCCTCCAGCATCTGAAATTCATCATTCAGGATAGAATATCTTTTTCCGACACATTCAGAGAATAGATTGATAATGCTCTCTGTTATACCCAAATTTTCTTCTGTTCTCTCCATAAATACGGGCTTTATCTTACCTTTTCTTTTTTTAGTGATTAATAAATTTGACGGTAGCATTATTTCGTCCTCCTTCTATAGGAGGTTCCGACCTCCGTGGTTTCTCTGGATACAATTTCATATAGAATTGCTTTCTTACCTTCTTTTTTTCTCAATATTCTACCAAGTCTTTGGATAAATTCCCTCTTACTTCCCGTACCACTTAATATTATTCCAATATTCGCCTCCGGAACATCAACACCTTCATCCAGAACCTTCGATGACACTATTCTGGAATACGCCCCTTGTTTGAATTTTTCCAAGACATCCGTCCTCTCTTCTTTCTTTGTGGTATGAATGATGGACGGTATTAAAAATTCGTGTGATATCCTTCTGACCAGATCATTGTGCTCTGTGAATATAATTATTCTGTCCTTGGAATGTTTTTGCAATAGACGAGACAATACCTTCAATTTGGTGAATGAATTTAATGCGATCTTCCTTGCTTTGTGCCTCGCCAATAACGCCTTCCTTGCCTCCGGATCCCTACCAGTCCTCATTATGAAAAACTTGAAGTCTCTGGGCGTTCTTAATGAGATGTTGTGTGTCTTTAAATAGTTTCGATAATAATTGTAATTTTTGTTATATTCTCTTTTCTCTTCATCGGTTAATTCAGTATATATCTTCTCCAGTGAATACTCAGCGAGGTGTTCTCCACTTAAACTGGATGCTTTCTCCTCAAAGACAACTCCACCAACCAACCTGGGCAATTCCCTGTGTAATCCATCTGCCCTCTCATATGTTGCAGTCAAACCCAACCTATAAGGGGAACAGAACATCTCCGCAATATGTCTGTAACCCTCCGAGGGTAGATGGTGAACCTCATCAAATATCACCAATAAAAATTTATTCCCCAGTTCCTCAGCTTGTAGATAAGAGGTATCATAGGTTGCAACTGTTATTGATTTTAATTTTTTCTCTTCGCCAGAATATTCCCCTATCTCTATATCAAACGATTCCTTTAATACAGATTTCCACTGCCTCACTAAATCCAGTGTGGGAACAACAATTAGAGAGGGAACATTTAACTCGGAGATTATATTTACAGCCACTAGAGTCTTACCGGAACCCGTTGGCAATACAATAATTCCCTTCCTCGATTTTAACCATGAATCAACGGCATTTCTTTGATAGTCCCTCAATTTATACCTGGAAAGTTTAAATCTGGGGCACGGTATGGGATCCAATACCTCATCCTCAACATCGATTCCATCCCTCACAATAAAATCAGATGAATCATACCTGCTGAGAGTTCCCTTTAGATAATTCAGGATGTCTGAATAATGCAGAGCCAATGCCCTGTAGCATTTGGAACGCTCATCCCACCTGCTGTTTGGGACGTGAGTTCCTCTAATTAATATGGAACCCTTGTGATAGGAGAGATGGACTGACATAATAGATAAATGGATGAAAAATTATTAAGTTGATTTAGTTGTAGTGCCTACCCCTTCAAAATCTCCTCTACCAGCCTATTAACGAGGGTGTCTCTGTTCTGGAACGTAACCCCTGTTATCTCCGTATCCTTACGCATTCTAATTCTCTCGGTAAATTCGTCCCTTCCAAGTTTTATTGTACCTAAGACCTTGCCCGTATCCATAGCCCTTAGAACCACAGCTTTGAATTTCTCCGAGAAGAGCTCCATCTTCCCCACCTCGTCGATGACGATTATGTCTTTTTCCAATGAATCGAGAATACTCTTTACGCCTATTTCCTCTAAATCAATTAAATTAACAGAATATTTTCCCACCCTGAATCTTCCTTTATAATTTACGTGAGAAAGTATTCCCTCATTTCCGTCCAGGGTTAAAATTTTAAATCCCTTCCTGATTCCTTTTTCTCTGATCTCCTCCGTGTAAAAGCCTCCCACTTCTCTGTTTTTTATTTTCTCAATTACCCTCATGATCAGGGTTGTTTTCCCAATTCTGGGAGGACCAGTGAGAAGGATATTTTTGTTCATTTTAACCTTATTGAATTCGTGAAGCGAATTACTCAAAATTGCTTTGCAATTTTGGTACAGCAAAATCATTTCATGATTTTGTGTCCAACGAATCTATGATTCGTTCGGAGCCAAAATTCCGAAGGAATTTTGCGCTCCTTTCTTTTTCGTCAACGTTTTTCTTTTGTAAAGAAAAAGGTTGAAAGGATATTTTTCCCTGACATCTAATATAATTAGACATGCTAAATGAAGTAACGAAAATTTCCCTGGATGGAAAGGAGATCTTTTTGATTGGAACCGCGCACGTTTCTAAGGAGAGCGTGGATCTAGTGAGGGATGTTATAGAAGAAGAAAGCCCGGATATTGTGGCTGTTGAATTAGATAAGCAGAGATATGATTCATTGTTGAATAAGAAAAAATGGGATGAAACCGAGATCCATAAGGTAATCAGAACCGGAAGGATTTATCTATTTCTACTACAGCTCTTATTGACAAATTTTCAACGCAAGATCGGCGATGAACTCGGGGTTAAGCCGGGGTCTGAGATGTTGAAGGCGATAGAACTCGCGAAGGAAAAGGATATTAAAATAGGTCTGGTAGATAGGGATATCAGAATTACCCTGAAGAGAGCCTTTAAAAAGATGTCCTTGAGGGAAAAATTTTCTCTTTTCTATGGGTTTTTCTCCGGGATCTTTGAGAAGGAGGAAATTAACGAGGAAATTCTCGAGAAATTGAAGGACAAGGACGTAGTGACGGAGATGATGGAAGAATTATCGAGGGAGATACCGTCGATAAAGGATGTTCTGATAGACGAGAGAGACATGTATATCGCAAACAAGATAATTGGCTTGGAGGATAAAAAAATTGTTGCCGTTGTTGGTGCAGGACACGTCGAGGGAATAAAAAAATTTATTGAGTCAAAAAATGGAGAAAGGGAGATAGAAAACCTGGAGGAAATTCCTGAATCCGGAAACACATTAAAATATATTGGCTATCTGATTCCAATAATCTTTCTAGCAATAGTTGGGTGGGGCTTCTATACCAACGGAACAGAGCTTACGATAGAGATGCTGAAGAGGTGGTTTCTGATAAACGGGATCCTATCTGCCATCGGGGCTGCCCTCGCCTTAGGTCATCCCCTTTCGGTAATAACAGCCTTTCTGGCTGCACCCTTCACTTCATTAAATCCAACGTTAGCTGCAGGTTGGTTTGCCGGATTGGCTGAGGCATGGGTAAGAAAGCCTAGGGTAAAGGACTTTAATGGCTTATTTAGGTTGGATAGAATGAGGGATTATTGGGGAAATGGGATTACGAGAATTTTCTTGGTGATAGTATTTGCAAATATCGGGAGTTCAATAGGAACGTTTATTGCCTTGCCTTATTTAGCTCTGTTGCTCTAATTTTTATGATGGAGGAAAAACCTAAACTCTTCGGTGTTGTCGGGCATCCAATTCAGCATTCTCTCTCTCCTTTAATGCATAACGCGGTTTTCAAAAAATTTGGGCTGAATTACAGTTACTCTGCATTTGATATCGAAAAAAATGACCTAGAGCTGTTTCTGGACAGGTGCAGAGGAGGGAATTTTCTTGGTCTGAACGTTACAATTCCTTATAAGGTTAGTGTTATCAGGTATCTAGATAACCTAGATGAGAACGCAAAACTCATTAATGCGGTGAATACCATAAAATTTGAAGATAAGATACTTTTGGGGTATAATACCGATGGTTTGGGTTGTGTCAGGGCGTTAGAAGAAGCTAATGTGAAGGTCAAGGGTAAGAGAATTCTCATCCTGGGCGCGGGGGGTGCCGCACGGGCCATTGCATTTCAATGTGCTTTAGAGGGAGCCGAGTTGGTTATTTCAAACAGGACGATGGATAAGGCAATGAGATTAGCGAAAGAAATCAGAGAAAAATTGAACAGGAGAATATTGGTCGTGAATTTCTCTGAGAGTTCCATCCGGGAGATAATTCCAACAACAGATATTCTCATAAATACCACGTCCGTTGGAATGCACCCGAAAGTACGTAGAAGTCCAATATCTCCAGACGTTCTTGATCCCGAACTTACTGTTATGGACATTGTCTACAATCCGATAGAAACGCAATTTCTGAAAAGTGCAAAAAGAACAGGTTGTAAAACCATCGATGGGGTCGGAATGTTCGTTCATCAGGGAGCAGAATCCCTGAAGATCTGGTTGGATATAAAGGCTCCGATAGATATGATGAGGAAAGTGGTGCTGGAAAAACTCGAATGAATGATTATGTCTTTCTCATGTAAACCTTTCTTGCGGGGAATGATATCTCTATGCCCTCCTTATCAAATCTCCTCTTCAGGTTTTTTATAAATTCATGGGTTACAAGATATTTGTCTACAAATTCATTCACCCTGAGGATGATGGAGAAATTTATATTTGAGTCCCCAAACTCGTTATAGCGGATAAATGGTTCGAAGGTTTTTACAGCTCCCTTTGTTCTTTCAAGGGTTTCTTTTGCGACCTTCACCACTATCTTCTCGACCCTATCGAGATCTGAGTCATAGGCAACACCACATTTTATGATTGCTGACATCTCCTGGACGGGCGAATAATAGTTTGTTATCTTACTCTGAGCCAGTTTTGAATTTGGAATTATGATGATGTTGTTTGTGAGTGTCCTTATTCGGGTAGAGCGCCAGCCAATGTCTTCAACGTAACCCTTGTCGCCGTCCTCTAATTCTATATAATCGCCCCTCTTTACGGGTCTGTCGGCAATGATGTAAAGACCCGCGAAGAAATTTGATAGGGATTCTTGCAATGCTAAAGCGACCGCTAAACCCGCAATTCCAAGGCTTGCTACTAGTGCGGTTATGTCTATTCCCAATCTGCTTAGGATCAGAATCAGTGCGAGGGCATAGACAAAGGCATAAGAGATCTTCTCAATCACGGGTAGAAATTGCTTATCCACGGTTGTCTTGGTTCTTACTGCGACTTCCATCGCGTACCATTTTATTACAGCATTCAGTACCCTCGCTAAGACAAAGGTAAAAAAGAGTACGGCAATTAAGAAAAATCCCAGATCTATTTCTTCTGAGTATTTAGAAAGCATGGGTATGGAACGTAGTGCAAAATAAATTCCCCCTAGAATTATAGCAAAGAACAGGGGTTTTCTCGTGATATCTATCAATGTATCATCCAATGTGCTTCTCGTCCTCTCGGCTATTGGTTTAATGCGTCTGCTGAGAAAGAGATCGACAAATTTGGCTATAAAGAGTGACAGAACGAATATTAAAATTGCCGTTGCAAACAATGTTAGGTCTTCGAGTATGGAGCTAGTATCGGGTAACATTTTTCATGTCTTGTCAACATTTGAATTTGCGAAGCAAATTCCGGGGGTTTAGAAAGGGGGCTTGCCCCCTTCTATCGGGTAACATTTTTCATGTCGATAAGTGCTCTCTCCAGTTTTTCTAATTCTTCCCCGAAGCCGGTCCAGTTTCCCTCCCTTATATAAATTTGAGCGGAATTAAAATGCTCAAGAGCCAGGTCTATTAACTCTCCTATGGTTTTATTTTCCCTTTCCCTTGGTGGAATTTCCTCAATTTCTATCTCAAAAAGCTTGGAGAATGCCAGATCTAGGTTCTTTTCCATCACAACCTTTGATCTGTAGGAAACAACGACTCTCTTTAATTCTGGCATCGTCGCCTGTTCCGCTTTTATGTAAAGGGGCTCTACATAAAGCAAGGTATCCTCCACCGGGATTACCAGGGTATTGCCCCTGATTACATCGGAGCCGTATTGGCTCCAGAGGGTTAGTTGCTGCGAGATCTGATCATCTTGGTCTATCCTTGCTTCGATCTGCATTGGTCCATAGATTAATTTTTCCTTGGGAAACTTATAGATGATCAACTTTCCATAGTCTTTGTCGCATTTGGCACCCATCCACGCGATCATATTGTCCTTGTTTTTCGGTGTAAGCGGTATCATCAAAATAAATTCCAGGCTTTCTTCTCCGGGCAATCTGGTAATAATGTAATACGGAGCCATCTCCTGCTTGACCCCCTGACCATAGATCTCATTGGGTATGACCCATTTATCCTCTTTATTATAAAACACCGTAGGATCCGTCATGTGGTAGATCCCATAGACGTTTGCCTGTATGTTGAATAAACCCTCTGGATATCTAATATGTTTTTTCAATCCATCGGGCATATCCTCAAATCTCTTGAATAAATCCGGAAAGATGTTCATATACGTCTCTATCAATGGGTCCTCTGGATCGATTACATAGAAAATTGTATTGCCATTATACGCGTCTATAACGACCTTGACGGAATTTCTGATATAGTTTATATTCATGTTTTCATGTGGGGTGGAGTATGGATATCTATTTGTATATGTATAGGCATCCTGAATCCAGTATGTCTTTCCATCGACTGTAACAACATAGGGGTCTGGATCATAGAGAAGGAACGGCGCTATTTCTCCCACTCTTTGATGGATATTTCTATTAAATAGAATCCTGCTCTCTGATGTGATGTAATGACTCAGAATGAGATTTATATCACCAAAGCGGATGCTCATTATCAATCTCTCAATGAATGAATTTAATTCTACTCCTCCAGTTCCTTTATAAGTGGTAAATTCGTTCCTATCCCCCTTGGGGTAATCAAATTCCTCGGTCGTTGTTTTAACAACTATGAAGTGATCTGTCCTCTCCCCGTAATAGATTTCGGGTCTCTCTATAATCAAATTTTTAAATTCAGATCTCGGTGGTATGTCCTTAACGAGGAATTCTGGGAGCCCCCCTTCGGTAAATTTATTTACCGGGCTCATGCAGATTCCATAGCCGTGCGTGTATAATAGATGTCTATTAACCCACGTCTTTGCCTCCTCACTCAGCTGTTCATAATCCATCTCCCGGGGCGATAGCATTACCTGTGTATATTCATCCTCTATCGTGTATCTGTCGACATCCACGTCATTAAAGTCATAGTAACTCCTAATTTCTTGCATCTGCTTGTATGTCTGCTTTAATGGCCTCCAGTCCCATAGTCTGATGTTTTTTATTATATCCTGGTTTTCTGATATGTACTCCATCGATATATTCTCCTTCGGGATGAGTGCAATTTCTTGGATGTCATTCAATCCATACGCATTCCTTGTATATTCGATATTTCTCTCTATGTATTCCCGTTCCATGGAGATTTCATTTGGCAGGACCCTGTACTGCTGTATTACTCCGGGGTATGCTATGGTTCCGAGCAGAGCTAAGACGTAGATTGCCACCACAGCGATTAATAAACCCTTAATTTCGAGTTTCGAGGTTAGTGCAAGTACGGACGAAGTAAGGAATAATATGGCAACAACTAGAGAAATAAAGATGAGAAGAGATAGAACCGGTAAAAATGCATTTATATCTGCATAACTCGCGCCAAAAATAACCCCTCTCTCTGAATAGAGAATATCAAAGCGGTCGAGATAATTCTTCCATGCAATTAATAAAAAGAAAATGGCAATCAAGCCATAAAGGTGGGCCTTTGCCTTTTTACTTACCTCCAGTCCAGCAAGGGGGAATTCCTGTCCGGGTATGATGTATCCCTCCTCTTCAACTTCTACCACTGGTTTTATGAGAACGATCTCCTTTTTATTCAGGTAAATTACAGTTATTGCAATTATCGAGGACAATACAATGAAGAACAGAAAATTCTGCACGAGCCTGTAAAATGGCAGTGTGAATATATAAAAACCGATATCCTTGGAAAATATCGGGTCAATCATCCCAAATTCTTCCTGGTTTAGATATCTAAGGATAATCTCCCAGGAACCGCTCAGGATCAAACCAACAATTGCTGATAAAATTGCAATTGCTATGTACTTTCTCTTGAGCTTTCCTTTTCTATCTGCGAGATATGCATTGATCGATATAAGGAAAAATAATATAAAGGTTGCCAATAGAAATATGCCTATCTTTGTAGTTAAAACCGTCATGAAAACAGATCCATATTCTAGGGATTGAAACCACAGCAGGTCCGAATACAGAACTGCAACATTCGGAATAACGAATATGAGAATGAAGAAGGCTATGAAAAATACCACATAACCCATGGGAATATTAAACTCCTTTGGCATTTTGGCCATATATGGTATTGGAATAGAATCGCTATAAAGGGATTTTCCATTATTATAGGCCTGTTATAAATTATTACCCATGATAGTCTCTGGAAAAGAACTGGTTAAATTCGTTGAAAACCTGATTTATGAGAAGAAGCAGGTAAAGAGCTACGAAATAGATCTAACTCTTAGAGATATATATGAAATAGAAGATAAGGGTTCATTAGACTTTGGGGGAAGCGAATACAGGGCATCAGAGAAAAATAGAATAGAACCGGTAAAAAAATCTGAGGAGAAATATGGATGGTGGTATCTAAAACCTAAAACGTACCTTATAACCCTGAACGAAACCGTAAAACCGGGATTCATCTATTTCATATCGCCGCATCCCAGGCTTCTCAAGGCAGGAGCAACTCATCCCACCCTGATGACGATGGATTGGAAGTCGGATTACGTACTGCCTTTAGATGTGAGCGAAATGGGTCTTAATCTGAAGGAAAATGCAAGGGTGTCTAAGCTTTTTGCGCTAAAGATTCAGATCTGAGTTTCTATCTCTTTGAGAACGTCCCTGAATGGTATCTTGTACTTCTCTGCTATTCTCCTGACGTCATCGAACTCCGGCTTTATTCCGTGTTCGGATCTCTTTGCCCTGATTTTTTCAATTTTTCCCTGAATTTTTACCTTTGCCTCTTTTGACTCTCTCTTGGCTTCAAATCTATCTATAGAGATAACTCGAACACCCAGGGTTCCGGTCTCCTCCATCAAGATTTTTGAGAATTTTTCCGGTTCCTTGGTTAGGATTCTGATCAGATAGCCCAACCTCCCCTTCTTCATAATCGTATGTAGAATATGGATATCCAGTGCACCCTCATCCATTACCCTCTCCATCAGATAGGAGATTACCTCTGGAGTGCAGTCATCTACATTCGTTTCCAGTAAGACCAGTTTACTTGATTTCATTTTCTGTTTATTGCTAAAATTTTATAAGCCAGAGCAGCGGCACCGTAGCCGTTATCTATGTTCATTACAGCCAGGGGGGTGCAGGAATTTAACATGGTGAATAGGGCTGTTTTCCCATTGGCTCCGGTTCCATAGCCAACTGATGTAGGAACGGCAATTACGGGGATTAGGACCAGACCGGCAACTACGGAGGGGAGGGCGCCTTCCATTCCGGCAATGACTATCAAAACCGAGACCTTTTTCATCTTTTCAATGGCTGGAAAAACCCGATGAATTCCCGCGATTCCGATGTCATATTCACAGACGGTTTCGCAGCCTAATTCCTCTGCGATTGCCTTTGCCTCTTCAGCAACAGGAATGTCGGATGTCCCGGCGGTCATTATTCCGATCTTCCCAACATTCTTTGTCACAAACCCCTTTTCCTTTATGATTAACACATTGCCCCCCTCATTATGGATGATCTCGAATTTTCTTGAATCTACCGATCCTGTTATCTTTTCAACCTTGTCTTTGTCTATCCCTGTGATTATCACCCTCTTAGAATCCCTGAGAAATTTCTCTGTTATTTCCAATAAATGCTCAACGGACTTCTCTTTACCATAAACAACCTCAGGGATTCCACACCTCTCCTCCCTGGATTTATCGTGTTTTATGTGCATTTCAACCTAAGATTTTTAGAATTTTCCTCAATTCCTCCACAGTCAGTTGTCCCTCTGCAGATTCCCTTCCTTTTTCTACCGATGCGAATGTTAGATAGGAGCCCAATAAGGGTACCAGAATTCTTGAGATTCTACCGAACCTACCCATCGACAGGGCTATTATTGGAATCTCGAATTTCTCGTAGTTATCAACCAAAACCTGCATTAGATTTAAAACGTCTTTGTAATTGCTCGCCATGAATGCGACCTTCGCTATATCAGCCTTAGAATCCCTCTCCCTGTTTAATATTTTGATAATTTCCTTTCTCTCGGGGGTGGAATCGAAATTGTGGTAGGCTATGATTACCTTTACTCCGATCTCTTTCGCGTTCTTTATCAGCTCGTCCCTGTATTTTTTCTCGGTCCTCAGTTCTATGGTTACAAATTCTGCGAACTCTATTGCTTTGTTTAGAATTTCAAATCTTTCCCTCTCTTGCCCCTTGAAGTTACCCCCTTCCCAGGAGGGCATACAAGTTACAATTTTCTCAGTTCTTATCCCCCTTAATTTTTCGAGACCAGAGAACTCAGAGAGATGGTCCAGCCTAAGCTCAATAATGTCGGAGTCTATGGAATTCGCTATTTTTACCATGGAATCAATACCCGATTCAATTATAGATGCACAGATCATTTTATGGAAAAACTATATCATTTTTATTTATAGATATTAATTTATTACATATGACAAGAATAATTGGCGTTGTTTCTGGGAAGGGCGGAGTAGGTAAAACTACATTGGTTTCCAATCTGGGGGTTTCTCTGGCACAGGAAGGGAAAACAGTTGCTGTTGTGGACGCAAATCTGTCTGGAGCCAATTTAGGTCTTCAATTTGGACTTATTTCCTATCCAACATCAGTCCACGACGTGATGAGAGGAAATACGGCGATGGGTGATGCCATGTACAAGCATCCCTCTGGTGTGGACATAATACCAGCGTCCCTGTCCATCGAAGACCTCGATGTGGAGCCGAGAAATATAAAAGATGAGATTCTAAAAAATCTAAGTGACAAGGATTTTGTACTGATAGACTGTGCTACGGGCTTGGATAGGGAGACTATGGCGGCCCTAGAGATGTGTGATGAGGTTCTTTTAGTGACACATCCAGAGCTTCCAACGATCTCCGATGCCTTGAGGACAAAGACAATTGCAAAGAAGTACGACAAGAATATTATCGGCATTGTTCTCAACAGAGTAAACAAGAGTGATGAGCTAAAAAAAGAAAACATTTCCGCATTCTTTGATCTTCCAGTAATAGGTGTTATACCAGAGGATCACTTTGTGAGAAAATCCGTAGAGGCAAAAAATCCAATTACTCTGGGGTATCCGAGGCACAAGGTAAGTCGAGAAATAAAGAGGATTACTCACTACATGCTAGGTAAGGAATACAAGTATAAGCAGGGTCTTCTTGATAGAATTCTTTCGTTCTTTAGGAAATAGGTATGAGGATAGTAAACGAAACCAAGAATGCAGTAATCAGTGAGAATTCCGAGACTGTTTATTCTCTTTTATCTAGAGCGAGAGGATTGATGCTCTCCAAACCTAGAGATCTTATTCTTGTTTCGCCAAAGGAGGATATTATTTCTTCAACAATACACATGCTCCTTATGCGATTTTCAATCGATGTCATCTGGGTAAATTCCAGAAACAGGGTTATTGATTTACGGAAGGATGTAAAGCCATTCAACCCATTTAAACCAGATACATGGAAAAGTTACAAGCCAAAGAATCCGGCAAGGTATGTTATTGAGCTCGGTGTGGGAAAGATTGGGGATACAGAAATTGGTGACAAAATAAAATTCCTACACTCCAAACCATGCACTGAAACAGCAGTTATTCGATAAATTCTACCCCGAGTCCGCTGGGTTTGGGTATTAACTTTGCTTTCTCACCTTTCCGAAGATGTAGTGCCCTCGTAATGAGGCTTGGTATTCTAATAACAAGGCTATTGCCCACTTTTCCTACTATAACTTTAAACCCCCGGCTCTTTAATTTATTCAACTCTAATATTGGCTCTGCATCTCTTGGATCGATTAACTCCTCACCACAGAGGGGACATCTCCATCCCCTAACCTTAAAGTTCTCAAATGTTGTTGTTACCTTTTCCATGGTTCCCCCGCACTCACATTTTGGGGTTAGGGTATCTAAGTTTATTGTTTTCATCTTAATCTTCTAAAATATTTTTTCGATGCGGTTGTTTTTCCGACGTGGATCAGTTTCCAGTGATCATGCATGTCTGCAACCACCACCTTCAAAACCTTCCCTCCCTTGGTTTCACACCTTTCAACTATGTTTTTAGACCTCCTTGAACGATAGCAGTCAAAGCCATCTTCAAGGATATGAAGCACATCATACAGATCCATTCCAGTATCTCTAAGCTCATACATCACGGTCTTTGAGGGCAAAATTGGTTTCCCCATGTAAATTGGAAACATTGATATACACCTATTGGATATACATATATAAAAATAAATTCCTACATCCCGATGCTTCCAAAGCGCTTCATGACCCTCTTTAGTTTCCTCTCATCCCCCATTGTTTTCATCATCTTCTTCATCTTTTTATAGTGGTTCAAAAGCTCCTTTACTTCCTCTGTTTTTCTTCCAGAGCCCTTTGCTATTCTCTCCACCCTGGATCTCTTAATTATCTCGGGGTTTTTCATTTCCTCGTCTGTCATTGAATCCATAATAACCCTAAAGATTTTTAATTTCTCCTCCTGAATGTCGAGCATGTTGGAGGGAATTTTAGCCCCGAAGGGAAGCATATCCATGATCTTTTTCAATGAACCTAGTTTTTTCATCTGCTCTATCTGCGAATAAAGATCCTCAAGGGTAAATTTCCCTGAGATGAATCTTTCTGCAATTTCTTCATCAAATTCCACCTCCTTTGCCTTTTCCAGTAAACCCTGTAGGTCTCCAAAGCCTATCAATCTTGAAACAAAGCGCTCTGGATCAAATTCCTCAAACTCATCTATATGCTCGCCAACGCCGATAAAATATACCGGAGCATTAGTAGATGCGCACGCGGATAATGCCCCTCCCCCCTTGGCAGAGCCATCCAATTTGGTTAAAATAACGCCATCTACATTGCATGCATTTTTGAAGGATTTTGCCTGCTCCCCAGCAAGTTGACCAATTGTTGAATCTAAAACTAGAAGGGTTTTCCCTGGTTTTATCTTTTTATAGATTCTGTTTATGTCTTTCATAAGTTCTTTATCCAGGCTGTGCCTCCCCTCGGAGTCTATAATAATTACTCCGGAGTTGAATTTCTCCAAACCCTTTTTTATAATCTCTAGTGAATCCTTCTCCTTTGAATCCCCATAAAAGGGAACCTGTATCTCCTCTGACAATTGCTTTAATTGATCATATGCTGCAGGTCTGAACGTATCAGCGCATAATAGCTTTGGATTTAAACCCTTCTTTTTCAGGTATCTGGCCACTTTAGCTGCGGTGGTCGTTTTTCCAGATCCCTGGGTTCCGACCAATAGGACCTTTTCCCCATCTTTGATAGGTAATTTCTCCCCGATTCCGAGTAATTTTACCAGCTCCTCATAGGTAATCTTTATCAGATTTTCTTTCCTGTCCAAGGCTCCAGGGGGTTTTTCCAGTAAACCCCTTTCCTCTATAGTCTTCGATAATTCAAAAACGAGCTTTACATTAACGTCTGCAGAGAGGAGGGTTTTCTGGATTTCCTTGGTATATTCCTTAACCGTTTTCTTGTCGACTACCACGGCCTTTCTAAGCTCTTTCATTGCACCCTGCAAGCCATTTCTCAATTTTTCAAAGACCATTCTATTCACACTTTATATATCTCTCTAAATCGGATCTTTTTTGAGGACCCTCCAGTTTTATCTCCTCGTCAATAAGAATTGTGGGGGTTGTTGTTATTTTGTATTGCCGTTTCACTATATCAATTGTTGTTATGTTCAGATCAACTGCTAATGGTATAAGCATCATGTCCCTCCCACAGCTTTCCTTCAGATCCATAAGAACGACTCCTTGTACATACTCTTCCGTCGTTTCGTTGAGACCGGAGTAAAAATAAACAACGTTTGTGTAACTAGCGTTACAATTCCTCTTCAATTCAATACAATTCAACCAGAACTGTAATTTCAAGAGCATATATCTCCTCTTATCAGATATCAATGAGGGTGTTAACTTATTTATTTTTTCGTACTGCTCAATGCGTAAACCTTCGGCATATATCTTGTCCGCAAATCTGAGGTTCTCTTCTATCGCAGGTTCGCAGAAGTTGGATGAATTCTTAAAGATTTGGTAGTAAAGGGTTTGTAATCGGGCATCTATCGAGCTTATCTCCATCTCTTTGTATTCTTTCCTTATCTGTTCTACCCTTGCATTATCGAGCCAGAAACCCACAAAAATGCCCAGTAAGAATATAATTAGGGTCAAAACAAATGCCTTCCAAAATACGTCCGACTGAATTACCATTTTTGTTTTCTATAAACCGTTAATCTCCAAAAAGACTGGACTAATAATATTGAGAATAAGAAAAGATAGATTGACAGATAGATCAGCATCTCGAAGAAGGTTTTAACATTAAAAAACCCTTTCTTCATAGTTTTTAGTCCTACCATTAGATAGATTAGAGAGAACAATAACACCATAAGACCAAGAACGGTGAACACGTTAGGCAACAGTGTTAGAGAGTAGTACCGGAGTGGGTCTATACCAGCTAGATAGGCGTAATAACAGAATTCTAGGAAATTAAAAAGCCTCATTGAGATTAGGTAAATGAACAATCCCAAACCCAATAAGCTTATAAATATCGATATTGAGAAGAATGGAACAATGAACGTGCCGAAGATTCCATACCTTTTCCGGAAGAAGGCGTATTTGTATATGTTTGTGGTCTGTATTCCACCTATGTCCCATCTCAGGCGTTGATTCCACCACTTTCTAAAAGATTCTGGAACATTTGTATAAACCCTTGCAGGCAAAGCCATCCTTATCTTATAGCCTTTTCTCTGCAACCTCCAGGCGATTTCAATATCCTCCGTTAAAACCCTTTCGTCAAACCCGCCTATCTCCTTAAGAATGTCCTTTCTGTAAAGGCTCAGTGGCCCAGGGGTTACATAAACGCTGTGCAAGTAATCCAGAAGTTTCCTGCCCCAGGCTATCAGGATATATTCCATCTCCTGGAGCCTCTGCAGAAAATTCTTTGGGTTTCTTACGAGAATTGAAGAGGTGACTGCTGCCACCCCTGGATCATCGAAATAAGTAATCATCTTGAGAAGGGCATCCTCCTCTGGATAGGAATCTGCATCTATACAACCTATGATCGCCCCTTTTGCCTTCTCAATCCCCAGATTTAAGGCGGATGCCTTTCCCCCGTTCTCCTTTGTTATTACCCTTACTCCCTCTTTTTTTGCCTTCTTTGCTGTGTCATCTGTAGAACCATCATCTATGACAAGAATCTCAAACAGGTCTGGTGGGTATGAAATTTGTTTAACTGATTTAATTGTTTCAGTTATATGCTCCTCTTCATTATATGCGGGTATGATGATGCTAACTGAAGGAAGTCTGCTTGTAGAAATCTCATCAAACATTCGTTTCCTGTTCTTTATGAATAGAATCATGAATAGAACAATGAGATACAGGGTTATGAAAGCAAACCCGAGAAACATGTAATCTGTGAGGTACATTTTTAGCATATATCGACAAAAATCTATACTATTTACTAATATCGAAGCCAAGTTAAAATGTTTAAAGATAGTGTCTTTGTCTTGGAGACAAAAAGGCAATTAGTGCATCTGTCTTTAGGACTCACAATCAGTTTTGCAGTATATCATCTTATGCCTATTATAGGCTATCTCATACTGATTCCATTGCTTATAGCGCTTACCTTCCTCTATATTGTACCGAAGAAGTGGCCCGATTTAAGGATTGCTAACCACCTTATCATCCATTTTGAGAGGGATAATGACGCGATAAGCTGCCCCTTCAAGGGCTCTATCTGGTACTGTATCGGGATAATGCCTCCTCTGCTCTTATCTCTGGCCAATATCATGCCCCTTGAGGTTGCGTGTGCAATAATAGCAGTACTCAGCGTTGGGGATTCGACTTCAACATGGTTCGGTAAATTCTTCGGCAGAATAAGGATAGGGCACAAAAGCCTGGAGGGTTTTC
>Ga0209636_10000922_pt1 | contig 29098 bp, 22 predicted proteins | sample DeeMarSWOR152_54_FD_187464 | JGI IMG/M metagenome (GOLD analysis project Ga0209636, IMG submission 187464) | Marine sediment microbial communities from White Oak River estuary, North Carolina - WOR-1-52-54 (SPAdes) (version 2) | ecosystem: Environmental > Aquatic > Marine > Intertidal zone >...
GCTGGTTTTCTGCAGTTTTGACTTCAATTCTGTCCATGGTCTTACCTCCATACATAGGTGGAGATAAGTGTTGTGGAAATACTGCCCAAATGTAATAAGGAAAATCTACGAACCCTGAAATACTCGAAACGGAGCTACTGAAAATATGAAAAAATAAAAAAGTAGGAACTACCAGGCAGTGTACCACCAGACTTTTCCCATACTTGGGTTCTTGTCATACCTGTCCATAGCGTGGTTCCACACATTGCTCACATAGACGGTGGTGGTGTAACTGCGTGTCTTATTGCCGTGCTGTCCCCACCATTCTGCGTAGGTCATATTATTGTCCCAGATGCCATTGAAGTTTATAGTGTTGTTTTCCACAGTGAAGCTTTCTATGTCTTCAATTCTCCCGTACCAGAGTAGTCTCCACGCATCGTACAGTGCATCTGTTGTGGGATCTGGATGGTCTTCATCATAGAAGTACAGTGTATATTTGACCCAGGTGGAGGTGTACTCTGCTCTTACCTTGTACAGGTCATTGTCGCCGTTGACGTTGTAGTACTTACCAGCATCATCATAACCACTGCCTCCGTACACATCAGGGTAAACCTGTACCCAGTAGTATATGGGGTAGGGGATACTCGTCATTGGTGTGTAAAAGATGTTGTACGTATTTGAACCATCACTGCAGACTTCTGTGAGAAGAGGTTCTATTTCCAAGATAGTGGCATTCTCCACTTCTGGAATGTTCTCCTGGAGAATTCTGTGAATATGCTCTCTAACTATCAGGTATTTTAGACTTTCCCTAGCTTCTTTCGATAAGGATTGCCCCGTTGTATGCTCCAGCTCTTGTACGATCAACGTCAAATTTCTATTGTATGTTTTCACCAAGTACACAGCAAGTGCATCGTAATCCTCTGCAGAAAGATAAGGTTCAGCTGCCAAGTAGGCACGTGCTTCAGCATCCAATGGTTCAAACAATGCCTTGAAGTGCGAATTAGGTTTTCCTGCTCCTGCAATTCCTATTCCCACAACCAGTATGGTTGCCAACAGTATTATTTCAGCTATAAATGCCTTTCTCATTTTTTTCACCTCTTGTGATTCTTGTAAGCTATGAGAACTTATTCTTTAAAAACTTTTCTGTTTAATCTTCCAAATGAATATTTTCATTTTAAAAACTCAAATTATTGATTCCATAAGAGTTGAGATACTATGATAAATTTAGTCTTCATTCTTCGATATAATGAGGTCGTGTTCTTGTGTTGGAGCAATGATATATTGCCAGTGAAAGAGCAATTCTAATCAAGGCAATTGAGCTTCAATCAAAACGTGAGCGAAAGAACAGTTCTACAGGAAAGTAAAGCGAGAAGTATGGTCCCTTAGTCTTTTAGAATTGGCTTCATAAACCTTATATGTACTGTGCAATATAGTTCAAAAAGGAAGTACCTATGAGACCTATGAGAAATAAAACTTTAATCCAAGAGAAGATGCACACCCTTATTAAAATGACTGCAGAATTTTGTGATACCTGCCTCGATGATGAGTACAGACAATTATCTGAAAAATTAATACGAAAAATGGCACGGAAACGGGATGTACCCTTCCTTTATGGTAGAATAGAAATCTGGGCAGCTGCAGTTGTTTACGCTCTGGGCACTCTCAATTTTCTCTTTGACAAAAGGTTTGAGCCTTACATTGCTCCTGATGATATTTGTAGTTATTTTCAAACGAACCTAAGTACTACCTACCAGAAATCCAAGAAGATTCGTGACATGTTCAAACTAAAGTACGGAAATGAAGAGTTTACCACGCGGTACGTAATCGAGAATAAATATCAGTTCTATTTAGTGATGAGAGAAGAATTTTCTACAAAAATTAAAAATCTCGTAAAAACTATTCAAGAAAAGACAATCCAAGAAAATAAAAAGAAGATTTATCACGAAAGTAAGAAGAGTGGTAATCAGGAGATTAGTAGTCAGGAAAATGGTAAGAATCATAATCATAAGCTATGTGAGCAACTAACATTATCTGATTTCATAGAAGCTGATCAATGAACCAAAGGAGTAATTGGCACAATGTATTACCTCTCCATAACTTTATATTGCCCTTTTACCAGTATCACCACAAAAAAGAGTGAGATGAGAACATGTACAAGAAAAGAACAGTCGCAGTGTACGTATTCATTATCGTGAGCTCCCTTTTCATAGGTTGTGTATCACAATCGCCAGAACAGCAGCCACCGACAGACTCTCTCGAGATACCTGAAAGAGGATTCTTGATGGGAGGGTTACCCATACCAAAAGAAGGACAGTCCTTTGAAGATGCATACCGTGAAGCTGCTCTGTACTGTGAATTTGCGCCTGTGTGGGGGAAACCTACGCCCTTTTATGAGTTAGCAGATGAGTTGTCTGGGTCATGGGGAAAAACCTTTGTCGACAACTACATCAGGGGGAATGGCATGGTCCCTTTGATTCATTTATCGTTTATTGATGCAGGTGTAACACTCAAGACTCCCCCAGGAATGGAAGCCACACTTTCAGACCCGGAATGGAGAAATCTGTACAAGAAAGCAGTTTTGGATGTGGTAACAGGTTCTAGACCAGTATACTTATCTGTGGGAAATGAAGTCAATCGCTGGTATGAGAAGTATGGTATTGATGGTCCTAACGGATTTCAGCATTACGTTACACTGTACGAAGAAATATATGATGCAGTAAAAGAAATTTCACCAGAAACCACAGTTTTTTGCACTTTTGCCAGAGAAATAGTCTCTGAAAATCGTGAAGCTGACCTTGAGGTTTTGAATCTATTCAATCCACAAAAAATGGACATTTTGGCATTCACAAGCTATCCTCATGCTGTCCAGAGGATATCTCGCCCTTCTGACATTCCTGATGACTACTACTCCAGAGCACTCAAATACATGGACAACCCTTTGGGGTTCACAGAAGTTGCCTGGTCCTCTTTAGATGCTTTTGGAGGAGAACAAGGACAAGCTGATTTCCTCCGTGACATATGCGGAAGGCTCACCATACAACAGGGAGTAGACCTGTATTTTGTGGGCTGGCCATGGCTGCGCGATCTAAGTGATGACGTTTCTATAGGATTGATCAAAAGAGATGGAACAGAAAAGTTAGCATACACTGTGTGGAAAGAATTATTCATGTCCCTAGAAACAAAAGAAGCACTTTATGAGGTTTTGTGGACTGATAAAAAAGAATAAAAAATAAAAAATAAAAAAGTTATACGGGACGAAGTGTTCCTGCAAATACTTGCCATGCCAGAGCTGACTTCGCTAGAAGACTCAGTATAATGTACATCCTTTCTCCATAGAGGTAGTCTTTCCACTTCCACACTTTCTTGTACTGGAGAACCATGTTCAAAGCAAATAAATTGAAGAATATGGCTATGGATATAAATATGGCTATCACAAAGGTGGGGACTGAAGTACCCTCAGTGGAGGAAGCACCTAAGAGCGACACAAATATGACAATCCATGGCACAATTCCTGCAATGCATCCAATACTGTACGAGGTCCAGTTAGTCTTTTCCGTGGTTTGGTTATGGAGTTCCATCATCAATCCCATCAAATTCATCACAGCTGTTAAGGTAAACAAAGCCAATAATGTCCCAATATCATAGATGCCCACCAGCATTGCTATCAAGACTATCATTAACGAGGCACTGAAAGAGTATTCAACCCATCGGAAATAGTTTATGTGGGTTTTCAGATGCTTCACGTACTTCGGGTACCCCCACGGGGATGCTACGGTAAAGTGTGCCACTGCAGAGATGAGCAAAAACAGTGCAACTGCAGGACCAATTCTCACTGCAGCGATTTCTCCTGTCACTGGTGTGAGGGTAAATGTGTCCAAATTAAGTTCAAGATGCGTTGTCATCACAGGTAATGAGAAGTCATTGCTGAGTGCAACCATTAATCCAGCCTGAATCAAATGCAGAACGCCCATGAAAGCATTGAATCTTCTGAGGCTTCGGAATGTTGTATCTGATTTTGAAGGGGTAGAATTTTGCTTCATTATCATAGTAACAATGGTCGAAAATATATAAACTTTTCTGCACAGCCTCTACAATTGTTAATTTTATTGTCATTGTGTGAATTAAAGATAATTTTTGTTACACGTGTAACAAAAGTGAGACAAATGCAAACTGGTACTCCTGGATTCAAAAGGCTTAAATAGTGATATCAGAAGGTGTTTCATGGTTACCATAGGTACGTTAGGTTCACATTCTGCTTTGAATATTCTGTCAGGTGCAAAGGATGAGGGGTTTGAAACAGTTCTGTTGTGTGAAAAATCACGGAAGTTTTATGAACGGTTTCGAGTGGCAGATGAGATCATGTATTTGGATAGTTTGTCTGAAATTAAGAGAGAAGACATCCAGGAGAAATTGAATGAGAGAGATGTTATCTTAGTTCCTCATGGTTCGTACATTTCGTATTTAGATTTGGATTTTCTGGAAGATGAATTTTCTGTTCCTATTTTTGGGAATAAGTTTCTGTTCAGGTTTGAATCTGATCGAGAATTGGAGAGAAAATGGTTTTTGAAGGCGGGCATGCGGATTCCTCGAACGTTTACGCCAGAAACAATTGACAGGCGGGTCATTGTGAAATACCATGGAGCCAAGGGAGGAAAGGGGTACTTTACTGTTGATACACCGGAGGAGTACTTTGAAAAAGAAGTGGAGGGAGATGTCCAAATCCAGGAGTGGATTCACGGGGTTACTATGTATTTCCATTACTTTTATTCTCCGTTGCAGAAAGAACTGGAGTTGACCAGTATCGACCGGAGATATGAGACCACTGCAGATGCGGTGCATACCTTCCCTGATCGAGAACCTACCTATGTGGTGGTGGGGAATTTTCCCTTGGTGATTCGGGAGTCATTGCTGGAACAGGTATTTGACATTGGAGATAAGGTGGTGGATGCTTCTCGGAACCTGCACGAGAAGGGATTGATTGGTCCATTTTGTTTGGAGACTATTGTAACGGATGCACCTGAGATTGTGGTCTTTGAAATTTCTGCAAGAATTGTGGCAGGTACTAATTTTTATGTACCGTACTCCCCCTATACGTATGCCAAATATTTTGAACCTATGAGTGCTGGGCGAAGAATTGCCAGAGAAATTAAAATGGCTTCAAAAGAGGAGAGAATCAAAGATGTTGTTTCCTAGTATAATTATATTCCTATTTATGGTGTAATACTCTATGACGTGAGGAGATCTCCTCGATAGTATTCTTCAAGCAGAGTTAATTTGTTTTGATTACTTCACTCAACAAATAGTCGGAGATATAGCATCTCTATTATTCAAATTTTGAAATAGCTTTGTTTATTTAACTATAAAATCACTTATAGGCTCTTTTACTTTTTTTGAAATACTATTGTAAGAATAAAGTGAAATATAAGCAAGATAACGGGGAAATTTAGGTTTGCACGAAATACGCAAACCCAAAGCTTAAGAAGGGGAGAAGCGTTACTAATATGGGAGGTTACCAAGAGATCCTTCCACAATTTGGTGATGGGGAATTGAAATCCTCATCTTAAAGATAAAAAGAGGCGATAAAAATGAGAAAAATGAAATTGATGGGTATAGCACTATGTGTGCTGTTGATTGCGCCAGTTTTTTCTGGTGACAAGAGTAAAAACTTACCATTTACTCAGGAGGACTGGTTTTCAGATGTAACAGATGAAGTAGGGCTGGAAGGTGTATGTGCTTTTAGAATTTCAATTGCCGATGTGAATGGCGATGATTATCCTGACCTTCTGATTCATCGCCGCGGTAACGAACGAGGGCTGCAGTCTTTATATTTGAATGTTCCAGGCGATAATCTAAGTGATCCTTATGCTAGGAAATTCATTGACTTTACGGAAGTGTCTGGAATAACTGCGAATAGAGATGGGACTGCTGATGGGAGACATTCATCTCTGGCAATCTTTGCTGATGTCGATAACGATGGGGACCTTGACATGTTTTCAGGGCTTCATGTGCACAGACCTGAAGATTATGAAGATGTTGGTGATAGGAATGATCTCTTCCTGAACGACGGATCTGGTCATTTTACCCTCACACCAGATATGACTTTTCACGAAGATGGTATCTTGAACACTGCAGCGGCTGTGTTCTTAGATTACGATCTAGACGGGAATATTGACCTTTTCATAGGTAATTGGTGGAAAAATTGGAAGGCCGGAATATCCTTTAGTGATGAATTGTATCGCGGAAATGGTGATGGCTCCTTTACCAAAGTAACTGATAGTGCAGGATTACAATTGGAACAACCGACTTATGCTACAACTGCTACAGATTGGAATAATGATGGTTACCTCGATATATTTGCGGGTAATTATTGTCAAGATCCCTCTCTTCATTGGTTCAACAATGGGGATGGAACATTTAGCGAATATCAAGATACTTCAAATTTTGGGCAATATACACATTGCTCATGGGGAGCTATGCCAAGGGATTTTGATAACGATGGTGACATTGATCTCTTTGAGATTATTGTGCATGGAGAACCAACTGGGCTGCGTTCAAGTGTTTTAATAAATAGTGACAACGTGTTTACATGGAATTGGGGTATGGTTAACAGAAGACCTCATGGCCACTGGGAATATGGTGATCATTATGCTTGTTGGTTTGATATAGAAAATGATGGCCTATCAGACCTCGTGTTGACCGATTGCGCCTATGGAACATCTGAAAATCAGCTCATTTATATTCTAAGACAAGGCTCTGATCACACTCTTGAAGATGTTACAGAAGATGCTGGACTTGGAGGTGTCCGTGCACCTCATCCTGTCGTTAATTTTGATTACGATAGAGATGGAGATGAAGATCTCATAATTGGTCTATATGGCCAGAATGACTCAATCCAAGTGTGGAGGAACAATAGAGGAACATCAAACAATTGGATAACTGTCAAACTTGAGGGTGCTGGCATACCGGGAAAAAGCAATACATGTGCTATTGGTGCTAGAGTTGAACTAACTGCAGGTGGTGTTACTTACACCCGTGAGGTAAGTGCTGGTAATGGACATTTTGGTCCACAAGCACCATTGAGTTTAACCTTTGGATTAGGGCAAGCAACCTACGTTGATTCAATTAAGGTATATTGGCCTAATAGTGACCACACAATAACAGAATTGAATAACATTCCGGTAAACCGATTTCTGGTAATTAGGGAGGCACCAGAGAAGTTCATAGTAGTCGGGACAGATGACCAATCTACCACAGGAGCAGGAAACATCCTGTTGTACGGGTTTGATCCTTCTCTGCCAAATCCTTTTGTGTACCGACCGATTGTAGTTGAGAGCTTTCCTGGAGGTACAGTGCAAGGGCTAGACATCTTTGATTATGAAAGAGATGGAGATTTCGACTTCATAGCGCTAGTGAGATTTGAAACAAGCCCAGGTTCAGATAACTGGAAATATGAACTTCATTTCTTCAAGAATGAAGGTTGCAGTTTCACCAAGGAAGCCATTGATTTTTCACCTCCTGATGTTCAGGGAGCTTGGAGGTCTAGTCTTACAGACACCACAGCAGCTGACTTCAATAATGATACTTATGTTGATTTCGTAGTTTCGATTCCATCTGGACTGAGTACACTCACTAATATTTATGAGTTTAGAAACTTAAATTCTCAAAGTACGCCATTTTTTGATCCCATAGGTTCTTTCAGTTCACCAGGATCAATGAACCTAAGAAGAATGGATGCTGCTAATTTTGATGTCAACAATATCAATGCAGACTTTATGATTGTCGATTATGTTTCTGGAGGTAACTTCCAAGGCGATATCTACCTATATTCTGGGAATGGAGACTTTACGTTTACCTCCTCTGTTGCTGTTACGACAGAGAAATCAGTACACACAATAGCAGCAGGGCATTTTGATAGTGATGCTTGGCCTGACATTATTGTTGGGGGAGATGATGACGGAGACCCAGGTCAGTACTGGTATTATCGAAATACTGGCACAGGCAGTTTTCTATCCCCTGTGGAAGTATTTGATCTAGGTCCAGATGAAGCGGGATCTGACATGCCCGGCGCAGGAGTGGCAGATGCATACGACTTTGATAACGACCTTAAAATGGATGTTGTTGCGACTGCGAGTGAAGTCCCCCTAGGTTCTACCACACTCTATTTCATCCGAAGAATTGGCAATGCAGGTGGAGGTTCCTCAGTTTTCAATCTATACGCCATTGATATTATCGACTCCCTTGACTATGGGTATGCTACTTCAATCGCGGCACCAATGACAACCCGGTTTGGAGGTTCCAAAGCTGTCTCTATTCCAGGAGTACACTCTATCTTCAACCTTCGCTACAACCTGGTGGAGCTGTACATTTGCGTAAATAAGGAAGCCTGCTCGAACATGATCTATAACATTGAAATCTTTCCACAAGCTCAGCAACCTAGGTGGGATAGTGTTGAAGCCATTGAGGCACCAGAAGGTTGGAGTTTTGAAAAGATTGGCAACGGAGTGAGGTTCTACACCGAGACGAGCCCTTTGCTCACACATCAACGTGTGAAGTTCACATTCAGAGTCAAGGCTGAAAGAATCTCGTGGTACATGAGAATTCATGCTACAGATCGGGCCCATCAAAGTATGGGAATGAAAGTCAGCACCAGACCGTGGCTGTATTACTTTTACCTGATGTGAGCCTCGTTCTCTTTTTTTATTCTTCTCTCTTATTTTTCTCAAAAGAACAAATTCCCATTATCACTGCCATGATCATCTCGTTCTTGGGGATCATTTCATGTTGTAAACCAACGACAATCATCTCCTATTTCTTGATAGTCTCTATGGGATCAGAATTACTTTATTTCAGTGCGTTCTCTCATGCTGCTCCTTTTTCTGCTATTATACACCTCTCAGGTTTTGATATGTATTCTGGACAAATCGAAGACGGCCTCAATCCATGAAAAGGTTCTTAAATGAGCACAGCTCAATTATGAGTGATCACAACCACCACCCTAATATAGTGGGCATAAAAGGAGGGATGCACATGTCAAGGTATAGTGTCAGTAAAAATGCAAGATGGACAAAGTTAGAAACAGCACTAATTTGCAGAGGTGATAGCCTATGCCAGAAGATAAAGATTTTCTTAGAATTGTTTATGCAGATATGAAAGAGGATTTGCGATGCCGCCGGAACTTTGAATCTCAACTCGTACATTACTTCTTTTTGTTTCATGCTATAGTTGGAATCGCCATTGTCTCATTATTCGAGGCAATTAAAGATTTTAGATTATATCTTGCAGCATCGGTCAGTATAGCTCTATTCATTATTTTGGTGACAGTATTTCTCATAATTAGAGTGAAATATGACCATGGAAAGTATGTTGAAATCGGTAAAATTGTTCAAAGAATATGGAGATACTATAAGATGTTCGAAGAAGACGTTTATCTTAAGGGAGAATCTATTCTTGACCCTAAGGAGTATTTAAACCCTGAAGATCTAAATGACAAAAGTAGGAGATTTGAAGGCTATGGCAGAGGTGAAGGATACCGATACACCTGTTGTTTATTGGGATTAGCTACCGCTGGGATGATCATCTTTATATCCATGTTGGTGGGCGTAAAACTGTTAATACCTCCCCCGGCGCCAGTCATTCTGTTCAAATCCTGAGCAAGGCAGTTATGAAGGGTAATGGGTTTCATCGATTATGGAATCTGAAGACTTACGGAGAAGGGTAGACTACAGTTATGAGAAGTATGGGTGGACAGTAGTTCCGCATGTAAATAATTATTGCACACTTCTTGAGGATTCCGCAACCTAGAGGTGCTTACAGGGAGCTATAACACCCTTCAATAGGTTTATTTTCATCTTCAATAATAGAAAAGCCAATGATTTTGAAATTTAATCCGTATATTATAGCATTTTAACGAAACACTGCCCTCAACCAGGGTTATCACATCTTTGAAAGCCACCGTGTTACACGTGTAACATTCACGACAATTAACCTGTGAAAAGACTGTGTAAATCCTTGTTTTACCATGTTAGAATTCTACCAGAAAAATTACCAGAAAAGTAGTGTTAAAGCTGTGAGGGCCAAAATCCAAATTACAAAAGATTTAAAAGAGAGAATGCAGAAAGAAGTCCCTAGTATTTCGAATGTATACAACCAATTCACACAATGCAGAGGGATCACCTATGAAAGAATATGATGTCGTCGTCTGTGGAGGCGGAATTGCAGGATCAGTAGCAGCAAAATTCTCAGCAGTCCACGGGTTTAAAACCCTACTCGTAGAGCAGCATAAGACACCGAGGAATAAGCCCTGTTCTGGAATACAGTTTACCTATTTTGAAAAGCTTATCGGTGAAAAGATACCAAAAGAGAAATTATGCACAAATGAATTATACAAAGTGAAAATGATTACCCCAGAGGGCACCCCAATGGATGGCAGTCTCAAAATGCTGAATTTCTGGAGGTCAACTTTTGATCATTGGTTGAATACACTGGCTGTTGATGCTGGTGCTGTATTTTGCGATGAAACAGTACTAAAAGACTTTCAAGTGAGAGAGAAAGAGAAAATAAAAGAAAAGAGAGAGAAGGAAGGAAAAGGAGAAGGGAAAGTAAATGAAAAATGGATAGAAGTTACATTACAATCTAAAAATCAACAAGAAAAGGTGAAAACTCGTTATCTCATCGGTGCAGATGGTTCGCGCTCTTACATACGGAAGAAGATGAGACCTCAAGATTTTGGAAGAGCATCAGGTGCCACTGTCAACTACTACTTTGTTGGTGATTCAGATATAGACCCGAATACACTCTACATGTTCTACAACCGAGAGTTCTGTCCGTTAATGTTTGCCTGGGTTTACATGAAAGATGATCAATGTGTCATAGGTACAGGCGCAGATAAAAACCCTTTGACATATGCCCAAAAGTTCTTTGATCACGTGAAAGAACACTACCACCTTCGCGGAGAAGTAGTGAAAAGGGAAGGGTTTTCCTCAACATTACAGGAGGGTGTATACCTGGGAGAGGGAAACATTTTGATGACAGGAGATGCTGCAGGTCTTGTGGACTTATATCGGGGGTTAGGTATGGATAATGCTGCCTTAAGCGGGAGATTAGCAGTAAAAGCGATTATACAAGCTGAAAAGAAAGGGTGTCCACCCATTGAAGTGTATCAGCACCTCATGAAGAGGACTGTTCGTAATTTGGAGAACAATGCACAAAAGCAGGCAGCACGGTACGCCACAAATGAGACCTTAGAAAAGAGTTTATCACCTCTGAATTTACTGAAAGGGGGGTTATATATGGTGGTAGCTACACAGATAAACAGAATCCTCCCTCCAGAAAGAATGATTGTGCTACCTCCCTAGATAGTAAGAGAGGTTATGAGCCTGAAAACTCAAAAACCCTAAAAAACGATTTCAAAAGATCAAAGAGAATACCTCAATTTACCTTTATTGCACAGATTTTACTGTTTTTTACTGTCTTTGTATTATTGACTGAATTCATATCAATCCATTTAGTAAAAAAAGAAAGATTATTTGCACATTGCAGCTGTTGATAGCTCCAGAAAGCTCACGTTCATGACGTAGTGTAGCCCCTCACTATCCAGGCAAGTAAGCTACCCATTCAAATCCTGACAGCGGGACTGGGATAAACTGATATGGATGCTCATAATCTACTGTAGTGAAGCTGTTCACGCCTACAGACGCTTTATGCGCAAAATCAGGAAGGCTTTTGCTGTAGACCGCTGTAGGATCTAAGTAAAACCAGCGATCATCCACATACACTGCTCCATAGACATGTGTTGCTGTTGGAGGTGCACCTCCTTCTGTATGATGTGCTTCAGCAATGGAAAACCGAAACCGTGGATAGACTATTCTTCCAAGCAAGGTAGTAAAAAGATGTGCTTTTGAGAAGCAAGCAGCCCAGACAAGGTTTCCGTGGCTTACATAATAGCGAGCATAATCCAGAATAGATGGCCATCTACCTGCTACAGAGGATATGGTGCTATACTCAGCGTTGTTAACCTGAACATTGTCTTTGAGCCAGTTCCACAGCATGTTTATACGGTCCCAGACTTCCTCTTCTGTCTCTGCTTTCCTCCATGGAAATCCTACATCTCTTAACAATTTATCTGTATCTGCATTTGCCTTTTCGTAATCTCTGAAGAACCTGTTACTCCTCAAATCAGCTCTTACACCTGCCCTGACCCAGAAATTCCAGTATTTGAAGTACAGCACATTTCCTTCGTGTTTTGTTGTCATTCTCATCCATATGGTGGTGGGAGCTCTTGACACCTCGAGCGGTTCTGCAACTTCTGGATGGACTTCCCATTCCCCATACTCGATTTCTTCCATAAAATCACCTCTTATTTTCTAATTCACTCTCGTTTGTACCTTTTATTCCTTTTTATTCTTCATTTTCCTTTTTTCTTCTTATCACCTCCTGCAAAAGATGATTCATTTCTATCCACTTGAGCTGCTTTCATCTCTCATTGTAATGCTCTCTATTATACTTTGCGTTAGTCCTGTAAAAACACACCGTTTTACAGCTCTCACTTTTACACCAAACTATCCATGCATTTATTTTACCAGCACTTACCCGAAACCAGGACCTCATCCTATACTGTAGATTCTCTACATAATGGGAGGTCCGCATAACCTTAGCGCACTTGTTTTTGATCCCTTAACCACTCATCCGGTGCTGTCAAGTGGGAGATGGAGCCTCTCTGAATTCCTCTTATCTGAGGCTGCCAAAGTGTGGTATCCAAATTTTACATGTCTCAAAATATCAGAAAATAAAACGCAATTAAATAAAAGCCAATTTTTTGTTACACGTGTAACAAAAATGAGACAACCCCCAAAGATGTGACACTCCTCTTATCCTTATACGAAAAGTTTAAATATTTTAGATTTCACTAGATTCATGAAATACACAGCCTTTACAATTCTTGTTTTCTTAACCCTTTTCTCAGCCTGTGCAGAACAATCAGCCAAAGTTCCAGAAACCTCTGGAAGTATCCCCATTCCAGAAGATTACGAAAATATACCGCTTCCAGAGAGCAGACAGTTTGACATGGCAATATCTCCAGTGTTTGTGCTCGAAGACATTGAAGAGAGATATGGGAGTCTGATGAGAGAACTTGCCTCTGTAACTGATATCTACTTTATCCAGCAAGAAGTTATCTGGGATTTTGAGAGAGGAGCAAATGTTGTATCTCAAGAGTATGAGAGAAGTTGTCTCAGCTTTTTAACACATGTGACACAGTTGGGATTTGAAGAGGGTTATTTCGGAATTTCTGTTCTTAACATGGAGAGAGACAGAATCTTGGATAACCCCTTTTCAGATGAATTTTCAGACGAAAGAGTCAGGAGAGCCTGCAAAAATATGGTTTCGAGAGTTTTAGAGGATTTTAGACCCAAGTACTTTTGCTTTGGCGTGGAAGTTTCATCCTATTCCCACAAGAACCCTAAAGATTTTGAGAACTTCGTATCCTTGTACAATGAAGTCTATTCTATGGTTGAGCAGGTTTCTCCAGAAACTGTTGTATTCCCCACCTTCCATTATGAAGAGTTCTTAGGGGTTCTCCCATGGAATCCTCATGGATCTGACTGGGCATTGATCCAAAAATTCAGAATGGATGCTTTTGCACTAACCACGTACCCGTACATGGTTTATTCTATGGATGACCTTCCAAAGGATTACTATACTCAAATACGAAAATACACACATTTGCCCTTGGTCGTTGCAGAAAGTGGGTTCGCCTCAGAGTGCTGCGGGAAAGTTATAAAAGATTTGCACGGTTCTGAGGAGGCCCAAGTAGATTTTCTGGTTTTTCTGCTTGACAGCATTGAGGAGATGGACCCTTTGTTGTGGGTTTACTGGTCATTGTACGATTATGAACCCTTAAGTTGGGGAGGAACAGACGTGAACGATGTCTTCAACTCCATTGGGTTACGCTACGCTGATGGAACTCCAAAACCTGCATTCTACGTGTGGGTGAGGATTTTCAAACTGCCTGTGACGTATTAAAGACGAAATTTGTGAGATTGACCTCGTTAAGACTAAATCACTAGTGTTGAATGTGGAAAACGGCATGTAAAGGTTATTTTCTATTCTCTTCCACCTTGCACTATGCCATTACATAAACCATTATGAGGTTACACCAGAATCAATCAATGGAACTATGAAAACCATGAAAGAATGAAAAACCGGGTTGTCAAATATTCAGTGGATAGAATTTCCTTGGTTATACAGATTTTTTTTATAATTCAATTAATAGATTGGTGATATATTATCTGAAATGTTACACGTGTAACATTGTCATCTAAGGACTTGACAGCCCCGAAAAACCGAAACATATAAATATAAGCTGTTATTCTATAAAAAATATGAAAGGAGTCTTGGTAGTATTGACAGTAATTTTTGTATTGTTTTTTTCAGTAGATTCTGCAATCTTAGGGGAAAATAACTGTGAAGTAACAGATCCTGCAGCCTACGAAGTCGTATATACTGTTACAATCACTAATAAAGGCCCCGGGACTATAACTCAGATCGATTTATGGGTACATGTGGTACAAGAGCATAAGCCCTACCAGCTCGTTGATAACTGGAGGTCTGATCCTCAACCTGTAGAATTCAAAGAAGATGAGTTTGGAAACAAAATGGCTCACATCCGTATCAAAAAAGAAATAGCTCCCGGAGAAAGCGTAACCACACGGGTGAAATGTAAGGTTCAGATCTATGCTGCTTCGTGTAAACCTGTGACTTCGAGCTTTGAAAAGTACGACAAAGAGTCTGAGTTATACAAAAGGTATACAGCCCCAGAAAAGAACATAGAATCCGACAATCAACAAATAAAAGAAAAGGCTGCAGAAATTACTAAAGACATTGACGATCCCTACCTTGCAGCAAAAAAAATCTATGAGTTTGTAGTATCTCATATGTCCTTTGTTCGCCAAGATCGGTGTCGGGGAGCCCTCTATGCTCTACAGGAGAAGAAAGGAGATTGTACAGAATATTCAGACTTGTTTGTTGCACTGTGCCGCGCACGGGGAATTCCGGCCCGATCTATTCATGGACTTATCCATGACTGGGCAGAAATCTACATTCCTGAGGTGGGATGGATTCCAGTAGATCCAGCGTGGGGACGAGGTGGTATTGTTAAGAAGGTATACTATCTAAGGGTCAAAGTGCCATACTGAGACAAATAGGATTTGTATACCTATCTCAATGAAGGTGATGCAATGAAGCATATAGTGGTACAGGACTGGAATAAGTACAATCGATCTGATCGAATTAAAAGTATTGTGGCAGCTTTAAAACGCTCTGGTAAAACAGAAGTGGAATATTTTAAGGGAAGGCTCTATCTAGCAAGACTTTTATTGGGAAAAGGACATCCAAAACATGTGAATAAGGATGACAATTGGAATCAAGTGAGAATTACATACGAGGGAAAAATTGCTATCAACATTTTTGATTCAGATTTTGGACCTGATGGATACTTCTTTGATGAAAATTTTTCAGAAGATGAAATACAACAGATAAATAATGCTTTTGCAGATGCTGATGTTTCTATTCAGAAGGGTTACACGTTAAGAATGACGTGGATAAGGCTCCTTCACGTATGTGGAGCACTGCTGGCATTGTTGTTAGCTGTTGGTGAGCTTAAATCTGGTGATCCAGTCTCACAGATTTTGCCCTTATTCTTGACTTTGGGGTTTCTGATACTTCTTTCCAGGACATGACAAAGAATATGTTGAGAAATACTAAAGTGAAAATGCAGAATATAGGAGGAACAACTGCAAAATAGAACTTTTCCATACTCATTCTGTTACACGTGTAACATGACAACCAACATGGGACTGCTTTCCCACAGGTTCCACTCAACTGCTTACTCATCTATTTTACCATTTTCTTTATAAGCTCTGCTACCTGCTCATCTGTAGTGCATCTTAGAGGAAAAGGAATGCGGCTCAATTCTTTCAGCCGCCGAAAAAAACTGTTTCTGTTTTGTTTTACTAAAGTAGATTGAGTTGTATCTGGAGGGTTTATCTATCTCACAATTGTCTTGTGGGCCTTTTCAGACATAAGGCAACTGAGATTGCCGCTGATCTGCCAAGAACATTCGATAGGAATCCGGTAGCTGTGTTCTGCGCTTCGATCCACCAGTTAACACAGGTGGAAGGGATTGGATTCGTGAAAGCTTGTAAGATCAAAGCTGCATTTGAATTAGTTTTCCTTTTAGATAGTAAAAACAGATTGATCCGTCATCAAAGAATCTCTTTAGGTTCCTTGAATACAGCTCTAGTTCACCCAAGGGATGTGTTCCGTCCTGCTATTGCTGAAGGTGCTGCATCTATTATCCTAGTACACAACCATCCTTCTGGAGATCCGACACCTTCTAAACAGGATCACCTCTTAACTCGAGAGCCCTACATGTGTGGTAAAGTATTGGGTATAGAGGTTGTAGATTATGTTATCATTGGATTTTCAGACCATGTAAGTCTGAAAGACCGCAAACTGATGTGATCTCCTATAATGAAGGATGAGTATCAATACCTGTAGGCCCTTAGGCAATAAATTTATAAGTATAGAATAATCTAGTGTATGATAACTGGATGAGAGGGGTTGGAAGATTAGCTCAAACCCATAAATAAAGAGAGGTAGAAACATGACACAAGAAAAGTTCAAATTGCCCCAATCTTCATATGATGAACTCTGTAGGATCATTAGGGCATATGGTCGTCTTGATAGTCCTGCATCATTGAAAGAAGTTAAGGACATATCAGGAATTGGAGAAACTATCATTAGTGCCAATAACGCTTTCCTGTCAGCGGTTGACATTCCTTCCATGCGCTGTTTATCTCGTAACAAGTGCTCGTAAACAAAAAGCAGCAATTCTTCGCTTTGTACTTGAACAATATCCGCCTTATAAGACCTTCAAATTTCGCTTAGCCTTAACAGGGTTAGCACCAGAAGCAGCAGCTCAAACTCGAGCGCTTCACGAAATCAGAGCACATCGTGATGTCATACTCTCAACCTTCGTAGATCTTGGGACGTATGCGAATTCTCTAGTTTCAGAAGGGGCGGGTCTCTACAGACCATTAGAAGGAGAAGCAGTTGACTATCTTTCAATAATTGAGGAAGTTATCCAGGATCGTGAGACTGCAGAACTGCATCTAAGACGAAGAATGGGTCCTGAAGCGGTAGACTGGATTGATCAAAAGGAAGTATTTAATCATCTCGTCATTGCATATCAAAGGTTGGCATTGGCTGAGGAGGACTCACGTGCCCCTATTGTTCATGCTGCTAATGCTATTGAATCTTTCCTTTCCCAATTAGCCTCTCTTCATAATTTAAATATTCAAAATGCAAATGGCATTAATGCAAAGACAGATAAACTTTTTCAGGCCAATTACTTATCAACAAAACACAAATTCATTCTGAAATATCTTGGGCATGTGCGAAATGCGGCAGATCACGGGATAGATCAAGAGATAGGCCATAATTGGGAAATATCACAGAATACTGCAATCGAATATGTACATATTGCCCAATCAATAATTGTTGATATTGTAGCCTACTTGAATGGCAGGTTTGTTGTATAGTTTGTTGCATTGTTGTTTTTGATTATTTTCTGAAGCTTCGTATATTCAAGGAGAACTGTTCTATTTGTATTCATTCCCCCCTAAGCTCCTCTGTTAATCAAAGATAGTAAACCGTTAGAACCTTATTTTCCTGTGCACATTCGCTGGATGCATACTCTTCAATGGCCTGGAAGTTATCAAAGATTAGCAGGATATGTCCGTCACTTGCAGCTAGATAATGGCCATCGCCACTGATAGCTATGGCTTTTAATGGGTTCTTTATCTCATATCGCCAGAGCAGGTTGCCTTCTCTACTGTAGACGTCAAAGGATGAAAAAAGAGAGAAGAATCCCTTTTCTGTATCTACAGCTATGTACTCACCGTGGGCACTGATAACAACTATGCTGACAAAAAATGTGTCAGTTACTTTCTTACTCCATAGTTCATTGCCATTTTTATCAGAAAGAAACAATTGACTATTAGATGTTCCAACAGCAATGTATTCTCCATCTGCAGATATTTTGATATTACAGAGTGGTCCCACCTCTTTTTGCCATAGGAGGTCACCTTGAAGAGTGTAGCAGTTCAAGTACTTGTGTTCTGAACCAAAGAGGAACTTGTTTCCTTGCTAGTTCACGGATACATACACTACTCACCACCTTACTCCACAGTTTATTACCACTCTTATCGAAGATAAGCCTCCCCCAATACCGATACCCCACCCAGTAATGGTGGGGGGGAAGTCTCATTCTCGAAGCGCATGCCGCTTCCAATAATTTTAAATTCTGCTGTTGCTTCAATGTTAATAAACCATCCTTCCCAGTCACCAAAATCAAAGTCATCGGGGTCTCCATGACACGATAAATGCCACTAAAAGAAAGATGCAAAGTAAAGAAAGGGTTTCCAAGACCTTCACCATACTCATTTTCTTCCCGTACTCTTCCGCAGATTCCTGCGAAGAATGGATGAAGAACAGATCTTCTCCTACACCTTCTGTATCAACAAAACCCCACATTGAATTTGCTCCTTCAGTTATCCAGGCTCCTTTAATGCCCCCTTCCGTCCTGAATAGCTTTTCTCTTGACCATTTCTTCCAATCCGAGGACTTGAGCAAGTAGAGGTTCCTTTCATCAACTTCAAAATCGAGAATTCCAATTTCTCCCATAGGAGTCAGAAGCACATCACGACAAACCGAATCAGGAAGATCAAAAGGCTCAGGTGGACTCCATATTCTACCATCTTCAGATCCTGATCTATAGATTGTTGAAGTTTCTCCATACAGTCCATATTCGAACACACACCAGATAATATGTCCAGCATCAACAAAAGAATAGCCATTTGCCCTGCAGAACCATGGATCTTCTGGTTCAATGGTCCTGTCAATGAAAAGTTCGTCATTGCTGATATATGCCCTGTATACGACATCACACCCTGATGATTCAAATGTTCTATCCCCATTTTTGACCCGATGAACGAGAAACTCATCCCATAGCAGGAGCAGAGCTCCATCTTCGAGAACCATGACATCATCAAGACTGCAGGATTCATCTCTCTGAAGAAGAAGTTCAGGTTCTGACCATGTACTGCCATCAAAACTGCTCCAAAACATGTTGCCCCTTGGCTTCTTGTTATCTGATCTTGTTACTACCCAGGCCATTCCAAGTTTATCACCTGGAGCATTGAACAGACTTGCATCGTGCCGCCATACAAACTTACTTTCTTTTAAAAACTCATCCTGCTCGAAGAAAGGAGTATCCACTTCTGACCAATTGCATCCATCAGATGATGTGTATACATGGATGGTGAACTCTCTTTCGTTCGAAAGGTAGAAGGTATCTCCTACCTGCACAATTTCAAAGGGATATGAGGTGGATTCGACTTTGCATGGAGATACCCAGGCACCTTGAATTGTATTCTCCAGTACCATCCCAGTCAGGAAAAAAATCATTATAGCAGCCAACATTACAGCCACTGCACCAATTCTCTTTTTGGTGAGAAAAGTCTTCATAAGTATCTCCTGCATTCTCTCGCTTATGTAGGTTTCGGGATAAGTGGGCTGCCAATCAAATCAGAGAGGAAGTTCTCTATTTCGTGCCATTTATCTCGTTCACAGACAGCACCAAGTGCTTGTGCCACTCCAGCAATCGCTCCGATAACCGCTCCCGCAGCTGCTCCAAAAGGACCTCCCGCTGCACCTGCTGCTACACCTGTTGCAGCACCTTCTGCTATTGCCTTTCCTACATTTGCGTCGCTCAATTCAAATGCTTTTTCTCTGAACGCGTCAATGGCGTTGACTAAATCCTGAGCATTTTCAGTCCCTACCACTTTTAACATATCTCTGACAAACGCGTCCGTTTCTTCCTTTGACATATTCGGGTTCATTTCATTTTCGTCCCAAATTCCCTTGCTTTCTATGCTCCCCTCGTCATCAAACAAGATAACGACAAACACGACCTGGAATCTGGGATGTCCACTTGGATTGGTAATATAGCCATATCCTACCAGCACATTTCCTGATTGGCCGGATGCATCTATGGTGAGTAGTGTACCATCTTCTAGCTCGATGACCATTGTTGTGTCCTCAGGATCATTTGGTTCCTCAACTTCCTCCGTTTTCTCTGGTTCCTCCTCAATTTCTGGCTCAAACCATAAACCCAAAGGATCTGTATAGTTGAGAGGGTTATTACCACAATAAGCATATCTGTTCAGAGTTTGTGGGTTTGCAGGGGTTCCTGCTAGGAAATCTCGTGTCATGAACCTTCCCAGCTGCGGATCATAGTACCGGGCACCATAATAGTATAGGCCAGTAGATGAATCTCTTTCTTTGCCCGAGTATAGATAGCGTTCTTCCTGTTCGGTAATAGGTTCTCCAAAAGGGTTATAGGCTGCATCTGTAACCACAGTTCCTGATTCAGCTGTTACCAACCTGGTAGATCCTAGATGATCGGTATGATAGTAATCTATCAATTCGTTGACCTTCTTGGCTATTCTGCCCGTTGGACCATAGACATAAGTAGCTTCTTGACCTGTATCCAGGTTTTTCTCGTAGATTACGCTTAGACCAGAGTATACATAGATGGTCGTTTGATAGTACTCTAAGGAATCTATCCACTCAGTTTTCTGAATCCTTATACCATTTCCATCGTAGACATATTCACCAACTACTTGTTGGTCTTTTACCACCTGTTCTAATAGATTTCTCGTGTCATAGGCATATGACCAGGCATTGATGCCATCGTTCTTCGTTACAGTGTTTCCTTTCTCATCATAGGTGAATGTAGTACCACTACTGATGGAGAGGAGTTCATTCATATTGCTATACGTGTAGGCCAGCCCATTCTTAGAAAGACGGTTTCCCATAGGGTCGTACGAGTACAAAATAGACCCATAATCACCCTGAGCTGATACTAACCTGTCTAGCCAGTCATACTGAAAGGTTTCTACTGATTGCACCCATTGTTGATCGTGCGTTCTTCTACTATACTCCAATTGGGTGATGTTCCCTACTGGATCATACTGGTAGTTCATGATAAGAAGATCTACACCATTTCTAAATGCTTGAATAGTGATGGGTCTGTGACAGTTGTCGTATTGAAATGAAGTTGTAGTGCCATTGCCAAAAGTCATATCTGCGAGGAGGGAGTCAGTAGTATAGGTGAATTCAGCATATCCTGGGATATTCGTCAGTCGATTCAGGGCATCATACTCATAGGTGATGACGCTCTGGTCAGGGTAGGTAACTGATACTATCCGCGAAGCAGCATCGTACGTATAACTGACAGTGTATGGTGTTCCTTTAATTGTTCTGGTTTCAGACAGTAGGCGGTCCATGCTATCGTAGGTGTAAGAAGTAGTACCTGCAGGATCTGTCATTGAAGTGCGATTGCCGTTCGAATCGTATTCAAAAGTGACAGTTGATTGGTCAGGGTACTGCACACTGGTGAGCTGACGTACTGAATCATAGGTGAACAGGGTAATACCATTTGCATCTGCTTTCTGCAACAAATTACCAGTAGCATCGTACGAGAATGTCTCTGTTGTTGAATCAGGATAGATGATTTGAGTTGCTCCAAACAGTGAATCATATTCATAGAACGTTGTGTTCCCGTTAGCATCAGTCACAGAGGTGATACGTCCCAGGGAATCGTATGCATACTGGGTTAAATAGTAGTTCGTTGCATCAGTGTACTCTCTTACCCACAGTAAATTTCCGACCCAGTTGTAGTGGTGCTCTGTCTTGTGTTGGTTTTCGTCCAAAATAGTGACTGTGTTTGAAATGTCATTATACTGGATTTGCCTGAAGGAAGAATCAGGGTTAACTACTTTTGTTTTCCTCCCTTTTGAATCATGTTCATAAGTGTAGGTGTGTCCTCCTGGATCAGTCACTGTTTTTACCTTGTCTTGGTGGTTGTAGGTGTATGTTTCTGTGAAGTAGATAGTTGGAGAAAGGTACAGTTCAACCTTTATTAATCGGCCAATACCATCATAATAGCAGATTTTCTTGTGATCCATTTCATCATAGATAGTTACACAGTTGTTCTGATCATCATATATGGCTTCTTTTTCTGACAGATCTGGATTTATCTTCTTTGTTATTCTCCCTAAGAGATCGTATTGGAAAGAGCTGGTATGATCCTCTGCATCTGTTATGGAGGTGAGCAGCCCTAAATTGAAATCGTAAGTGGCTGTAATTGTCCGGTCTAGGGCGTCAGTTACGGAAGTTAGATATATGTGATATGAATCATACCAAAAACTAGTTGTGTTACCCAGAGCATCGGTAATGGAAGTAATATTGCCATAACTATCATGCGTTAGACTGGAGGTGCTTTCATCTGGTATGGCTCCCTGATCCATATACAAGGTCCATTCAAATTTGGTGGAATAGGTATTGGACTCCTGAAACTGCAATGCATTCAACCCTTGCACGAAAGATGTTGCCGGAACAGTCACAGAAGTAGTGCCAGAACCCAGATTGTTAGTAATCACTGTCCATGAACTGTTGTTTATTTTGTATTCCACTTTTTCCGGGTATTTGTTGACCACTGCTGAGTAGTGAGTCTGGACGTATTGGGTTCTGTCCTCCACCCAGGTCGTATACCCAGTATAGTTGGGTGATCCTGGGTAGTGCTCAAAGGGACCAATCTTGGTTTGGCCATCAAAACAATCCATATCGTGGCACCTGATGTAATCTGCTAAAAAGTACTTCCCCTGCCAAGAACCTGAATTCTGCCAGCCAGTTCCTGTTTCTGATTGAGTTTCGTGTAAGGTTTCTGCATAAGGAACTGCTATACTCGATATGACTAAAATGCCATTAGTGATAGTTAATCCTGCCAAATCGAATTCAAAGGTTGTTTGACCATTCTCATCGAAAGTACCAGAGAATACTGCATAATTGCGGGTAGGGAACAAAGTTTTGGTTTCAGTGAGGTTACCATTGCCATCATATTTGTAGTAGGTTTCTGTGATTTTTCCAGTGTTGATAGAAGCTGCTCCTATTGGCAGAATATGGCAATTTGAGGGGATACTGTTGGTGTAGAATTGGTTGCTGAATAAGTTCACAGGTACACTCTTAGAATCTATGAATTGATTTTCAGAATCTGTGTTAGCATATGAATAAAAATGTTCAGCACCTTCTGGGTCTCTGGTATAGACTGTATTACCTTTGTTATCATACCCTGCAACCACACTATAGGATATGTCTGTTGACGTACCTGCGTAGACATCCTGGCGGATTGTTTTGTTTTTACTATTGTAGGTGTAAATAATCTTCTCAATTTGTATACCATTTTCATCTTTAGATATTCTCTCAATTGTCCTTCCTTTTGAATCGTACCCAAAGTGAATAGAAGACTGCAGCGTTTGAGCGTCCCTGATGATAACATCAGAAGACCAGGTGAGGTATCCATCGCCCTCGTAGGAGAATTCGAGAACTTTCACCAAATCCATTGCAGAAGCTGATACATACTGGGATATGACCCTGTAGAATCGATCCTTTCTGGCCACTGTTGCTGGATCAGAAAGAGACTTATTGGGAGCAATCTGAGAAGGTGAGGACCAGTTAATACCGTCTGAGCTGGAAACTCGGTAACAATGATCATCTGTTCCTTTGTAGATTATGACAATATCAGAATCAGTATCTATTAAGGCAGGATCACCCTCTGCAGTAGCTGTGGTTTCAACAGAGGAGGACCACCCACTGCCAGAGTTGGATGAGACGTAGATTGAGGTGCCTTTCCGGTAGGCTAAATAGACAGTACCAGAATCTCTCTGGATTAATGCTGAATTTCCTGTTCCACTGTTAACCTGGACCACATTAGAAGGTGAATTCCACGTTAACCCATCATTTGATGTTTTCTGGCGAATGTAGTAAGAAGATCCCACCTTATCAGTGTACAACATCAAGAAGGTGGAATCCTGTTTCTGGATTACTGCAATATCTCTGACACTTAAGGTGGTTTTCTGAACCTTTGTAGCACTCCCCCAGATTAACCCATCTGTACTGGTCCTCCTGTAAATCCAGTATTCCGTATGGGTAATAGTATCACAGACATACTGGCAATCAGGGCATCTCCCCTCCCAGTAGCAGTTTTGTTCTGTCCACACGTATTTGTCCTTGTAGTACATGACATAGGAACCATCTTGTTTCTCAATGACTATAGGATTTCCTGTAGTGCTCTTGACCTGGACCACATTTTCAGGAGCAGACCAGTGGTGCTGATCAGTACTGACAGAACGTTTGATCCAGTATTCAGTATGCACAATTGTCTCTTCCCAGCATTCACCTCCATAACATTTCCAGACTGTTTCTTCCCACACGTACTTGTCCTTGTAGTACATAACTAGAGAACCATCATCTCTCTGTAGTACGCAAGGACGACCTGCTGATACAGTAACAGCATTAATATCTTTAGGAGAGGTCCAGGTTACTGTATCGTGACTGTCCACCTTGTAGACGTAGTACGCTGTGCCACCATCTTCAGAATTAGCTGACTTGTAGGGTGCTATCCTCCCCGTATTTGGTATTACCACTGCATACTCATAGGAAGAAAATCCACCTGTTGGATTATAAACACCTGTAATCAAAAAGCTATTACCAGCCAGATACTCATAAGAAGTTACCCTTCCCAAAGGATCTGTGACAGCTACTAATTTGTCTCCAGAGTAACTGTACGTAATAGTTCTCACTCCATCTGATATACTGACCAATTTCCCACCAGCATAGGAAAACGTGACCACTCTCCCCACAGTATCTGTAATTGCAGAAATGCCATATTGATTGTACGTAAAAGTGATGGTATTCCCATTCAAATTTGTGATTGATATAATTCTTCCCTCACTATCGTAATCTTCTCTGATTCCATTTTTGCGGTATCTCGTATAGGTTGAATCAGCATTCTCATACATGGTAAATCCATATGTACTGTCTTCCCAGACTCCATTTTGGAAATTCGTTTGAACTTGTGCTCCATTGGGTAAATGCATGTATTTCCCTGATTCATCGTCATCCACTTCGATCCATGGAAAGTCCAGACTCCACCCACATCCCAAATCAGTGGGAGCTTCCTGATAGGTAGCAACAGGGATGTACTCACCGGGTTGGTCTTCTTCTTGTTTGTAAGCCACTACTGTGGTGTAGACACGAGTCACCGATAAATCTAACCCTCTGCCCGATAACATGTAATCTGTGTGACGAATAGTTAAATGGCCAGTCAAGGGGTCCACATACTCGTTTAGATTCTCAAAATATTGTCCATAGGGCGTTAACCCCTGCTGTTCCCAGGGATCTGCAATCTCTCCTTGGGTGGATGAATCAATGACCACAGGATATCTGGCAGTCTTCAGCCATTGTACGTCATCGATGACCTTCCTCAGAAGATACCCATTCTCTTTTTTAACAATCTCGTAATGTAACCCATATGATTTCTCCTGAGGATTGCCCAATTCATACATCACTGGCTGCGGTATTGAAAAAATTAGTGTCTCCCCACTGTAAAATCCGATAGAACCATCTTCATGTAGTTTGTACTCTACGCCATGCATTGTAAATGACTGTTCAATCACAGATACTGGCATAGGTTTTGAAACAATGAATTCCTCCAATAACAAATCCCCATACACTGTATATCTCACGTCAATATTCGGAAATACATTGTAATACCAGATTACATTCCCTTCAGGTACACCTTTGACCTTATTGACCTTCCCAAGGAATTGATCTTCCAATTTATATGAAATCCATGCATCTCTCATCTGGAAGCGAATACTCCAATCTTCAGCAATATCATCTTTGAAAAAGGCTTCATATCCCGCTAACGCCATATACTCAAATTCATCCTTGTTGGAGGGCACAATATCTAACCATGGTCTGTCAGAGAAAACCTGTATCGTCACTGATGTGACACTGCTCTCTTCTTTATCATCAGTTGCCCGCACCAACGCATGGTATATTCCAGGCTTTGTATAAGTATACTTTCTCTGTAACTCCTGTTTTACAGCTTGTACTCTTTCAGGCCCTTGTAACCCTTGTAAACTCTTTTTAAATTCAAAGAATCCATCTCCTTCACAATCCCACTCTAGAGTAACTATTTCTCCATCTTGATCCCATGCTTCACCATCAAAATTGACTGTTAATGGAGCCTTCCCACTTGATACATCTGGTACAATCTCCACTAAAGGAGGTAAATTCACATCCTGTGTGGCAGCAACAGAATCTATCACTTTCTGGGTTGAATGAGTCTCGTAAATAATGTGTGACAGAAGCAGCATAGCCACCAAGGCCAACCCTTTTGTCTTTTTCATCTTTCTTCCTCCTTTTGCATTTTCATGCAGATCTTCCAGTAATCTCTGCACCCTCATCACATGCACTCGTCATCTTTTGGAAACTCTGCACGCAATACATCCACTATTTATACTCTTAAGGTTTTCGGTGGCAGACATCTTCAACAACAAAGGAACTTCGGAACGATTCACATTTCAGAAATAATAAAAAGCATTAACGAGACAATGTAGACACAGGCACGATAATCTGCAATTTTGCATACAATATACCTTTTAAGAATGCATTCTTTGCAAGATTGTTCTATATTGTGATGAAGAGTTGTGAATGCCTCCCCTCGTCTAGACCAGAGTTTAGCATATTGTCTTTCTGAGGATCTTTAAGGGATTTACATCATCACGAACAATACTAACGGTAAAACCGTAATTACAGTATAAGAAAGGGCCGACAATTATATTTCTGTCAAATGCTCGGTTGACGAAATTGTACGATGCATCTTTAGTCTTGTATGGACTCAAAAATCTATGAAACTTGAGTCTTTCATAGCGTGGATTTGTGCGGAGAACTTTGGCAAATTGATAGAGAGCGTATGATTTTCCTGGTTTCGCCATACCTAAGATTGAAATACTTCTCATAAAAAGTTTGTGGTGATGTAGATGAAGGAACTCCCTACCAGATAGTTTGAGACCGACGCAGTCCTATCTTTTCTTCACCGCCTCCTTCATCTTTCATCGAAGGGGAGCTGAAAGAAACACGAAAGGAACGGGGATTGCTGCCTCGTTTTTTATCCTCTCTATTTTTCAACAGAGACCATATGAGGCACCATATTCCAAAGTTCCGGGGCAGATGAAAGAGAGCATAAAGGAGGAATGCAAATGAATATAGCATGCGGACAAGCCCCTGAAATAGTATCAAAAGAGAAACCCTTAGGCAAAAATATTAAGAGATTCAGTCTCTGGTAATAGAAAGTGGAGACAACAGAATACAAAGTGAGGATATTGTCAAATTGACTGGCTGGGATTACCTTTCTGTTCTGACCATATCAAAAGAGCTAGAGAGGGTAGGTGTCGTACGATCAAAAGTCATAGATGTACACACAAAATGGTACACGCTCACAGAGGAGGCATGATGACATGGGAGACGCTGTTAACGTTGGTACTCAGAAAAAAGATTCACACAAGCACATTGGTGAAGATGATGTCATTGGGTTACTAGGTGAGGGAGTAACAGCTGCAATTCTAGACCACATTGTAGAGACTGGCGGATGTACAAAAGAGGATATCACCAAAATAAAGGCAGTCATCAAAGAGGCCCAATCGTTATTAAGAGAACTGGAGAGCTGTGGATTAATCAAAATCAAAGGTGATACAGCAGAAGTGACAGAAAAGGGCAGAAAATTCCTTGAACATTTAAAAGAAATTGTGCCATGCCAAAGTACTTACCCGCATTCCAGGACTGTCAAAAATGGCGCTAAAAATTCTACATGTCTCAGGATATCAAAAAAAGACGTAACCGAATAAAAGATTCTTGTTACACGTGTAACAAATGTGAGAACCACCCAAAAATGAGACAGTCAAAAACCTTTTTAAATAAATCTCCTTTTTACAGCCATGACAAAGAAGGTGTACATAACAACTGCAATAGCATACCCAAATGGTCCCCCTCATATGGGACATGCCCTCGAAATCGTACAAGCAGATGCTTTGGCTCGGTTTTACCGGTTGGTAGGTAAAAATGTTTTTTTCCAGACAGGCACTGATGAACACGGAATAAAGAACTGGCAGACAGCTCAAGAGGAAGGCATGAATATCACAGAGTTTTTAGACAGAAATGTGGCTGTTTTCGTTAAATTATACAAGTTATTGGACATATCTTATGATAACTTTATGAGAACAACTAATAAGAAGATTCATTATCCAGGAGCGCAAAAATTATGGAAAATCTTGGTTGAATCTGGTGACATTTACAAGAAAAAGTATAAAGGATTGTACTGTGTTGGCTGCGAATCTTTTAAAACTGAAAAGGAATTAGTAGACGGGAGGTGTCCCAACCATCCCACCAGGGAAATTGAAATTATTGAGGAAGAAAACTATTTTTTCAGGCTTTCCAAGTATAAAGATGAGATCATAAAAATTATTGAAAAAGATCAGTACAAAGTTGTTCCCAGAACAAGAAAGAATGAAATCTTATCTTTTTTGAAGGATGCAAAGGATATAAGTTTTTCACGGCCAAAGACGTCCTTACCCTGGGGAATTCCTGTTCCTGATGATGAAGAGCACACGTTTATTTATAACCATCGTCTAACATGCTTTCTGTACTCCAGATAGTCGATTCCAAAAGCATCTTTGAGTCTCCGCTCTTCCCAACGAATGAGTGAAAACTGGAATATCCCATAGACAACAGCAAGTAGTATGATGAGCAACAGACTGCTCAAAACAATGGCAAGTCCGAAAATCATGATGAGCGCTGACAGGTATACTGGATTCCGACTGAATCTGTACGGACCATCGACAACAAGTGTAGACGGTGTGTGGAAAGGTTCTCTGTCTCTGAGGCCAATCTTACCAACAAAGAGGAGCGTGTAGTTGGCATAGGCATTCCATAGCAGACCGAACCCGATCACAAATAGACCGCTTAGATTGTAGGGAAAGGGAATGAGGTCTACTGGAAAGAGAAAGATGGAGGAGACGAGGGGAAAATTGACTTTCAGAATCAATGCAAGTAGGTAACTAAGCAGCGTGGCAAAGGTTAGCCACACCACTATTAT
>Ga0209636_10000923_pt1 | contig 29095 bp, 40 predicted proteins | sample DeeMarSWOR152_54_FD_187464 | JGI IMG/M metagenome (GOLD analysis project Ga0209636, IMG submission 187464) | Marine sediment microbial communities from White Oak River estuary, North Carolina - WOR-1-52-54 (SPAdes) (version 2) | ecosystem: Environmental > Aquatic > Marine > Intertidal zone >...
GTTCTGGATGCGGTTGCAGCCGTTCTAGGCGTATGCTATGAACGCACGTATGAAGGTGAGCCGGCTATGAAGTTAGAAGCCGTAGCGACGAAAGGAAAAGATGTGTTAAGACTTGAGCCAAGAAAGAAAGGCAATACGTTAGATACTGCGCAAATGCTTTCAGAAATATTCGAAAACAGAGAGGGACATCCCAAAACAGATTTAGCATTTTCCGCTCACACGTACATAGCTAAAGGTTTAGCTGCATTAGCCATTGAAAAAGCGTTAGAAAACAACGTTAAAAATGTAGGCTTCTCGGGTGGAGTTGCATGCAACGAGATTTTGACTTCGACGATTCGGAAAATTGTCGAAGCCCACAACTTGAGGTTTCTGGTTCACACGGCGATTCCACCAGGTGATGGTGGCACATCTCTAGGTCAAGCCGTAGCAGCAAGTTTTTCTCAGTTTTAGACCATAACCAATTTATTTTACTGTAGTTTCGATAAAGGTGATGGCGATGTGTCTGGCGATTCCAGCCAAAGTTGTAAGCGTTGAAGGTGACGAAGCCCAAGTGGACTTCGGCGAGGGCGTTTTAAGAGATGTGAATGTGACTCTTGTGGAAGCCAAAGTTGGTGAATATGTTCTGGTTCACGCTGGATACGCCATTCAAGTGTTAAGCGAAGAAGAAGCTGTGGAAACTTTACGTTTGTGGAATGAGGTTCTTGAAGCGGAAGCGGAAATCCGGAAAAGGTGATAAGCCTTAACATGCTGATGTGGGATGATTCAAAACTTAAGATTTAGAGACGCAGCCTTAGCAAAACGCGTTTCAGAAAAAATTAACAAGATAGCGCCTAAGGAAAATGCTGCGAAAATTTGTCATGTCTGCGGCACACATGAGTGGACCATCACACATTTTGGGCTGCGCAGTCTTTTACCTTCCACTGTAGAAGTCATAGCCGGACCAGGCTGCCCCGTCTGTATTGTACCAGCTTCAGAAATAGACGAAGCTGTACAACTGGCCTTGAAAGGAATTGTTGTCACTTGTTTTGGCGACGTTTTGCGGGTTCCGGGTTCAAGGATGTCTCTTCTAGATGCTAAAGCCGATGGAGCCGATGTTTATGTCGTTTATAGCGTGCATGATGCTGTTAAAATGGCTGAAAGGCAGCCGAATAAAGATTTTGTCTTTTTCGCTGTGGGTTTTGAAACGACAGCCCCGTCAACAGCCGTAGAAATATTGAACAAGCCGCCTGAAAACCTAAGCTTTCTCGTTTCTCATCGTTTGATTCCGCCGGCCATGAAACTGCTTGTTGAGATGGAAGACCTGAGCCTAAACGGTTTTATTGCACCAGGCCACGTCAGTACAATCATCGGACTTGAACCCTACAGAATTTTCCCCATGCGTTATGGCGTGCCAACTGTTGTGGCAGGCTTCGAACCTTTAGACGTCTTATTTGGCGTTTATATGATTTTGAAGCAGTTAAATGATGGTAACCCGCTCTTGGAAAACGAGTATGTGCGGGCTGTGCACTGGGAAGGCAACGTCAAAGCAAAAAAGCTGATGCAAAGGTTTTTCGCGGTTGTGGACGGCAGATGGCGAGGACTCGGCACAATACCAGCGTCCAAGTTTAAGCTTCGCAACGAATATGCAGCCTGTGATGCCCATTTAAAATACGGCGTGAAAGTCGAGCATGGAGTTGATCTGCAGCCTGGTTGCAGATGCCACCTAGTCATAATTGGCAAGATCAAACCAACAGAATGCCCACTGTTCATGAAGACCTGCACTCCGCAAAAACCAGTAGGCGCCTGCATGGTAAGCAGCGAAGGAACATGCAGAATATGGGCGAAAACAAATTAATGTTGTCTTGCTTTGTATTCAAACCAAAAACTTTTGTCAAGATATCAATGATCATTAAAGCTTGAGTTCAGAATTTTTGTCTATCTTAAATTTTTAAGAATTTTTAAGAGTGAATACGTAGTAATGTACCTTCAAAAAAGATGGAGAATTGTCAATGAGTGGAAAAAATGACAGAACCTACAGAGGCAAGTGTGTTGATTGCGGTTCACCGCTACAGTTATATGAAATTGACTTCAAGAAGGGACGACGGATTATGCAGTGCACTCGATGCGGCTTGTACCATTTTCACAAGAAGGATTTCCTTGGCAAGTGGAAGCTTGTGAAAGCTAGCCGAGTTTCGGATCTGTGGAGAAAAAGATGATGGAACAAACTATGCGGTTTTCGCTTACTATGCTGCCATTTTATCGCTTATTTTCCCTGATTGCATCGAGTTTTGATGTTTAACCTTGAAAACGCAAATAATTGGAAGACACAAATAAGAAGGCATGCAGAAGGAAGGCTGAAAACTTGAACGGAAAGAAAATTCCATACTTCATTGACCCTGCTGAAGCTCCAAAGATTGTTCAGATGGAATGTTTACAAACGATTATTTTAACCGGATTACACGGTGAAAAAATGATGATGGTTCTAAATATCACTCTACCGGGAAAAACCGTGCCTTTACATTCGCATCCTCACGAGCAGATCGGAATGGTTTACAGTGGCAAGGCCAAGTTGAAGATTGGGGATGAAGAACGAACAGTTAAGAAAGGTGATTTTTATTGTATTCCAGCAAATGTTCCCCATAGCGACACGGCAATAGGGGATGAACCATTTATAATGCTTGACATATTCTATCCAGTGCGTGAAGATTTCATCGAAAAATGCAAGCAAAAACTTAAGTTGTAACTAGCATATTCGCGGCACAGGGTCGCCTACGGGCCTCGCTATTATCCTTTTTCCGCCTACAACTGTTTGCATAGCAACGCCAGCGAAGTCTGTTGTTGCTTCGCCTATTATCTCTGCCTCTTTAGCCTCTTCCGTTGTCCTCAAGAGTTTTAAGGCCTCTTCAGCCTTTTCCTTTACCACACCTATGATTATTTTGCCTTCATTTCCAACCTCAAACGGGTCCAATCCCAGCATCTCGCACGCGGCCCGAACATCCTCCCTAACTGGAATCCTATTTTCATAAACCAGTATCCCAACATTGGATTTGTCGCTGAACTCGTTTAGAGCATCAGCCAATCCGCCTCGGGTTGGATCTTTGATGGCGACTACGCCGCCGACTTCGCCGAGCAACCGCTGAATTAAGCGATTCAAAGGTTTAACATCCGATTTTATACCGCTTCCGAAGCTTAGACCTTCCTGTTCCGACAAGACAGCCAGGCCGTGATCGCCGACTGTCCCGGACAATATTATCTGGTCGCCGACTCTAAGATTTGAGTCTAGAATCCATCGGGTTTCCAAGTCATTTCTAAACTGTTTGACAACTTCAAGGTTTTTCTCTAAAGCAACGTTTCGTCTGCCGATTCCAGACGTATTTATAACACAGCCGCCTAAGTTTCCCTTCTCAACAACTTTAGTATCGCCAGTAACGATGCTCACGTCGGCTTCCAAGCATGTCTGCTGCATGCTAGCCAGGATTTTTTCAAAGTCGGCTAGGGATAAGCCTTCTTCCAAAACAAAGCCGCAAGCCAACGCATATGGTTCAGCTCCCAAAACCGCAATGTCATTGACGGTGCCAGAAACAGCTAGACGTCCAATGTCTCCGCCTGGAAAAAACAAAGGCTTAACAGCATGTGAATCACTTTTTAAAACCACATCTCTAACCACAGCCGCATCGTCTAAGGCCTCAAGTGGAACCTCAATGCTTGCTGTATTGCCGAAGTATTTCACAATATAGTTTTTGACTAAGTCATGCATGACTGTTCCGCCAGCACCGTGCAACATGGTGATATGATCATTTTTGACTGTCAATCTTTACACTTTCTCCACTTGAGATAGGTATTTTCCAGGTTGAACATAAACACATCGCAAGAGTATGTAAGACTTTTACAAAATTGGTTAGCGTGCGCTTAGCTTTACGTAATGCTTTATTTCTGTTTGCCACGGCTTTTCTTGACTTGTTTTCGTTTGCGCTTGCCCAGTTCGTTCAGCTTTTTCATCCATGTGCCTCTGACATACAGGGCCCCAACGCCTGGCTCAACGACCGCTTCTACCCCAACGTTTTTACGCTTTCTTTTCTTCTTTGACTTTTTACGAGGCATACCGACTCACTTAATTATGATTGAGAATTTTGATATAAACCCTTAGTAAATAGTCGAGACAGTTCACGGTTAAATCGGAATTTTCCTTTTGGGGATAGGTCCGAAAGCTCACGTAAAATTCAACAAAGAGAAAACTGTTGAGATAGCTTCATGCTTAAGGCTATTAAGACCTGACGTTGCTTAAAAAAGAAAAGCAGTCTGGAAACCAGTTATACTGATGGAAAACCATATAAACCACCATACCGCTGTTCAATTGCAAAGTCGGAGAGACCATAAAGTGCCAAAATGGGGATACTCAATAATAGAAGAAGAACTGGACCCGGAAAAAACAGTTAAGGCAAGCGGGCGAGAACTCAGAGTATCCCATAAATCAGCCCATGAAACATGCAAAAAAATTAAAGGGATGAAACTCACCCAAGCAAAACAGTACCTCAGAGACGTTATAGCTAAAAAAAGACCTGTTCCATTCACAAGATCCAAAAAGAAGGTTGCACACCGCCACGGATTAGAAAAGGCTTACGCGGGTAGATACCCGGTAAAAGCGGCAAAACGCATTTTGAAAATCCTTGAAGGAGCAGAAGCCAACGCCGAATACAAAGGTTTAGACACAGAAAGAATGCGCATAATTCACGCATCCGCATATCCTGGCATGAAAATTAAGCGATACATGCCTAGAGCCTTTGGAAGAAGCACACCAAAAGTTAAAGCATTATGCCACATCGAAGTGGCTCTGGAGGAACAGTCAGAAACCGGAGAGGAGCTGTAATGGCTGTTGTCAAGCATTTTGTATCAGAATCCAAGAAAAAGACGGAAATCGACGAGTTCTTGCAGAAAAAACTTGAAAGAGCAGGGTACGGCGGGGTGACCATATCAAAAACACCGCTTGGGACGCATATAGTAATTTATGCGATGCGTCCAGGTCTTGTAATAGGAAGAGGCGGAGGAACAATAAGAGAACTTGCAAGTTTTTTGGAGGAGAAATTCAACGTTCCAAATCCGCAGATCTCCGTCTCTGAAATGGAGATTCCAGAATTAAACGCCTTTGTTGTTGCTTCACGCGTAGCTTCAGCCCTACAAAGAGGAGTGCACTTTAGACGCTCGGGATATTGGGCGTTAAACCGAGTTATGGAGGCTGGAGCACTCGGCGCGGAAATAATCATAAGTGGAAAACTGAGAACTGACAGGTCGAGATATGAAAAGTTCAGGGCTGGATACTTGCCGAAGTGTGGAGAACCCGCGTTAAAATATATGCGAAAAGCCGAAGTTCAAGTTCAATTGAAACCAGGTACGTTTGGCGTGAAAGTCAGAATAATGCCTCCGGATGCAGAGTTTCCGGATAAAATCCAGATAGTTGAAAGCCGTCCGGAAGAGGAAACGGGGGAGGAAATGGAAAAGGAAACAACAGAAACGCTTGAGGAAGAAGCAGCTGAAGAGAAAACCGAAGAGACAGGTGGAGCGGAGGAAGCCGAATAGATGCCGATATTGCGGGTTAAAGAAATACGTGACATGTCGTCTGAAGAGCGAACGAAAAGACTCAACGAGCTTAGAACGGAGCTTCTCAGATTAAAAACCATGATAAAGGCTGGCGGAACAGTAGAAAATCCTTCTCGGATAAAAGAGCTTCGCAAAATGATTGCCCGAATAATGACCATAGAGCACGAACAGAAACATGGATTTACAAAAGAGAAGACTAAGGGGAACAAAAACAAATGAAGATAACGCCCGACATAATCCGCTGCGAACTCATCGGAACCGAAGCTAAGGTTGCAAAAAGCAGACATCTAGGCTATGTTGGAATAATGGGCAAGGTTACAGATGAAACACGAAATACGCTTGTAATTCTACACGAAGGTGAAAGAAAAAGAATCATAAAAGAATCAGCTGTTTTCCGTTTCAAATTTTCAGACGGGACAGCTGTTGAAATTGACGGAAAACTTCTTGTAGGAAGACCGGAGAACCGCCTCAAAAAGCGTATTAGGAGGCTCTGGTGATGTCGCTGACTTTCAAAAAACCTAAAAAAACATGTAATGACAGAAACTGTCCCTTCCACGGCGACCTACCAGTAAGGGGCCGCGTCTTAGAGGGAGTGGTCGTCAGCGCAAAGATGGATAAAACAGTCATAGTTAAACGTGACTATATTCATTATGTCCCAAAGTTCATGAGATATGAGAGAAGACAAAGCCGCATCCCATGCCACGACCCACCATGCATAGACACAAAAAAAGGAAACCACGTCAAAATAGTTGAATGTCGCCCAATAAGCAAAACAGTATCGTTTGTTGTTGTTGAAAAACTGGAGAAGAAGTGAAATGGCTGCAAGGGCGAAAATGAGGGCGCTAATTGCGAAGGGAATGATTGGTCAAAGACCAAAAATCTCAAAAGGATTACCAACAGGCTCAATCCTGAAATGTGCAGACAACACTGGAGCCAGAGGGCTTCGACTAGTACAAGTCATGGGTTATAAAGGACGTTTACGGCGTCTTCCATCAGCTGCAGTGGGCGACAGGATAACAGTCTCTGTCAGACATGGAACACCAGATATGAGAAAGAAAATTTTCCAAGCAGTAGTTGTCAGGCAGAGAAAAGCCTACCGAAGGGCTGGCGGTATTTGGGTTCAATTTGAAGATAATGCAGCAGTTATAATAACTCCGGATGGAGAAATGAAGGGCTCAGAAATCCGCGGACCAGTGGCAAAAGAAGCTGCTGAAAGATGGCCGAGAATAGCGAGTGCAGCAAGCATAATAGTATAGGAGGAAGTCAATGCAATCAACAAAACCAGTAACAAAACCGTCGAAACAGAGAAAAAGGCTCTTCCAAGCACCAAACCACAGACGCCACAAACATTTTGCAGCCCACCTTTCACCGGAACTAAGAGCCTCGCGTGGAGTTAGAGCCATCCCGGTTAGGAGCGGAGACACAGTTCTCATAATGAGGGGAGACCATAAAGGATTTGAAGGAAAAGTCACGCGCATAGACCAAAAGAAATACAGAATCTACGTTGAAGGTCTCACACGAGAAACAGTGGATGGAACGACGATATTCGTTCCAATTCATCCCTCAAAGGTCATGATCACACGTTTAAACCTTGATGATAAATGGCGAAAGAAAATTCTGGAAAGAAAAAGAGAAGCTCACAAGAAAGTGGAAGTTGTTGTAGAGAAGCCTTCAGAGAAAGTCACAGAGAGAAAAGAAGAGATTGCAGAAGAAAAAATGGCCGTAAGAGAGAAAACTCCAAAAAAGAAGCCGAAGAGAAAGAAGAAAACAGCAAAAAAACCAGCTGAGAAGAAGAAAGAAGAAAAACCGAAGAGACGGAAAAGAGTGAAAAAAGCAAAGAAAAAGAAAGCAGAAGAAGCAAAAAACGAAGAGGAACCGGAGGCGAGGAGAACAAGAATTAGACGCAAAGCCGCCAAGAAAACTGGAGGAGGAACGTGAGTTTGGGTAAAAAGGGAAGATCCACGGGGCTAAAGCGTAAACCCGCGCCGAGATTCTGGCCAATTCCCAGAAAGGAATACGTCTGGGTTGTAAAGCCGTCTCCTGGACCACATTCCCTTGAAAACTGCTTGCCTTTGACCGTAATCTTACGCGATATTCTGAGATTCGCCAAGACAAGAAAAGAAGCTAAAACAATAGTTTCGGAGGGAAATGTGTATGTGGATGGAAAAGTCAGACGGAAAGGCAACTTTCCAGTAGGTTTAATGGATGTCATTTCTATGCCAGAAGTTGGCAATTTCTTCCGTGTACTACCTTCCAGCAAAGGTTTAATGCTCCACCCAATCGACAAGGAAGAAGCAACCTTCAAGCTGTGCAGAATAGAAAACAAAACTGTTGTTAAAAACGGGCATGTACAACTCAACCTGCACGACAGCTCAAACATGTTGGTCAAGATTGAGGACTCCAGTAATCCGGAAGAGGACATATACAACACGCTTGACATTTTGAAAATCAGCCTCCCAGAAAAACAAATACTTGAGCACATAAAACTGAAACAGAATGATTTTGCGATAATAACGGGTGGAAAAAACATTGGAAGATACGGTAAAATAATTGAAATCGAGGAAACGAAGGGAAAGAAGCGTAGAAACGCCCTTGTAACACTTGATGATGAAAAAGCCAATCGTTACCACACAATTATGAAACTTGTCTTCGCAACAGGCGAGACACAGCCGCTTATATCCCTACCGGAGGCCAGATGAAGTTGTCTGAGGATGACATCCGAAAGAAATGGGAAAAAATTCCCATGCTTAAACCCAAAATTGAGAAGGTTGTTGTCAACATCAGCGTTGGAAAGTCTGGAGAACCATTGGAAAGAGCCACAAAAATCCTGAAAGATTTAACTGGTCAAAATCCATGTAAGAGAAAAGCCAAGAAAACCATCAGGGATTTTGGAATCAGAAAAGGCGAACCAACTGCATGCATTACAACGCTTAGAAAACAGAGGGCAACAGAATTCTTGAAAAAAGCTTTGCCCGTGATGGACAATAAGCTCCCAAGAAGTTGCTTCGACAGATATGGCAACTTCTCCTTCGGCATAAAAGAGCACATTGAAATTCAAGGAGTCAAATATGACCCTGAAGTTGGAATATTCGGCATGGACGTCTGTGTCTCCTTCAGTCGACCGGGATACCGCGTGAAGAAAAGGCGCAAAGAAAAAGCGAAAATCGGCTCAAAACACATTTTGACACCTGAAGAAGCCATGGTTTTTGTCAAGGACACTTTAGGAGTTGAAATAGTATAGTTATCTGAGGTAAAATGCATGGGCAAAAAGAAACCTAAAAAGGAGAGGAAATACGGCAAGGGAACTAGAGCATGCGCTAGATGCGGGTCTTATGGCCCTGTAATTCGACGTTATAATTTATATTTATGTCGACGTTGTTTTAGAGAAGTAGCAAAAAAACTTGGGTTCAAAAAATATGAGTGAAGAGGATAACCGCAATGGACACGTTGGCAAACGGCTTGACAACAATCATCAACAACGAGACGCGTAACAAACGCGAATGCATGATTAGTCCATCCTCTAAACTTCTAGGTAGAGTTTTGAGAGTTATGCAGTTGAACGGATACATTGGAGAATTCGAGTTCATAGATGACGGGCGCTCAGGAAAGTTCAAGATTCAGCTTTTGGGGAGAATAAATAGATGCGGAGCCATCAGACCGCGTTTCCCAGTTAAAGTTGACGATATCGAACAATGGGAGAAGAAATTCCTTCCTTCAAGGGACGTAGGTGTACTAGTTGTTTCAACGCCCAGTGGAATACTATCACACAGAGAAGCGAAGGAAAAGCGTATCGGAGGCAGATTACTGGCATTCGTTTATTAGGAGGTGCCTTTGAATGCGTGCTGTAGAAGTTTCAAAAATTATTCTAGTTCCAGACGACGTGGAAGTAACCTTAGAGGGACGGCAAGTTACGGTTAAAGGTGTAAATGGAACATTAACCCGTGATTTTTCTCATGTTCCGATTTCAATTGAACTTGATGGAAAAAAAATTCGTGTTTGGGCTGAGTGGCCTCGTAAGAAAGAAGCAGCCCTTGTAGGCACGATTTACTCACACATTCAAAACATGATCACTGGCGTCAAGACAGGTTTTACACGCAAGCTCAAAATAGTCTTCTCACACTTCCCGATTTCAGCCAAAGTTGAGACCAAGACTGTTTTAATTGAAAATTTCACAGGTGAAAGAAGCCCTAGAAAAGCCAAAATAGCGGGCGACGCCCAAGTTAAGGTTCGAAGCGAAGACATAATCGTTCAAGGCATAAACTTGGAAGACGTAAGTCAAACCGCAGCAAACATAGAACAAGCCACTAAAGTGAAAAAGAAAGATCCCCGTGTTTTCCTAGATGGCATATACGTGTACGAACGAAGCGAGGGAATGGAAGGATGAAAGAGCAAAACGCTGCATCTGTGGAAAAGACATTGAAATTGAGAGAGCGAACAAAAAGGAAGAAGCCAAAATTTGCTAGACAAGAAAGCTGGCGATACAAACGCTTGAAGAAAAGCTGGCGCAGACCAAGAGGAATAGACAACAAAATGCGGAGGAAAATCAAAGGTTGGCCTCCAACTATAGGCGTTGGATACAGAGGACCAAAAGCCTCAAGGGGACTCCACCCATCAGGCTATGAAGAAGTCTCAGTGCATAACGCTGAAGAACTCAAGAAAATTGAGCCAAAAACTCAAGCCATAAAGATTGCACACACAGTTGGTAAAAGAAAAAGAGCCACAATCCTTGCTGAAGCAAGAAAAAGGGAAATAACCGTTCTAAACCTGAAAGAGGCTAAAGAAAAAGTTGAAGAAGAGAAAGAAGCTGTAGAAGAAGAGAAAACCGAGGAAAAAGAAGCAGAAGAAATCGCAGAAAAACCAGAGGACAAACAAAAGAAAACAAAAAAGCGTAAGAGAAGAAAGCGAGGACGAAAAAACAATGACAAGTCTTAAAAGTCAGAGGCGTCTAGCAGCGCAAATACTGAAAGTTGGTCAAAACCGGGTGTGGATAGACCCCGAAGGAATAGATGATGTAGAAGCAGCCATAACCAGAGATGATATAAGAAAACTGATTCATGAAGGCGTCATTAAACCGTTGCCGGAAAAGGGTGTAAGCCGCGCAAGAGCACGAGTTTTACATGAAAAGAGAAAGAAGGGGCGGAGACGTGGATTCGGCAGCAGAAGTGGAACATTCCGTTCAAAAATATCCAAGAAAGAGGCATGGATGAGCAAAATTCGAGCCTTAAGAAAGAGGCTTCGTGAGCTGAAAACCAGCAGGATAATTACAGAAAACACCTATCGAAAACTATACGTAATGGCAAGTAGCGGAAGATTCAGTTCAATCGTCGACATGGAACGCTACTTGAAGGCGCATGAACTTTGGAGGGAACGTTGATGGCGAGGGGACCACGCTATTGCGTCCCATTTCGGAGAAGGAACGAAGGAAAAACAGACTACAAGGCAAGAAAGGCATTACTGCTTTCTGGAAAACCACGCTTGGTGGTCCGCGGTTCACTTAAAAACATGATTATCCAAATAGCCATAGCTAAACCCTCTGGAGACAAGGTCACAGTTTCAGCGCACAGCAGAGAACTAGCCAAAAATTACGGGTGGAAAGCTCCAACAGGAAACCTTCCAGCAGCTTATTTAACCGGTCTTCTCTGTGGATTAAAAGCCAAAGCAAAAGGGGTGAAGGAAACAGTTTTAGACCTGGGATTGTGTTCACCTTCAAAAGGTGCGCGGAGCTTCGCTGCGTTAAAGGGTGTTTTAGACGCTGGAGTGAACGTTCCCCATAGTGAAGAGAGGTTTCCGAACGAAAAGAGAATACGCGGTGAACACGTTGCAGAATATGCAGAAAAGCTAGTTACTGACCCAGATGAATACCAAACAAGATTTTCAAAATATCTAGAACAGGAACTCCCTCCCCAAAAGCTTCCTAAACACTTTTCAGAAGCCAAAACAGCAATAATCACATCATTCAGGAGAGGTAAAAAAGCTTGAGGCGTAGAAGGGGTCAGAGAAGAAGAACATCAATAGACCTCGAGCAGTGGGTTCCTAGAACTCGCCTTGGAAAAATGATACAAGAGGGCAAAATCACGTCCATTGAAGAGATTTTTATGGAAGGCTTGCAGATACGTGAGCCACAAATTGTTGACACGTTGCTTCCAGACGTTCAAGAAGAGGTCATAAACATAAATCTGGTCCAGAAACAAACAGACGCTGGTGAAAAATCAAGGTTTAAGGCAATAGTTGCTGTCGGAAACAGAGATGGTTACATAGGCTTAGGCTCCGGAAAGGCAAGGCAGGTGCGCACATCTATAGAAAAGGCTGCAGTAGACGCTCGCTTAAACATTGTTCCAGTAAGGCGGGGATGTGGAAGCTGGGAATGCGGCTGTGGGAGACCGCATTCACTGCTTTTTCAGGTAGAGGGAAACTGCGGTGGCGTAAGAGTAGTTATTGTCCCTGGACCGAGAGGCTTAGGCCTGGTAGCAAGTGAAGTAGCAAAAGTCATTCTCGGACTTTCAGGTATAAGGGATTGCTGGACAAGAAGTTACGGTTCAACAAGAACCGTTCCATCTTTTGCATACGCGGTTTTTGACGGGTTAAGGAAAACCTATAGCCTCATAACTCCCATGGATTGGGTGAAGTAGGTGGCTGAGGAAGCAAAGGAACGCAAGTGCATCATAGCGGTAAGAATTCGCGGAACCGTTAGAGCCTCGCAGCAAGTTAGAGAAACACTTCAAATGCTTCGCTTGACCAGAAACAACTTTTCAGTTTTGATTGACAACCGCCCATCATTCCTTGGAATGCTGAAAACAGCTCAGAATTTCATGACTTGGGGTGAAGCTTCAGAGGAAGCTGTGAAGATGCTGATAAAGGAGAGGGGAAGACTTGCTGGTAACAAGAAGTTAACGAATGAATATGCCCAGAAAGTTGGGTACAACTCCTTGGGACAGCTTGGAGAGGCAATATTTAATTGTCAAGTCGAATACTGGAAACTTCCAAACATACAACCAGTTTTCAGGCTGCACCCGCCAACCAAAGGCTTCAAAGGAAAAGTGAAAAAAGGATATGGCATGGGAGGCGAACTTGGAGACCGCGGAGAAAAAATCAACGAATTGATAAAGCGAATGGTCTAAATTCCAGTTTTACACACTTTTTTTTGCGATACATTTTATAGTCACTTTCTAGATGCCATTGTATCCGAGGAGAAGGCAGTTTGAGCGCGAAATGGCGGAGAAATAAGAAACGGTCAAGATGGTCCAAGGTTTTCAGAGACTTCAACAGAGCAAAAGACGTAAAAACTCATGAAGCATTCCGAAATAAGAACTCAGGGATTAAAAGAAGAACATATCCTTACAAATACAGGCTTCCAAGAACTCATAGAGGAAGAGCATGGAAAGAGCCCGAACCTCTAATTGATGTTCTTGAAGAAGAGGACGAAATAATAATTGTCGCTGGGTTTGCAGGATTCAAGAGAGAAAATCTAAGAATCCAAGTGAAAGATCAACAGCTAACCTTGTCTGCTGAAGCCATAGATCGAAAATATCATAAAAGCTTAAATCTTCCCAGAAGGGTGATTCTAGATTCCACACGTACAAGATACAAGAATGGTGTACTTGAGATACGATTAAGAAAGGCTCCTAGATCGAAAATCATCGATAAGGTGGCGGGTTAGAAATACCGCATAAACTTCGAAAAATCAGAAAAAGGCGTGGTTCAAGAACTCAAGGCTACGGCAGAGTGGGTCAACATAGAAAGTCAGGGTCTAAAGGAATGCGGAAATCTGGACGTGACAAACATGGATGGACATATGTGATAAAATACGAACCAGACTACTTCGGCAAAAAAGGTTTCACTTCACCTAAAAGTTTGAAACGAAAAGTAAATGCCATAAATGTTGGGGTACTTGACGGAATAGCTGAAAAACTTTCGACAAAGAAGAAAGGTAAGCTTTTCATAGACTTGGAAAGCCTTGGCTACACAAAACTTCTCGGAACAGGCAAGGTTACAAAACCATTAACTGTGAAAGTACCGTCTTGTTCGAAGTCTGCAGCTGAAAAAATAAGAGAAGCTGGTGGACAAATCTTAATAAAGTCAGAAGAGTTGGAGTAGCAGATAATCAATGGCTGGCAGATTTCTAAGTCTATTCAAACCCATTGCAAGAATCATCCCAGAAATCAAAGCTCCAGAACGTAGAGTTAGGTTCAACGAGAAACTTTTCTGGACAGCACTCGTGCTAATACTTTATCTAATAATGACTGAAATCCCACTCTACGGTGTTGAAAGTGGCCCTTTAGGCGAGCTTGCAGCTCTCAGAATAATTTTTGCTTCCAACCGTGGAAGCCTCATGGAGCTTGGTATAGGTCCAATAGTTACAGCTGGGTTGATACTGCAACTCTTAGTTGGTTCTGACATGATAGAATGCGACATGTCACACCCTGAGGACAGAGGCTTGTTCACAACGGCCAGCAAAGCCTTTTCCATAATCCTCACAGGAGTTCAAGCATCTGCGTACATAATCGGAGGAATGTACGGCACTTTGCCCGGCACAACAGCGATAATCGTTTTTTTACAGCTTTTAACAGCCGGAATGATTGTCTTATTATTGGATGAACTCGTCCAGAAAGGCTGGGGATTCGGCAGCGGGATAAGTCTATTTATTATGGCTGGTGTTGCGCAAGGAATCTTCTGGCAATGTTTCTCACCTGCGCCCGCTATGGGCGAAGCTGGAACGAGCTACGGATTCTTCGTTGCATTAGGTCAAGTTCTGTCTATCGGTGAGCCAGTAACGGTGCTTCTACTGAGGGGAGGAACACAAAACCCTTCCATGCTCGGTTTCATAGCTACAATCGTCGCCTTTCTAATAATAATATACATGGAAGGAGTAAGAGTGGAGCTACCGCTTTCCTATGCTGGTTATCGAGGTTTCCGCAGCCGATATCCAATAAAGCTCTTATACGTGTCCAATCTTCCAGTGATTTTCGCATCAGCTCTCTTCGCAAACGTGTATTTCTTCTCCCAGCTCTTCTGGAGCCGTTATAACTTTAACAATACGAATTTCTGGCTTAATCTTTTAGGCCAGTTCACGGCAGTGACAAATCCAGAAACCAATGAAATAACAGGATATAATCCTTCAGGCGGCTTAGTGTATTTTGTCACTGCTCCCCGCAATTTTGTAAGTGTCATGGAAGATCCTCTTAGGGCTTTGGGTTATCTTGGAATTCTTGTTGCTTTCTGTGTTGTTTTTTCACTTACTTGGCTTGAAGTCGGCGGTTTAGGGCCTTCAACCGTGGGTAGGCAACTTGTAGATGCAGGTATGCAGATTCCCGGATATAGACGATCGGGAAAGGCTGTTGAATCAATTCTTAAACGTTACATTCCTGCAGTCACAGTTCTTGGGGGAATAACTGTAGGGTTGATTGCTGGGGTCTCAGATTTCTTCGGTGTTTTCGGTTCAGGAATGGGCATTCTACTTTCTATAGGTATAATTTATCAGTACTATGAGATACTAGTGCGGGAAAGAGCCGCCGAAATGTACCCAGCTTTCAGAAAAATATTCGGAGGCTAACCAATGAATAAGACAATAATCGTCACCGGAATTCCAGGAACTGGAAAAACTACTGTTTGCAATGCTTTTGCGAAGCTTGCAAAGAATGCTGGTTTGGAAGTTAACGTGATAAACTATGGAACAGTAATGGTGGAAGTTCTTCAGAAACACGAAAAGGCAATGGAAAGGGATGCTATGCGAACAACAGATGTTAATTTTCAGCATGAACTGCAAAAGGAAGCAGCTAAAGCAGTTTTGGAAAAGGTAAGGCGACTGAGCGGGATAACAATAATTGACACGCATATGTCGATAAAAACGCTTGGAGGATACCTTCCCGGTCTGCCATCTCATGTTCTGCAACTCCTGAAACCAGAAATGTTTGTGCTTGTTGAGGCTCAACTAAGCGAAATCTGTTCAAGAAGAATGAAAGATACCACTAGGAAAAGGGATGAAGCAGTGGAAGAAGCCATTAAAGAAGAATTGCTATTTTCAAGACTTATGGCTGGAGCGTGCGCTGTTTCAACAGGTTCACCGGTGAAAATAGTTATTAATGCTGAAGGAAAACAGGAAGAAGCAGCAAAACAGGTACTGAATTCCTTGGGGGTTAAGTGAAATGCTTCCACAGATCTTGCTGGACATCCCTTTCTCCACGATTTTCATACTTCTCCTAGCTGTAGCAATTACATTGTTGACTTCTTTGGCGAACCGGCTTTTGACAGACCCAGAGAAATCAAAGGCTTGGAGGAAGGAGATTACAGAGTGGAACTCGGAACTACGTAACGCAAAGCGTAGCGGAGACAAGAAACGTGTAGAAAAGCTCATGAAGAAGCAGCAACATATTCTGCAGCTTCAGTCTAAAATGATGTGGCAATCAACAAAAATAATGCTGATGTTTTTTGTTCCCCTAATCATCATATGGCAAATCTTGGGCGGAGACTATGGATCTGCTCCCATTGCATATTTTCCTGGGATCGGGCCCAATCTTCCAATACCTTTGTTCAGTAACTCTCTTGTATGGTGGTATATGATGTGCTCTTTTCTTTTTAATACAGTGTTTTCACACTTGTTCGGCTTGGTAAGTGTGGAGTGATTAGAAATGCCCCGACCTAGTCAACGTATGAGAAGCAAAAAACGTATTCACAAAACTTCACCTGGCGGCGGGAAAAAAATCCACTATAAACAGAAAGTCACCTCTTTGCCGCACTGCTACCTTTGCGGTAAACCCTTGAGTGGAATCCCGCACCTATCCACGGTGGAAGTTCGCAAACTCAATCGAAGCAAAAGAAGAATTCAACGATTATACGGTGGACAGATATGTCCTGACTGCCTAAAAAAAGCTTTGAAGCAAGCTGCAAGAACCCTTTAAGTTGTTGAGGCAACGTAAGCAATGGTTGAAAAACCTATAGTTATTTCCATTTGTGGAATGGCTGGAAGCGGAAAAAGTACAGTATCAAAAAGACTGGCAGAAAAATACGGGCTTAGATATATTTCTGGCGGAGATACTTTGAAGACCTTTGCTGTTGAAGAGGGCTATGAGGTTGTAGGGAGAGGTTGGTGGGAAACCGACAAAGGAAGAAAGTTCATCAAACAAAGAATGGAAAATCCTCAATTTGATAAGAAGATCGACAAACAACTGATTAAATGGGCGAATAAGGGAAATATAATATTGGATAGCTGGACCATGCCGTGGCTTGTCAAAAAAGGCTTGAAGATATGGTTGGATGCTTCCATAGAGAAGAGAGCCAAGCGAATAGCCAAAAGAGATAGTATAAGTGTCAGAGAAGCCTTGCAAGCGTTGAAAAGCAAAGAAGAAAAGACAAAAAGAATCTATAAGAGGCTTTACGGTTTCGAATTCGGAGAAGATTTCACACCTTTCCACTTAATATTGGACACAAATGATTTGAACGCTGAAGAAGTTTTCCAAATTCTCTGCACGGTAATAGAGAACGTGATTTTTCGCCATTCCACACACTGTTAAATCCTCAGCGAATAGGATCAGTGTAAATCTAAAGACTTTATATTTATCCTCTATATTAGTACTCTATAGTAGAATTCTAGAGGCAGAGGGAGATGGAGTTGGCTTTGCCCGAGAACAATGTGATTAAAAATTGGTATCTTGGTGCGGGAATTTTTGCTGGTACAATCATTACATACACCATCCTTTCCTTCTCCTACATCAGCAACGAATCAGCTATCATGCTCATGATTTTCAATTTTCTCTTCATTTCTTTAGTTTTCCCATTAAGAGGAAAACTTGTAAAAAAGATAATGCTATTACTTCTTGGCAACATAATCGGATTTTTGTGGAACAATATCTTCTCATTATTTGCTTACACCGCCGTCCACTATCTTGGAGAATCTTTCAACATAGGCTACTTAATCCTGAATCCTTTGCTGAATCTTTTCTGGATTGTTTCGTTCTGGTCCATAAGTTTGTCATTCTTGGCTAATTCTAGAAACAGACAAGGCAGTGTTGAAAATTGACGGCTGAAATCTTAGAAATCTTATTCATAATTTTGACAGCCTTAATCATGGCTTATCTCATCCGGCACTTCACCTTTACTTTGACCGTTCTCAACCATGCTTATAAACGCAAAAAAATCGCACCCACGAAAAACACGGTTTTTCAGCCTACCATATCGATTCTCATTCCAGCACGTAACGAAGAACGAGTGATTGGAAGAATCCTTCAAAGGATGACCGAGCTGACTTATCCACGAAACAAAATGCAAGTAATAGTTATAGACGACGGTTCGACTGACAGCACGGGGAAGATAACAGAAGAGTATGCTGAGGCATACACCTGTATTAAAGTCATACACCGAAAACAATGGGAAGGTGGACAAGGAAAGGCATCTGCGTTGAACACTGGAATGAAGCTTGCAAAAGGCGAAATTATCTTTTGTTTTGACGCAGATTACTACCCTCAACGAGACATTATCGAAAGACTTGCAAAGGAATTTGCCGACCCAAAAGTTGGGGCAGTTCAAGGCAGAGTCACAGTTTTAAATGAGCCCCTAAACCTTGTAACAAGACTTGTTGCGCTAGAGAGAACAGGTGGATATCGTGTTGACCAGCAGGCGCGAGATCGTTTAGGATTGGTTACACAGTTTGGAGGGACAGTAGGGGGACTTAGACGAGACCTGTTAGAATCTTTAGGCGGATGGGATGAATCCATTTTAGCGGAGGATACAGACTTAACTTTTCGTGTTTATCTGGCTGGTTATAAGATTCGGTACGTCAATGATGCAGAATGTTATGAGGAAGCTGTTGAAAGTTGGCGGGACTACTGGAAGCAAAGGCACAGATGGGCTGAAGGCCATATGAAATGCGCCTTCAAGCATTCCTTTAAGTTTTTGAAAAGTAGTAGTTTAGGACTTAAAGAGAAAATTGACGGTTTGCTTTTGTTAAATGTGTATTTTATGCCAATTCTTGTCCTGTTTTCATGGATTATAGGTGTTCCACTTTTCTTCTTAAGATCTTCTCAATGGTTTCGCATTCTTTGGGCTTCTATACCATTTTCTCTCTACAGTTTTGTGGGAAATTTCGCTCCTTTCTTCGAGGTGGGAATTGGTACATATCTAGATGGCAGAAACAGAGCCCAATGGTTAATCCCCTTACTAATCTTCACATTCCTATACAACATACTAATATGTACAAAAGCCTTTGTAGACCTTCTTGTATCAAAAATCACCGGAAAAAATAATAATCACTGGGAGAGAACCGTCCATTCGGGGAATGGAAACAGTTATATTTGGAATTAAAGCAAAATCTAAAAAAGATAAGAATGATTCCGAATCCGACTCCAACGATGTTTGTTATTTTGATATTTGGATTTTCAACCTTAATTTTCCTCATGTTATTGCCTGCGCTTTTTGAGCTTAGAAGACCAAAGGATGCGGGACCTAGGAAGATAATGGACGGCATTCTCGCTGTTCAGCAATTTCAACTAGGACGGATAATTTCATTAGTGAACGTGGAAGAAGAAAAACTTGGATTAGATCAAGTGCTTGTCAAGAAGCTAGCAGACATCATTGCCTTTTTACCAAACTTAGAGGCGTAACGCCGTTTTTCTTCAGAAAGAGTTTCGCGTTTTTCCACTGTTCCTGAGCTACCTGAAAGTTGCCAAGCACGCCTCCATAAAGAGAATAGAAAATATAACACAAGTAAGTGCATCGGGTACACTTACTGTATGTTTTGCGCAAAACGTCAAACTTCGGGCTGTTCCACACTTCAGGAAAATCAAAGATAGACGCAACTGGATCATGGAGGTGGCATCCAGCAACTCTACCTAAATGGTCTATAACGAAAAAGTTTTGAAATGCACGACATGTCCAAGTTCTTTTACCTGTTGAATAAAGATTTTTGACGGCTTTCAACAATTTAGTTGTCATCAGAACATTACTGTTTTTCTTCTTCATATCAATAAGAGAGTTACAGAGGTTAACCATTGCTTCTTTGTCAACTATCGTGAATTCATCGTCTTTCTTCCCTATTTTAAAAAGTTGACCTTGTTGGTTAGAAAAGTCGTAGGAATACAGGGTGTACCAAATTGGGATGCCTTTGTTTATGAAGTATTTAGTGAAATCTAAAATCTCGTATAGGTTAAATTGTGAAATTGTGGGCGACACACTAACGGAAACGCCTTCTTCGTGAAGCTTTTCAACAGTTTCCATTGCCTTGCGCCATGCACCTTTAACACCTCTCACATAATCGTTTTTCTGTGGGTCTAGACTGTCAATGGAGATTGCAACAAGATCTGCATTACGCAAATCATCGATTTTTTTGATAGCTATACTACCGTTATCGTAAACTGTTGTTATAAAGAAGCGTGAAGAGTACTCGATAATTTCACCTATATCATTTCTTAGAAGAGGGTTACCTCCGGACAAGACAACTTCTATTACTCCAAGTTCTCTGAGGATGTCCAACCCTCTCTTCACCTCTTCCGTTGATAATTCTTCAATATCTTGCTCCCGCCAAACATTGCATCCCTTACAACGGTAGTTACATTTTCGTGTAAGCATCCACTGAACATGATAAGGCCTGTTAGGTGTTAAAGAACGAACAACAATACTGGCAGCTTTTTCAATAGTCATGACCAAACGGTATTTCACTCCATCACCCATTTCAACCTCAATTTATTTAAAGTTTTAACAATTAAATAACAACTGGAACATACAAAAGTTCGGCTTAACAGCAAAGGTAATTAGGGGTAGAACGCTTGCGGTTTATAGGACCGATAGATGCAGTGGTACTCACGAAAAATAGCGAAAAAACTTTGGAAAATTGTCTTCGCTCAATCTACAAAAACATACCCTTGAGAAAGCTAATAGTTGTTGATGGGTACTCAACCGATAAGACTTCGGAGATTCTACAAACGTTCAACAGAAAATACAAAAACATAAAGGTGATTCGCGACAGTGGAACGAGAGCAACTGCAAGACAAAAAGGCATCGAAAACGTCGAAACTGATTGGTTCATGTTTGTTGACAGCGATGTTGAACTTTGCGAAGATTGGTTCGAAAAAGCCAAAAAATACATAGACGAAACTGTAGGTGCAGTCTGGGGAATAGAAGTTTGGTCAGTTATCCAAAATCCAGCCACACTTAAGATTTTCTTATGGATAACACGGAAGATATTTGAAATACGAGGCGGAACACACGACACACTGGTCCGCTACGATGCAATAAAAGACATAAAAATCCCAGAAAACCTTCACGTCTTTGAAGACTCATACATCAAGGAATGGATAGAACAGAAAGGGTATAAGATTGTCGCATGCTATGTCCCCTACTGCGTACATTACAGACCAGAAAACACTTGGACTGTGAAGGGAAGCATAAAAATAATCGCTGAGGCTTTGAGGCTCGGCTCTTTAAGGAAAATTATGGAACTGATTCTAGCCTACGGATTTTACACAGTCTACGTTTCGTACAGAAGCCTCGCCAAGAAGATTGAAATGTGAAAGTGGTTAAAGGCGTTTTTTCAACGCGAGCCATAGATGGTCGCATACCGGTCTCATAAACTTGGTTCTAGAATCGTTCCTCCGAATTAAAACTCGTTCTTGAGGCTCTTTGAGGATCTCGCCGACCAGGGAGGCTTCTATCCCATTCTCTTTTAACATACCAATTATTTCTTCGGCGTAATCCTCTTTCGCTGCAATCAGAAGTGTTCCAGAGCTTATTAGTCGAAGTGGGTTTATCTGGAAGATTCGGCAAACTTCTAAGGTTTCCTTCGCTATCGGAATCCTATCTTCAAAGATTTTCACGCCTACGTTGGATGCATCCGCCAGTTCATGAATTCCTCCAGCTATCCCCCCTTCGGTGGGATCGTGCATAGCTGTTACACCACCTGTTTGGAAAGCCAACGTCGCTTCTTCGACCACACTTACAAGATGGAAAAAGTCTTTCGCGTTATCCAGTAAAGTATCGTCGAGTTTTCCCCTAAGTTGCGCCTCTCTGTCATTGGCGAGAATCGCCGTTCCTTCGATTCCGATCGTCTTTGTGATAATGAGCTTGTTTCCAGGTTTAGCTCCGCCAGCTGTCACGTAGTTTCCTTTTTCGGTTATGCCCATAGTGCAGCCTACAACTATTGGATCAGTCAGTCCGGGAGTTACTTCGCAATGTCCACCGACGATTGCCATTCCCAAATCTTTTGCAGCTTTATTCATCTGAACACATATAGTCTCAACAGTTTTTCTATCTGCGTTTTCAGGGAGTAAAATGCATGAGCAAAAGAATATGGGTTTCACGCCGAACGTGGCAACATCATTGGCGTTAACGTTTACGGCAAGCCAACCTATCCGCTCTATCGCTCCAGTGATGGGGTCCATAGAAACTATCAAGGATTTGTCTCCAATACCTATAACTGCGCCGTCAAACCCATGGGCAGGACCCAAAACAACTTCTTGACGCTTCATACCGAGATTTTTAAAAACAACTTCTCTAAGAATCTCAACTGGAATTTTTCCGAATGGCAACTTCATTCCAAAACCTCCTTCAATGCCTAAAAAATGGAGGTGCTTTAAGGGCTTTATGGACAATTTTTGCGGCGAAAGTTACTGAAACCACGGCAATGTTCTCTCTACTATTTTAGCTAATACAAATCCTATGGCTATTGAAATTCCAGCCTGAGCGAAAAGGTCTTGGATGAAGGACAATACAGCCACAGGGTATCCCTTGATGAATATGTTAACGAAGAAATAGCTTGCGGCCATAAGAAAGCCGCCTATTGCACATGCGGTCAGCTGTAGTACGGAGCTCTTTTTCTTTGTCAGTCCAGGTATCACTCCCTCCAATCCATGTGCAATTATCGAAACATACCAGCGTGGATATGCAAGGTAGAAGTCCGCCACAACAGCACCGACAACTCCAACAAGTCCTCCTACTTTTTCCCCAAAGAGTAACGCAGCGAGGAACACAGCAAAGTCTCCAAAGTGTAGGAAGCCTCCAGTCGGCGAGGGAACGGGATATACTTGATATGTAAAAACTATCATTACAGCGTACAAAGCGGAAAACAAGGCCACAACGGCGACTTCGACGCTCGTTAGCAATGGGCCTTTCAGCGCCACGGGCGGTGTGCTGAGAGCTATTACTGTACTGATTAACATGAAAATCATGCCAAGCGTCATTCCAAAGGCAAAGCCGCTTAATTGACCTAATCCGAACATTGTTGGAGTTACGAGACCTAGCAGAGCTGAAATTGCTCCTATTGTGTTCGCAAGAGCACTTACCTTTGCATAGCCCTTACGCATAATATAAGCTCCTACAAGGGCAAGAATGGCGCTGAATAAACCAAAGAAAATTAAAAGGCTACCGAACATTTTTTCGGAATCCGTTAGGTCTATCTTCTCAAATATTGACCATCCAAAACTTGATAAAAAGTATAAGACTTGAGAGATGGAAGCCGCTCCTGCCAAGATGCCTCCTGTAGCAGAAGACATCCATGCTACTAATTGTTTATTCATCAGCCAACACCGTTTATCAAGAAATCTAGTATGGTTGCAACTATACTATATTACTTTTTCGAATCAAAGCAAAAGTTTCAGATCATCAATTGCACGTAAAGCTTTTCTACCGCGTTCTGTTATTTTGAAGAATTTTTTCCTATTTTTCATGTGGCCTACTGTTAGTCCTTTTTCTGAGAGTTCGTTTAGGTGTTGGTATATAGCTGCTTTCGTCATGGTTTTTCCGAGTTTTTTCCACAAATCGTAACCGTATGTGTCTGTTCTGCTTAGGATTCGCAGTATCTTCTCTTTTGTACTTATCTCTAAGCCTAGAACGGCTGTTTTCCTTTTTTTGGTTAATGCTTGCAGCACGTCTGTGGCTTTAAGTCCACTTCCAGTGATTAAACATACGACGCTGTCCTTCTTGTTAATTTTCCCATCTTTAACCAGCTTTCTTAAAGCGGCAATTGTGGCTGAGCTTGCTGGTTCCGCGAACATTCCTTCAAGTTTGGCTATTTGAAGTTCTGCCTTGAAAATTTGGGAGTCGGAAACTGTTAAGGTCAAACCTTCTGATTCTTTTATCGCCCCCATTGCTAGTTCGCCTTGAAGTGGATTAGCTACCAATACAGCGAGTGCACGGGTAGATGGCTTCAAAATTTTGGTTAGTCCAGAACGGTCTTCTAGTAATGTTTTGGCTATGGGTGCGCATCCTTCCGGTTGAACGCCGATCATTTTTGGTGAGGATTTTGTCATGCCAATTTGTTTAAGTTCCTTGAAGCCTTTCCATATGGAGTATATGGTTCCGCCGCTTCCCATGGAAACGATGAACCAGTCTGGAACACCAAACTGCTCATACACCTCGTAGGAAATGGTTTTCTGCGCTTCGATTACAAGGGGGTTCAGCTCCGGAGTTGCTTGATACCAGCCAGTTTCTTCTGCTAAGGTTTCAGCTCTGCGTATAGAATCATCAACGGTTTCTCCGAACTCTTCGATGACACCGTCATAGACGAGCATTTGAGCAAGTTTTCCAATATCAACAAGTTTTGGCACAATCACGTGGCAGATTAACTCAGCCTTTGCAGAATATGCAGCCAAGGAGGCACCTAGATTTCCGTTGGTTGCGCATATCAGTGTATCATATTTCAGGTCTATCGCGTTTGAAGTGAGAAGTGCTGCGGCACGGTCTCTGAATGAGTTTGTTGGGTTTCTGGTTTCATCCTTTAAATATAGTCTTTTTAAGCCAACATTTTTTGCAAGTCTCTCTGCCTTATACAGTGGTGTTCCACCTTCACCTAAACTTATGACGTTCTGCACTGTCGGAAGTAGAGCCCTATATCTCCAAAAACGGAGTTTGCCAGAGAACTTGATTTTGTGATTTTTGGGTAAGCTGATCTCGTATTCTAATGCTCCTCCACACCGTTCACAGTTGCTTTTCGGTGGATAAGGTGGAAATTTTAAGCCGCATTTAACACATTTAAGGACCATATTTTTACTCCATCTAATGAGAGTCTTCAGTTCCTTATTCTATTTTTGATTGAACAATTCTCGCTAGATAATTTTAATGTTTACGATGGTCTAAAGGTTATCGTTTGACTGGATGAATAGGAAAATCTAAATGCTGGTTTGATTTTGATAATAGGCAAGTTGTGAGTTGACCGTTATGAGTGACGAGAGTGTGAAGGAAGACCCTGTTAAATTGCATAAGGATGGGAACATGCTTTATGAATTAGGAAAATACAAGGAAGCAAAAGAAAATTTTTTGCGAGCCTCTGAGCTGTACCAGAAAGCGAATAACTTCTTTGATGCCACGTCTATGCTTTACAAGGCTGGGGAGTGCGTCTACATGCTGAAGGACTATGAGACAGCTCTTGAATATTTCATGAAATCTGCCGATTTATCCTTCAATAAGGGGTTTGACAGATTTGGAGTAAGCGCACTGGAATATGCAAGGGATTGCTACAAAGCCGTGGAAAATAAAGAGAAGCTTGAGGAAGTGGAGAAGAAGATAAAAGAAGTGAAAGCAAAACTAGAGGAGTCATTTTAGTAGAAAATTTACTACTCAACCTTTCCTGATCACGTGAACCGCTGGTTTTATTTGTTTCTAAATGCAGGTTGTGCTAGCATGAATGCTATTTGAAATCTTTAAGAGAACGGTTATGATCTGCTAGAAAGGTGCAAATACTCCTATGAACACAAGCCAAGCCAAGATCGTCTTTGCCACGAAACTGAGAATAATGTATACTCTTTCACCGTAGAGGTAATCTCTCCAGCGTCCAACTCCCTTGTATTGAAGAACCATGTTGACGGCAAAGATGTTGAACAGTATGAAGTATATGAACAGTATGAAGTATACAAACGTTGGAGGATTGGTGCCTGTTGAGCTTATGGCTGCAATAAAGTAAGCGAAAAGTACGATCCAAGGTGTTCCTCCTGAAATACAACCTGAAATGTATGGTGACCAATTGGTTTTTTCAGTCTTTTGGTTTACTACTTCCATCAAATATCCAAACATTATCATCATAGCATTTAGAACAAAGAACATGGCTAGAGACCAGAAATCCCAGACGCCAACGAATAATGCGATTAAGACTATCATTATCGAGCTTGAGAATGCATATTCATACCAGCGGTAAGGATTCATCCCTTTCCTCAAATTCTCGTTGTAACTTTCATTCTTTAGGTATACAATCGTGAAATGGGCTATTGCAGAAATCAGAGGGAAAGAGGCGACAATCACTCCTAGGTAGCCGACAGTAAACAGTATTTGGGGATCTGGCATGACCTCAATTTGTAATGGTGGTCCTGTGATTATGTTCAGTTTCAGATAAAACGTGTATATGTTTCGTTCCCATTCCAAGAGAGTCCCTAAAGACAACATTATTATTCCCTGTATTAAATGTAAAATACCAGCGGCAGCATTGAAACGCTTCAAATATGAAAAAGAAATAGGTGAACTAGCAATTATTTTCTGTCTTTCTTTATAGTTCATAAACCTTCCCCTTGACTTGTGGGAGATTCAAGCGTTATATAAACTTATGTTGCTGTTGCCTAACAGTCACATACAATTAAGAATCGTTAATGCGTAGTAGGAAAAAAAGATAGGAGAAAGATATGGAATGAAAAATACTTCAATCTACGCAATAGTATTGATGGCCATTGCAGTAGTTGCGAGCGTAGCTGGCTATTATCTATGGCAAAGGTCTGCGTGTGCATATGTAACGAGTGCAGTCTTTGCGCATAATGAGGCGGCGGGTAGCAGTCCTTTTCACATAGTGCAGGATAGGATCTATTATCGTTTCTCTTTGAAATGTGAGCTGCGAACGCTTACTGCAAAGTTAGAGTTTTCTGAGTTCCATTCTTCCTAGTCTATTGTCCAATCCTGTGAACAGGGCTGTGCCGTGAGCTTTGGTCAGTTGGGTGTATAGGTTTACTGGGTTGTTGCTTCTGTTTAGCATGTTGACGTTGTAGGCGCAGATGGCAATCATTGGAATGTCCATAACTTTGTGTAATGCTTTCTCATATTCTATTAGTTCTGGGACTAGTTCGTGTTTGAAGAACCATGCGGTTTCTCCTGTGACTCTTAAGCCTTTAAAGCCCTTTTTCAACGCTTTGTTGTAGAGTTTGCTCCATGAATTCATCGTGGTGTCTATTTTGAATTCGCCATCTGCAATGTAGATGTCATCGTATCTAAAAATTTGTAGAGCGCCTGTTTTTTCGTATTTTTCCACATCTATGCCAAACTCTTTCATAGCTTCTCTTATCTGGCTGGTGTTCTCCTCGGAAGCCACATAAACTCCAGCTTCACCCTTTTCTAGTCCAACTTTGAGGTAGTTGAAAAGAACGTTGTATTTAGCTTCTGGATTATCATAAACGAATATCAAGTGATTTGTAGGTCTCAAGTGTTCCATAAAACCAACAATCTTTTCAGGAACGGCAGTCGTTTCAATAGTCTCCCAGCTGATTGAATTATGCCAAAGGTTTTCAAAATCCCCCTGAAATACTCCCACGAGGCTGTCACTGTTTGTCCATAGACATGGATTGTCTGCCATGTTCCCCTCTGTGGTGGTTGAAATCAAAGCTTCTTTGAAGTCAACGATCATGTAATGACTTGAGGGTGCATCCACATATCTTAGGTAGACGGACCTGCTTGGTGAAATATGCTCTTCTATAATTCTTGGAAGGGAGTCTTCATACTCTGGCACTTCCGATATTATCCGAATTCTTACCCCTCTCTTCACAATTCTTTTCATTTCCTCAGCAAAAGTGTGTACGAATTGCATTGCTTGGCCTCGAGAGAATGCGATGTCAAATTCTCTCTCAGCCTTTTTCACCATAGTCAGTATCTTACCTAAAATTCCCTCCCGCTTTGAGAACAGACTGAAATGGGCTTTTTCTTCCAATTCTAATCTCGGTGCATGCGCAAAATGCTTCAAAAACGTTTCTGTTTTAACCTTCAATGAGGAAACCCTCTCGCGGACCCTGTCTTCTTCATGTTTAACCAGAAGAGAAAGCGCCTCTTGCACTGGCGTAGCTCTTACTTTGATCGGCCTCCCCAACATTTTTTCAGTTAATCCCATTTTTCCGAGCTTCGGCAATATTCTGTAGACATCTTCTCGACGTACCTTTGATACTTTAGAAATTTCGCCGACCGATGCTAACCTCAATCTTGCTACAGCTTGGTAAACCTTTGCTTGATTACGTGTGAGCCCGAAGTCCATTAGTATATCAATATTCTTTTCCATTGACGACAAGCCATAAACCTCCTGAAAGGGGTTGAACTGTTGCTGTTATGCCACAGTCATATACAGTTATTACCCTAAGCTTTCATTTATGGTTTTCTGGTGTGCACTCATTACGCATGTGAACAGCAATGTTGGAAGGTGTGAACGAGCAAACCAAGGGGAAGAAAGCCGCGATAGTGGTTCTGATCAGCTTGGTGCATGAGGCAGGAAACAAAAGTGATGAGGAGATTAAAGCTGAGATTCGCAGGGCGCTTAAGGATGGGCTTTCAATGGTACCGTGGTTGCGCTTGGAGAATATTGTCGTTGTTGAAGAATGAAGATCAAGCGTGAAGCGTATCAACCGTTACTGTAGTATGAAAATCATATCAATGAATCATAAAGTATTTGTTTATTGGCGTGCGCTACGCTTCTTAATTCATTTTTATTGTAAGATCTTTCACTTCTCTCCAGAGAACGTGTTGTCGCATTTATTGCACAGATACTTGTAACTTCCCTGCAATTCCTTTGTTTAGCATTTCCAAAGATTCTTTAGAGACATTATTTAGACCCTCATAATTGGTTCAAGCAATAACCAGTCTAAATCGGGCAAAAAGATTTCAGATCATAGGTTATTCGCCGTCTGCTAACAAGAAAAAAGATGGGGAGATATTGTGTTTGTTGAGGTTATATTAAGCTGGTTTCAATTTCGCACCGCAAACAGAACATTTACCTTCGGATGTTATTTTCGGTTGCTCACGTACCTCTTTTCCGCAAATTCCACATTTCAACCCTTTCACCTCCTAGATTAAATATTTGATTACATAGCACATACTGAGCATTTCCACATTGACTTAAATGTATGTGACTGTGCCGTAACAGTAACAAAAAAGTTGTTCTACACTTTGAACGTTGAACGTCAAGTGCGTGATTTTTCGGTTCTTCAGACACTATAAGGATGAATTGGCGTGCTTGTTAATCTTCTTTCCTTTATTAGGCTGACTCTTTCTTTTTGAAGTGAAGTGCTGCCGAATTGATGCAAAAACGGCGACCCGTTGGTTTAGGACCATCATCAAAAACGTGTCCAAGGTGGCCACCACAGCGACTACATAAAACTTCAGTCCTCAGAATTCCTAAACTATTATCTGGTTCCATCTTTACGCTATCGTTTGATATTGGAGCCCAAAAACTCGGCCAACCAGTTCCTGAATCGAATTTTGTATCTGAAGAAAACAATTCGTTTCCGCAACCAGCGCATACGTATGTTCCTTCTTTCTTGCAGTTAACATATTTTCCAGTAAATGGTCGTTCGGTTCCTTTTTCCCT
>Ga0209636_10000924_pt1 | contig 29093 bp, 23 predicted proteins | sample DeeMarSWOR152_54_FD_187464 | JGI IMG/M metagenome (GOLD analysis project Ga0209636, IMG submission 187464) | Marine sediment microbial communities from White Oak River estuary, North Carolina - WOR-1-52-54 (SPAdes) (version 2) | ecosystem: Environmental > Aquatic > Marine > Intertidal zone >...
AGAGACGATAAACTCAGCTATCTTTTCTGCAGAATTGCCAAAGAGCTCTTCAACATCCAGCAGGTTGAGATAGGCATCTTGCCAGGATAGGTCCGTCTCTTCAACAATATTTCTGATGTGAGTAAGTTTATCACCCAGGGCCTTTACCTTTTTTGGCAGATCTATTTCTTTCTTGAAACCAACATTGAGAAGCAGAAGGTGGTCAATGTTAGGCCCTCTTTTTGTGATGGGGATGACAAGGATACTTCTGTTATCAATCTTTCCCTTTCCAATAAAGACATTTCCGGCCTTAACAATGATCCTCTTCGTTCCCTTAAGTCTGTTATTCCTTTCCACCCTGGATCTTAGCTTGGAAGCAGTTCCTTTCTTCTTCACCAGTTCAATCCGTGAGTCCTCAACCGGCTCACCGGTATAGGTAAGGTTACCGATTGCATAGAGGGTCTCACCCTTTATATCAGAGACGACCTCCTGAAGGTTCTTTAACACCACCACGTTCTTGTTGGTAAGGTTGCTGACACCAAATCCGTTTTCCTTGAGGGTGTCAAACAGCAAGCCCTCAATTGGCTCCCATATCCTGCTCGTTCCCACGGTCACGGTCTTGGCCTGGTGCTTGATGGCATCGATGGGCCTTGCCATATCATCGATGGCCTCCCCGATACAGCGGAAAAAGACATCGAACATATGGGGTGCGGTACCGCTCACGCCGAAATCCAGCTCAAAATCAGACATAGGGAGCCGCCCTGAGAGGTATTTCAGCAGAAGGGTCAGATCAGAGGCGGCCTTTAGCTCCATGGCCGTAGTATATCGTCTATCCCCCAGTCTCTTTTTGAAACGGGAAGAAAACCTGGCAGTTTTCTCTTGAAAGGGCCTCTCAAGTAGTGTCTGGTAGATATCAAGACCTTTTTCAAGGGAGGCCGAAATATACCTGCTAATCTCTTCCCTGAAATCAAAGAGAAAACGGGATTCTTCATTGATTGCTCTTGCTGCATGGTAGCCCCAGAGATGGCCAGCCAGTGTAGTTAGAATAGGAGAGAAATGCTCCTCAATCTCTGGCACACAAATTAGTGAGTCCGCATAGGGCGTAAATCTTTCTTCACCCTCAGGGGCGATCACAACGGTGGTGGCCTGATGGGCCTTGAATATGGCTGTATCCTTGACAATATCACCTATTACATGACCCCTGCTGCCGGCAGCGCAGATGAAGATGAGAGGTTCTGAGGATAAGTCAATATGTTTCTTGTCCTCAACGACATCTGAAGAGATTGTCTTGTAGCAGAGTTCGCTCAACTTTATCCTGATCTCGTCAGCGGCTATCTTGTTGAAGCCACTGCCAACGACCGCCCAGTATTTCTTTGTAGGTGCAAATGTATGAGCTGACTGGGCGATTTCCTCTTCCCTGTCCAGGACCTTTTTCATCAGGGAGGAAATCTTCATGAGTCTCTCAAGCTCGCCGAGGATAAAATCATCATCCCTCATTGCCGTCAACTGTGCCAATTTGAGACCGAGGATACCCCCGGCTGCAATCTGGGAATAGTAGGCCTTGGTTGAAGCGACGGACATTTCAATATCCCTTCCTGTGCTGGTGTACAATACACCATCTACCTTAAAGGTGATATCTGAATCCCGCCGGTTGACAATAGCCATGGTATGGGCACCTCGTTCTCGTGCCATATCTATGGCCCTATTTGTATCTGTGGTAGTGCCGGACTGGGTTATGGCGACAATCAAGGTATCCTTAAGGTTGGTCTTTAAGAGGCTCCCGCTGAACTCTGAGGCCTTGAGGGGAGCAATCTTGATGCCGCTGTCGGCAAGGTAATAGCTGAGCAGTTCGGCGCACCCACAGGCAGCGACCCCTGCAGTCCCCTGGCCTATAAACAAGATCTTGCTGATCCTGTTTTGTTTGAAGGCTTCTGCTAGAGGAGGCGGGAGAGCCTCATCATCGAGGATTATCAGGGGATGCCTTTTTCCATTTCTTTTGATTATCCTCCATCTGTTCTGAACAGTCTTTTCAACTGATCCGGGAGATTCAAAGATCTCCTTCAGGAAGTAGTGGGGGAAATCCTGGCGGTCGATATCCCTCGATGTGATTTCGGTCTGCTTAATACAATCTTCAGAGAGGTGGATGGGGGTCCCGTCGTAATACATTGCCCTGATGCCTTCAAGTTCACCGCGCGCGTCCTGGTCTAAGACAAATATCTGCCCCTGGTTTTTGCCCTGCAACCCGTTAGGAGTCTTATCACCCCCCATTTTGATATATCGGGAGGTCTCTTCAACAAGCCCATAGACTTCTGAGGCAGCAGTATAGCATTCTTTACCCAAACCGATGAAAAGGGTCTGTCCGCTCCCTGTTTGGGCCAAAAAGATCTTCCCCGGAACAATGTCGGTATGCATGGCTATGGCGTGGGAGCCCGCAAAATCGTTGACAGCTAGTCGGAATGATTCCTCAAGAGGGTGGCCACGGTCATAGTATCGTTGTATCTGAAGCGGTATGATCTTGGTGTCAGTGGTGATCTGGTGGGGGATGGAGGTTTTCGTCTGCTTTTCGAATTCTTCCTTCAAGGTGAGATAGTTGTCAATATCCCCGTTCAGGAAGGCGTGAATAATACCCTTACTCCTGTAAGAGCCATGCTCGCTACCATTCCGGGTAACGACATTGTCAACCGGGTGACAGTTTGGCTCGCCGATCTCCCCAACAGAGGCCCAGCGCGTATGGGCAATAGTGGTTTGATAGAGACCGGGAAGTGTGATCAAACAGTGGAGTATCCTGTCATCATGAATCTGTTTTCTTAAGAATCTTACATTGTCGCCCAAATGGCCAATCTGGGCAGCAACCTTGTAGGTAAGAATGATGGAAACGTTGCCCTCACCTCTGTGAACGGTGACACTCCTGTTTAAGAGGATGTCCTCCTTCTGGCGGGCAGAAAACTCATCGAGCAATGATCTTCTTTTTAATGCTCTTTCAAGGTGGAGATAATCCTTTTTTCCTACAACGGTAATAACGGAAATACCGGCCGAGTCTCTCCCCCGTACCTCCAGTCGATCGAGGTTGTTAAAGAGGGTGTTGAGATTCTTGATTTGGGTAAAGGCCAAGAAAGGTATATCCGTATCAGTAAAGCCGGATAGATCCTCAATCTTCTCCAGGTTCTTCAGTATCTCTTCTTTGAGAGACCAGGCCATATCCTTGAGCAAGGTCATTCTCTTTATGATGACCTCATCTTCCTCAAGGGACAGGAGGCTTAACGCTTTATGGTATTCCTTTTCTTCCCCCCCGGTTATCTCTTCCAAGGCATAGGAAGTCTTCTCAAGCCTTTTCCGCGTAGGTGTGTGTTTAAGTATTGAGTAGAGAGGTGAGGTAAGTTTAAGATCCTCGATAAGATTTTGTAGCTCTTTAAGAGAAGCCTCTCCGCCGAGATAGTCTTCTATGAGGTCTCTGTTTTCCTCTCTTATCTTTCTATAGGTATATCTCTTGAGCTGGGAGATCATGGATTCTATCTTGTTTAAAGGGATTTTGGATCTGGCAGACTCCTTTTTCTTGAATGTCACAATACCGGTCAGCCCACAGTTAAGTTGACTGTGTTGCACCGGAAAGAGAACAAAGGTACCCGGCGGGACGCTCTTTGCGCTTTTCCCGAAATAGATTATGGGATAATGAAAATTCTCTTTAAAGAAGATCTTTATTCTTTCTAAGAAAGTCATTTTTCTAAAGGACCTCTTGTGCCTCATTCTCTATTGCCGTTATTACACCGGTAAGTCTTCTCCCCGAGTCAATGTATTCCTGACCACAATGACGTATTTAGTGGTCCCTTAGCCGGTAATTCACGGATCGAACGACGTGCTCCTTAACACTAAAAATACGTCACCGAATTTACGAGTTAGAGCACTCAGTCAGAGAGATAGATTGCGTAGTAATCTCATAAGGAGAAGTGGGCGTGGACTGGCTACAAAACATGTTTGCGTGTGTCGGCGTTTCCAAAAAATTGTGAGCCCTCAACCCTTCCTGGAAGCTGCTCGGTCACTGATATTCTCAATATCAACACCACCATTGCTTATCCTGTTTGCTTTCTCCAGAACCTTTTTGGCAGCGGCCTTATCGATGACATAAATCATATTGCCACCTTTCCCGGAAAATATTTGCCCATAGGATATGGGCAGCAAAGGTGAGGGGTCATTCAAGAGGGACTCTGCTACAGGATCTGTCTTGCGGTCTCCGCTGGCCAAAAGAAGTACTGTTTTTGCACTGTAGACGAGCTCAGCTCCCATTGAAATGGCATACCGCGGGCTTTGTTGTTTGCTTGGAAAGTGTCCGTCTCTTACGGCATTCGCCACGGTATTTTCGTCAAGTTTAACAAGAAGCATCTTGTTTCCCTCAAAAGGGATACCCGATTCGTGAAAGGCTACATGACCGCGCCCACCAACGCCCACAACCTGGAGATCAATTCCTCCCTTTCGCTCGATTTTCTTCCAGTAGGCATCTAATAACTCTTTTCGAATCCACTTAAGATACTCACATTGAGCATCAGTTTTGATTAGGATAGCCTTCCCTTTATCTGAGCCCTGCTCTTCCCAATCACCGGGATTTGTCTCAAGCTCAGCCAGAAGCCTTTCCTGATCAACGAGTGTGCCCCAGGGCACATTTGTCTCCTTGAATTTATTTTCAAGCAGCCCAAAGAGCTCCTGCACCATAAAAAAGCTATAACTCTCAGGATGGAGGGCACGTTGCTGGGCATTTTCTCCGGGGAGCCCTATGTATTCATCGAGATTGAAGCTCTGGATTTTGGAGCAGTCAAATTCCCCTGCATTAGCTGCCTTGGCAAAATGCTTATAAAGGCCAGTGGGTGTGTTACCGGTGGCCAGACCGAGGACATATTTATCCTTATTGTCCAAGGTGTCTTTTATGTCTTTAACCACTATGTGGGCAGCGACTTCGCTCATATGATCGAAATCTTTGGTCACAATTACCTTGAACGGCATAGCAGCACCCCCTCAATGGTGTTTAATCAACTGAGTTTTTCCTGGAGCACATCAGCAATCTGTTTACAGTAGTTCTCGGTATCTTCGTGCGTGGGCCCCTCTACCATAACTCGGCACATGGGCTGTGTTCCTGAATACCGAACCAGGACCCTTCCCTCATCGCCCAGTTGCGTCTCCACATCCTTGATGACCTGAGTGATCTCAGAAATGGTAGACAACTCTGGTTTGCTCTTCACGTCCACATTGATGAGTTTTTGGGGAAACACCTTCATGACCTGGGCTAGCTCTGAGAGGGGTTTTTGGGTCTTTTTCATGGTAGCCAGGATCTGCAAGGCGGTAATAATCCCATCGCCTGTGGTATGATGTTCCAGGAAGATTATATGCCCTGATTCTTCGCCGCCAATTGAGGCCCCCTTTGTCTGCATTTCTTCCAAGACATATCTATCACCGACCTTGGTTATTGCCTGTTCAATACCAAGCTCCTTTAACGCGATACCAAGCCCGATGTTACTCATTACCGTACATACGACCAGATTCTTGGTCAGTTTCCCTTCTTTTTTCATCTCCCTGGCACAAAGAGCCATAATTTGATCTCCGGTGAGCAAAGATCCTTTCTCATCAACAGCGATAAGCCTATCACCATCCCCATCAAAAGCAAATCCAACATCTGCCTTGCTTTTGACTACCTCTTCTACCAAGGTTTCTGGGTGCTGAGACCCACATTGTGCGTTGATATTTTCTCCATTGGGCTCATCAAACAGAGAGGCGACAGCAGCCCCTAACTCAAAGAAGGTATCGGGTGCCACCCTATAGGTAGCTCCATGGGCACAGTCCAGGACAACCTTGGTCCCTTCCAGGCTATAGTCCTTGGGAAAGGTATTTTTTAGAAAGACGATGTACCGACCTCTGGCATCGTCTATACGATATGCCTTACCCAATTCATTGGGGGACGGACGCAATGCATCCATATCATTCGAAGATATCAGTTTTTCTATCTCGAGCTCCTTTTCATCGGGCAGCTTGAAACCATCACCGGAGAATATCTTAATCCCATTATCCTGAAAGGGGTTGTGAGAGGCAGATATCACAATGCCAGCATCAGCCCTCATGCTACTGGTTGCAAAGGCAATCCCTGGTGTAGGTAGGGGCCCTACGAGGAGAGCATTCACCCCCATGGAACAGATTCCTGAAACCAAGGCATTTTCAAGCATGTATCCGGAGATGCGAGTGTCTTTTCCGATAATGATCCTGGGGACATGACCTTTTCGCTTAAACAGATGAGCAGTTGCCCTGCCAATATTTAAGGCCATCTCTGCGGTCATGGGGTATTCATTTGCTACACCTCTCACCCCATCGGTACCAAACAGCTCTCCCATTTGTTTTCTCCTTTCAATAAATTGTTTGCATAAAAAAAGCCACCGCCATCTCATCTTTGAGATGTTGTGGACTCCTTTGTCTTTTCATAATACGCTCTTGTATTATGCGAAGTATTAGCACCTATAATAAGAAATTTGAATCGTGTCAACTTTTTTTGTCTTCGGTTATCCGAGCTGGGAACATTTCCACAATATAAAACACTAGATACAGTTATCCTGTCCAAGGCATAAATGTTGTGGTCTATTCTTGGAAATGGTGGCGCAGGCTTGGTCTTTAAAAGAAGGGATCTTTTCTATAACTCTCTTATTTATTTCATCCACAATACCTTGTAGCCACGTGGTTCCCTCAGCACCCCATTTCTTAGGCAAATCCTGAATGGCCTTAATATAATCGTTGCCCTTTTCCTCTCGCACCTGAGCTACCGTTTCCAGAAAGGCATCCCTCGGAGATACCTCACCCGTATGCTCTCGAAAAGAATAAAGAATACCCTCTATTTCTTGCCACTTATCAAAGAGTTCTTTTTTCTGATTTACTAACTTTTGGGTGTCTTCTCCTTTCTCAATCTTTTGATAGAGCTTGGCAGATTGGGGCATCTTGTGGGCCAGAATCTTGAGCCACTTTATTCTCTCATTAATGGCCATATCCAGTTTTTCCAATGCCCCCCCATACAATTCCTGGCACATGAAGTCGTCTTGGAAGAATTGGAAACGGACATCCAGATACCATTGCCTGAGCGCTATGAGGTTTGCAATATAATTTATATTATTTAATGTACGTCTTGCAATATTCCAATAGAGCCCCGGATAAAAAAGCGAACCCGCCTTTTTCACCCTTCCATCGATCAAGAGCTTGCCGCCTTCAGGGAAATCTCCCCGATAAATGACCCCAGCAGCTATGACTGTTCCATACCCCAATCGAGAGGGTCCAACCAGTCCCCCCTGACCCCCCAAAAAAATGGGGCTCTGGTTAAGCATAACCCCTCTCGGCACATCACCGATCAGGGAAGGGGTTGCTTTATCCTGGTTTGGGGTGTAATTGAAGTGAATATAGGAGCTTCCTACCTCGCTGTGATTCCTGCGGCTTGTGCCGCCTGCCATAAGGCAATCACAAAAATTGATAAGGCTCCCCAAGGTAACAAAAGGCAAAAGGATGGTGTGCTTGAGTCCAACCACATGGGCACCGTTAGCCTCCTCTTCCAAAATACATGCATCCCGTACCTGGGCACCATAGCCCATATTGGCCTTTTCGAGAAATACAGAATTACGGAAGAAGCCGCCCTTGAGTTCTACATTGGGGCCTATCTGGCAATCCTCTATTGTCACAGGGCCTTCATAGCCCAGCTTCGTTCCGGACATGATCAACGTTTTCCTCCCATAGATCTTACATCCAGCATAGATCACTACACCGTCACCAGAAATCCTTTCTATATCCACCTCCTCTCCAATATCAACAGTCAATGGGCTGGGAATATTCACACCTTTTTCTATAAGGAGCCGAACCCTTTCCCTTGAAGGTTCTTCAGGTTTGACTATTCCTCTTTCAGTGAGTCTCTCTGCCATTAAATACTCCAATCAATGAATAGTCGTGCTTTGCGAATCCAGAGCGGAATGCCTCTGCCGATTGCCTTGTTAGTCTTTCCTATCATATCATAAATCATGTTCGCCCACAATAACTAAAGGGGTTGAAGTTTCTTGACTGAGAAATGTAGCTCTGGCGATTTTCACCCAGCTCTTAGCCCGAGTTATCACTGCTTCTCAATATTTATCCAGTACCTTTAATTGAGCTAACATGGGGCTGGATAGAGCTCCTAACACATTGTCTACATTCCTCTGAAAAGCATAGTGGGATAAGTGCCGGAGGTTTTTGTAGTTTTTCCCTTGACTTTTTCTAACAGCTCTTTAAAACTTTGACCGTTGTCTAAGGCTATCCTTACAACAAATCTGATCAAGCCATGAATATTCTTTATGGTGTATATACTTTCCTTACCGGCGGCCTGTTGGTGTCTTGTCTCCCGCCCTTCTGGGTCTATACCCGCCTGAGTGGACGACACGGCGAAAACCTGAAAGAACGCCTGGGGCACGTATCCCCAAAACTTGCACAGACCCTTTCGGGATCGCCCCGAGTGTGGATTCACGCCGTGTCTCTGGGGGAGGTCAAGGTGGCTGTCCCTATCATCAAGGCTCTCAAGCAGATCCTGCCAGGGTGCTCGGTCATGGTTTCAACGACCACCAAGCACGGCCGCGAACTTGCAGCGGAGACCTTCGGAGAAGATATTCCCGTCGTGTATGCACCAATCGATTTTATTGGTTCAGTACGCAAGGCACTTTCCCGTGTGCACCCGGATGTTCTCGTTTTTATGGAGACTGAAATATGGCCTGCGTGGCTTACCGAGGCGCGGCGGATGGGAATCAAAATTGCCCTGGTTAACGGTCGGATCTCTGTTAGATCGATGGGAGGTTATCTCAAACTCCGACCCTTTTTTCGTGAGGTCTTGAGAAATGTCGATGCATTCAGCATGATACTGGAAGAAGATGCGGCCCGTATCAGGGCGATGGGAGCTGATCCAGAGAAAATCGAGATAAACGGCAACGCAAAATACGATCTCCTCGTGGACCTTGCAGAGCCTGGCATGGAAACGGAAATGCGGCAGATCTTGAACCTCGAAGCCTCACATCCAGTCTTTGTGGCAGGCAGCACACGAGAAGGAGAGGAGGCAATGGTCCTGGATGCCTATGAGAGAATCGTAAGAGAATTCCCCGACACGGTCCTGATCATTGCCCCCAGGCACATTGAGCGAACACCCGAGATTGGATCCCTGCTTGAAAGGCGTGGCTTTCGGTATCAGCTCCGCAGTGAGCTAGATAGCGGTAAGACAAGAAGGACGAAGCCGGTCGTCATTCTGAATACCTTTGGAGAACTCTTTAAGCTTTACAGTGCTGCAACCATCGTGTTTTGTGGAGCAAGCCTGGTGCCGCTGGGGGGGCAGAATCCCCTGGAAGCAGCGGTTTGGGGGAAAGCCGTCCTTTACGGCCCCTCCATGGAGGACTTTCTGGATGCAAAGGCATTGTTAGAGGACGTGGATGCGGGCATAGCTATTTCAAGCCCCGAAATGTTGGCCGAAAAGGCAATCTGGTTTCTCAGACATCCTGATGCCTTAAAAACCTGCGGCGCCCGAGCGCGGGAGGCCGTCATAAGGAATCAGAATGCTGCGGAAAAACACGCCAAGGTGATAGCGGGATTAGTCTGAGACTTGGCCCCTGCGGTAATCCGGAATAATTTAATTGTATGGGAATTTCCTTTTTGGACGCAGATGACCGCAGATTTTAAAGATTTTTAATGCGCCTAAGGCGCATAAATATAAAGAGCTAATAGAATAATTACCTGCCCGCCATGCGAGCCCGCAAGGCGGGCGGGTCTGCGTCCTAACTAATTCATTAGAGGAGGTTGACCCATGACAATTGATCGAAAAGCCATTGAAAGTATGTACAGCAGCCTTCCACCAAGAGCTAAAACGAGGCTCAAGCGAGCCACTGAAGTGATCGTTAAGGCCAAGGAGAAAGGAGGCAAGGTGGTGGCCGTGGTGGGCAGCGGCCCGAATCTGCATGAGGGGGTGACCACCCTTATCGCAGAACTCATCCATAAGGAAATCATCGATGGTGTCTCAACCAGTTCTGCGGTAATCAATCATGAGATGGCCGGCACCCTGGAAAAGGTGAAACGATTTGATGGTGTGGCCTTTGGATTTGAACGGGACAAACTTCCCTCCGACGGGTTTTTTGAGGTCAGCATCCTCTCCAAGGCAAGGCTCGAGGAATTTCAGCGTGAAATCCTGATCGACATGGGTCTTTACCAGAGGATGCGCCGGGCCAAAGGAAACACCATTATGAAGGTCGCTGGAAACATTGCCTACCCCACGGGACTTCGTACAGAAAGGCTGGCGCGCGACGTCCTTGTACTGGCAAAGCGCTGCGGCATCCCCTTTGAGCAGATGGCCGGCTACGGAGCTGACCGCCTTACCATGATTGGTGCCGGAGCCGAGCACAATGTTTCCGTGCTGGTGACCGTACCCCAGTTGGTGGGAGGAGGAGAGGTGGGACTTGCCATCGGGGATTCTTTACCTATTTCGGAGCGCTGCCACCGCATTGCAAGGCTTCTGGACAGTGCGGATGTGATTATCGAATCCGCCCTTGCCCTGTCGCAGGAAGTCCATGATGGTCCCTTTGAACGATTCACGGGCCACGGCGTATGGGCTGACTGGGAAGAGGGATGGACTTACTCCCTTGCTGACAAGAAGATTGTGCGTATCGATCTGGATCCGAATCTGGAAAAGGCATGGATGCAGGAACGCAAATCGAAAACGGTCACCGATGCGGTCCACAAAGGCCTTCCCAAGACCAAGCTTATGGGCATCCCTTTTCGGATGGAAATGTCAGGGTTTGCAAGGATTCCCGGCAGTCTCCCCGTTGTAGGCGATATCGGTGAGATCTGGCCCCTGCTGGCGACTATGGTTGCAGATGCCCTCGATGTACGGCTTGACTTTATGAGCTACAAGCAGTCACTACCTGCGGGGGGAAAAGTCCGGGAGTGGATTGTGAAACACGTGCAGCCTGTAAACAGGGAACGGATGTTTGCGGCAGCCAGAGAACTCGCCCTTACTACCCATATAGGAGAGTTTATCTTTGGTCCGAAGAGATGAATCCATACTCCGTATCAACTTCGACTTCCCACAGGCAGAAGTTCTTGAGGATGGTCAAACCCGGAGGCCCACTCTTCTCCGGATGAAACTGCACAGCAATGAGATTCTTTTCACCCAGCACGCTGGTGAAGGTAATACCATGATCAGTTGTCCCGATGATTGTCTCCTCACTTCCGGGCGCTGGATAATAACTGTGAACAAAATAAAACTCACTCTCTGGGGCAACACCGCTAAAAACCGGGTGCACCCTTTTAAGGTTTACCTGGTTCCAGCCCATGTGGGGCACCTTGAGGCTTTTGCCACCATCTGAGATGAGCGGCATGGGAAAACGTCTTACCTTGCCAGGGACCAGTCCAAGACAGGTTGTCTGATTTTCCTCGCTCTCTTCCAGGATTATCTGTGTCCCCAGACAGATGCCCAAAAACGGTTTGCCAGATTCATGGAGGTCACCGATCGTCTGGTCAAGCCCCATTTTTTTCAAATCCAGCATGGCCTGTCCTGCAGATCCAACACCCGGGAAGATAACCCTATCAGCCCCCAGTACCTGCTTTACGTTGTTGGTAATCCGACATTCAAATCCGAGATAGTCTATGGCCCGAGCCAGGCTGGCAAGATTTCCGGCTTTATAGTCAATAATGGCAATCATACGTTAGCCTTACTCCCATTCGATAGTGCTTGGGGGTTTTGAGCTGATATCATAGACTGCCCTGTTGACACCCCTGACCTCATTGATGATCCTGCTTGAAATCCTGACCAGGAGAGAATGAGGAAGCTTGGCCCAATCTGCAGTCATAGCATCAAGACTGTTTACAGCCCTGATGACCACAATATGTTCATATGTCCGCCTATCCCCCATGATCCCCACACTTCTCAGAGGTAAAAGGATGGCGAAGGACTGCCACAGTCTTTGGTAATGATTGCTTTTCTTGATTTCTGCTATCAGAATATCATCTGCCTGCCGCAGGATTGAGAGACGTCTTGCGGTAACCTCGCCAATAATCCTTACTGCCAGCCCAGGTCCTGGGAAGGGATGGCGATAAATGATGTCATCAGGCAGACCAAGTTCTCTACCCAAAAGCCTGACCTCGTCCTTAAAGAGATGTCTCAAGGGCTCGATGAGCCTCAGGCGCATCTTTTTGGGAAGGCCCCCAACATTATGATGGGATTTGATAACCGCTGATGGCCCTCCAAAGGAGGATCTGGATTCAATCAGGTCTGGATAGAGGGTTCCCTGTGCCAGAAAGCCAACTCCCTTGATCTTTGAGGCCTCATCCTCAAATATCCTGATGAAGGTCCTTCCTATTATCTTCCTTTTCCTTTCAGGATCTACAACCCCCCTCAGTGGTTCCAGGAACCCTTTTCTGGCATTGATGGATCTGAAATTCATCCGAAAATGGCGCTTGAATAAACCCTTAACCCTGTCCCCTTCCCCTCTTCTCAGAAGGCCGTTGTCCACAAAGATACAGGTCAGTTTTTTCCCAATAGCCCTGTTGAGAAGAACGGCCGTTACCGAAGAGTCTACACCACCACTCAGCCCTAAAATGACCTTTTTTTCTCCAACTTCCCCTTTTATCTCTTCTATGGCCTTTCCGATAAAGGATTTCATGGTCCATGTCCTTTTGCATCCGCATATTCTAAAGAGGAAGTTGCTCAGCATCTTCTTCCCCTCAGGTGTATGGGCGACTTCAGGATGGAATTGCAGGCCATAGAGCCTTTTCTTACCGTTTTCAGCTGTGGCAATCCTTGTGTTTTCTGTTGAGGCGGTTATCTTAAAACCCCCTGGCAGACGAGAAGCAGAATCCCCATGGCTCATCCAGCAAGGGGTTACCGTGTTGATCTCGTAGAGAATGCCCGTTGAGTTACGTATCTTGAGCTCGGCCAGGCCATATTCTCTTTTGGGTGCACGCTCAACCTTGCCACCCAGACTATCTATCATATAGTGCATGCCATAACATATGCCAAGCAGGGGAATATTCAGATTGAAGATCCGAAGGTCTACTTTAGGGCTGTTTTTCTCATATATGCTTGCCGGTCCTCCCGAGAGTATTATTCCGTTAGGGGCTAGGGATCTGATCCTGGACAGTTTAATGTCTGGAGGCTCTATCTGGCAGTAAACATGCTGCTCTCTGACCCTCCTGGCAATGAGCTGGTTGTACTGGGAACCGAAGTCAATAATTAAGATCATGCCTCAAATCTCTTTCTTGGAAATACCACTGTACACCAGAAGACCGCATATTACACGAGTAGATACTTTTATTCAAGATGAAGAGCTTTATTGACATACAACCGCCTTTATCTTATGCTTGCCTCACCAGAAGGGAATTCTTGCTGTCATTTGCACCGGATTGCGTGAACCCTCCGGCGAGAGCAATAGAGCAGCGCAGAGGGCTGGTCAAAGAGAATCGAATCAATGGCACGAGCTTTTGGGTTACGGCGACTTCTTCACGATATTAGATACCACCGGGAACGCTTCCGCCAGTTTCTTGGCATTACCTTTGTCATCCTGGTCAGTATTGCAGGCGAACCAAAGAAAATGTTGTTCGTCGCTGGTGGAGCGCTGGTTATCATGGGTATTGCAGCGCGACTGTGGGCATCGGGGCATATCAAAAAAAACAAAGTCCTTGCCACCGACGGGCCCTACGGCTATGTTAGGCACCCGCTCTATGTAGGCAACATCACGCTGGGATTTGGATTTGCCCTTGCCTCCGGCCTATGGTGGAGTTTGCCGCTCTTGGCAGGGATCTTGCTCGCCTTTTATCCCCATGCCATCCGTCTCGAAGACGAAAAACTTCATGGCGTGTTTAGTAAGGAGTGGGAGCAGTGGCGCAAAAGAACCCGGGCGCTTATTCCACGACTTACCCCCTATCAGCCTACTGAACGTGGCAGCTGGTCGTTCAGACAAAGCCTGAGGCAGAACGGCGAGCCCATCATTGCTCTGTTTCTACTGTTTTGGCTGTACTTCCTCTCCTTGGGACTCCATTGAATTCCCCGTGGCACCGATGTTAAAAGACATAGATAGCTTAACCGAAAGCGAGCTCCTTCAGTGGGTCAGGAGGAGTGTCAAAACCGGGTCGAATATTCTGAGCCGCGGCTATCAGGGCCATGTCTATCTGTATAGAGGCAAGGGTCGGCGTCTCATCCTCAAGGCGCCCACGGGATGGGGGCCCGGGAGACTCATCCGGTGGGGTATGTTGCGCAATGAGTACAGGGTCTATTCCAGACTATCTGAAGTGTGTGGCGTACCGCGCTGTTACGGCCTTCTCGATGGACGCTACCTGGTGCTCGAGTTCATCGACGGGGTTCCCATACGAAGGGCTCGGATTACAGATCGCGGCGTGTTCTTCGAGACCTTCTTGAACATTATCAAAGACCTGCACAAGGCAGGGGTGGCGCATACCGACCTCAAGAAAAAGGACAATCTACTCGTCATTGAAGGGCGGATCCCCTGTGTGATCGACTTTGGCGTGGCAGTGGTCAGGAAACCGGGTTTTGCGCCACTAAATCGCTATCTCTATAATCTTGCAAGGAAATTTGATTTCAACGCCTGGGTGAAGTTGAAGTATGAAGGCAAGTATGAAAATATCGCCGACGAAGACAGAGCGTACTACAACAGGACGGTTGTCGAGAAGGTGTCACGCTGGATCAAGGACACATATCTGAGAATTATGGGGAGGCCTTAGAGACGGATGAGGTAAGGTCGGAGTGATCGGTAGGGTAGGCATGAGGCATTCACTGAGAATTAGATATCCTGGCCATTACGAGCCAATCATTGTCTTTACTGTGGGTGTTTTGTTACTGGTACCGTGCATCTGGTCCGAGACGAGCGTTACTGGCCAGGACGAATACTGGCTGTCTCTCCGTACGCCCATGGAGACCCTGGAACGCGGCAGTTGGCTTACGCCCTGGGTGAATGGCGAGCCACGTCTCAGGAAGCCGCCTCTGCTCTATTGGGCAATTCTATTAAGCTACAAGGCTCTCGGCATTAATCTGTTTGCTGCGCGCATCTGGGGGGTGCTGTCAGGTGCAGGGCTTGCTCTGTGCTCTTGCCTTTTTTACCGGGCACTTTTCAGGAAAAGTGGCATACTCGCGGGATTGATCACCTTGGCCACCATTGCGGTTGCCATTGAGGGACGCAGGGCTATGCTCGATCTTCCCCTCGCCTTTTTCACATCGATGGCGGTATACTTTGCTCTCAGGTGGGGAAGATCGGGTCGCTCAGGTTGGATTTCGTTGTCAGCCTTTTCTCTGGGACTCTCATTTCTGGTCAAGGGTCCGTTAGGGTTTGTTCTCTTTGGAGCAGCAGGTATCAGCGCATTGTCTGTGTTCAGGAAATGGCGTTTTGCTTTCTCCCATTGGTCACAAGCAGTCTGGGCATTGGTTTTCCTGTTGGCGGTCTGTGTTCCCTGGCCGCTCATAATGACCTATCTGTGGCCGCATTTCCTTAGCGTTGTCGATGGGGAAATCGCTGCCAGACACTTCGGAGACATTCACCCTGGTTCCTTTTTTTCTACCTTTGGAGGAGCGTTGGGTCTTGTCTTTCCCTGGTCGGTAGTGGTGATCGCGGCGGTGATACGTTCAGTGCAGCAGGCTCAACGGGTCACAGGCCGCGAGAATCTCTGGCTTGTGGCTTGGTTTCTGGGAAGCATTATTCCCTTCTTCTTCATGAAATCCTTTGGCCGGTATATGATGCCCATTATTCCTGCTGCATGTGTGTTATGTGCCAACTGGCTCGAAGAGGTTGAGGGACTGTTGAAGAAGAGCTTATTGCGCATATCCATATCTTTGATGGCATTGGTTGCAGTGCTCTTCTGCCTGTTCTTCATATGGTTTGGTCATGGGGTGCCTGCAGGGTTCATATGTCTGTTTCTCGTGGGCTTGATGCTCTGGATCACCTTCGCCAAGGGTGATGCGCGCATGGCCGTTAATGCCGTGGCAGTATTACTTGCCTTGATAATGGGCGGTCTGTATCCGTCCCTGGGGATAAACGCCATGCCACCTGATCTTGAAAGAATCGTGGGGCATTTCCCGGTAGCAGCTTACAATAGCTCACAGCCGTCCATGCTCTCCATACGCCTGAAACGGAGCGCCATTCAGATGGTTGGAGGCGGCGAGAAGTATATTCGTTTGCTCGAACATTTTGGCGGTTTTGTTTTCATGAGAGAGACTGATGCCGAGGGATTCGAGACTCTGGCAAGGGGATTGGATATTGATTTCGAGAAGGCAGGTGAATTCAAGACCTTTTACTCGCGACAGGTATGGATACGATTTGCCCGTGAGGATGCTACTGTCGATGACTGGAAAGAGGCAATAAGAATGCGATCTCTGGCGAATCTGCGGGCCAGCATCCTTTACTATCGCGTACATCCTAACCCGGATAAACCGGAATTGGGGAATTGCAAATTGAGGAATTCAGGAATTGAAAACAATGGCTTCAATTTAATCCCTCAGTCCCTAAATCCCTCAATTCCTTAATTCACTGGCCAACAGGGGTCCTCCTGGAAGAAATTATGGCCATTTTGCCCACAATTCAAATATTAGGGGACTAAGGGTACCAACAATGGATAGACGGGCCGTAATAATTCTATCTCTGGCAACTCTCCTGTTGCATGCTTGGCCTATGTGGCGTTACCTTTCTGCGTTTGATCATGAACCCGTGACGTTTGCCGTTTTTTCACCATCGGCTCCGGAGGATAATGATCCTCCGCACATGGCCGAGGAGTTCATCAGCAACGATCCTGGCTTGGCAATGGTTCATGTGGGTTCAATCTGCGAGATGGCTGATGGAAGCCTCGTTGCGAGCTGGTATGGAGGTACGAGAGAAGGCGCCAGAGATACGGCCATATATCTTGCAGTGCGTGCCCCTGGAGAATCCATGTCTTGGAGCAGGCCGAGGGTAATTGTGAATAGAGGGTCCGCCTCAAAAGAGCTGCACAGATTTGTAAAGAAGGTCGGAAATTCGATCATTTTTACGGATTCCGAAGACCGCCTTTGGTTGATTTACGTTACGATCACTATGGGTGGATGGTCTGGCAGCTCCCTTAATGTAAAAATCTCACATGATGGTGGGACGACGTGGACGAGGAGCCAAAGGCTGACTCTCAGCCCCTTTCTCAATGTTAGTGAACTTGTCAGGAATAATCCCCTGCCCATGAAAGGTGGTGGTTTTATCATACCAATCTACCATGAGTGCGCGGGAAAATTTCCAGAAATACTATGGATCTGGGGGGGGCAGGGAGACCAGAGAATTACTTTTCGAAAGACCAGAATGGCAGGTGGTCGGTCGTTTATCCAGCCCTCGGTTGTGGCTTGCGGCTCCGGCGTTGCGAGAGCCTTTTATCGGAGTTGTTCGGGTGACAGAGTTGTGGCGATGGCGACTACAGGTGACACTGGCGCCGCATGGTCTGAACCACAGAACCTTGAACTGCCAAACCCTGACTCTGCTCTTAACGCCTTGCTGCTATCTGAGGGACGGATTTTGTTGGCCTTCAACGATAGCAAGCAAACCCGAAACAACCTGCGACTCGCAATCTCCCATGACGGTGGTGCTACCTGGGGGCGGGTTGCGGAAATTGAAAATAGCCCAGGACAGGAGTTTTCCTACCCCTATTTGATACGGAGCCTGGATGGCCGAATTCATCTCGTGTACACGTGGCGTAGGAAACGCATCAAGCATGTAGTATTTAATGAGACCTGGATCAACGCCCAGATAGAAAAGGCCTCAAAGTGATTACCTTTGCCTTCTCGTTTTTATTTCCATTTTTGCTCGTTATGGTAGCAGGGCAATCCATCGTTGGCCTCTTCAGAGACAATGTTGGTGGCTGGCGGACAACACTCATCCTTGGTTTCCTTGCGGCTCTCATCGTGGTCATCCCGGTGGGGGGGTTTCCTCTGGGCCGTTGGCTAATCAGTATAAACGCTAACTTCAGCATTCCTCTCACAGCTCTCGTGTTCAGCAAGGTTTGGGAAAATGCCTCACACATCAGACTGCTTGACAGAAAGGCATTTCTGGGTTCCTGTATATTTGGTCTAACGGCCGGCCTAGCACTCTATCCAATGGCACTGGGGCTCGGTAGGTTTGACCCTTACAAGTTTGGCTGGAGCTTTTCTTTGCTCTTTGTGCTCCTGATGGTTATTACGGTTATACTGGTATTCGTGAAAAACCGCTTCGGGATAGTACTGGTAGCCTGTATCTTGGGCTATGACTTGGGGTTGCTGGAGTCACCAAACCTCTGGGACTACCTTGTTGATCCCTTTTTTGCGCTTATTTCAGGGGTTATGATAGGTGGCCTGTTGATACGGGAAATCCGCAGCAAGAAAAGCCTTAGCCATTCGGTGTCCTGGGCTACCAGGGCTGAGGGCTCTATGCGTTAACGTGAGCACAGAAGGGGGAGATGTTTTGGCCTTTACACACAGGCAATTTTTCACTATAGATCCGCTATCAACGGGAAGAAAGGAGCCCCGAGAAACACAGGAACAGCACATCTTCCCCGTGTCTGACAGGAAAGGTGTTCCAGGAGGGCTCGGGGTTTTTGAGAGAGGTGATCTATGAGTGCAGGTTTGTCCCCGGAGATCTCTATAGTCGTCCCTGTCTACAATGAGGAGCCGAATCTCCAGCTGCTGATTGAAAGCATCCTGGATGCTATGCGGCCCATGGGACAGCCATTCGAACTGATTTTGATCGACGACGGAAGCGCCGATGGCAGCCAGCAGGTGATCCGCGCTATGAAGGCGGATAATCCTGAATTGCGTGCCATCTTTTTGCGGCGCAATTTTGGCCAGAGCGCAGCCATGACTGCCGGTTTTGACTATGCGCGAGGTGAGATCGTTATCACTATGGATGGAGACCTTCAGAACGACCCGCGAGACATCCCTCACATGGTTGCCAAACTGGAGGAAGGATATGATTTGGTCAGCGGATGGCGCCAGGATCGGCAGGATCCTTTCTTCTCAAAACGTCTCCCATCGATGCTGGCCAATTGGCTCATACGGACGGCTACCGGAGTCAAGCTTCACGACTACGGATGTTCCCTTAAGGCTTATCGTGGTGACGTGGCCAAGCATCTCCTGCTTTACGGGGAACTTCACCGTTTTATTCCTGTTCTGGCCAGCTTATACGGATCCCGTATCACGGAGGTGGTGGTGACACACCAGCCCCGAAGAATGGGGAAAAGCAAGTATGGAATTGGCCGCACGTATCGGGTTCTTCTGGACCTGCTCCTCATATTATTCTTTCAGAAGTTTGCCACTCGACCCCTTCAGTTCTTTGGGTTGAACGGGGGCCTCCTGTTTGGGATTGGTTTCGTGATTGAACTCTATTTGACATGGCTGAAGCTCTGGCGAGGTGAGGATATCGGTGGGCGACCTCTGCTGCTTTTAGGTGTCCTCTTGATAATCACAGGAATCGTTCTGGCAGGTTTAGGCCTGCTGGGCGAGCTCGTAGTCCGGACCTACTATGAGTCTTCGAGAAAACGGGTCTATGCTGTGCGTGAGGTCCTGGAGTGAGGACGGGTGTGCGTCGATGGGCGGGGTGGTTGACCAGGATCGGTGTCAGCGGGGGGCTTCTTTTGTGGCTTTTCTCCCGGTTCGACCTAAAGGGTATCTTGACCTCCTTTCAAGATCTATCGATGTCCGTCTGGGTGGTTGCTTCTCTGATGTATCTGGCGGCTCAGATTCTGAGCAGCATCCGTTGGTGGATCTTGGCAGATACCCTTGCCTTCCCAGGACGATGGCGGACCTATCTAGGTTTCTATTTTGTCGGCATGTACTTCAACCTCTTCCTTCCCACCAGTCTGGGTGGAGACGTACTTAAGGTTCACTTTCTGTCCCGAGAGGAGGGGAGGAGATTTTTCGCCGCCTACAGTGTCGTGGGAGACCGTCTGTTTGGCCTTATTGCCATGTTGCTTCTAGGGGCGGCGGCCGTGCAGCTCAAGCCGGATCTCCTGCCTGGACATTTCGTCACTATCCTCTCCCTTGGCGGGGTTTTCATTGTGTGTGGCCTGATTGGCCTGCCGTTTTTCTACAGGGCCCTTAAGAGTGTCTGGCCCAGGATTTCGCAGCAGTTGACGGGCTTGCTTGTCCTGTGGCAAAAACCGCGGATGTTAGGGGTTGTGTTGTGCCTGTCTTTCTGTCTTCAGGCCCTGGGGATGGGTGCTGTTGCCCTTCTCGGGGTCGGGATAGGCATTGAGATTCCGTTAGCCTTTTACTTTGCCAGTCTTCCCCTGGTGACCATCGTCACACTGATTCCGATTAGCTTCAGCGGCATTGGCGTGAGGGAGGGAGCCTTTGTCTATTTTCTGGGGCTTAAAGGGATTCAGCCAGAGCCAGCTCTATGCCTGGGGCTCCTCTTTTTTTCTGTACAGGTGGCTATGAGTCTCCTCGGCGGGCTGGCCTATGCCCTGGGTTTGCACCGTCGGCCATTAACGCCTCAGCCGGGGATGACCAAGTGAGCCACCTTGGGCACATCGGGGGGTCTCGGTTGTGCGCAATGTGTTGCGAAGGCAGATAAAGGGATACAATGAAGTTTTTGGTGGCAGTGTTTCTGGTGATAACTCAGTTGATTCCCCCATCTGGTGCCTGGGCAGCGGATGAGATTATTGGTAGAATAGGCGAAATAAAGGACACAATATACGAGGATTATAGGAACTTTTATGCTATAGAGAATTTAGAAGATCTGGCAATGGGGATAGGAATGGCTGGAGTGCTGGCCAATACATCAATTGATGGGGAAATTCAAGGTTGGGATCAGGGATCATTGAGGAACAAAGATACTGACGAGTTTTCAGCAACAGTAAAGCCATTTGGAGACGGGAGGATAACCGTTCCCGTCTATTTAGGGGCTGCTATTCTTGGGGAGCTGACGAAAGATACAAAGGTGGGTTCTACGACAGGTGAATGGGGAAAGAGGTCACTGAGAGCAATTTTGGTGGGAGCTCCTCCAATGCTTTGCATGCAAAGAGCCCTTGGGGCTTCCAGGCCAAAAGAAGACGATTCTTATTGGAGGCCTCTCAACGACAGCAATGGGGTGAGTGGACACAGTTTTATGGGAGCCGTTCCTTTTATTACAGCAGCCAGGATAACAGAAAATCCATACCTGAGGTATTTTTTCTATTTGGGATCAATGCTAACCGGGTGGTCAAGGATAAACGATAATTCTCACTATTTCTCCCAAGCGGCATTGGGCTGGTGGATGGCATATTTAGCAGCTGCCTGCGGAGACAAGGCGGAAACAGAGAGGAGGAAAGTTGTTATCGCTCCCACCCCTGTTGCCAATGGAGTAGGGTTCACGGTAGCCCTTCGCTTTTGATGTGTTTTGTCCAGGACTATCTCCTGTGCTGACTCCAGGCTCCTGACTTCTCTCGGCAAGGAGACAGAGGTCCAGACCGATAAACAACCATGAAGAAGATCATCAATATCTATATCTTCAGGGAGATGATCCCTAATTTTACGACCAGCCTTATTGTATTCACCTTTCTTGTACTTGCCGGCAGGATATTAAAGTTGACTGAATGGATGGTCAATCATGGAACACGCCCATCACAGGTTCTGCTCATAACCATTTACACGATACCCTACGTTCTCTTTTATACTCTACCCATGGCAACCCTTTTGGCCTCTCTGATCGCCTTTTCGAGGCTCAATGAAGACAATGAGATAATCGCCCTAAAGTCATCTGGAATCAGTCTGTGTCAGATAATGCCTCCAGTAGTGGCCTTTTCTATAATGAGCTATCTTTTTGCCTCATTCATAGCCATCCATTTGATTCCTACCAGTAATTATTCCATGGCAAAGGTCCTCTTTGAGATAGCCAGATCGAACACGAGCATAGGAATCAAACAGGGCATATTCAATGACAGTATCCCCAATGTAATGCTCTATGCCAATCATATATCTGCTCATGATCAAACAATGAAGGAGGTGTTTATATTTGATGAGAGGAATCCAGCCCTTTCCAGCACCATTATCGCTCAGCAAGGAAGGATGAGTTCAAACCCGAAACAGATGTCCCTCAATCTACATCTCACTGATGGATCAGTTTTTATGGTAAGTAAGGACCTAGATTCATCCAGGGTGATGCGATTTAGAACCTATGACTTGAACATAGGACTTTCAGACATAGTCAGTAAATTCTCCTCACTGAGGAAGGGCAGAAAGGAGATGTCCATATCTGAGCTCAGGGGCTACATCAAAGAAACCAAAAGGGGAACCGGTGAACACAATAAAGCGGTCATAGAATTACACAGGAAGTTCTCTATTCCTTTTACCTGCCTGATTCTGGGCATCATTGGTCTGCCTCTCGGTTTAATGAGGAGGGCAAAGGGAAGATCGTGGGGCATTGCCCTCAGTATTGCCGTCTTCATGATCTACTACATTCTGCTGTTTGTATCAGATAGCTTAGGCGAAACAGGCAAATTGAACCCTGTATTGGCCATGTGGATACCGAACATGGTTTTAGGGGCTACCACACTTATCCTGCTCTGGCGGGCGGCACGGGATACATAGCCGTTTCCTGAAGGCCTTTAAATGAGGTTGCACGTGCCTGCCATCTCTTGGATTAACGGGACATGACGATAGGGCCAATGCACACAAAGGGCGGTTAGCTGCAGCCACGTGCTTCATCTTACGACATGTCCGCTCGCCACCAGTACCTGCTTTGCCTTTTCTAGGTCACCGTCTCTGACCAGAATGTAATCTGTGTTGTGGGTCGATATGACAAAGATGCTCAGGCCTTCCTTATCAAGCGGCACAGCGACAGAAGCCAGAATCCCAGTGAGGTCGAAATCAAGAAGTCCCAGTACCTTCAGGCAACGCCAGCCCCTTTCGGCCTTCCAGTATGCTGGCACAGTTTCTTCTGGCACAACGATGGAAAGTTCCTCCTCGGTGCGTGTAGCCGACCAGAATTGAGCATGAGCAAGAGATTTGGGAATTGGCTCATCTGGCGAAAGACGGCAGATTGCCAGCCGCTCCGGCAGAACAGAAAGGGATAGGCTTTTCATTTACTTACCTCCCGCATAGAGCCTGAAGGTATTCGCCGCGCGGCTTTTCGGATCCGCTCCAATGGTTGATTAGAGGGTTTGACTGAACATTTCATCTGAGATGGTTCCATCGGTGATCTTGGTGACTGGTCCGCTCATTGAAACCGAGAAGTCCCCTGAGATGGTGATCTCAATGCTGCCTCCAGGCATATGGACAGTTATTTGAGAGTCGCACAAACCTAACTTGTAGGCAACGGCAGCCGCTGCACAACTACTGCTACCCGAAGCTAAGGTATACCCTGCTCCTCGTTCCCAGATCTCGATCTGAATGTTCTCACGATCCAGAATTTTCATGAACTGAACGTTGGTTCGGTTTGGAAAGCGGGGATCTTTTTCGATTTGAGGGCCCCGCTTTTGAGCTTCTTCTGCAGTGACCTCATCACGGAGAATGACACAGTGTGGATTCCCAATAGTGGCTGCGCAAAAAAGCAGCTCCTTTCCATTGACAAGGATTGCCTCGTTCATGACTTCCCTGCACGGTCCCTCGACAGGTATCTGGCTACTGTCAAAACTGACTCTACCCATGTCCACGGTGACATTTCTACCCCCTTTATGTATCCGGGACCTGACCCTGCCTCCTTGAGTCAGTATCGTGAATGGTCTCTCATGAACCAGCCCCCTGTCCCAGAGATACCGGGAGAAGATTCGCAGACCGTTGCCGCTTTTCTCTGCCTCGCTGCCGTCGGGGTTAAATATGCGCAGAGCAAAGTCACATTCAGAGGACTCAAAGGGGCCAAAGAGAATACCATCAGCCCCAACGCCGTAATTGCGGTGGCAAATCAATCGAATTTGGGCGGAGGTTAGCTGGTCGCCAACGTCGGCAGGATTTAACACAATATAGTCATTTCCGAGTGCATGATATTTGATGAATTGCATACGTACTCCACGCCCAGACTGACAGCAGTCTGTTAACATAATACGCCCAGCAGCTCAGGTCAATCCCCTATCAAAACATCTCGACGGACCAGGCCGGGTTCGGAAGCTCCCACCATGCTCATGATTCTCTTAAGTTCACGAGTAATCCCATCGATTACCTCCCTCACCCCTTCTCTGCCTGCTGCGGCTCATCCATAGAGTATTGGCCGGCCAAGGCCTACAAGCGAAGCCCCAAAAGCCAGGCCTTTAAGCACATCACTTCTCCGACGGAACCCACCATATGGCCTTTATGATGCCCGAGCCTGCAATTGGCTCAGGCTGCCTGACATCAGCCTCAGACCCTAAAACGTGAAAGATCAACTTCGATAATCACCAACACCTGGAACTTAGGGGTTCGCCCCACTTGGAACATTTTTACTCTGTACACGAGGCCTTACTCCGATAAGCAGTCTATTCTGTACAGCATAGACATTTGAAATATCCATGTCTATTGTCACTGATTTGTCACCAAATCTAGTGACTAATGGTGTTAGTCTTTGGATCTCAAGCGGGTATTCCTTATCTATTAGTTCTGCCAAAAGCCGCAGCAAGGCCTTATCTCCATCTCTTCTCTCCGTAATCTTAGGTCTTACGTAGAGTATCCTTTTTTCTCTATCATATCTAATTGAGGCACCACAATTGAGTGATGTATCAATACTGCCAAGGCTCAGGCTCGTCGATAGCTTACCAATTTTACCCTTATATTTAATGCTTTCCCCGTATATATTTGCACGGAATGACACCTTGTCTATCTCCAGTTCTAACTTGTCAACTGATTTAACCCAGATATCCCCTGAGAATTTTTTTCCCTCGGGTATTTTTATTGGTAGCACATCATTAATGAATCTGGCCATAACACCTTCTGGAATGATAATGGTAATCTCATTCTTTCCATCGGTTGTGGCAAATGAATAAGGGATCAATAATGATAAACAGAATAGTGAAGCATATATGATACTGGGAATTCTTTTCACTTGTCCTCAGCTCCATCAGGTTGTAAATGTGGTGCCATCACCCATCAAATTGAGAGCAAGATCACAATTCATAAATCACCAACTGCCGCAGACAGCCAGGGGATCTTCAAACCACCTTTTCATATACTCCTTTTTTCTTTTGCAGCGTTCTTGTTCCCAGCAGGATTCAACTACTATGTCGGGCTGGTCTTCTTGCTCTATAGTTATCTCCCAGGGCCGCTTATCGATGACTACATGAAAGTACGTGGCAAAGCTTTCGGCGAAATCCTCCCATAAGCTTTGTCCGGCATGGAGGGTTGGAAAATTCGTGTGTTTTTGTAACCTATCGAATGTCACGGGGATTTGCTCGTTGGTCAGCTCGGCCTTTTCAAATGAATAAACCCTGATAGATTTCCTCTCCGGGAACTTGTCATCAAACAGACTTATTACCTGACTATCTATCGTAAGCTTCCACGACAGTATTTGGAAGGGATAATCCATGCTTATTTTCTTCTTGGCAAACCAATCTATCCAGGATGAATGGGCCTTGCTTATCATCCCCAATATATGACCCATTTCATGCAACATGATATAACGGACAGCGTTTACCACCGTGTCATCCTCTTCTTCAATAACCGCCTTGAGTTTCACCTTACCATCAGCCTTCGGCCTAAAAAAACTGTTTTCTTTCCACGTGGCCCATTCATTAGCCTTTTTCTTCATTAGCACATCGACATCAAGGACAATAAGGCCATATTTTTCGTTTCCTTCTCTGTCATAAATCGCTTCTGCATAACCGGTGCCACCCAATTCCCTTACGGCAAAGAGGCCTATGAATCTTTCGTATAATATGGCCTCAAGGTTGCCAGGCATACTTGCCTGGATTGATCTCATGACCTCAAAAAGCTCAGGTGGAGGTTTAACGGGCGAAGGTCTTTCTTTAAAGCCTTCAAACTCATTTTCAATGTGTATCTTCTTAATCAATTCGGCGGGGGCCTCTTTTATCCTTTCGCCAAGCGGGGTCTTTTTCCATTTTTCACCCCAATAAGCTATTTTCGCACAAGGGTTTTTCTCCCACTTCTCCTTGAGAATCGCTGTTCTGGGCTTACACGACGTTAAAAGCGAGATAATTACAGAGAAGGTAATGAGTATCCGCACTAATACCGGAGATTTGATTCGCGTATTCATCAGACTCATATCACGACCCTTCGTTCAAGACACCAATCCCCACTCGACTGTTCTCTCCGATCTTTTGCTGAATGCAATAGAGAGCCTCCCCCTTTCTCAGGGCTTCCAAGCACTTGTTGCATGATATGCATGTTGCCCTGCGGCGATCGCCGCTCTTCCATTCATTGATGATGCCAGGTTTGGATGAGCTCACCGCCTGTGCCCTTTCACTGTCCTCCTCATCGGTGAACGTGCCGCCTATATCGATGCCTACTTGATATGTGCCCGACATTGCTCTTTCCTCTGCTCCGCTTCGATCAAGAGCCCCGGAGTTATTGGGCTCAGGCACAGCAATACTCCGGGACACTCCCCGGCCGCCTCTTCCGGTCTATCCTTAAAGTAACTCCAAAATGGAAATGTCCTGCATTGATTAGGCCTGACGGGATAGATAGAACATCCCTTCCTCTTATTATCAAAGAAAACGCAGGTATAATCTCTACCTGCTTTTATCTCTTTTATAGAGAATTTGTACGATACCTTTATGAGATATTCCTCGATAAATCTAGAAATCTCAATTCCCAAAAACCTGGATATAGCCTTTATCTCTTTGCTGCTTACAAAGATATTGCCGCTTTCTCCATTGCAGCATTTCCCCTGGCACTGTATGCAGGCCTTTGGGTTGAACGTGAAGTTAAAGCCCTCTTTTTGAACTAGCTTCTTTCTTTTATCATTCATTACGGACTTACAATTATATGTCTCGGAATTTCTATAGCTAATTGAAAAGCGCTTTCAGTTGGAGTCGTTTTGTGCCATCCAAATGGAGTAATGGAGTTTTGGAGTAGTGGAATAGTGGGTAATAAGAGCAAAGAAGTCATATTAATTGTTTTTCTTGCTCTCGTTCACCCTGCTCGGAACAAGTTCGCCCATCAATCCAGTACTCTATTATTCCCTGGCCCAGACCCCCGGTCTTAGTTTTCGAATGCCCGTGTCCGGTACAGGAAATAATCGGTTGAACGACCACGTCTGTCCCTGTCCTGTACCGCGATCAATTCTGTTCGGCCAAAGACCGCCTCAAGCCTTTTCTGGAAGGCCGCGCATTTCTCCGCTGCCCAGACACTGAACACTCCACCATCCCTTAGCAGAAATTTAATTTTAAGGAGGGCTGGCTTTTCATACAGCCTCCGGTTGCTTTCCAGTGCCAGCCATGTGGGGCCATTATCCACGTCCAGAATGATGGTATCATAGGTTTTCTCTGTGGTGAAAATGTAGTCTCCCAGATCCATCTCAATGAGGTTCACCCGCGGGTCAAAGCAGGCATAGCCATTCAGCTCGCTGAAGATAGTCTTTGCCCACCTGATGATGTGTTCTTGGATCTCAACGACGTCGACGGCCTGAATCCCTTGGCAATCCAAAGCAGCCCGGAGCGTATGACCGATTCCAAGGCCACCGACCAGAACCCGTATATCGTGCCGTTCCGATGCCAGTAGCTCGATGGCCAGAGCGGCTAAACTCTTTTCTGAGAGCTCGTTGTAGCTGGCCATCAGAAACACGCCGTTGAAGATGATTTCGTAGACGGGGCGGTTCTTTTCATCGGTCTCTGCCAATTGTTGTAGTTGTAACTCTCCCTGGGGAGTTACTACACGACTCAGGATGACCTTTTCCTGCCCCATGCTTTCCCCTACTATTGCAACCGGTTGCGTTGCGCTTCTCGAGCCATAGGCTATTCTAGCAAGTTTTTGATCTTTTAACCACATCATACTGAGAAAAAGGAGGGTGTTCAGCATTCAATAGACTGGTAGTTTTGATCCCGCTCACCCATCACCGGTAGTGCCAACGATAGTCATCAATCCTAGGGCGAGAAGGGCAAAGCTCTTCGGGTCTTACATAGAAAACCCAGGGCGGCCTCCCGTCCCGGGTTTGTTCATCAATCTAATCTCTCCAGGAGATCAGAAGTTGATCTGCCACTTTGCGCCGAAGTAGGTCAAATCGCCTTCATCTTACGCTTTTCACCTCCTTTATTGTCATCATAGTCAACTTACGCAACCGCTCATAGTAGGCCACAGTTGAAATGTCAATCCCCTCTGTAATTGAATAGCATAGGAATTTCCTTTCTTGGACACAGATGCACGCAGATTATCAGGACCTTCAAATCTGTGAATAATGATGTTATCTGTCTATATCTGCGAAAATCTGCGTCCTATTTAACTTGAGATTAATGCAAACCGTTATATGCGCTATGCCAAGGGTTCGTGCGTCTCAAAGACCGACAGATCGTTTCACACTGATTTAGGATTGACGGCCCAAGGTTCAGGGGTGAGATGTTGGCCAGTATCGGCAAGGAAGTGAATATGGGTAACGACAGCTCGGCAAGCAGCATATTTGAGAGGATGCTTAGATGAATGATGATGGAAAACTGCGAAACCGCGTGGAACAGATCAGCGATCAATTGCCCATGCGTCAAGAGCAGACCCTTTTCCTTTTTTGAAGCCTGACCCTCAATTTGCTCAGGTAGGGCTTTCGTAACCCCTAGTTCAGCTTGATGAGCCCTCCCTTGATCTCGACCAGACCAATTCCTGCCAGGGTCATGGCGCTCATGGCCCTGATATTCATGGTTGTGCCCTCGATCTTCAGGTTCCCCTCGGCCTTGATTCCCAGGTTGCCCTTGGCGCTGAGATTCAGGTTGGTCGCTGCTTCAACGAGGATGTCCCCCGGGCTATTGATAGTAACCTTATTTTGAGTCTCATCAAGGATTATTGTTGCCTTTTTGGTGTTGAGCTCGATCTTTCCCGCGTCTGACAGGGATGCCATCACCCCTTTGGCCGTGCTGATATTGAGAACATTCTCTTTGTCGTCTATGGTGATCCGGTGCTCGTTTTTTGAGATAATTACAAGCTTCTCTTCGCCCTCCTTGTCGTCCAAGGTGATCCGGTGGCCGCTCCGGGAGCGCCAGGTGCGCAGGTCAACCTTTTTTTGTCGTCGGCG
>Ga0209636_10000925_pt1 | contig 29090 bp, 28 predicted proteins | sample DeeMarSWOR152_54_FD_187464 | JGI IMG/M metagenome (GOLD analysis project Ga0209636, IMG submission 187464) | Marine sediment microbial communities from White Oak River estuary, North Carolina - WOR-1-52-54 (SPAdes) (version 2) | ecosystem: Environmental > Aquatic > Marine > Intertidal zone >...
ATAGCATCCCATATCTTTTGTGGTGTGTGGTATACTAGTCCTTTCATTTGTATGTACATTCCGCTTCCGTCAAACATTCCGCCTGCTCCAATTAGTATCCAGTCTAGCCATCCGTAGTCCCACATTGTTTCTTCTTCTGGCTTAATTATTAGTTTTATTTGTTCGCTTGAATATTTTCTATTAAATTCGTCAATTAGTTCTTTTAGTTCTGCTATGTCTTTTTCTGTAATTTCTATTTTAAATTTAGCAGATCTAAATTTAGCAGGTTTCAAAGGTTTATCGCCTCAAATTACTATTTTTAGTGTCTTAAAACATTAAAAGTTAGATTGGCTATTAAATAGTGGATAATAAATTTTTCCATAATTTATTCTAAGGTTCTTCTATTTAAAAAAACCAATGAGATAGATTTATTCGATCTAAAAAATATTATTATCAGTTTAAAGAAATCAATTCAAGAAGTTAAGTAGGAAAATGAAAGCTGAAAATAAAATAAACGATAAACATAGAGTAGAATTAGCCTTTAAAGTACATTATTTATATGGTGAAATTATATGTAAAATAGCATCTTCTCTAAAGCTACTAAGAAAGCTTTAGAGAAGATAAAAAAGAAAAAAAGCTGAATACATCATGGTTTTAATGATTTAAAGCTTTCTAGCTTTTTATTCTGGATGTTTTCCTCTTTGTTTTGCCAAATATCTTATTACGTCTTTTTTAATTAATGCTCCTAGAAGTTTTTCTTTGTTTTCGTTCATGATGGGAAGTCCGTCTAAACCTTCTGAAAACATTGTTTTTATTACTTTTTTTGTGTTTTTGTTTTGGGTAAATATCTTAGGAATGGGTGTTGCCATATCTTCTGCAAGGGGTGTTATTGTCTCCTTTACCTGTATTTTTGTGTGTATCTCTTCTGTTCTTTCTACATCTCTTATTGGGACTATTACGCGCTCTTTTTTTAGCGTCGATTTAGCTATGGTCTCAATTTCGAAAAGCATGTTACTAGCCGTTATCAGTCCCCAAGGCTCGTTTTTAGCTTCAAAAACAACGAGACAATCTGTATCAAGTTCTTGAGCAGTCTGTATAATATGGGATATAGTTGAATATTTTTGAGTTATTCTTTTTTCCGCTTCTTTTGGTAAAATATTTTTCAGAGGAGTCGAAATTAAAGGATCATCCAAAAAGGCCCACAAGATATCTCCCGCTGTAATTATTCCTAAAATTTCCTCTTTTTCTTCCACTAGCAACCCGTCTATAAATGGGGTTTTTGATGAAAGTATTTTAACAACATCTATTAGGCGGGTTTGTGGGCGGATCTTTGGTACCTTTTCCGCTATTAATTCAACATACTTTGAAGGGAGCATAGACCCTCCCTCTTTCCAAAAATGCCCGAGGTTTAGCGCATTCTTAAAAAAGATTTTTGGCGTGATTAGCCCAATAACCTTCTCATCCCTATCAATTATTATTGCGTTTTTCTCCTTTGTTTTTAAAAGCGCGTTTATAAGATGTGATAAGGGCATATCCCTTTCTATTAATGGCACATTTTGGTTCATAATATCTGCTGCTTGTAAAAGAAAAGAAGTCTCTTTCCCCATTTTTTTTCACCAATTTACTTTCAAATTTAATTTAGATTGTTTTGTGTGCTTTTGGCAGTTTTTTATATCTTTTCATTTTAGTTTCTTAATTTTTTTTAGGAAGTTTTAATCTGTGTTGTTTTCTTATTGTGTCTTTTTTTAGAAGAGGTAAGCATGAAAAGCTTTTACTTCTCTTAACGTTGTTGTTGGGTGGATAATTGCATGTTTAACCTCTGAATGGGCTACTTGGGCGTGAGCTCCGATTGTGCAAAAAGGTCCTATGATAGAGTTTTTAAAACGAACGTTTTCACCTATCCAAGAGGGTCCTATTACTGTTGTATTTTCCTGAAAACTCTGTGTTATGCCTTCTTTGATAAAGGTCCCTTGGTTTGGGATAATAAATTCTTGAAGTTTCCATCTTTCCAAAATTTTTCGGTTTGTCGTAAGTAGGTCGTCAATCGTATTGATATTTTCTCGCCATCCAAAATTGTTAAGAATGGTTCCCCTAACTGGTTTTTTTTCTTTTATAAGTATTTTGAGTGTATCTGAGATATCTCGTTCCCCTTGAGGGGTTAAAGGGGTTTTTTTAAGATATGGTATCGTCTTTTTTGATATAATGTACGCGCCAGTAGTTACAAATCTTTTTTCAAAATCCTTTTTCTGGGTTTTGGTTGGGGAAGCAAATATTTTTGTTATAAATCCCTTTCCATCGAGTTGTACTCTTACTATTCTCGTCTTTGTATCATGTTTTTTGTTGTCTTTTTTCTCCACATAAAGGGTTATAATAGGAGGCTCAAAATCTTCTATAAGGGGTTTAAGTCTACATGAGAAAAAGTTGTCACAATGCAAAACGAGAAATTTTTCTTCGAGGAAAGGTTCTGCTGTAAGGATTGCTGAAACTGTTCCTTGAAGAGTTTTTTGGTATATGATTCTTATTTTTACATCGTGTGATCGCAGGTGTTTTTCGAGGTATTGTTTAATTTTTGTAGCGAGATGGTGGGTTACAATTATTATCTCGTTTATATCAGCATCCATTAATGCTTTTATCTGATGTTTTATCAAAGTACCTCCTGGAAGCATAAGGAGGGGTTTTGGAATTTTTAGAGTGATTGGTTCCATTCTTTTACCTTTTCCTGCTGCTAGAATTAATCCTTTCAAGGTGCATCTTAGCCTCTTTTTCTCTTTTTTTTATTTAAAAATATTAAAATAAACAAATTCTTACTAAGTTTTTGTTTATATTGTGGGACGTGATGAGTGTTTAAGGTGTCGTGATTGTTTTGGAGTTAAGTGAGTTAGAAGAGTTCGTGGATTTGGCTTTGGGGTATGGGGCGAAGATAGGGGTGCCTTTTATTGAGGTGCGTTTAGAGGATGGTTCCGTAGGTGAGATTCGATTGGAAAAGGGTGAGGTTAAAGAGAGTAAAGCTTTGCGTGATATTGGTCTTGCTGTGCGAGTTATTTACAATGGAGTTTCAGGGTTTGCTTTTACTACGCGGTTGAAAAAAGATTCTGTGGAAAAGGTTGTTGAGAAAGCTTTCCAGGCGGCTAAAGTTGGGGATAAAATAACCGCTTTAAGGCTTCCTTTTGCAGATTCTGAGCCTGTTGTGGATAACCCCCATATCCCCCCGATCAAGCAGCATCCCAAAAATGTTTCTTTTGAAGATAAGAAGGAGATGGTGATGCGAGCCTATGAATCGGCTAAAGATTATGGTAAAAGTGTAGCCTCCATCATCGTAAGATATGGTGAAGCATATGGTGCAAAAATCGTGGCAAATTCTGAGGGCACTAGGGTGAAATGGGATCCTTGGACCGTGGAGATTGTTTGTATGGTTATTTCAAAGGAAGGAGAAGTTCTTGCAGATGCTTGGGACCGTCATGGTGGCTCTATTGGCTTGGAAATCTTTGAAGGGCATTTTTCTCCTGAGCAGCTGGGGGAGAATGCTGCAAAATGGGCTGCAGAAAAGCTTGTAGCTAAGAAGGTGCCTGCGGGAAGACAAAGAGCACTTGCCGATAACAAGCTTACTGGCGTTTTAGCCCACGAATCTTTCGGTCATCAAACCGAGGCAGACCTTATGATAAGCGGGGCCGTGGTCCTAAAAGATAGGATGGGGGAAAAGCTAGGCTCGGAAAATGTTACTGTTGTAGATGAAGGTGTTTATGAGGGAGATAATGCTGATATTTATCGGGGATGGTGGTGTCCACATGATGATGAAGGCGTCAGAGCAGAAAAAGTAGTTATGTTAGATAAAGGCGTCTTTTCAAGTAGTCTAAATTCTAGAGGAACCGCGAAATATATGGGTAGTAAGCCTACAGGTAATGCTAGAGCGCTTGATTTTCGCTTTGAACCGATAGTGCGTATGCGGAACACCTACTTTACTCCTGGGGATATGTCTTTTGAAGAGGCACTGGAACTTCTTAGAGATGGGATTTATGCTATCGATACTTTTGGCGGCCAAGCTAACTTTGACGGTAATTTCATGTTTAAAGCGATGAGAGGCTATCTTGTAAGAAAAGGCGAAATTGTGGAGCCTTTACGAGATGTCGCTATTACCGGGAACATTTTAGATTTTCTAAAAAAAGTGGAAGGGGCTACTCGCGATTTCGAGCTTCACGGCGGATATTTTGGTGGGTGCGGTAAAGGCGGACAAGGTCCTTTATTTCTCGCAGACGGCGGTCCAAAACTCCTTTTAGGCGGTGATGGCGTACAGTTTGGAGGAGAAATGTGATTGAGGTAATGGTTGGTGAGTAAAAATGGTAGGGAAAATGGTTGATGTGGATGAACTTTTATCTTTTGCAGATACCATTGTTAAAAAAGCAGTTGCGCGGGGAGCCGATGAAGCAGAAGCCTTTGTTTCAAGTGATACAACCGTTGAATGCCAAATACAGGGTGGAATTTTGACGACAAGGGAGGGTGTAGATGAAGGACTTGGGGTGCGTGTAGTAATAGGTAAAAGCGTAGGTTTTGCATCAGTTTCTTCTCTCGATGAGAAACAGGCTGATGAAGTGATTTCAAAAGCGTTAAGTTTAGCCAAAATAGCTCCCGAAGACCCGAAATTCCAGCAACTTCCAGATCCCGTAAAGCGGGGCACTAGGTCGGGAATTTTTGATGAAACTATTATGAAGGTGGATTCAGCAAGTCTAATGGAAGAATCAGCAAAAATTGTGCAGGAAGCGATGCAAACCGATAAAAGAGTTAGTTACGTTTACGGTTTTTCAGGTTTAGATTATGGCACTTTTGGCGTGGTGAACTCGCGGGGAGTAGGCTCAGGAGATAAGAATACGGGTATTGGTGCTGGTATCTATTTAAAAGCGGAAAACAATGGAGAAGTAAAACTTGGTTACGAGTTAGTTGTCTCTCGGGAGCATCGTGATTTCGAAGGCGTTGGAGAAAATCTTGCAAAAAATGTTATAGGTTATTTAGGGTCAAAACCTTTAGAATCCACCTTTGAAGGCACTGTTATTTTTGAAAATAAGATAGTAGACGAGCTTTTTTCAGAGTTTCTTGGATATTCAGTAAGCGCTTTGGCAGTACAAGAAAAAAGAAGTTTTTTCGCAAACAAATTAGGCAAACAAGTCGCTTCAAAGGATCTCACAATCCATGACGATCCTCAACTTCACGAAGGTATAAAAACGATAAAATGCGATCATGAAGGAATAGATGTTCTCCAAAAACCCATAATTAAAGAAGGAGTATTAAAAAACTATCTATACACAAGTTATACCGCCTATATTGATAACGTAGAATCAACAGGAAACGCCATAAGAAGCGGGTTTCAAGGCTTACCAAGAACCGCTCCTATAAACCTCACAATCCGAGGAAACAAAAACTTAGAAGAAATGGTCTCAGAAGTAGAAAAAGGCGTTCTCATAAGAGAATATGTCATGGGACTAGGCCACGCAAACATTATTACTGGAGATTTCTCCATAGTAGCCCCCACAGCCTTCCTCATAGAAAAAGGCGAAATAAAACACTCCCTAAACACAATAACTATCGCAGGAAACTTCTTCCAAACCCTAAAAAACATTCAAGCAATAGGAAACGACCCAATACTCACCCAAAACGGAAAAATCCCAACAATAGCGGTGAAAAACCTCACAATTTCAGGATAAAAAATAACCCCGACTCAACCATTAAACTAAAAACCTTAAATATCCCCCCCATTATTTGTCTCAGGGTTTCCAAACCTTAAGCCATGAAATCTTTTCAAATTTAGTGTCGCTTGTCGCTATATTTCTAATTTCATATTTCCAGCAAGTCCTAGCATGTAGCGCTACTCTCGGAGATAAATTGTGTTCTACTCCAATGCTAGGAACATTTTTTAATATACCCCAATCTATGGGTAAAACCACCATTCCCATAACATGCAAAGCTTCAACATAATCATAAAAAACCTGAACCGCTTCATAAGCTTTTTTCGAAACTTCCTCGTCCATTTTTAACCTGTTTTTAATCACGCTAAGATCCCCTGTGTCTAAAATTTCTGACCCCTTTTCTAAAAGGATAATCTCTGAAACTTCATAGACTACGGCGGTGTCTATCGCGCTTCGTACTTCTCCCCTTTCAACCAGCTCTAAAAAAGCTGTTGAAGCTTCCCCAAAATCTTCATGAGAACGAAAATTATGTAGAAAAATATTAGAATCAATAAAAATCAGTTCATCTTCTTCAAAACTAGAAAGCTCGCCCATTTAAAACACCAAAAAATTGCTATCTATTATCCTAAAATATCGGGGTTAACTGCGATTTTTGAGTTTGAAAGTAAGCCTTTCACTTTCTGGGTCAAATTTTTTTCTTTTATCAAAAGTATCTTCCATCCCTCAATAACCTCTATATTCAAAATCCCCAATTCCTCAAGAATACTTCTTGGAATCATTACTCCCGCTTCTGAAACACGAACAGTTTTACGAATATTTTCTTTTTTTTCATTCTCCGAAGGAAAAGCCAAAAAACCTTCCTCCAAAAACAATTTTAAAGATTTAAAAAACAAAAACTATTTTCTTTTTTCTTCATCCAATTTTTCGTTTATAAGTCTTTTGAGAGAAAAAATAAGAAAATGAAAGTTTGAAAGCCTTTATCCTATCTTGAATAAGGCAATGACGACTAAAACGTAAAGGAGAACCGCTAAAACTCCTTCTTTTGGACAAAGTTCCAAATCAAATGTTATCTTTACCCCCACGATAGTAGTAACCACCATCAAGAGTAGATTAATAACTTCATCGCCTATTTTGAAAGGTTCTCCTGCCGTGCAGGCAATTACAATCATTACCCCGAATAGTAATGAATTGTTCTGGACCTTGCTGCCTATAAAATTCGCTATCGCTATCTCGGCCCCTTCCATGCTTTTCTTTGTTAATAAGAACGCAGATATTTTTTCCAGCATTTCACTGGCAAAGGGACTAATTACTAATGCCAAGAAAAGCGCAGATACTCCTATCTCTTCACTTAAATCAACGATGGTGTGTACGAAAGGCTCTGCAGCAAGAAGAAGTAAAACACTGCCCACTACTAAGAAAGACAGGCTTACTTTCTTCTCTTTGCTCGTTATAGGTTCAGTTTTTTCAACGTTAGTAGCCATAACTTCCCTCGATTCATAAAACTGATCAATAATAAAAATAACATATATCACCCACAAAACTAAGCCTTCCCATAACTGGAACTCCCCGTCTGCAGCTGCAAGTAAAATAAAAAGAGAGGCTATCAAAAGATACCATAAATCATCCCTTAAAGTAGGTGACAATGTGATTAAACGCTTATGATAAACGTAAGCTAACAAAATAACCATACCATAACCTATCGTAAAAAGGAGGATATTGCCCCCAATAGCACTTCCAAGAGCCACATAATTTTCCAAAGCCAAAACAGCAACAACTACAAAAACAAGCTCTGGAAGCGTTGTAACAAAGCCAAGCAACACCGACCCCACAAAACTCGCTCCAAATTTTTTCTCTAAAACCTCAGCAGATTTGGATAAAAAATCTGCAGCAAACGATATAATCGCGAGAAGAAATAAAGTCTCACCTAGCAAAAATAATAAACCCGTTTTAACCACCTCTACCCTTGCTTCCTAGCTTTAAAAAATAAAAACGGCTATAACTCCCAAAAACTGTCAAGAACCATAATAAATTTATGGAGAATTTACCTAATTAGTTTTTCTTCTACGCCTAATGTTTCGCTCTACTCTCAACCTCCATTCCTCCCATTATCATAACCCTCTAGAAAGATGAAAACGTTTTAAACGTAAAACACCCTTTTATCCAGTAAAAATTTCTAAAGTAGGGATAAAACTTGATCATTCTCAAAGAAGAAATGGAAAAATGCGCGATAAATATTGTAGAAGGAATGAACCTTAAAACAAACGAAGCAGTCCTCATCCGAGGCGGTACTCACTCCCAAGAACTTTTAGAAGAGATCGCAATAAACTGCTATAAAAAAAACACTCACCCCCTTATAGTATCCGCAAGCGATAATTTTTCAGAGCGTGTTTATGTCGAAATACCGGTTGAAACCTTTAAAGTTACTCCAAAACATTACCTCGCCCTAGTAAAGGCGTGTGATGCCCTCATCAACATCGAACCCTTCAAAGACCCTGCCATTCAACTACGATTTCCACGAGAAAAACTAGAAGCCAGAGCAGAAGCATCAGTACCCATAAAAAAAGCAGTCTATGGAAATGGTGAAAAAGGTAAGCGTTGGTGCTACGTAGGTTGGCCCACAGAAGAAGCTGCAAAGTTCTTTAGCATAGACTCAGAAACCCTAAAAGAACTAATTATCGGCGGCATGATGGTTCCCCTGAAAGGGCTAATGAGACGATGTAACGCCATATCCGAAGGGTTGAAAAATGCAGACACCGTTCACATCACAGATCCTCAAGGTTCCGACTTCACTATCGGTGTAAAAGGCCGAAGAATAAATGAGGATGACGGTTTCATCTCCGACAAAGATATCGAAATGAACGATCTGGGTAATAACTTACCCGCAGGAGAAGTGTTCGTCGGCTGTGAAGAAGAACGTTGTGAAGGAACTATCTACTGCCCCATAACCATCGATCGTTTTAATAACAAAATCATCCACGATATTACCCTCCACTACGAAAACGGAAAACTCATCCTTGAAAAGATCGATGCCGACGATAAAGAAACTATAATACAATCATTCAAACAAGCCTTAGAAATCGACAAGAAAACAGAAAAAGAAATCAGAACTCTAAACGTTGGCGAACTCGGGATAGGATGCAACCCTTCAATAGATAAAGCCATAGGTTACATCCTAACTGACGAAAAAGTTACAGGCACTGTACACGTAGCCTTCGGCGATAACTATAGTTTTGGTGGTACCTCAAGGTCGATCATGCATTGGGATTTCGTAACAGCCCCTGGAATAACCTTGGAAGTAAAATACATAGATGGCTCAACAAAAATCATAATACAAGACGGCAAAATACTGTCTCTAGAATAAATTAAATCTATTGTAAAATCATTTAATAAAGCTCAATTACTTCTTTTTTTAATTTTTGAAGATGGTGTTTTGAAGATGGTGTATTTTTCCAAACATATGGAGGCTGTTCCTCCTTCTGCGACCCTTAAAACTGCTCAATTAGTATTTCAATTAGAACGCCAAGGAATAAAAGTTATAAGGCTTGATGCAGGTCAACCTGACTTTGATACTCCAGAAGTCATAAAGAATGCAGCAATCAAAGCAATAAAGGAGGGTTTCACATTCTACACCTCGAGCAGGGGAATTATTGACTTAAGAGAAGCTATTGCGAAACGTTTTGATAAGGAAGATGTCGAAATAGATCCTGAAAAAAACATAATAGTTACTCCTGGGGCAAAATTTGCCGTTTTATCCAGTCTTTTTGCCACAATTGAGCCTGGAGATCAAGTAATAATACCAACTCCCAATTGGGTCAGCTACTTCTCCATGATACAGATGGCTGGAGGAATCCAAGTCCCAATAACATCCCCTAATACAAAAATGATTAATGAAGACAAAATATTGGAAAATTTAAACTATAAAACTAAAATGATCCTTATAGATTACCCTTGTAATCCCACTGGAAATATACTAACCGAAGAAGAACAAAAATTTCTTCACGACATAGTACTCGATGAGGATCTATTTTTATTAAGTGACGAAACCTATCGTGAGCTTTACTATACTGAAAAAAAGCCAAAAACCATGCTTTGTTGTGAAGATCTCCACGATAATTTAATTATTATTGATGGTTTTTCGAAAACTTATTCTATGACTGGATGGCGCTTAGGATATGTCATCGGCTCAAAAAAACTAATAGACCTAGTAGACAAATTTCAGCAAAACTCAACAACCCATCCCACAAGTTTTGTGCAAAAAGCAGGGATAGTCGCTTTAAATCAAGCCTATGAAGAAGTGGAAAAAATGAGAAATATCTTTAAACAAAGACGTGACATGATGATGGAAATCCTTGACAAAATACCTGAAATCGAATGTACGATCCCGAACGGAGCCTTTTACGCTTTCCCACACATAAAAAACCCAAAAATGGATTCTTCCGCCTTCGCTTATAATCTCCTTAAAACAAAAAAAGTCAGCGTTATTTCTGGAAATCCTTTTGGCCCTGGAGGAGAACATCACGTGAGACTTTCCTTTGCTACTTCATCAGAGCAAATAAAAGAAGGATTAAAACGTTTAACAGAATTTATAAGTGAAAACCAACAAAACGTTAGTTAAAACGTAGTTAAAGAGGCATAAATTTGAAAAAAAGGGAGCGAAAAGATAAAAAAAATTTACTCAAAAAAGTCTACTTTTTTGAATGTAAAAGATGTGCTAAATGCTGTTCCTCGGAAAAAATATTAGTTACTTGTACCCATAAAGATCTTCAAAAATTGTACGAATACTTGGGATCTATCGAAAAATTACTAGAGTTCATAGCTTTTTATCAACCCAAAAATGAAAAACACAGCCTTCTTTTAAAAGAAAAGATGAAAGTACCTGCTTTTAAAACTTTAAGAGGTCTCGCCTATATAGGCTTGCTAAAAAAACCTAACAGCAGCGAATGTATTTTTTTAAAAGGGAATTCCTGCCTCATCTATCCCATACGCCCTAGAGCATGTGAAAATTACCCTCTCACGTTTTCTTTAGATGAAAAAGGGGTCTTAAAGGTAGGTGTCGCAGAAAGCGCAAAACTGCTTAAAAACTCATGTAAAGGGCTATTATCTCCTGCATCAAAAAGAACGTTCCTTAAAAAAGATGTAGAAAAATTAGGCATTGATACAGTAAGAGAACTACGCAGACTCCACTATCTTGCAAAAATCTGGAACGAAATGGTAGACAATGGTATAATAGTGCCCACAGTAAGAAACCTACTCCTATTCCTCTTAGAAAAGGATAACAATTCTTTAATTAGCGCGACAGTTGATGCAAAAATATAAACAATTTAGCCCCTTTTCCAATCAAATTCTCAAAAACGTTTGTTAACCCACTTTTCAATCTATGAGTGATACTGTTATGTTTGTTCCCAGTTTTACCTTTTCAAACAATTCTAAACCCTTTGTCACTTTTCCTAAAAGATTAACTGCTCCCGCTGGCTCTATTTTTTTGAAAAAGATACACATAGCATTGCCTTGTGGCCAAAACGCCACGTCTCCAGTCTCGATCGTTCGAGTAGGTTTTTCTAAACCTATAGATACTGGAAGAGTGAAATAAACTTGCGCCTGCAGGTAGATGAGGGCGCGTACCCGAACAGGCAAAACTCTTATAATGGTTTCAATGGTACGGGGTGCTTTATGCCGAACAAGCTCGGCTTCCGCCTCCCCTCCTTCATATATCTCAAAAGCTATTCTATGTATATTCACACTCTCTTGGAGATCAAGATCCTCGTTTTCTATTTTTCTCAATTTAAACCACGTCCCAAATCTCTTTAATACTGGGAATTATCCTACAAATTGCGCCTTTACTAAACTCGGAGTGTGTAGGGAATAGGGTGTAGTTCTTAATATAAAAATATAAGTCTGATACTTCTTTGCTCCCTAAAAAACTTACTATCCCTCACTTCTTAAATACACAAGATATAAAAATTTAAAAATTATGAGTTTTTAGCCAGTAGAACATTTGTTAATAATTTAAAAATGTGTTGTAAGAGATTAAAAATCAAAACATTGAAAAAGTTATATGACAATTACATAAAATTAGCGTTCCATTTATGTTTATAATGACGCAATTATCCAGTTTTTGATAAGAACTGTGTTTATTTCAGAGGTAAGATGATTATGGGTAAAGTAAGATTAAGCTACATCAAAGCCACTGCTCGTGAGCTAGTCAACATGCATTCTGACAGATTCAGTATAAATTTTGATGAAAACAAGGCTCCTGTAATGGAGCTTACTGATATTAATAGTAAGCATGTCCGTAATCGCGTTACTGGATATGTCACGCGACTTATGCGCCGTGCTAGGGAAGAAATTGAACGGGATAGGGTTCAGGTAGAGGCTGAAGAAAAAGCAGCCTATGAATCACAAATAGACGAAGAATAAAGAACTATGTGGCGTGGTTGAATGAAGCTTCTTGCGTCAGTTGTCAACGTAGAAGAAGCTAAAGCTGCAATAATCGGTGGAGCTCATATAATTGATGTTAAAAATCCGGATGAAGGATCATTAGGCGCAAACTTTCCCCAAGTCATACGTGAAATTTTCTCGCTAAAAATGGTTTTCAAGAACGGTTTTGAGGTTAGCGCTGCTGTAGGTGACGCTCCGAATTTGCCAGGCACTATCTCTTTAGCTTGTGTGGGTGCTGCTGTTGCAGGAGCTGATTATGTTAAAGTAGGTTTGTTTGGGGTCAAAAATGAAAAAGAAGCAATTTACATGATGAAGCAAGCAAAAAAAAGCTTAAACGAGTTAGGCTTCTCCTCTAAACTAGTTGTTGCAGGCTACGCAGATGCAGCACATATCGGCGCGGTACCTCCCCTATCAATTCCAGAAGTAGGGCGTTTCTCTGACTGTGAAGTCGTAATGCTTGATACAATTCAAAAAAATAAAGGCGGTCTTTTCGACTTTATTTCTTTAAATGAACTAAGGTTTTTCGTAGATCGAGCCCGTTCTTACGGTCTAAAGGTAGCCTTAGCAGGCTCTTTAAAAGCAGAAGACATTTCAAAACTGTATGACCTTTCCGTAGACATCGTTGGGGTTAGAGGTGCTCTTTGTGAAAAAGGGCTTAGAACTGCAAAATTAAAACCAGAAAAAGTCCAAGAACTCGCATCATTAATAAACCCAAAACACCCTTTACCCACCATTAAATGACAACTTACTTTTTATTTAGGGGACTATTTTTGTTCCAACAGTTTCTCCTTCAGATACTAATTTTTCTAACCTTTTAGGATATCTTCCATTAACTATCCAACATTCAAGCTGATATTCTTTAATTAAAATGGGCAACATTTCATCCACACATGATCCCCCTACGCCCGAAAGTTTTTCGCTTCGTATCTCCTTGTAGACATTGCCTTCAGTACCAATTATGCCGTCGACATCTTTTACTAACACTAATAAATCTGCTCCCACTTGATGGGCAACATATGCTGCAATAGAATCACTTGTAGTCCGCCAAGAATGTTCTAAGGGATCTCTTTCTTTCATCAGATTAAAGGGCGCAAAAATTAACGCTTTCTCTCTAAAAGAAAACTCTTCTAAAGAGTATATGATTTTTGATCCTTTAAACATGTCCTTAAGTAGAAACGCATAAGTGTCCATGGCAAGTATAGCCATCCAATGTGCTGTATCATCTGAAAATTTAATCTTTTTTTGGAGATCCCAAACAGTGTTTGCAAAAATCCCTCCTCCAGGTACTACTAAAATTTTAGTGGTTTCTGATATTTTTGATAAAGTTTTACAAAAACTTTTAAGTTCTTCCAAATAGTTTAGAAGACTTCCTCCTATCTTTAAAACAATAAGTCTTTTTCTCATGTCTCTCAACTTTCTGCCTTCTTTATCCTCTTTATCTTTTTTAGTAGTTCTCCAACCATGCAAGCCGCTGCTACACTAGTAGAAACCACATTTGTCTCTTTTTTGATAAAGTTAGAGAAATCATATAGCTCGTTTAAACCAAGGCATTTAGCCGCTTCTTTACCCAAAAATTCCCCCCCAAACCCCGTAAAAACTATTTTAGGGGAAACTCCCAAAATATCTTTATTTTCTTCTATCACTTGCTCTAATCCTTCAACGATTTGTTGAAGTTGTTTTTCATAAATAAAATGCGCTATGTTAACTATCTGATCCCTACTTAGCATCTCTTTATCTGCACAAACAACCCGTGCAATTCTTGTAAGAGCAGAATTAAAACTCGGTTTTTTTCCATCAGGAGTATCAACGTTATAATCTCCAACTTCTATATTTTCAAGCACAAGGTGTATATCCCCTGTAATCGCAAAAAGCTCTGAAGACACCCTACACTTCCCCCAAGACGTAGGTACTTTTTGAACAATTGAAGCAACATTAGTCCTCAAAACCCCTGTATAAATAAGCTCCCCTCGCACTAATCTTTCAGGATCAGTTCTACCCTTAGTAAACGGCTTACTTTCAACTATTGGTACTATATCTGTAGTCGTACTACCCACATCAATCATTATGCAGTTTGGAAAACGGCTTCCTATCAAAAAAGCCGTGCCTATCCAATTAGTAGCAGCTCCTTTAAGAGGATACTTTAAAAGCTCTTTTAGGGAAACCATTTTTCCATCAACTGTAAGGAAAAACACCTTCTCCTTTCCAAAGACTTCACAAACTCTCCTAGCAATCTGTAAAACTCCTTCCCTTTTTGTTTGAAAGCAATCAGCAAGCTCTGCAGTCAAAGTCACTCCTAAACCTTCCCATTCTTCCTTTAGCTCGATCCCTTTCCGAATGTTTTCCAAAAAATCTCTAAATAATAGCTTCTTGACCCAAAAAGGAAAATACCAGGATCCACTATAAAAAACATCAAAATCCTGCCATTCATTAAAACTAACAAATGACATTTTAACGTTCGCTCCCCCAATATCCAATCCTAAAACCCTAATAGCACCCAAAAACCTCACCTATAAAAACAAAACCCTCGTAACCCTTAAAAAAATAAAATATCAAAATACTAACACCGATCATATTTTAAAATTGTGTGTGAATTTTCGTGGCTAGGAGAAAAGGTTTCGCGGTTTGGATTACGGGCATACCTGGCTCGGGAAAATCCACCATCGCAAAAGTTTTAAAGAACGAGCTTTTACGAAGGAAAATTCATCTTCAAATCCTTGATTCAGATTCACTTCGTAAAATTATAACTCCTAAACCTGAATACACTGAAAGAGAAAGAGATTATTTTTATAATGTAATGGCTTGGATAGGGAAACTTCTGGTAGATAACCGTATAAATGTGGTTTTTGCAGCCACAGCCCATAAAAGGGCTTATAGGGATAAAGCAAGAAAATGGATAAAGAAATTTCTTGAGGTATATTGTGATTGCCCCCTTGAAGTATGCATGAAACGTGACCCTAAAAACCTATATAAAATGGCTTTAAAAGGAAAAATAAGCGACCTGCCAGGTCTCCAAACACCTTTCGAAGAACCTAGAAAATACCACATAAGAATTGAAACCCACAAATTAACCCTTGGAAAAAATGTCTCAATAATAATCAAAGAACTAAAACGTTTAAAATACATTTACTAGAAATACATTATACTACAATCATTTACATGTAAATATACCCTGAAAGTGTTTTTAATGAGCCAAAATGAAAATCAAAATGCCTCAAATTCCCAAGAGGAAAAAAGCCCCTCTTTGTCTTTAAAATTGGTAACAGAGTTAGCTAAAGATAAGGATTCAGATGTCCGTGCCACAGCTATCAACGTATTAGGCCGACTTTTAAGGATTCACACTACACTGTTAGCTGCCGGTGAATCAATCCTATTTGAAGCGATAAAAGATAAGACAGAAGTAGTGCGAAGAAATGCAGTTTATGCCCTTGCTGGGCTTATCATACTGAGGCCAGAATTGGGTGAAACTGCCCTTGAAACGCTTTTGGAAATTACTTTAAAAGATGATAATGAAAAGGTTAGAATAGTGGCAGTAGACTCAATAATCGAGGTAATAAAACAGAGTGATAAAGGTCAGGAAATTTTTGAAAAAGTTATCCAAGAACTTAGAAAAACTGGTGAAGAAAAACGTGAAAAAATACGTCAAAACAATTTTTATGCGATTCTTGAAATAGCAAAAATAAAAAAAGAAGGTCTGAAGCCTGTATTGCTACCTTTCCTCCAAAAAGCAGTCACAGATAAAAGCCCAAAAATTAGAAACATAGGACTTTATGCGATCATAGAGGAAATAAAAGAAAGACCCCAGCTTATTAAAGAAAAACTTTTATCACAAATCTTTGACATTGCGGTAAATGATAACGACCCATGGGCAAAAAGTAACGCATTATACGCTATTAGAAAACTTACAATCAATTATCCAGAGTTAGTGGAAAACACCTTAAAACCCGCTTTAAAAACTCTCATAAGTTCAAAAGAAAAAAACAATAAAGTCCGGCAATCAATCATAAACGCTATAAGCGAGCTTCCAACAATAAGTCCTGCGTCGATTAATCCTGTTTTTTTAGACTATATCGGAGAAAACTTAAATGATAAAAACTCAGAAATTCGAAAAACTGCATACAACGCCGCAAAAGAACTAATTTGTGCAAAAATTAATAACGCGAAAACACAATTTTTACCAATTCTTTTCCAAGCCTTAGAGGCGAGAGAGCCAGATCAAAAAGCAAGAATTGAAGTTTTAAATGTCCTTACAGAAATAACAAAAGAGGAAACAGATGTTAAAGAAAAGCTTCTTTCAATACTAAAAAAGCAAGCGCTAAAAGGGAAAGCAAGCACAATAAAAACAGACGCAGTATATGCTCTCGTAAAACTTAGCCTCATCGATTCATGGTTAATCGAAAACTTTATTCTTCCAATACTTTTAGCCCATATTAACAAAGATGAAGACGAAGAAGTAAGAGCAAAGTCTGTCAAAATAATAGTTGAACTCGCAAAAAATAGGCCAGAAATAATAGAACAGACCCTTTTACCTCTTGCCACGCAACAAGCCACAAAAGATCCAAGCTCCGAAGTACGTAAAGCCGCTATAGAGACCATCGGTGACCTAATAAAAATCTCTCCTTCCCTATCTAAACTGAAACTTTTACACGCTATTCTTGTACAAGCAATGGGTGACAGAGAAGAACAAGTGCGAGAAAGCGCTTATAAGTCCTTAAACGAATATTTAAAAGCCAATCCTTCCCTCGTAAAATCTACACTATCCCTCTTCGAGACCACCTTCAAAGAAGAATCAGCGCTCTCCGTCAGAATTAGCGCTCTTAATGCCTTTATCGCCCTTATAAAATCAAAAGCCCTTCCTGCAGACATGATAGAACCCTCCCTTATCGAAATAATAAAATTAAAAGCCAAAAAAGAAAAAAATGAAAATGAAAAAGCCCACGCAATTAAAGCCATAGGAACAATTATTCCCCTTGTTACAATAGTTGAAAAACAAGACCTTACCTCTCTTTTAATAGAAAAAATACAAGATAAAAGCAGTCTAATACGAAAAACAACCCTACTCGAACTAATAAAACTAATAACCCCCTCCTACAAAACAAAACATTATTAAACAAAACTTCGCTCTCTTAAAAAGAGAAAGCAAAAGATACTTAAAAACAAGTCTTAAAGAAGTCTTCTTGCTCCGCGCATGATCGTCTTTTGTTTTTTAATTTTTAACAAGAAAAATTAAAATTACGCTCCAATACATATCAAAAAATTAATAAACTTGTTTAAAAAATCTTGATCTTTGACTAAAATATTTTAACCTAAAAAATTATGTTCTAAATACTCTAAAAATTTCTTTTAAAAAGTTACAGGAGTGCACAGAAATTGACGCTTATACCAGAACAAATGGTCATACTTAAAGGTACATTTCCAAAAATATATGAACCAGCAGTAATCTCAAATTTGCAAAAACTCGGCCTTACAGAATTCATAGATGTAGAAGCAAAGGCACACACGAGTGCACGCAAACTTACAGAAGAACGTAAAAAAGTCTACGATGCCCGTGAAAGACTTTCCTACATCATCCGAACGCTACTCGCAGACGACGAAAAACCCCAAGTTTCCAGAGAAGACCGGATTAAACTCGAAGGAGATTCTTTAGAAAAAACGCTAAAATTTGCAGAAGAAGTCTTGGGAAAACACGAAGAAATTGCAAAGCGTTTAGACAAAGAAATCAGCAAAGCAAAAAGAATTCTTGAGGATATAGTCAAAGCTGAAGAAGTTTTTGGGCAAATCCACTCCTCAGAGATTGCTATGATGATGCTTGGTAGACAACATAACGTAAAATTAAACCAACCAAGCTATGAAAGTGAAGGAGAATACATTACTGCTTCTGTAGGAATAGTAGACAGTAGCTTAGCACATCGCTTGGAATGGAGTTTAAAAGAAGCAACTGATAAAAGATGTTACATAGAAATTGCTGAACTTGACGAGTTAAACAGTGTGATCTTAATAACTTACCTAAGATCTGAAGTAGAAAAAGTGAAACCAGTTCTCCGGGAACATGCTTTTAAAGAACTTGAACTACCACCTAGCCTTAGATTAAACCTTGAAGAATCTCCCTTAGAAACTTTAAGAAACGAAAGAGAAACATTAGAGCAAAAACTAGAGGTCTTAGAAAAGGAAAGGAAAGAATACTGGAAACAAAACGGAAAAGAACTTTTAGCAGCACAAGAAGCCGTAGAAATAGAGGTAGAACGTCTCGCCGTAAGCTTAATATTCCGCGAAACAGAATATTCGCTCACTTTCTGGGCATGGACTCCAAAAAACAAAGCAGACTATCTCCAAAAAGTCCTAAAAGAAGTAACTGACGGAAAAATAATACTAGAATCTACAGTCCCAACCTTCGAAAAGAAACATTTCCCCACCTATGTACCCTCAAGAAAAGTCTCTGAACCTTTTCAAGGTATAACAAACAGTTACGGGTTACCTGGATACAAGGAGTTTAACCCTACACCAATAATGCTTTTCACATTTCCGCTAATCTTCGGCTTAATGTTTGCCGATATAGGACACGGAATAATAATAATAGCAATTGGAATATACGCCACAAGACTCAGAAGAAAAGGTTTCCAGGGCGGAGAATTCGCAAACTACATAGTACAAGGTGGAGAATTAATACTCCTATGCGGGATATCTGCAGTTACTTTTGGCTTCGTTTTTGGAAGCGTATTCGGTCGAGAAGATGTAATACACGCCTTATGGTTCAGCCCATTTGAAGGTCTAGCAATAGCACCAGGTGCTGAGACACATGGAGAAAACCCTGAAGTAAATATTTTTGGTTTTGAGGGGCAAGAGCCTGTAATGGCTTTCTTAATACTAAGCTTCGTAGTGGGTATAATACATATAATAAGCGGGTTATCAATAAGCTTTATAACTGCTGGAAGAAACCACGAACACTTTGAACACAAAGCTTTACCGCTCTTCTTGCTCTGGGCCTATATAGGCGGAGTCAGTCTCGTATGGCAATATGGAACTGAATTCGGAGACTGGGGTTCACCGTTAGGACCAATACCCGGACCACAAGTCTTTTGGCTTGTTTTATTACCCCTAATCATACTTTCAGGCATATTTGCGAGACACGGCATAGACGGCATAATGGAGGTCTTAGAACGCGTCTTAGCTCTTTTATCAAACACTATAAGTTACGCGCGAATACTTGCCCTACTAATGGTACACGGAGTTTTAACACAACTTTTCAATGTCCTCGGAGAAGGCATGGGAGAAGCAATGGGAATCGGTGAGAGCAACGGATTAATCATCGGCATAATCATGGGTTGCTTAATAGTAATCCCCTTAGAGGGTCTGTTAAGCTTCATTCACACCCTCAGGTTGCACTACGTAGAATGGTTCAGTAAATGGTACTATGGTGAAGGACACGAGTTCGAACCCTTCGCCTATACGCGAATATATACAGAAGTCCCAGAAATCGCCGTTAAACCAGTTGCAACCCCTGTTGCTACAGTGACTACCGCTTAAACCTTTGTTAACTCTTTAATTGAATAATACTTTTATGTATGTTGTTTGGAGGCTTGAATTTATGGCACCTTGGGCATATCCCTACATATATGCACGGGCAAGAGGAATTCTAAGCAGGATGCTGTCACCAAGCCAAGTTGAAGACATCCTCAGAAGTGATGCCACTACATTCCTACAGGTGTTACTAAACACAAGTTATAACAACGTTGCAGCAAGTTTTTCCGGGTCAGAGTTCTCCATAGTAGACTTTGAACACGCCGCTAGAGAAGAAATGATCAACAGGTTAGACACTATCACTACATGTATTCCCCCCGACATTATGCGGTTGGTAAACCTAGAGTTCAAAAAATATGAAGCACTAAACATTAAACAAGGATTAAGAATCCTTCACCTTGCTGAAACTGAAGGAGAAGAACCTCCAGAAGAACTAAAGAAGCTGTTCATACCCGTATTCTACCCTCCAGAATATTATGAGCGTTTCTTAGAGTTAGGATCAGTTGCCCGAGCTATCGAAGTAATAAGAGATACAAGGTTAAGAAACGCGCTTCTAGGAGTCTACGAAGATTACAAACGTACGAAAGAATATTCCCTTATGGAAGCAGTAATTGACACCACTATCTACGGCGATCTAAGAAATATGGTAAAATATTGGGGCGTTGGTTCTGGGGCAGGCGGTGCAGACCGGTTCCAAATATATCGTTTAGTAAGCGAAGAAATCGACTTAGTAAATATGAGTATAATAATGCGATGTCTCCTTACTGGCATGGATTTTTCAGACTATATAATCGCCGCAAACTTTGCCTTAGGTGATGACTTTTGTACAATACTTGCCACAGAAACAGTAACTGAGGTCCTAACCATACTGGGAAGGACCCCATATAGACACATAGCAGAGCAAATTGTCTCAGGTGATGAACGTGATGGTCTATATGAGTTCGAACTACTAAGTAAACGCTATATCGCAAAGAAGGTCAAAAGCTCGTTCTACATGTCCCCATTATCAATCGCCTGCGTCTACGGTTTCCTAGAACTATCGCTTTATGAAATCGAAGATATAATGACACTATTCGTTGGCAAGGTTAATAACTTAGATTCTGAAGTCATCAAGTCTAATCTAATACTGCTTGGTTTAGATGGAAGATGAAATCTCACCGAGAAGTAAACTAAAAATAAAAGTGTTAAAAACCAGAAAAAAATAGTTTTTTTAAAAAATTGTATGCAAAGAATAAATTAAAAATAAGAGGTGTAAAAGCATGAAAATCAAAAACTGGATGAAATTTGTGTTGTTTCTCTGGTTCGTAACCTTTGTTGTTCTTATGATCACATTAGCGGTACACGGCCAAGAAGGAACAACAACTGAATTAACAAACCAGGGTGACTTAGCTATTGGTGCAGGTTTGGCCATAGGCCTTGCTGGTCTAGGTGCTGGTGTCGGAATGGGTAATGCTTCTGCTGCGGCAATTGGAGCTATAACAGAAAAACCAGAAGTTTTCGGTAAATCCATGATCTTCATCGTTATGATGGAAGCTATTGCTATTTACGGTCTAGTCATCGCTATTCTGTTGTTCGGTACAATTTCCATCGGGTAATCGCTACGCTGTTGTTCGATCTCATCTAAGTGGCTAAAATAACCAATCTTTTCCGAACCTTTATTATATTTTATTTATGTTCTAGGATTCGAGCTTCTTACAACCGCCTCGGATCCTTCCTCTAACTTTTTTATAATGGTCCACAAAAAACAATTTTATTAGTCTTTAAAATTCCAAAAACTGTTTTTTTTTCAATTCATAACTGCTCAGAAAATCGCGAATAAAAACCCAAAAAACAGGGAAATATTCCCCTCCCGCAGTTACTATAAATCAAAAAATCCGCAGAGATCAGGAATTTAAAAAAGTGTTAAATAACAAGTTTAGCCGCAATTTTATCTCTATTAAAAACTATCCTGGACTTTTCCTTCTTCATTTTTAGTAGCTTTTTTTCTGTTCTTTTCTGATTATTTCAAATAATCCCCATAATAGTCCAAGAATGGCTCCGCCTGCGACGCCTAAAACTTTTAAAGTTGCGCTCGAATCCCGAGTTAAATACCACCCTATAAGCGCTCCAACTACCGACAATATAGGTATACTCGTACCATAATAAAGGGCATCCGATATCTCTCTTCCTGGTCTTTCCATAAACCTACTTGTTCTTTGTTCTTCTTCCCTTAGTTCCGTTTTTCTTTTTATTGCTGCCATAACTTCTTTATCGATAATACTTTCACCAGAAGTTTCTTCTTTGTTTTCTTCGTTTTCGCCCATTTTTATCACTCTTTTAAATTATTCTTGAGCGTTTTATTCTTGATCGCGTTTATCAATTTTTCTTAATCAATATTTGTATTTCTATTTTTTATACTCAGAATGGTTATCCATAAATATTAAAAATAGTGTTTTACACTATTCTAAAAAGATTCATCCTTTATACCGGTAAAATAGATATATGTCAAATAAAAGCAATTATAATAGATTGTTCCCATCCCCATTTTGTCAAAAAGGCTTTAACTAAGCCCCTAAATCTGTTCCTAGGCGAGATGAGGTGTCCAAATGTTATACGCCGAACCAATGGTAAAAATCCAACTATTAGTGCTGGAAAAATATGTTGAAGATGTTGTCGACATGCTCTCCGCAAAAGGTGTTTTACACCTTTCAGATCTACGAAAAAAGCTTAGCCTTTATAAAGGCGAAGTTAGGCCTAAGGAAGAATTTTATGCTTTAAGAAGAGCCAATGAAATCCTTAAAGACGTTAAAAATACGTTTGATCTCCTAGCCATGGACGAAGAAAGTGTTATAGTTGATTCTTGTGAAGTTTTTGAGCGTTTACCTCCAAAACAAATGATTGATCATCTCGCAGAGAGGGTTACTAAAATTAAAAAGGAAACTGAAAAAATCATTTCCAATATCAATTCGCTTAAGGAAGAATCTGAACGTTTAAGCAAACTTAAACGCGTTTATGAAGCCCTTCTCTCTTTTAAAATAACTGCTTATGAAATTCGTTCTACTTCCATGTTAGCAGTTTTTTTCGGAACAGCTCCCTCACGTTTACTTCCAGAATTAGAAAAGAAATTAAGTAAAGACACTTATAACAACATCCTCCTCCTAAAAGGGAAAGAATTTGCTGAAAGACAAGTCGTTCTTATTAGTTCTTTATCCCCTTTTAAAGGAATTGTGCAGAAAAACCTTTCCCTTTTTGATTTTCAAGAACTAAAACCTGTAGACGAGTTTGATGCAGATCCTAACAAAGTTTTACCAGAAATAGAAAAGAAGCTTAAAGAAGATGAAAAACGTCTCATGGAGCTTGAAGCTTCATTAGAATCAATAGCAAAGGAAAAAGGAAAAGAACTGTGCGTTTTAAAAGAAGCTGTAGAAATCGAAAGGATTAAAGCTGAAGGCAGGGAAAAGTTTGGCCGCACAGAAAAAACTTTAATGATCGAAGGTTGGGTTCCCGAAGAAAACCTTGATGATTTAAAGAAATCGATTGAAGAAATCACCTATGGCACTGTTACCATGATCGCTTTAAAAGGGAATGGTTTTTCCAAGCATAAAAACCACTCTCAAAAAGAAGAAAAAAGCGTTTCTTCTTCTAACAATCCTGGAAAACATGGTCATGATGAAGGCGAAAATGACCCCCCTCCTTCCAACTTCAAGTTCCCTTCTATGATACAACCCTTTCAAGGAATCGTTAATGCTTATGGTGTACCCTCCCATCGCGAGATCAATCCTGGTATTTTCGTCGCACTATCTTTCCCCATATTTTTTGGCATAATGTTTCCTGATGTAGGCCATGGTCTTATTCTTTTACTCGTTGGTTTATGGGCCCTACATGTTAGAAAAACGAAGAAAATTAAGGGCGATATAGGTAAAATGATCTTTAATGGTGCAGAGGCTATTATTCTTTGCGGAATCTTTTCTATATTTTTCGGTTTCTTTTTCGGCGAAATTTTTGGATATCATCTCACCGAAAAAATACCCAGTACTAAAAAGCATTTTCCACTAATGCGTTACATGCTAAGCGAAAAGATGTTTCATCTGGTAGAACATGATGAAACACAATTTAACAAGTTTAAAATTAAACTTGCTATTGTCATAGGAGTCATTCATATATTGATCGGCCTTGTGTTAAATGTTTATAATAAGATTAAACAGGGCGAGTTTGCAGAAGTCGTGGGTTCCATTAGCTGGCTCGTCTTTTATGCCAGTACTTTTGGAGTTTTAGGGGTTTTAATTCTCTGGTCTCTTGTGGATCTTGAAGGATATTGGGAGCTTTTTGATAAAGATCATGAAGGAGCTATTAATACCTTCATGAATATTTTAACGGGCACCCCATTGTTTTATGTTGCTATACTTAGCCTCTTAGGGATGTTTTTTGGCGTAGGAATAGCAGAAATCCTCTTATATCGCGATGCTGCAATGGCTAAAATTGCTTTAGGTCATTCTGCTATAGAGGCTGTTGAAGGGACTCTAAGTAGTATTGGGAACACCGCAAGTTATATACGGCTTTTCGCTTTAAACCTTGCCCACATCACACTCATGGCTGTTTTCATAGAAATGGCTGGAGAAGGAATAACCCCTGTAAGCGTCCCAATCCTCCTCATCGGAAACATCCTAGTCATCGTGCTGGAAACCTTGGTTTCTCTCTTGCACAGCCTCAGGTTACAGTGGGTCGAGTTTTTCAGCAAATTGGGTTTGAATTTTGATGGATACAAATATGAACCCTTTACTATTAAGCGTGAATTTACCGCAATTAAGTAACTAATTTATTGATTTCAAAGTAATCAAAAAAATGGTATATGTAATGAATAATTAAGTAGGAGTTGGTTAAATATGGTGTTTGGTGATCCGATTGTTCAAGGAGCTGTAGGCATTAGTGCAGCCATATTTTTAAGTTTAGCTGGAGCAGCTTTTGGTATCGGGCTTTCATCCCCCTCAATTGGCGGCTCTATGACCGAGAGAAAAGAGCAATCGTCGAAAATGATAATCAGCACTGTCTTAGCTGAAGCACTTGGAATATATGGCCTCATAATAGCTTTCTTAGGGCTCTCATGGTATACTGGATACTTTCCTGATGATGTCGCTTCCGAGGAATTTAAAAACGGTGCTCCTGCCCTGATGTGGGCTGGGTTAACTATGGGGTTTGCTGCACTTTTTGCGGGTATAGCTATCGGATATGCTGGTAGTAGCAACGCTAAAGCTACAGCAGAAGACCCTGACCTATTCGTTATGAGTTTGATTCCGGTGGTTCTTAGCGAAGCACTAGCAATTTACGGCTTAATCATAAGTTTCCTAATGGTTTCTTCTTTGCCATAACTTTCACTTATAGCGCTGACGCGGCTTTGCCTGCTGTAGCGCTCTCGAATTTTTTTCTTTTCTTCTATTAACTATATACCTGGAGTGGTTTAATATGCCAAGTTCGTTTAGTTACCTAATTAGTCATGGTTACACCCTTTCTAAAATTGCAGTTAGGAAGGCAAAATTATTATCTCCTTGGGATCTGCGTAGTTTAGCTGAGATGCGTTCCCTTGGAGAACTTGTTTCCTTCTTAGATATTACTCCTTATCGCGAAGAGCTCCTAAAAATTGAAGCAGATAAATTATCTGCTAACTCCATTGAGAGCGCCCTATCCCAACATTTCTTCTCAAGTGTTTTGCAAATAATGAAAGTTTCTACAGGCATAGTCAGAGACTTTTTAGACCAGTTCTTGACAAAATTTGAAGCCGAGACTTTGAAAGCCGTTATCCGAGGATTTCTCAGTAAAATAGATCCAGAAGAAGTTTTATCCTCGGTAATTCCTGTCGGCATTTTTACTCAGGAAGTTCTTTCTAGGATTACTAGTGCTACTTCTTTTGAAGAGTTTCTAGAGGTTATAAAAATAAACGCTCGCAAATATTATCCTTCCTTAAGAGAGGTTTATAAAAAAGGATTACTTGAAGCTTCAGAGATTGTAGAATGGGAAACTGCAATTGATTATTTCGTGTTCCCTATTCTATGGGAATACGTTCAAAAGCTGGGTAAAAGTGAAAGAGAAAGGGTTAGCATACTCGTTGGTTCAGAAATTGATGCTCAAAACATAGTAACCATTTTCCGTTGTAAGAGCCTTGGTATAGACTTAAAAGATATAAAACGATATTTAATCCCTATTTATTACAACGTTTCTGAAAGCTTATTAGAGGAGGTTATCCTTTCTGAAAGCTTAGATGACGCCTTTCAATTTCTTTTAAAAATCCGTGATTATGTGCCTTACATAGAGGCTTTCCGAGGAGGTTATGCTGAGAGTGGAAGCTTTTTTGCTTTAGAGCATAACTTGAAACGCATGGTTCTGGAAAAAAGCATTGAACAGTTCAAACTTTCACCTTTACACCTTGGAATGATCGCTGGTTACTATAACTTAGTCTATTTCGAGATTAGAAACCTTAGAGCTATTGCGTTAGGCATAGAAGCAGGGCTTCCATCAGACCGTATTCGTGAACTCCTCATACTGCCTCCTTCCCTTTCTCCTTAAATCTATTAAAAAAAGTTCCAAAAAAGGAAAAATTAGAACGATTATCACTATGACAGGTATCACGATATTTCTAGGCCAATTATTCGTTTCGCTTATCCACAAAATTACTACTACAAATAACCCTCTACTGCTTGAACTGGTTAAAAATCCTAAAGCTTCTTGAGGCTTAAAATTCGAGGTTTTCTCAACCTTATTTATTTTATTTATCCAATATCTAACCGCATTTTTATAAGGCTCACCATTTTCCTTTTTCTCTGTTTTTTTACATTTTTGTTTGAGTTCGTTTCTTCCCGCATAATTTTTGCGCCTTTAATACACAAATCAAAATATCGAACTTCAAACGGCCTGCTGACGGTTTTTCCGCAAACACCATTGCAAAAACTACTACTATTGCGCCTATCACTACTAACGATGTGAAAATGCTAGGCGAAAAACCTAAAACTCCAAGATACGAGTCTTCGATGGCCAAGTACGGTTTTAAGCCTTCGTCCATTCTGCTGATGAGTCAAAGTCCATATCAGGCCAACCATGTATAGTCGGTAAGTCGAAGAGAATTGCCCAAAAGTAAGCCTTATTCGTTGTAATGTCTGCCGTCACATCCTAAGAATACCACTTTTCACCATAACTTATGTAGACTATATCAGTAGGTGTTTGTTCATAACCGGGTCTATTGTTCCACGTTATTTCCATTTCCGACCAATCTGTACCAGAATTGCAAACTATGACTTCTTCAGGGTCGCTAAGCCAACCTACGTGCAAATATAGCGTCACTTTCTCTATCACAGCGTCTTCTGGAAGGATCGACAAGTCAAATTTATTGTATGAAAGTTCATCCATCATATAGTGGCTCTCAAGAGATAGCCAAGAATAGTTACCGTAATTAGTGTCTGGATGGTCGATGTTAACGTATGAATCAGCAACCGGTTCCAGTTCTCGTGTATCTGTTGCCCGTGCCGATGGAATAATGCTTAATGTTATCAAAAGGGCTAGCAAAGGCAGTAATATACTCTTCCTCATTTTTTCACCTCTTTTCTTTCACTTCTTGATCCGAATATTTATGGAAGGAGTGGGGGTACCCTATCTGTCATCGCCTTTTAGAAGCATGGCGAACGGGTAAATCGTTTTCAATCAACTCCATTTTCCCCACGATTTCCATTACTAAATTCTGAAAAATATTTTCAAAGTTTTTTTGCACAAATTCCTATCAAAAAACTTTAAAAAACACAAAAAGATAAAAATAGCTATCAAAAATGGTAATGGATATGGTGAGCAAAATGGTGCTCAAAGCAGAGACTAAAATCCGCATAAGAGAAGGAAAGGAATACAAATACTTCTACGTCCACCTGCCCTCAAAACTCGCCGAGGACAGCCAGTTTCCCTTCAAAGAGGGGGAAATCGTGGTTGTGGAGATCGTTGAAGGGGAAAGGAAGCTCTGCATCTATAAGAGGGAGGGGCAGAAGGATGGGGGCTACCTATCTGTGACTTGGCAATCCGACACAGAGGATTGACATTTATGTCAACCGTAAGAGTCTAGTGGACGTAGGCTGAATTATGAAGTTGTAAAGGAGATGATGGAGAAACGAGGAGTAATGCCTGAACCCGTAACCTTGGGAAAAGAAGATCTCGGAAAACTTAAAGGAATACTGGGCAGGGGCGAGATTACTGAGGAAGATTACGAATTTTTATTGAGGGGCAGGATTGAGCTGAACGCTTTAACTCCCACCGAGCTGTTAGAGTGGTTGGAAAAGCGGCTAGAAGAGCTAGACTTGTGGAAAACCGTTCCTGAACAAGAAGAGTTAGACGGATGCATGAAGGAACAAATGGATTCAAATTTAGAGTACACAAGGAAAAGTCTAGTAGGCGAGTTAACTGAGGCATTTGAGGACAAATTAGGGTTATCAAAGATACAGGACGCTTTGGGAAGGATTAGAGGCACGATCGAGGAGAAAATAGATGCAGAGATATCGCGACATATGGAGGATATCGAATACCCTACAAAAAACGTGGAGGAATTTAATAAGTTGTTAAGGGAGGACATGGAGAATTATTGGGCAGTTTTGGCTGAAGAAATAGCCACCCTGATGGTAGCGGGTTAAACCTATTGTAAAACCTGTTTAGTTCTCGGATTTTTTATAGTTTTTTGTGGTGTATCCTGTCTTTTTCAAATCTTCTGTTTTTCTGCTTCCAGAGATCGTAGGCAGTCACGAACCTTGTTTTCTTCGGGGGTGAATTCACAACTCTGAGATTTTTAGGTGCTACCCTTGTTTTAACGCGGTCTCTAAGGGTCTTCAAAGCTTCCCTCCTTCTTACAGATGACTCCAAGCTTCTTTTTAAGGAAGACTGGGAGGTCTATCACAGCAAAGGAGAAGTCCCAAGTTCTGTCCAACCGTTTGCTGAGGAATATGGCTTCCTCTAGGGAGAGGGCGAACCGGTCGCAAAGATCGTCCAAGCACACAACCCCTTCCCTCTCTACTAAGGGTTTTATCACACCCTTCCTCAAGGAGTCTACCTGCCACCTAGAAAGAAACCCACTTCTTACGACCTTTCTTCACCACCACCATTGTGATCCACTTTGGCAAATCGAAAAGGTCTTTAACCCTCCGAAAGAACACCATGCCGTAGAGAAACTCTTTCACTTCCCTCTCAGACAAACAGAGATAGTCAGAGAGGAAGGCTAGAGGGATCCTCCCATAAGAGAGGAGGTGGTATGCCCTAAAAACATAGTATTAGTGGTGAGTTGAAGGATCAACGTTTGTGGTAATGTTGGCGGAAAGGAAGAGGAGGGAAATCACGTTAAAAGAAGAGCAGTCGCCTTTTTGTCTTTCCTTCTCTTTGAATTTGCAAAGCATAACCAATCGGTTACAGTAACCTTCAACCAAGGAAAGAAACCGCTTAACACTCCTTATAAGACGCTTTATCCCGTATTCTAAGGCGTTGTAGACGATG
>Ga0209636_10000926_pt1 | contig 29066 bp, 21 predicted proteins | sample DeeMarSWOR152_54_FD_187464 | JGI IMG/M metagenome (GOLD analysis project Ga0209636, IMG submission 187464) | Marine sediment microbial communities from White Oak River estuary, North Carolina - WOR-1-52-54 (SPAdes) (version 2) | ecosystem: Environmental > Aquatic > Marine > Intertidal zone >...
CTACTCGAGAATCGTTCGACTTGCATGTGTTAGGCACGCCGCCAACGTTCACTCTGAGCCAGGATCAAACTCTCCAATTAATAAAGAACTCCGAAGAGTTCTTTTCGAATTTAATAGGCAAATTGGATCGACTGGGGACGCCCTGCTTTTTGTTTCAAAGAACTAATTCTTTCTATCCCGAGAAAGAAATCAATACCCATTGTAAGGGCAGAAATCTAACTTCTATACCTAAAGACGCACTTTAGGTTTTGCAAACATATAATAAGAGCATTTCCCCTAAATGTCAAGGTTATTTTCGTTATTTAATTAAAAAAGTCGCTCCTGGTATTGGTTAACTGAAGTTGACTCCAGGAATCTTTATTGCCCTCGATTTTAAACAGACGTTTACTATCACGGCGAACAAATTCCCTTTTCCCCTGCTATTCCAAGTTTCCTTTCTGGTATGCAACCTGCAAGTATTTCTCTATAAAAATCTCTATGAAGAAACAAGGATTCAGCCTGCTAGAACTTCTCATCTCTTTCACTCTGCTGACATTTGTAATAACAGCCACGGCTCAGGTAATTATCCATTCTTTCTTTGTCAAAAGAGAGGCAGAAATCAACTTAAAAATCGCTGAATTGGCCTGCCTCAAGCTCGAATATTTCAAATCGCTCCTCTATGAATGCGAAGAACTCAGTGAAAGTCAGAAAAGTGAATCTCTTCAGGGAGAAGCTTCCCAGGAAATCTACATTAGGAGGTGGAAAATCCAGCCTATCTCTTCGAGTATGAAAAGGATAGAAATTGAAGTCTTTTCCCAGGCCCATCCCCAAAAGAAAGCGAGATTGGTTCTTTTCATATCCCGAAAATTGGGTTTCTAGGATTCTAAAAGAGAGACGTACCGGCCAATATAGCTAGATTATATAGAGGAAAAAAGTGGAATTTAATAAAAAAAGAGAAGATAAAAGGGGCAAAAATTGGGAAAAAGGTTTTTCCTTGGTAGAAAGTCTACTCAGTTTATCTCTCCTTCTTCTTCTCTTTCTTTCGAGTTTGCAGTTTTTCGGCTTCGCCCGAAACTCCTTCTTCAAACTTAAAGAGACAGAAACGGCAAGAGAGGGAGCTCTCTTAGCTCTAGAAAAAATGAAGATCGACATCCTCCAAGGAGGATTAGGGCTCCTGAAAGCCCTAAATCTCGGGCTACTCAGGGGAATAGAGGAGAAAAACAAGACTTTAATCATTCTAAGTAAGGAAGAAGACTTTCAGCTTCTCGACAATGTTGCTCCAGGACAGACACAAATTTTTCTTGATAACGCCAAGGAGATGAAAAAAGGGAGAGAGATTTGTATTTTTGATTCCAAAAAAGGCGAAATCAAAGGCATTTCTTCGCTTACAGGCAAAAGCATCACTCTCGACTCTCCTTTAAGCTACAGCTTTTTGAAAGAAGAAAGCAGAATCCTGTTGCTTAGAAAAATCTCGCTTTTTCTCGATGAGAAAAACCAAATTATCAGAAGAAAAGTGAATAACAGCTCTTCCCAGCCCCTGCTTGAAGAGGTTATCTCATTTGATTTTAGCTATCAAGAAGCTTCGAACATAATCAATTTATGCCTTATCCTCAAATCTGAAAAGGAGAAAAAATATGAAATATCCGTATTCCCGAAAAACATGGCTCTGGCTTTTATTCGCTAGTTTAAAGAAAAAAACACGCAAAGGGGTCATGACTCTCATCACTGCCTTCATCTTTTTTGTTTTCTCAGCTATAGGATTAAGCCTCCTCTATCTCTCTCAGATTCATCTCAGAATCAGCGGCTTCAAAAAGCAGAGCATCCTCTTAGAATACGCCTCTGAAAACGGGATTAAACAGGGATTCAACCATTTTCTCGCCTTACTCGCTCAGGCGCCCTCTCCTTTTGTTCTTTCTCCTGATGAACTCATACAGCTCAGAGAAGATGTTTCAAGTGGTTCAAAAATCTTAGAGAAAGCCCTGGATTTGAAAGAGCCTCTCTCAATTTCAGGAAATTGGAAACAGCTATGCTGGGAAAGCAGCATTAACTGGCTTTTAGATAGAATTACAGAAAAGGATAGTTATTTCAAGGCCATCTTTAAGGTGTCTTTCGATGCTGAGGGAATGATCAATGACTTCAATCAGAAAAGAAAAACTAAACTTACAGCTTCCCTCCACATTTTCGGAGGACAGATTCCCCTTCCGCTTTTTCCTTTCCTCTTAAATAAAAAACTTAAACCAGAAGAAAAATTCAATTTCTCGGATAAAAACAAAATCTCTACCTCATCTTCCGAACAGAGCCAATTCCAACCCAAAATCAGCTTTTCCGAAGAAGAACTTATTCCTGGCCGGGCAGACACTGAGCTGGGCAAGGCTTTAAAAATGAAGCTCTTCCATCCACAAAATCTTTCCTTCGCAGAACTCAGAGCCATCCTGGGACTGGATGAATCGGAAGAGCCTGTTCCCGATGGGGTTTATTTAATCAAGGATAACTCAGGCCTGGGAGGAATTTACGTTCAAGGAGATGTGGACGAGATGATTATGGCCATTCAACAGGAATACCAGATCATCTCGTTCCAAATCCAACAGGGAAGATGGGTTCTCAAATTCAGCCCTTCAAAGGGGAAAACATTCTTCACTTCCCCTGAAGAAGCTGTATCCTACGACCTTCTTCCCCTTGGAATAATTGTCATTAACGGCCAAGTTAAATCTATGGGCGGCGGAGTGGTGAACTCATCTGGTGAAGTCATCATGGTTAAAGATGAAGAAGTTCCCTCTGTCCTGCGCGGAGTACAACTCACCATCATCTCATCGGATAAAATAACACTCTCTTCCCATCTCATCCTTCAAGGCGTGAAATGGCAAAAGGGAGTCCCTTATGTCAAAGACTCTGACTCTCGATTGACAATCTTTTCCACTGGGAAAGACTTCTGGGACAATACGACGAGGGAAGGAGGAATCGCAGTCGATGAAAGTTCTCCAGACGAAATACAAATCCATGCTTCTCTTACAGCCTCGGGAAAAGGGTTTGCCATTGAGGGTGAAGGAAAAAAGGCTCAGATTCTAGGAAGCCTCCAAGCAACTGACTATAAAGCCGGCAATAATTCCCTGAACATGATATTTGATGACCGGCTGCAAGAGAAAAACAATTTTCCTGAAAATACTCCTCTCTCCACAAAACCAGTCCTTTTTATTTCTTACTTTAAAGCCTTAGAATGGGAGGAATTTTAGTTGAGAAAAGGATTTTCCCTTTTCGAAGTCATAATCTCCATCTCAATATTAGCCCTAATGGTTTACATTAGCTCCACTTCCTTCCTGAATCTCGCACCAAAGTACAGGCTCCAAAAGGCTGTTTGGGAGATAAACTCACGCCTAAATTTTGTTCGATACAAGTCTCTCTTCGAGGGAGTGAAAGTAAGAATGAAATTTTACTCAGCTGGTTACGCTATTGAAATTTATAACGAGGAAGACAAGAAATGGGAGCTCGAAGAAAAACATTTCCTCGAGGGTGTCAGCCTGCAGGCAAACAACAATCCCTCATTTCATCCCAGAGGAACTGTCTCCGGTATGGCTTCGGTCTATATTTCCAATTCCTGGGGAAAATACAAACTCACTCTTGCCCTATCGGGAAGAGTGAAAATTGCGAAACTTATTTAGTTTGTTGAGCTTGTTGAGTTAAGGGAAGAATAGATTTTATTTCTTTTTGAATACGATTTTTCCATCGATGATTGTGTAAAGCACTTCTGCTTTCAGAATCTCGTCTTCTGGAATTTTGATCAAGTTGCGGTCGAAGATAGTGACGTCGGCCAGCTTTCCCGCTTCCAGAGAGCCCCGGATATCATCTTCAAAAGCAGCATAGGCATTGTTAATGGTATAGGCGTTTATGGCTTCCTCAACGGATATTCGCTGCTCTGGAAACCAGCCTCCTTCCGGAGTGCCTTTCAGCGTCTTCCTGGTTACAGCCGCATAAATCAAATATTTGGGATGCATGTGATAGAGAGCAGCGCTGGTGCCAGGCCAATCAGAACCAAAACTCAGCATGGCTCCGTTATCCAGCAAGTTTCGAAAAGCATACGCTCCCTTGCAGCGCTCATGGCCGATTCTCTCTTCCATCCAGCGCATATCATCAGAAATATGGTAAGGATTGACCTCAGCGATAACATTCAGAGCTTTGAAACGGGGAAAATCCTGGGGTCTGACCACCTGGGCATGGATAATCCTGAAGCCTTTTAAATCAGTGCCTTCCTCTTTTAGCCTTTCGTAAAGATCAAGCATCTCAGCCACACCTCTGGTTCCTATGGCGTGAACATTGGGAACGAAACCTGCATCCAGCCCGACTTTGACCAGATTGTACATCTTGTCCATGTTGCCGACCTTAAATTCAGGGTCATCGGAGGTATGCTGCCGCCAATGGCCGTAATTATCAGGCTGGTCATCGTAGGGTTCGAAGAAAAGAGCGCTATGGGTCCCCATGATGCCATCGATATATCCCTTCAAAGCTCCGTAGCGAAGCCACAAGTCTTTCTTTTTCGTTTTCGGATGAAGGCCCATTGTCAGGCCTTTTTCTTTCAGCTCGGCTCCTCGAGAAAGGTCAGGTCTCAGCCAGACTCGGCAGGTCAATTCTCCTCTTTCCTGGAGTTCGATAAAACGCTGCGTCTGTTCAGGAGTGGCTATGTCGTGAATCTCGGCAATACCTGCCTCTCTAAGAGCCTTGAGGGCGGCCCGGTTCTCATCGAGAAGCCTCTTGTGGGACTTCGGTTTTCGAGCCTTGACTATCCTGTCAATGGCTGGAGAGGGACGGTAAATTATTCCTGTAGGCTGCCCATTTTCACCTATTTCCATCCCTTGGAGTCTCGACTTTTCCATGCCAGCAGCTTCCAAGGCAGCAGTGTTTGCCAGCCAAACCTCATAATCATAACGGCAGAGAAAACAGGGATTGTGGGGAGTCAAATCATCTATCATCCAGCGATCTGGCTTCCACGGTTCCTTTTTCTCCGATTCTTTCTCTCCAGAATTGCCCAGAGCCCACTTCTCATAAGCTCCCCATAGTCCTCCTGTTATCCATTCGCCCCCATCCAGGATTCTAACAACTCTACTGATTTCTTCTCTCAGGCCTAATCCGTCAGATACGGTCATCAAATTAGCATCGTTTATCAGTTCTCCAGCGCGATTAAAATGAACATGACCATCGATGATCCCAGGCAGGACAAAATTTCCCCCTAAATCAATGACTCTTGTCCCATCACCGATGTATTTTTTGGCCTCTCTGCCTTTCTGGCAAACTGCCTCTATTTTGTTTCTCCTGATTACCAAGGCTGTGGCCTCAGGATTGTCAGGATTCACAGTATAAATATCTCCGTTGAGCAGAACGAGGTCAGCGGGAGGGAATTCTTTCTTGGAACAGCTTAAGGATGCAAAAATGATAACAGCAAGAGAAAAAACGAAAATAAATAAAATATTTCTTTCTGAATGTTTCCTCATAATTCCTCCTAAGAATACTTTCTCTTCCGGATATGACCTCACCTTTGCTTCTTCTTGATCTCCAGTTTTGCTCCTATATGCTCATCCTGAGCATAGAGTTGTTTTAAATCATAGGAATGATGTTTGCCTTCAAATCGGTAAGAATTTTCTTTCCCGAGAATGAAAAGCTTTCCTTCAACTTCCTTCAAAAATTCAGGATACAAGTATAAAGTTATATTATCTCCCTTATTTATTTTCTCGATTCCTAGATTTCTTGCATACTCATCGGCGGCCTTATTGTAATATTTTATCTTGCCTTTCTTACCAAAAATGATTACAGCCTGCTCAATCTTATCAACGAAATCCTCCAGGCCTTTGGTCACAAGATTAAGGTCACGAGATTGTTTCCAGAGATTTATTTCTCTGAAAGGAAACACAATCCGCAGGCCAAACCAGTATAGTGACCAGGCAATTAATCTGGGAATCTTCGTCGTATTGCCTATTAAATTTAAGGCTTTATTCTTGAGCAGCTCAAATTCAGTTTGTGATAGAGGACTTATCTTTAATAGCTCTGCCTCTCCATACTTGCTGCATATCTCCAAAACTTTCTCTTTCAGTTCCTCGTTAGGGACGTGAATGTGAACGATATTGCTCACTGACGATAGAGGGCTCTCAATAGGATTTGGCAAAGATTCTAATTTCTTGGCCAATTTTTCCCGATGTCTTTTTTTCAGACCCTCAACTCTGATCTTCAAACAAAAACCGGGCTGCTTTGCCTCTTCAATCTTGTAACCTAAACTGTACTTTTGGATGCTGATTTTATTCCTGAATTCGTCTATAAAATCTTCAATTTCTCTCTCTTTTCCTAAAGCGGAGAGCCAACCTTCTAAGGTATAAATAAAACCCAAGCCTCCGGCATCCACAATTCCTTTTCTCTTCAAAATGGGGACTTGCTGTATCTCAGGGCTGAGCAGTTCCTTGACTCCAGCTATATAGGCCTCTTTTAAGATCTCTGCAATATCTTTTTCATACTGAAGACGTTCTCTAGCTTTTTCTGCTGAAACCCGCATGACACTCACGATCGTGCCTTCCTTAGGGTACCTGAAAGACAGGTAGGCCGATTTTGTCCCTTCTTCCATGGCTTTCACAAAACTTTCTGCCTCAAGTGATTTAGCTTCATTCTTCGAAAGACAAGAAGCAAAGCCAGAAAGATAGGCAGCCATGGCTGTACCAGAAAAACCAGTTCCCTTATCGCAAGCACGAGTGGCAATTTCTGAAAAAGTTCTTCTTGTGGAAGAAAAATCAACACCTTTGGCAACATCGTTTAGAGTGAATAACATATTCTTGCCTGTGTCGGCATCAATGGCGGGATATATATTCAGTCTATTCAAAGTGCTCTCGTTTCTTCTCAGTTTTTGGGCGACTCTCTCGAACATCTCAGCGACAATAAAGCTGTTAATCTCTTCGTAGCCGAATTTTCTGATAGCAACAGAAATGGTATATGGTCCTGTGTGAGATCCCACCAGTGGTCCTATCTGAAAGGATGATATTTCTTGAATACGGCCCTCAAATTTCTTCCTGGTGAGTTCCTCAAGCTTCTTTGCCCTCTTTCGTGTTTCCTCGCTTGCATAATTTATCCTCACTAAAATTTTCTCTTCGTAGCCAACAACTTTTTCGATTTCAGAAAGAATCCTGTTCTCTACTCTTGGTCTTGGTGTGGTCGCCACAAGCTCTGGCACACCCTCTTTTAAACTAATAATTGAGGTAAGCCCCAAAAAGTCCGAAATATAAGAGGCAATTTTTTTAAGCCCCTGAACTCTCCCGCATTTTCTAAGGTACTTCAAACTGTAAACAGCAACGAACAAATGGATATTTTTCCTTATCCTGTTCAAATGCTCGACAATCTCTTCTGCGCTTTTGCCCTTTTCAGCTAATTCGGCGCCTTCCTTGATGACCAAATACTGGGCGCTGAAAGCCAGCCTGGAATCCACGACTTTTATTTTATTCCCAACTTCGGTGCTGACCAGCTCAGCTACCCTCTCCACGGTCTCAGTGATTTTGCTGAGTTCTTTAGGAAGATGAATGCAAACGAGGTCGCTCTTTCCTTTTGAAGCTTTCTTTATAAATGTCTTGCATTTTTCAATAGAAATAGTGCCACTGGTGGGGATGTCTTCTCTCTTCTTGACCTTGCTTAGATATTGAAAGAATGACTCTTTGCTGCTGAATAGGCCTTCTTCAGAATTTTCCGTTTGGTCTGAGGTAATCTTTATTATTCTTCCATTTCTATTAATGATGTTAAAGGGGATGACCGTTATTTTGTGCTTCTTTACAAAATCATCTTCTAGATTAGATGATTCGTCGGCAACAATCTTTACGAATCTCATTTCACTAGGATGGATAAAACTAAAAGGCTACCTTTCTAGGTCCAAGATTGCTGATTTTGTCCGTTTGATTTCTCTATCGATTTGAAAAATTTTTTGCCGAATGTAACCCCTAAAATAGAATATATTGATATACCGGTAGGCTGTGATATTTATTCCATAGAAATCCCCTTCCAGCACTTTCCGCTCATCCAAAAGGCATTTAAGGTATTCCTCAGCCTCCTCTCTATCTTTAAAAGTCTTCTCTTCTTTCAAGCAGGATCGACTCCACCCGAATCCCCCTTTAGATATTTTACTCTCAATTCTTTCTTTGGGCTTAATGAGTGATCTTTGAGAGGTGGCGACACTTATTACGATTATTGTCTTTGGCTTCAAGCCCTTCACGGATTGGCTTGTTTGAGAATTCCTTTCCTTGTTTGTAAGACTCATAACTTTTGTATCCGCAGACAATGATGAATCCACAAGACTATGAGGAACAGCAAGAACCAGCGGAATTAGGGGAATAAATCCGACAATAATCTTTATCTTTTCTGAAGACATTTATTTCCTCTCTTGTTTCAACTTTTAGCCAATCTAAGATTTCCTTCCCCTATCAGGAAGATTTTGTTTTGATGAGATAACCTGCTAAAAGAAGGATCAGTCCGATGAGGATTAAAGCCCACGAAAATCCTAAGCTGACCGTTTTGATTATTCTCAGAATTATTCCAATGGCAATCAATATGATTCCCAGAGTTCTCATAGTCTTTCTCCCTTTTCTTTTACCTCCATCCTCAACCTTCATTCTGTCTTTCATTGGTAAGATTTTCTATAACTTCTATTCCTGTATTCTCCATCTTGAAAAAAATTGATTAAATGGAATGGTTTCTGGTAAATGGATAAAATTCGGAACAACTGAAATAAATAATGTCAAATCGATTGCTTATTTCCGGGAAAATGTCTTTCTCCCTCCTGGTTTAAGCTTAATCTTGACTAAATTCTAATTCTAATTTCATCTATAGTCAAGAAGCATATTGTCGGCGCAAGCATCCCCATATCTAAAAGATAAATTTTTTTCCTATTAATTTCTAACTTACAGGGAAAAAGGAAATTCTGAGATAGGGAATAATGAATTTGCCTGATGGACTGGCTAGAGGAGTAACTCTCCTCTGGTTCCCGTTATCAATCCCCCTTCGGTGCTGACAACTCAGATCTTTTCTTTTAACTTCTTATTATGTTTTCCTATTTTATGTGAATCGAAAAAATTGCTTCAAAATAATTTGTGACAATCACCGTTAGTCTACTGCTCAAATGCAGCAAATAATACAATCTGCTTATCAAATACATTAACAATTTAATCTCTTTTTTCTCATTACTCAATATTTCCCAAAGAAATGTCCTTTTTTTTCACATAAAGCCCATTCTTTTCATTTCCATCGGGTTTCCTTTGGCAATATCAGATGGTAATCTATCTATGTTTACTTATAAAAATTTAAACATATTTCCGAAATAACATTATTGACTTAAGTTGTTATTTATATGAAAATAAATAAAAAATTTTAACAAAAGGGAGAAGGTGAAAAATAAAGACATATTAGATTCTTGGAAAGATATATCTAAATATTTAGGCCGAGATATCAGAACATGCTACAGGTGGGAAAAAGAACTGGGCCTGCCCATTCATCGTATAGACGATAAATCTACCCGTTCAAAAGTCTTTGCTTACAAATCAGAAATCGACCAATGGCTGAGAAAAAAAACAATCAGGAAAGGAATCGGAAAAAAATCCTTCTTGGAAAATATCTGGGCAATTGTTGGTGTGGCATCTGGATTGATAATATTTTCGAGTATTTTAGCCATTTTGTATTTAACTCTTATAAAACCGTCCTTGACTTCTGAAAATCCCTCCATCGCTGTGCTTCCTTTTGAAAATCATAGTTCCTCCGAACACGAGGAATATCTCTCCGAAGGGATAACCAATGAAATAATTAATAACCTTACCCGGTTGAACAAGTTAAAGGTCATGCCCAGCCGTTCGGCTCTTGAATATAAAGAAGACTCAATAGACCCAAAAAAACTCAGTGAAGAATTCGGCGCAAGCTACCTCCTCAAAGGAAATATTGAAAAAATTGGCAATAAAATAAATTTAAATGTCCAGCTTATCAGAGCAAAAGACAATGCCAACCTCTGGAGCACAGAATTTGAAGAGCCATTGGAAAATATCTTCTCTGTTCAGAATGACATCTGCTCAAAAGTATCTGAAATATTAAATATAAATACAGACAAAAGCCTCCTATCTTCAGTCTATTCTGAAAAAACTTCTGAATTTGCGGATTTTGATGATTATTTGAAAGGAAGTAGTAGCTTAGCCCGATTGAATGAAGAGAATATTAATCCCTGGACATTATATCACCAGGGAAAATATTACTCAGACAGAGGTACTCAAGAGAGCAATGAATTAGCCATAAATCTTTTCAATCGTGCTATCGAAATTGATAACAATTTTGCTCGCGCTTACATCGGATTAGCTAACTGTTATCTTAACTATGTAAATTTTAACTGGGATTATAAAAAGAAATGGTTAGTTAAAGCTGAAGATTTGGTCAAAACCGCTCAAACAATAGAGCCTGATATTCCTGAGTGTTACAGTGCTCTAATCCAGATTAATTTGCTAAATGATTTTTGTTTCAACACCAACACTAATAAAATTGCTTTTGATTTAGCTGAAGAAGGGATTAAAAAGTATCCTCACCATGCTCGATTAAATTCCATTGTTGGATATTGCTACTATATAAAATTTGGGGAAGAAGGGAATGAAGCTGACTTCAAGAAGGCTTTAGAATACAAAGAAAAGAGCTTTTGGCTAAGCCCTTATGCTCTTACCAACATTGTCTATGCAGAACTTTTACTGCTCAACAAAGAATTTAATAGGGCAATAGAAGTCTGCAATATTTTAAAAAAACACGATGATTCTTTATTAGCAAAATTTAAATTAGGCGAAATTTATTACTATTCAGAAAATTTAGATCGAAGCGAGGCTGTATTTCAGCAATTTGAATCTCCAATGGAATTCAAGATTGCGTCTTTATTTTATCTGGCTATGATTGCCTCACAAAGGGGAGAAATAGAAAAGGCTCAAGCAATAGTCCAAAAAATAAATATCCTGGCACCCCGAAAATATGATTTCTTCGAAAATGAATTTAAACTATCTTCCATATACATGGCACTAGGTAAAAAAGAACTGGGATATGAATATCTGGAATCCTTTTTCAACGATTCTCTCACCCAAAAAGACCGATTCATTTATCATAAATACATCGATTTAGATAGGAATTTCGACAGTGTTAGAGAAGAAGAAAAATTCAAAAAAATCATAATAAGGAGATAAGCTATGCAAGAGTATCTCAAGATTGACGTAACCCCTAATGTCCAAAAATGTATGGAAGAACTAAAAGCTGCAGTAGAATCCATGCCTTTTGGAGACTTGAAAACAAGAGCAGAAGGAGCTCTGGATTATCTGGATCGTACCTTCAGCGGAGAATCTCAACCCGAAGGTGGAAGAAGATGTTCTCCAGAGAGACCAATAGTAGCAGGAGATTAGGAAGACAATCTTTTACCCTTCTTTTTCTTAGACATTTTATACCTAATACTGCAAGTCTAACTTCGAATTTTCAATGAAAATCATCAGTCTAACTCTAATTGTCACTGATGACTGCAATTTCAACTGCCGCTATTGTTATAAAACCAAGAATAAAAAGTATATGCCATATTCCACAACCCAAAAGACCCTCCTTTTTTTTTACCCAAGCTAACTAAAACTTATTATCTCAATTTCTACGGAGGAGAACCCCTCCTTGCCTTCAATCTGATTAAAAAAACCATATCCTTCCTGGACAAGAAAAACAAAGATTTCAATAAGAAAGCCAATTATTCCCTTACCACCAACGGAAGCCTAATCACCGAAGAAATCATCCAGTTTCTCAATAAACATAAATTTTCAACCGAGATGAGCTTTGATGGCTTGGCTCAAGATTTTCAAAGAAAAAGAGGAACTTTCAAGAAGGTTGTCTCCTGCATCCAAGAATTATTAAATTACCCTGAAATTGAGCTCGAAGTTAATAGTGTCTTTACTCCCCAGACAGTTAGTCAGATCTCAGAATCGATCAAATTCATTATGGGACTTGGTGTGCCCAACATCCGCCTTTCTCTTTCTATTCTTGAACCCTGGGATCCATCTTCTCTTCGAAAATTGCAGAATGAACTCATAAAATTAAGCAAAATTGTCCTTGACCACCATAGAAAAGATGGAAATATTCCCCTCCTAAACTTTAGAGATGATTTAGGGAAAGGGATTTTCTCCTGTGCAGCTGGGAAGGACCGATTGGCTGTGACACCCGAGGGGAAAATCTGGGGATGCCATCTTTTCCCTGATTATTTCGAAGGAAAAGAAGATTCACCAGAATATCAGAAATTCTATTTCGGCTCTCTAGATAATTTCATCAAAAATCATAAAGATATATATCCTCAAATATCTTCTAATTATGCCCAACTTTCCATGGAAAATTTCTCCACTCCCAGGATGAGTTGCTTTCTCTGCAAGAACTTAGAGAATTGTGCCATCTGTCCTGTGAATGCAGGTTTTTCCGGTGTTCCTTTGGGAAAAATCCCTCTTTATGCCTGCGAAATCCAAAAGATCAAAATCCCAATAAAAGAAAAATTCAGGAGCGAGCTTTAGAAACGCCCCTAACTCAAGATATTAAAAATCATCCCCATTAAAGATCACAAAAATCAGAATATACATATCTAATTAACATACTCGTATTTATATTGGCTTAGTTAATATTGGCATAATTGGCTCTTTTATTATTGGTATTATTTATATTACAATTATGACAATTGGAGGCAAACAATGATAAAAATCGATAAAGAATCAAATGTCCCTTATTACCTTCAACTGAAAGACCAGTTCAGGGAATTGATTTTATCAGAAATTTATAAGCCAAATACTAAACTTCCTCCAACAAGGCAACTTGCTGAAATTTTGAAAATTAACAGGAATACTGTACTGACAGCCTATGAAGAACTTGAAGCCGATGGCTTGGTCTATTCTCATGTTGGTCAAGGGACTTTTGTTTCAGAGGCAAGGGAATATCTAAATAAAAGAGAACAACCGTTTCAAAGAAAGTTCAATTGGACTAACTATTTTTCTGCTGAATTGGACGAATCTGCCTTGTTTTCCTTAGTCCAATTATACAGAAGTTGCATAGCCAAGGCCAAAATTTCATTCGGTGGAGCTCATCCAGACGATGGCCTCTATCCGATTGATTTAGTGAAGAGATGCTTCAATTCTGTATTGAAAGAGGAAAAGAGCGAAATTCTCCGTTACGGTCCCATCGAGGGCTATTATCCTCTAAGAGAACATTTGGCAGCGCGGATGAAGAATAGGGGAATAGAAACAAAGGCAGAAAATGTTTTTATCACCAGCGGATCACAACAAGCACTGGAGATTTCCTCAAGAATGCTCATCGAATCAGGAAATTATGTCATCACCGAGGAACCAACCTACACCGGAGCCCTGAGTATTTTCAACACACTCCGAGCAAAAATAATCGGAGTTCCTCTGGAAAAGGATGGCCTTAACCTAGACATTCTTGAAGACACCTTAAAACAATACAATCCTAAATTCATCTACACCATACCAAACTTTCAGAATCCAACCGGAATAACGATGAGTATCAATAAGAGAAAAAATTTGATCTATCTCGCCGAAAAATATAATGTTCCCATCATCGAAGACGATGTCAGCGGGGATCTGAGATTTGAAGGCGAAGACCTGTTGCCTTTAAAAGCTCTGGATAGAACAGGCCAGGTTGTTTATATAAGCTCTCTATCCAAAGAGCTAATACCCGGCTTTAGAGTGGGCTGGGCTGTTCTGACTGAATCTATAAGAGATAGATTCATAGCCATCAAACAGGTAGAAGATTTGACCACCAACACAATCTCCCAAGCCATTCTTCATAAATTCTTTTCCCGGGGATATTTAAAAACTCATCTAAGAAAAACAAGAAAAACATACCGGGAAAGAAGAGATACGATGATAAGAAGCATTAGAAAATATTTCCCTGCAGATGTCGAGCTTATAAAGCCAGATGGCGGACTCTTTGTCTGGGTAAAATTTCCCCAAGAAGTCGACCTGACTCTGATTCTTGAAGCCTGCCTGAAAAACGGAGTTATATTCAGCTTAGGCTCATTATTCTATAACTCAACAAACGGTAAGAATGAGATGCGTCTTTGTTACTCAGCCCATTCACCGGATAGAATTGAAGAAGGGATAAAGATTTTGGGAAAAATCATCTCAGATATAATCGGAAAGAAAAAAAAGGAAGTCGAAGAATTAGAAATGCTTCCGATTCTTTGAATGAATTCGAGCCTACAAATATTTTTTTAATAGAGGTGAAAAATGAGTATTGTTTACTTTAAAGGCAACTATGTCCCCTTAAAAGATGCCAATATAAGTATCATGACCCATGCTTTCAACTACGGGACAGGAGTGTTTGAAGGCATCAAAGGTTATTACAATCCAAAGCAGGATCAGCTTTATGTTTTCAGGATTAAAGAACACCTGGAGCGGATGAAAAGAAACTGCAGGATCCTCAAAATCTATATCGATCAATCCACAGAAGAATTGACAGAACTCATTGTAAAGCTTATCAGAAAAAATAAGTTCAAGACCGACCTTTACATCAGACCGCTGGCCTATAAATCTTCAGAGAAAGTGGGAGTCAAACTTCCTGAGGAATACGATTTCTGCATCTTTGCGGTGCCTGTTTCTCATTATTTTGACCCGAGCAAACCAATCAGAGCCTGCCTGAGCTCCTGGAGAAGGATCGAAGACAATGCCATCCCTGGAAGGGGAAAGATTACCGGAGCCTATGTCAATTCAGCTTTAGCAGCTCAGGAAGCAAGGGATAATGGATTCGATGAAGCCATATTCTTGAATCAAGACGGACATGTTTCAGAAGGCGCGGCCATGAATCTCTTCCTAGCCAAAGAGGGGATGCTTCATACTCCTTCTGTGAGCCAAAATATCCTGGAGGGAATAACCCGCAATACAATTATAGAAATATCCAGAGAAGAATTGGGCATTAGAACTATGGAAAGAGCTGTCGACAGAACAGAGCTTTATACCGCTGATGAAGTCTTTTTCTGTGGAACGCTGGCTGAAGTCGTATCCGTTGGGTCGATTGACCAAAGACCCATCAACAGCGGAAAGATGGGAAAAATTACCAGAGAAGTCATTAGACTTTTTTATGAAATGGTGCACGGAGAGATAGAAAAATACAAAAAATGGCTTAATCCTGTTTACTGAAGTTCCCTATGAATCAATAAGATGAATAAAAATCTTTCGCTCTTTTGCGAAAAATTCAATGTTCCTGAGGCACTGCACAACTCCATCCCCAAAATTTTGAATGAAGAAGAAATGATCATACTGAATCACTTGGCTGACAAGGAAGAAAAGCTCTCTGACCTTATCTCGAAATTTCTTGCCTCTGGAAAGTCGTTAATCGAATCTCTGCATAAGAGAGGGTACCTCATAAGAATATCAAAAGGAGAAAAGAATTATTATCGAAGCAATACTGTTGAGCAAATCATAAAAAGATTCGTCAATCACAATCCAAAATATCTAGAGTTTCCCGAGGAGGAAAAAAAACATTTTCAGGAATGGGTTATGGGGATTTCCTTGGAAGAGATGAAAGCAAGTGAAAAACCGGAGTACCGTGTTATCCCGATTGAAAAGACAATTGAGGATAAAAGGCAATTGATACCGCATCACCAGGCGATCCATTACCTCCAAGAATCAGCGGAGATTACTTTAATCGACTGTCTCTGCAGGAAAACCTTTAATAACTGTGCTAAACCTCGGGAAGTCTGTTTAGCCCTCAATGAAAAGGCAAAATTTTTTTCCGAGAGGGGGATCGGAGAAAGAATAGACATCCAAAGAGGGCTTGAAATTCTGGATATGGCTGAACAAAACGGACTCGTTCATTCTATTAACAATAAAGAAGATCCTGAGTATCTCTGCAACTGCTGTGAATGCTGCTGTTTCTTTGTCCAGGCCTTAAAAAAACGTGGAATTCTTACTTCTATGGGGAAATCGGGATATACAGCTTCATTAAGCATCGAATTATGCAATCAATGTGGAATATGCATCGACAACTGCATCTTCGAAGCCATCTCTGATGATGGAGAAAGCATTATTTTCGATGAAGAAAAATGTTTTGGCTGTGGTCTCTGTGCTTATAACTGTCCTCAGAAAGCGATCAAATTGGTGCTTAACGAAAATGAAAACAGATGAAATAATAAAAAAGCCATTGGAAGGGGAGATGAAGTTTGTCAGTTCATTATCCATGGTATAGAATAAAAAGAAGGATTGGTTGAAATGCTTCGCCTTTTTCTAGCGGGAATTCTTTCATGTTTATTTCTCTCAACAGCTTTTACTTCCCAAAATGCTGAGAATACAGTTGAGATCGTGCTTCCTAAAAAAGAGCCTGTTGAATTGAAACCTTATGCGGCCATCGATTTTCCCGCTATAAAAGAAGCCTCTGGCCTGGTTAGAAGCCGGCTCTGGAAGGATGTCTTCTGGACGCATAATGATTCAGCGGACGAAGCTCGTATTTTCCCTATAAGAAAGGACGGCAGACTTATTATACCTGTATGGATGAAAAATTATGGGGGCATAATTATTCCTGATGCTGCCAATGTGGACTGGGAAAGTATAACCACGGATGAGGAGGGCAATTTATACATCGGAGATATCGGAAATAACTTCAGTGCCAGAAGAGACTTGTGTATTTATGTTATTGAAGAGCCCTATCCCTACCAAACAGTGGTCACCAGCACCAAGAAAAAAATCTTTTACTATTATCCTGAACAAACAGATATCCCTTCAAAAAAGAATAACTATGACGCTGAAGCCATGTTCTGGAAAAAAGGAAAACTCTATATTTTAACCAAACATCGCAGTGATACTTATACCTCGCTTTATCGATTGGATTCGATGAATCCCCTGGAAAAGAATCCTGCAACACTCATCGGCAAATTCAATATCAGGGGACAGGTCTCAGGAGCCGACGTGTCAGCGGACGGAATGAAACTGGTCGTATTAACCTATAACGCTGTCTGGATGTTCGAAATCGACGACGAATCTGATAACTACTTCAACGGCAGGATTTCCTGGATTCCGATTAAAGTCGAACACTGCGAGGCAATATGCTTGGATGGGAACGAGCTCATTATTATCAACGAAAAGGGAAAGCTTTTTAAACTGGAAGAAAATGATTTGACTGTAGTTAAAGAATAACAACCAAGGAATTCAATCGAGTTAAAGATGCTGATGATTGACGAAGAGGAAAACAGGGAAGATTTATTCTTATTCTTGACAGCCCCAAATTTTATCGATGGTGACCAAATCAGATGGGCAGGAATTGATCAAATTCAAAAAACAACGCCATTTAGTTAATCATAAATTAAATCATTTCCAGGAAGTCATCCCAGGGGGTAGCTGATAAAGTTTCGGTTGTGGAATGTCCGTAAGAGCGGATGATCATGGCTGCTTTCATTACCTGTTTAGGGTCGTTTGATTCGATAATATCAACCACATCGAAACGGCCTATGGTGGAATAGCTCTCTTTCCAAACTACGTCAGGACACTCACTCTTGATTTTTGCAGACACAGTTTCGGCTATTTTCTTAAACTCAAAGGGATCACTGAATGCCTGGGGAGAAATCCGGCTAAGAATAACATAGGTTGCCATCTTAGTCCTCCTTTGATCTTTCGATGCTATATCACTTAAATAAAATCTTGACTTCAGTTTGTCAATAATCAGGCTAGAATGGTCGCTCAGACTTTCTCACCTCTATTTTTTCTTCCAGTTCAACAGAGCCGACGGATAATTTTACGGTATAGGTACCGGGCTCAACATATTTTTCTTCATCCTTCCTCAAATCCCAAACAACCCGGTTCAATCCCCTATCTCCACTACCCTCAAGCTCTCTTATAAGCTTACCTGATTCATCACTTATAGATAGAGAAATCTTCTGTGCTTTATTCAGATAATAATAAATATATCCGTCTATTCCCCCTCTCCCTCTCCACCGCAGGAGTTCAGCCGGGCCTATCTCAAAAAGATGGGCTGTTTTTGCGAGGAATTTTTCGTCACATTCTTGAATATAGCGCACATCCAGGGCCCACATTCCTCGACCATGGGTAGCAATGACCAAAATGTCATCGCGCGGATGGATTATGAGGTCATGGACAAATGTCGTGGGCAAATTATTCGCCAGCACCTGCCATGACTTACCACTGTTTATGGAGACATAAACACCGAGGTCCGTACCCACATAAAGGACATTTTTGTTTTTCGGGTCTTCGCGGATGACATTGATAGGTCCGCAGGGAATATTGTTGGCAATATCTTCCCACGTTTTCCCATAGTCAGTCGATTTCCATAGATAGGCAGCAAAATCGTCGTGCCGCTTGCCGTTCTGCGACATATAGACCGTCCCCTCATCATAAGCAGAAGCCACAATTCGAGAAACCCATTTTTCATAGGGCAGGCCATCCATTATTTCTGTCCAGGTTACCCCCCCGTTCTTGGTAACATGGACTTTTCCATCATCGGTTCCCACATAAATCAATCCGAATTTGAGCGGCGACTCCGAGATGGCAAATATGGTTTGATAGGGAATATCTCCCATTTTATGGGGATCGTTATAGGTAAGGTCAGGGCTGATCTTTTCCCAGGTATCTCCCCTGTTCATTGACCGGAAAAGATATTGCAGGCCGTGATAAATGATTCGAGGATTGTGAGGAGAGATAATGAAAGGTGCCACCCATTGACCTCGCAGCGCCGGTTCACCCTCCTCGGCTATGGGCACAATGGGCACTGTCTCCCACTCCCCGCTGCTATAGTCTGACCTCTGAATCCTTCCATAAAAACCCGCCGAAAAAACAATATTCGGATCCGTAGGATCGATGGCGTGGCTGCATCCTTCCCCCCCCGGAGCATCTGTAAATTCCACTGCGGGGATTAGATCCCGACCCTGTCTGAGGTCCACTACTCCCCGGCGGCTACCATGATCCTGAATGGAGCCATAAACATGAAAGGGCTCATCCATATCATAGGCGATATTGAAAAATTGCACTGCCGGAAGATTATCGGTGAAATTCCTCCACGTTTTGCCAAAGTCATAAGAAACTGACACTCCGCCGTCATTAGCGTTGAAAAGATAATTTGAATTGTCTTGGTCGATCCACAGGCCGTGATGGTCCCCGTGCATTCCGTATAAGGGATGGAAGGTTTTCCCTCCCACAACTGACCGGTTCAGAGCCAGCCCCATAACATAAATGGTGTTTTCATCGTTAGGGTCGACGCGAATCTGTCCGAAGACCCAGCCATAGGTTGCAGAAAGACGTTCCATGTATTGATTGGACTCGCTCACTTTCTTCCAGCTCTTGCCTTTGTCAGCAGTTCTGTAGACTTCGGCGCCTTTTATAATTGGTGCTCTCGGCCGCCCATAGGAATCGATTTCTCCTGGAGGAGGCTTACGCGCAATCTCATAATTATCAATAAAGGCATAGAGAACATTCGGGTTGCTCCTGGCAATATCAATACCTATCCGGCCTCTATACTCTGCAGGCGGAAGCCCCATATTTATCGGTTCCCAGCTTTCGCCTCCGTCAGTGGTTTTATAGATCCCGCTTCCCGAATAACCTGATTCATTGCGCGGGTCATTCCAGCGTTTGCGAATTCTCTGCCAGGTGGCAGCGTAAAGCGTTTTGCTATCTGAGGGGTCCATGACCAGATCGATAGCCCCTGTTTTTTCATTGATGTAGAGGATTTTTTCCCAGGTTTCGCCACCGTCAGTCGTTTTGAAAACTCCCCGTTCTTCATTATCCGTCCATTCGTGACCAGAAGCAGCCACATAGACAATATCCGGATTCTCAGGGTGAATGACGATCCTGGGAATCGTATGAGTGCCGGCAAGCCCCATATACTGCCATGTTTTCCCTTCATCGGTAGACTTATACACGCCTGCTCCTGCCATGGAACTTCGGAAAATGTTGGCTTCTCCAAGTCCTATCCACACAATCTTATGGTTAGAGGGAGCAATAGTAACATCACCAACTGAAGTTGATGGGCCGTGCTCAAATACCGGCTCCCAGGTTGTTCCTTCGTTAACGGTTTTCCAGACACCGCCTGAGGCGGCAGCAGCATACATGGTATAGTATTTTCCTTTGGGAGCCACAACCGCCACATCTGTACATCTTCCGCTTATGTTCGTGGGACCTAAGAACTGCCAAGGCAAATGTTTAAACAGGGACTTCTCTATCATGGCGGTATGTTCCTCGTACCACTTTAAGCGCAGTTCTGGGTCAGTCGATTGAGTTATTTTTTGAGCTTGGAGTGACGCATTGAGAAAAACAAAAAATATTATGATGCCTAGGAATAAAGATGAGCGCACTCGAGAAAATTTACCTGAAAAAATCATAATGTGACCTCCTTTTTATTCATAAATCACGATTAATGATTCCAAACCCATGAGCCAGAGTAAATTCTTCGCACACCTAATTGCTCAGGATGCACAGTATCCATTCACTATAAGATTTTTTTTTAGACTGTTTAGATAAAAAAGCATTTATTTTATAACTTAAAATTGAAGATTGGAATTTCCGCTTTTTAGATACAAGACTATCATTCTCGAAACCATAAAAAGAATTCCGCAGGCTATGGTGACACAATAGAAGGTGAGAAATATGGTATTCCATAACGCCTTTCTTTGAGAGATAGTTTGAGGAAATAAAAGGTCGAATATTGTCTTCCCAAACATGATAAGCATAATGGCAATTCCTGCTGTTGCTCGGTAGAGATATTCCTTTGCATCCTCCATCTCTACAGAATCTAAAGTTATCAACGGGTAAAGCAACCAAGCAGTTACCACCCACAGAATAAGGGCAAACCCGAGTTTTGCTCCCTTCTTGAGTCTTGAAGACCTTGCCCTTTCCATGTGCAGCTTTATATTTTGCTCCTTTCCCTTTCTTCATGCAAGCTCATTCTTACAAAACCTTAAATTAAAATAAAAGTGGGCTGTGAATTGGTGATCTCTAACAAAGAAGAGGAATTTCTTATAAGGTTCTATGGCTTTGGTTTTCCGGTCTTCTCATCATTTTCATTCATACCGCAACAACTCCACTGGATTGGATCTTGCAGCCTTGACTGTTTGATAACTTACTGTGAGCAAGGCCAAGAAAAGAACAACAATAAAAGCGAACAAGAAAGACCAGACCGAGATGCTCGCTTGATAAGCAAATCTTTGCAGCCATTTCGTCATGAAATAATAGGCAATGGGCCAGGCGAAGAGATTGCTCAAGACGACCCATTTGGTGAATTGCTTCGACAGGAGAAAGACGATTCCTGTCTCTGTAGCACCCAGAACTTTACGTATGCCAATCTCCTTGGTGCGCTGTTCAGCGACAAAGGCTGCTAATCCAAATAGTCCTAAACTGGCGATGATGATGGCCAGGAGCGAAAAGGAGAAAAATATCTGCCCTGTTCTCTCCTCGGCTTGATAGATGCTGGCAAAATGATCATCGAAAAACTCATACTCAAAGGCCTGGTTTGCGGCAAACTTTCGCCAGGTGTTCTCCAAAAAGGCCATCGTTTCTCTGATATTTTCGGAATGAACACGAACAGAAACATAGCGGCCTCTTCCCTCAGGTCCGTAAAGATAGACAACCAAGGGATCAATTTGATGATGCAGGCTTTTAAAGTGAAAGTTTTTCATGACACCGATAATCGTAAAAGTTCTAGATTGTTCTGGAGTAGGTCCGAGAGCCACAATTTGCTTGCCCACGGGATCTGTTAGGCCGAATTGTTTCACCGCCGCTTCATTGATGACCACACTTTGCTGGTCTGCTTCCCTCCCTTCCTCATAATACCTCCCGGCCGCCATTTCGACCTGGTATGTTTCGACAAAATGCGGATCAGTAACGTATATCCAGAGAAGATGTGTTTCTTCTCCTGTAGCGCCAGCTAGTTTGTGAGCTGAATTCCCGAATTCATTCCCGATCAGATTATTGGTGTTGGTGGCATTGATAACATTCGGATTTTTCAATAGCTCTTGTCTGAACGCCGGGACTTGGTTCCCGATATCATCGGTTTTTTTAACGATCACAACTTGTTCCTTGTTGAATCCTAAATTCCTGTTCTGGATGTAACTTAACTGTCGAGACACAATGATAGTTCCAACGATGAGAACAATGGAAACAGTAAACTGGAACACGACCAGGACATTACGCAGGCTGGATTTTTTGCTCCTTCCTGACATCTCTGTCTTTAGAACGACCACCGGGTCGAAAGAAGCAAGGAAGAAGGCTGGATAGGTGCCGGCTAAAATCCCGATGAATAAGACCAATCCCAGCAGTAAAGGAATAGTGAGTACATTCTGGAAGTAGGGAACCGCTAGTTCTTTTCCCGTGATATTGTTAAAAAGGGGGAGGAGGAATTGGACAGCGATTAAAGCGAGAAGCACTGCAAAGAAGCTCATGAGTGTTGTTTCTGAGAGGAACTGCCGGATCAATTGGCCTCTGTTGGAGCCTACAGTTTTTCTAATGCCGACTTCTCTGGCCCGGGTTGCGGCTCTAGCCGTGGCCAGGTTCACAAAATTGATGCAGGCCATCAGAAGTATTCCTACGGCAATAATGGAAAAAATATAAACATAAGCGATGTCTCCATTTGGTTCCAGCTCATAGTCAAGATTTGAATGCAGGTGTATACCAGTCAGAGGCTGAATGAAATAACCCCATTTGCCTCCAGAGGCAAAAAACTGTTCCAGGGTGATGCCTGCGGCTGTCTGTATTTGTGGCCCCACGTACTTCTTGACCAGCTCGGCCAGTTTGGGTTCAAAGGCTTCTGGAGAAACCCCTTTTTGCAGAACTAAGTAGGTGTAATAATTGTTACTGATCCAGATAGGACTCCGGCTGTCTTCATAGGTGACGAGAGCAGCTAAAAAATCATAGTGAAAATGGGAATTACGAGGAACGTCCTCTACCACGCCAGTGACCAAATAATCCCTTCGTTTGTCGGCGTTCAGGCTTTTTCCTAAAGGATCTTCATCACCAAAATATTTCAAGGCCATAGAACGAGTAAGAACAATTGTGTTGGGTTGAGCGAGGGCTGTTTTGGGATCACCCTTGATAAAAGGAACGGTAAAGACGTCAAAAAAGGATTGATCGACCCAGAAAACCCTTTCTTCGCTGAAAACCTTGTCCTCGTACCGAAAGACGGGAAAACCAAAATTCCGTAGCCGGGTGGCTGCTGTGACCTCAGGATATTCATTGACCAGAGTTTGAGCCATGGGGGAACAGGTGATAACCCCATGAAACAGGTTGTTGTTGACGAAGCCTAGAATCCCGACTCGATAGATCTGCTCTGCTTTTTCGTGATACTGGTCATAGCTGACTTCATCCAGAACATAAAGCACAATCAAGAGACAGCAGGCCACGCCGATGGCCAGACCGAAGATGTTGATAAAGGAAAATCCTTTATGTTTTAGAAAATTTCTCAAGGCAGTCTTGAGGTAGTTTTTAAACATGATAACCTCCCCGGCAGAACAAATAGAATTGCTTTCGACATTGATGAATCATAGTTCTTTTATATTAAATACGTTTTTAACAGGAATTAGGTTCACTTCGGCGTCCTTTGGGATACACATGAATCTCGGATTTGAACGAAAATTTGAGGTTTGAAATTGTCTGCTTCTTGAGATATAAATTATTAGAGAGTTAAGAAAAAAATTCTCACCAAAGGAGGAATTTCTATGAAAAAATCATTATTTATCTTAGCTTTAATTCTGGTATTTCTTGTAAATTATAGCCTTTTTGCGCAGGAACCCTACAAACTGCCTCCAAAAGATATTGTTGATATTGTCGATACTCCTCCGACTCCCTTCGCTTTCATGAGTCCTACCAGCGAAAATATTCTCCTTGTTGAATATGACTCCATGCCTTCTATAGCTTATATGGCGCAACCCATGCTAAGACTTGCAGGAATGAGGATAACTCCTCAGACCAATAGCCGCCTGCAAACCTACTTCTGCACAGGACTGGTGATCAAAAAACTAAAGGAGGAAAAAAGCCTTCGCATCTCACTTCCCGAAGGCGCCAAGCTCGGTTTTCCTGAATGGTCTTTCGATGACCAGTGGATTGCCTTTAATCGCTATACTGACTCCGGAATTGAACTATGGGTAGCTGAGACAGAGACAGGAAAAGCAAAAGCTCTCACCCCTCCTCACATTAATGCCACCATGAATGACGGTTTCAGATGGATGCCAGATAACCGCCTCATCATCAATATTGTCCTTGAAGACAGAGGAGAACCGCCCCAAGCCCCTGCAGTTCCCATAGGACCCAATATCCAAGAAACCTCTGGCAAGTTTTCCAAAGTATGGACCTACCAAGATCTCCTCCAGAATCCTTATGATGAAGCTCTTTTTGATTACTACACAACTTCCCAAATCGCGGAAATAGATGTGACTACTGGAGAGAGCCGTAAAATCGGTGAACCGGGTATCTACCAATCTCTATCTCCTTCCTCGGATGGAAATCTTCTGCTTGTTTGCAGAATAAAAAAACCCTATTCTTACAGCGTCCCTTACTATTATTTTGCCCGTTCTTATGAAATATGGGACACCAAGGGCAAACTTGTTCACCTTCTGGCTGATCTCCCCTTAGCTGATGAAGTTCCCATGAGAGGGGTTCCAACCGGACCTAGGTCTGTCGAGTGGCGGCCCCTTAAGAAATCTACCCTTGTCTGGGTCGAAGCTTTAGACGGCGGTGACCCTGAAAAAGAAGTGCCTCACCGAGACAAGCTCATGACTGTGGCGGCACCTTTTAAAGAAAAGCCCCAGGAAATTACAAAAATTGAGCATCGCTATTGGGTAATTCATCACCTGGAAGAAAAAGGATTGGCTTTCTATACTGAATACAACTGGAAGAAAAGATGGCGCACCACTTATCTCATCAATTTAGACATACCGACTGCTCCTAAGAAAAAAATATTCGATCTCAGTATACATGAAAGCTACAATGACCCAGGACGGCCGGTCTTCAAAACCACCAAAAAGGGCGAACATATCGTGCTTCAGGACAGAGACTGGGTTTATCTCTCGGGAAGGGGCGCTTCGCCGGAAGGCGACAGACCTTTTCTGGACATGATGAATATCAGGACCTTGCAGAAGCAGCACCTCTTTCAATCAGGAGAAAAAAGCTATGAATCCTTCTACGGCTTTGTGGGAAATTCCCGAGACCAAATCGTAACCAGATATGAAACCAAAACCATAGCACCCAATTTTTGCCTTGTTAATTTTAAGACGAAAAAACGCCAGGTGCTTACTGATTTCAAAGACCCCGCTCCCCAGCTCACGGGCATAAAAAAGCAGCTCCTGAAATACACCAGAGAAGACGGAGTCGAGCTTTCTGGCACGCTTTATCTTCCTCCAGAATATAAAGAAGGTGAAAGATACCCGCTGGTTATTTGGGCTTATCCCATTGAATATACAGATCCTAAGGTAGCTGGGCAGGTAAGAGGTTCCCCTTACAGCTTTACTTTTTATAGGGGTTCCTCGCGGCTTTTCTTCCTCACCCAAGGATATGTTGTCCTGGATGGAGCCCAAATGCCTGTAGTCGGAGACCCTAAGACAATGAACGATACTTTTATCGAACAAATCGTATCCAGCGCGAAAGCAGCTATAGATAAACTGGATTCCATGGGAATTATCGATCCGAAACGTGTCGGTGTAGGAGGACACAGCTATGGCGCCTTCATGACAGCCAATTTACTCGCCCATTCTGATCTGTTTGCAGCCGGGATTGCCAGAAGCGGAGCCTTCAACAGAACTTTGACTCCTTTTGGATTCCAGAGCGAACGAAGAACTCTCTGGGAAGACCCTGAGATATATTTTAAGGTTTCACCATTCATGCATGCCCATAAAATCAACGAGCCCATTCTTCTCATTCACGGCGAAGTTGACAATAACTCCGGAACTTATCCCCTCCAGTCCAGAAGACTCTTCCATGCTTTGAAAGGACACGGAGCAACAGTGCGTTTGGTGATGCTCCCTCATGAAAGCCACGGCTACAGGGCCAGAGAATCCATCCTTCATGTGCTGGCAGAGATGATCGAATGGTTTGACAAATACATCAAGAATAAGTAAGGATTTGCCAGTCATTGGCTCTCGGTTAATAAAAGTAAAGCGAAGCTGGATTCTGAATAATAAAGAAATTAATAAATATTTTAACGTTCTTAAATACGAAAGGAGACAAAATGAAAAAAAGGACGGGGAAAATTTTATTCATTACTATCTTCCTATTGGTCTTCTCTTTCCTCTCGACATCTGTCTTCAGCAATCCCCAGGAGGAAAAATCGAGCCAGCCAGAAGAGAAAGAAATCACTTCATGGCTGGTGGTGGGACCTTTCCCTTCTCCTCTCTCAGCCTTTCATCAAGATGAGAGAAAGAAATTCAACCTTGTCAATTTACTCAAATTCGAAGAGTTGGATGTTTCTTCTCTATGGCCTAAAGAAAATACTCCCTTTGAATGGCATGACGGTTCAACTCTCAAATGGCAGGTCAGGCAATCCGGAGAAAAAGGTGTGGAGCTGGTCAGCCAAAATCATTTTCCCTCGATCGCTTATCTTGGGGTCTATCTCGATGTCCCAAGGTGGACAAAAGCAAAGGTTACAGTTGCCAGCTCTCAGCTTCTCCGAGTCCATTTGGATGGACAAGTCATAGCCACTAAAGCCAAGGCTAAAACGGCAGAAAAAAAGGAAACAGCCGCAGAAGAAGAAAAGGCAACAGCCGACCTGAAATTAGAAACTGGTAAACATCTGCTCCTGATAAAAACTGTTTTTGACCCAAAATCTGAAGCTGATTGGACGATCAAGTCATCTCTCGAAGTGGAAGAAAAATTCGAAGGCCTGAGTCTCTCCACTTCCCCTAGACAACGCATGACAATAAAGCACCTGCTCGACCCGCCAAGAGTCACCAACATTTCCATCTCTCCTCACGGAAACTTAGCTGCCTTATCCATGCGCCAGAGCCTGCCGCCTAGTGATGAGACAGAATCCTGGGTCGAGATATACCAGCTACCTGAAAGGCGTTTAATTCAAACCTACCGAGGAGGGATGAAAATCTCGCGCGTGAATTGGGCACCGACTGGGAATAAATTTTCCTACACCAGCTATGATAAATCAGAAGGCACCATCTGGGTGGTCGACCTGGAGGCGGGAACATCAACCCCTCTCTTAAAAAATATCAAAGACCTGGGGAATCATACCTGGTCACCTGCCGGTAAAAGCATTATTTACTCCATAACTGAGAAGCCAGAACCTGACAAGCGAAAGGTCAAAAGATTTCAGAATCTGGCAGACCGGCAGCCATGGTGGATAAACAGAAGCTATCTTTACAAGATCACCGTGCCGGGCGGAGTGCGCCAAAGGCTAACCGCCGGAGAACTCTCTACGAGTCTTCACAGCATCAGTCCAGATGGAAAACAGCTTCTCTTCACCCGCTCAATCGTGGATTACACTGAGCGCCCCTTTTCGAAAGCCGAACTTTATACACTCGACTTTGAAACCTTAGAAGCTAAAATACTGCTGAAAACAAAATGGTTTGGAACGGCAGAGTGGGGACCCAAGGGAGAAAAATTGCTAATTCTTGGAGGACCTTCCCTTTTCGGTGAGACTGGAGTCAATGTTCCCCCAAGAACCATTCCCAACGAATATGATGTTCAAGCCTATCTTTTTGACCTAGAAACTGCGGAGGTCAAGCCGATTACTAAAGACTTCAACCCGAGTATCAACCGAGCTTTGTGGAGCAGAACGGAAAACTGCATCTATTTTAACACCACTGACCGCTCTTACAGCCGTCTGTACAAATACGATTTGAAGAAAAAAGCTTTTTCCTTTATCGACTGTGGAGTTGAAGTCATCGGAAGATTTGATATCGCCCTTAGAAAACCAGTGGCCGTTTATACAGGTTCGAGCGCCTCTGTTCCTTTAAAAGCCTTTGTCTTGGATTTAAAAAAAAATAGGTTTGATCTTCTAAAAGACCCTGGAAAGGACTATTTTGCAGAGGTTAATTTCGGAAAAGTCGAGCGCTGGACATTCAAGAACAAGCAAGATGTGGAAATCGAGGGCCGGATCTATTATCCTCCTGATTTTGATCCCAACCAGAAATATCCCTGTATTGTCTATTATTACGGAGGAACAAGCCCTGTGACCCGTGATTTTGGCGGGCGATATCCAAAAAATTTATATGCTGCCCAAGGTTATGTTGTCTACGTCCTTCAGCCGAGTGGAGCGGTGGGTTTCGGGCAAGAATTCTCCAGCTTGCATGTTAATGACTGGGGAAAGATAGTGGCCGATGAAATAATTGATGGGGTCAAGAAATTCCTGGCCGCTCATCCCTTTGTGGACAGCAAGAAAGTGGGCTGCATCGGGGCATCCTATGGTGGATTCATGACTATGCTTCTCCTCACTCGCACTGACATTTTCGCTTCTGCTGTTGCCCACGCCGGAATAAGCTCTATTTCCAGCTACTGGGGTGAAGGCTACTGGGGCTATTCCTACAGCTCCATTGCTACAGCTAACAGTTTCCCTTGGAACAGGAAAGACATCTATATCGACCAAAGTCCCCTTTTCCAGGCGGATAAAATCATCACTCCCCTCCTGCTCCTGCATGGTTCGGCGGACACCAATGTTCCCCCGGGCGAAAGTACTCAATTGTACACCGCTTTAAAAATCCTGGGCAGAGAGGTTGAATACATTCAAATTGTGGGCGAAAATCATCACATCCTGACTTACAACAAAAGAATCCTGTGGACCAAAACGATTCTGGCCTGGTTCGACAGATGGCTCAAGAGCCAATCTGAATGGTGGAAGGCTCTTTATCCTGTGAAATAATTTTCACAATTTCTGTGAAAAAGTCTGTGGAAAAATATAATTTTAATGTTTCAAAACATTGATATATTTACATTTAACACATATTGCACAATTTTTCGGCCGTTATTTTTTCGTAAGGAAAAGTGAGGAAAACATAGGGGACTGAATCGTCCTCATTTTATTTATACTCTTGAATTTTTCCTGGTTTAATGATAAGAAATTTCAGTCAAACACAAGATAAATTTTCGATTCAAAGGCATTTTTCCAAGGAG
>Ga0209636_10000929_pt1 | contig 29054 bp, 33 predicted proteins | sample DeeMarSWOR152_54_FD_187464 | JGI IMG/M metagenome (GOLD analysis project Ga0209636, IMG submission 187464) | Marine sediment microbial communities from White Oak River estuary, North Carolina - WOR-1-52-54 (SPAdes) (version 2) | ecosystem: Environmental > Aquatic > Marine > Intertidal zone >...
GCCCCTCTTTTTAAGAAATTTTCCCAAACAGCCTACCCAGACATGTGGCGTAGAGAAGCGAGTCTTTGTCTCTCCCGCGCGAAACAAATCTCTATGCATCAATCGAAGGTGAAAACTCCTCATCTTAAAGGCGTGTCTAACCCTCCAGACCATGAACAACAGGAAGAAGACCTAAAAAGCAGCCTGCGTCGGACTCGGGTGACTCCTAATCCTAATTTAAGCTGGTCTGATCTCTTTGGCTTGGATCAGGTAGTAAGAGAGGTGAAAGAGGTGGTTATCCGCCCCCTCGAACATCCTGAGCTTTTGGAAGGCCGCCTCCGAGCACCTCGTGCTTTGTTATTTTTTGGCTCCCCTGGCTGTGGGAAAACCCAATTACTTCGTGTTCTTGCCTCGGAAGTTCACTCTTTGGGCGTGTCTGTCTTCAGTGTTTCTGCTGCTCAACTTTATTCGAAATGGCTTGGGGAAAGTCAAAAGAAAGTCCGTGCGTTATTCGAAGATGAACGTCATACTTGGCACATGCTTTATAAATAATGTAACCTTCGAAACTTCGACAGAATCCACCTGGGGCCTTTGGTATTCTGGAAGACACTACAGAGCCATCCGTGCAGCCGTCGCTCAATGGTGTGAAGTCCAGCAGAAAGAGCCTGCAGCAACTCGGTAGCTTTAGCCTTATCTAAGGTTATCAAGAAGATAGAGCTTATAAAGCATAAAAATAATCACTAGCTGCCACTAATCGCACAAGGGCTAACCGTGTGGAAATTAAGATTCTTCACAAAATCTATCGTCAGGTGGCTTCAGGAATCAGGAGCTTCAATGAGAGAACAGTAACGATCTGATATCTGTCATTTAATTTTTGGGAACGTGGAAAATTATTTCTCAAGATAGTGTACTAATTTAAACTATATCTAGAGAGTAACTGCTTTAACTAACATTCTTAGATTTTACTATATAAGAGAAGATCCTTTTCTTGTTATAGGTAGTTTGTCTAGGAAAGGACAAAAGATGAATGTAAGAAATTATATCTCTTCTATAATCTTGATTCTGCTTATCTTAGTTAATTTTATTGTCCTGTCTAATCCATCTAGATCAATTACTCAAGATCTAAGTGATATCCAGGTGGCTTTTTACGATGGTGAGGGTGCCTGGGAGTATGGGAGAGTGGTCATGATCAATTTGTTCGAGTGGATGGGGTGTAACATAACAATGGTTCGTGGCGACGATATTATAAATGGTTGTTTAGTAAATTTTGATGTTCTTTACTGGCCAGGTGGCCATTATCCTGCTTACTGGGATGAAATGGGATTAGCAGGAAAATTAGCTGTTCAAGAGTTTGTTCGGAAAGGTGGGGGCTATCTCGGTATTTGTGCTGGGGGGTATTATGCATGTGATTATATTGTATGGATGGATGACTCTGCTTTACCTGCTCCAACATATAAAGTAGAAGGGGACGAGCTAAATTTGGATTTATGTCCTGGTGTGGCTATCGGGCCCATTTTCGAAATTGTTGACCGACCCGAACCTGGATATGCTATGACAAGAATCGACATCATTAATCGAAGTCATCCTATCACTGACTCTCTCCCTGAATATATGCAGATTATTTACATTGGGGGGCCATATTTTGAGTTATATGAGGGCCGGAATGTTACGGTTTTAGGAACTTATAATGTTACAGGTACCCCAGCAATTGTTGCTCTGCCTTATGGTGATGGGTGGGTCTTTTTAATAGGTCCTCATGCTGAAGTAGAGGAGGAAAGTGATCGAGATGGACAAGATCCAACCCCTGAGCTTTCAGATGAAGGGTCGGATTGGCCATTACTATTTGAAGCCATGAAGTGGATAACCCAGACCCCTGACTTACTGAAACAAACATCTTCAACAACGACCCAGACTTCTGCTATAACTTCCCAAACTACGAATTTGGCTTTGGATGGTTTTTTGATTTTTACTCTTACGTTGTACTTGTTCAAACAAAGAAACAAGAGAAAAAGAAAATAAATTAGGGAACAAAGGCTAATTTTCTAAAAAACTGTGTGGAAATTCAGCGGACCTATCGGCAGGGGGCTTCAGGGGGTCATTGACTTCGCTTGACTGTGCTTCTATTGCCTTTACTCTAATAGAGGGCTGTCTATCTTTCAAAGTTAGGATGAGAGAATCTAGAGCTCTAACATCACCCATTCTTCCAAGAGCCTCTATTACAACCAAGCGAACGCTATAATTCTGATCCTTCAATGTTTGGATGAGGGGGATTGTAGCTATGGGATCTCCGATCATTCCAAGAGCTTCTGCAGCAGCAGAACGGATGTATGAATGGTTTTCTTTTAAAATCTTAATGAGAGGATCAACTGCTCTTTGGTCACCGATCTTTCCAAGAGTCTTGACCACTGTCAATCTGACGCGTCCTTTTTCATCCTTTAGAATCTGAATGAGGGGATCTACAGCTCTTGTGTCTCCAATTTCTTCGAGAATTTTAATCACTCTCTTTAAAAAACGGCCTCTTCCTTCCTTCAAAGCCTGAACCAAATATTTGACCACTTCTGCATTTCCAATCATTTTGAGAGCCTCTACAGCGGAAAAGCGGACACGAGGATCTCTGTCATTTAACACATGGATAAGAGGCTTTATTGCAGTTATTTCTTTTCTCATTCCAAGAATCATAACTGAGTTTATTCTAATGCGATAATTCAGATGGTCCAGGTCTTTGATCAATTCATCAATCGTTTTCTCCTCATTATCTCGTTTCATTGGTTCCCTCTCCTCTTCTAGACGATGTACTCTTTCTTCATCATCTCTAGGGATCTTCAGATTTTCTCCATGGTTGATTTTTAACATATTCTCATCTATTTCTTCTTCTTCAATTTTTTGAAGTAATAACTCCTTTCCACCTACAATTTTTTGTACCCAAGGCCACTGATGGGTTGAGGGGTCTTCTAGTGTTTTTTGAATCTTTTATAATATCTTCTGTATTCTCTTTAACTTATTCTTATCTAAAATGTACTTCCCTGGGACTGTTTCAATGATTATTGTCTTGAGATCTTCTCCTGGTCGAGCAAGAATGAATGGAGTGAGCTTTATGGGCCTATTAGTAACTATTTTCCTTTTATTTGACATATCTCCTCGACCATTTTATTTCTAATCACAATTCAGTGGATTATTGTCAGTTTGTGTTATCAATATCTTCTTCTTCAATCACCTGATCCATTGACATTAGGTATATTCTCAATATCATCTGAATCCATTTTACTTCCTCTAGATTTAATCTAGACTCCCCTCGGGCTGTTTCTAATATTAATGTGTTGGAATTCTCACCAAGGTGTGCGAGAATGTATGGAGTCAATTTCGTTGGACTATTATTTATTTTTCTTCTTTCTTTAGACATGCTTACCAGAACCGATGAACTTTCTCCATGACAGCATCGATTTTCTGTGAGGTTTTGGCAGAATAATAGGCCTCTCCGCAATTGTCACAAATCCACGCGGGAATTTCAGTTATCACGACGACTTGTTTCCATTGATCTTTTTCGGGTTTATATAATATTATTATTCTCAGTGATCGTCACAAATCGCAATCACCAAGTGATAGGGAAGTGTATCTGGAAATCCTAGGATTAAAACAATAAATATCTCACACAAAGCTTACCCATTGGGAAAAAAGGTATTTTCAGAAAATCATATCATCAGGTGGCTTCAGGAGTCACACGACGAAGAATATTAGGTCATTTCTAGTCCACAACTTTTAAATATGTCTCATATTTCATTCAATATGAGAGATGTGATATGAAGTATAAAGAGAAAGTTGTTCAAACTACTCTCTCCCCTGAAGAACATGCGATTCTAGTTGATTATGCTACTCAACATGATATCTCAATCAAAGAAGCAGTTAGACGAGCCATTTTCAATCTTCTCAAGAGTGATACCATTGATGAGAACGATCCGTATTTTAATCTTGTAGTTAAGTCTCGCATCAAGGATGAAAAAGCGTCTCAAGAAGTAGATCAGATTATTTACAAAACAGGTTAGCTAATTTTTCTTCGCTATCCATTCTGGTGGTCTCATGATTTTTGTAGATACAGGAGCTTTTTTCGCTTCCAAAGTGGCAAATGATGTGAATTATCCCTCAGCTGTTGAAATTGAGCGAAAAATCCAGCAGGGAAAATACGGAAAAATGATTACTACAAATTACATCCTTGATGAGCTTTACACTCTCCTCAGGGGGAGAGTCTCCCATGACGAGACAATCCGAATCGGGGAATCAATTAGAAGTTCCCCCAACATAAAAATTATCTGGATCTTAGAAGCATTGGAGGAAACAGCCTGGGAATTTTTCAAAGAACATCAGGATAAAACCTATAGCTTCACTGATTGTACAAGTTTTGTAGTTATGCGATCTTTAGGCCTGAATCTTGCTTTTTCTTATGATTCCCACTTTGAACAGGCTGGTTTTCAAATCATCGGGTAATAAATTAAGCTTTTTCAACAAATCTCTCGTCAAGGGGCTTCCAGAGTCGTTAGCTTCAATGTGTGAGCCCTCGGTTTGATGTCTGTACGCTATTCGTTTATTTTCGGAGAAAGAGACATGGATGAGGATGTATATCCTCATGCACCAGGGCCAATTTTTTTTGAAAAAAAGAAAAGGTGTCGTTAACAACACTTAGAGGGGGGTGTGATAACTTAAGAATTTTTATATCTTTTCCTTAGTTTCCTTCCTCATAGATTATTAAAATGCATTCAATTACGCTTATAGAGCTTGAGATGATTAATTAACGAATAATTGCGGCCAAAAAGGCTCTTTCAAGCAATAACCTAGATAACCAAGAGTTGATTATCATGAATTTCTCAATTAAAACTGTATTAGGAAGTATAATAGTTTTAGGTATAGTGGGGTTTTCTGTCATTGGAGAGAATCTATTGATCCCGAATGAGGATCAAATTATTGTTAGTGGCTCATATTACGAGAATGCACCGAGAGATCCTGTCACTTTCAACGAGATTGTGATTGAAAATGATAACATGATGTTAGAAGTATCATTTGGAGGAGGATGCAAGAAACATGATTTTCTACTCGTCAGTGGTTCCTCTTTCATGGAATCATATCCAGTTCAAATAGCAGCAGTACTCAGTCATGATGCTCATAATGATTCCTGTGAAGCTTTGATCATTAAAGAGTTAACTTTTGATCTCTCACCACTCAAACAAACATATCTCCAAATATACCCTCCATATGACTGGGAAACAACAATAACGATTAAAATCAGGCTTGAAAGCGTAATTGAACCCATAATCTATCAATTTGATTCCAATTCCTAGGTATAAATATGATAAATCGAATGGTTTTGGAAATTCCGCTCTTTTAAAGCATTTTGGGTCGGTTTGGTACTTTTTTTTCCCACAGTACACAACAGTATAACTAATTGCTCTTTCGTGAGGTAAATTGAATAAAAAACAAGCGGAGTTCCGATAGAAACTCATTCAAGTGGGGGTCGACTCAATAGACCCTGTCAAATTGGACACACTCATTGAGCAGCTTGTGCAAGATTAATGCATAAAATAAAGTATAAAATAAGACCCAGGGACAGTACACTAGGATCTATCGATTTTTCAGTGAGAAACTTTGGTGGAATTGTCGTCAAGTGGCTTCAGGAGTCAGGTTTCAAGTTGATTTGAGGGGTTTTTTGGAGGAGTGCTATTATACTACACAAGAATACAACAACACACATACCACAATATATCCCTAAAAACACATAATTTGTGGTATCAGACTTTTTGCGAGGTATAAAATCTACTGGTTGTACGGGAATCCACACACTCTCAGAGCTTGAAGTATCCTTTTTTAACATTGTAAATGTTAAATCGTGAAAAATTCTCCAGAAAATTTCTTTATCGCTTGGTTTGGTTTCGTAATACGATAGTCCCAACTCTTCTGCTAATGATTGTCCTTCATCTATATCGATTTGGGTTCCCTCTTCGTGATAAATCCCACTAATGCAACAGGTACTGAAGCTTCAGGAATATGTTTTTTAAATTCTTTATACCAATCTTTCACTGCGTGAAAGGAGTTTTTACTCAACGATCTGATGTCTGTACGCCGTTTCTTTATTTTCGGGGAATGATTTTTGGTTAAGACCAATTAAATGTATCTCTTATGGATGAAATATATCCAGATGAATGAGGAACCACTAATCCCTCTCTTGTCTGTTACTTCATTCTTTGATATCCCTTTTTTTATGATAAAAGAGAATTGCCCTAACTAAGATAGAACTTGAAATGAGGAATATTGGAATAGTAAGAATGAAATCCATCATCTTATATTGATTTATTACCTTATGTTGTTCCTCCTGACTCTCAAATGCTTCTCTTCTAAATAAACGTTGAAGAGTAAGGATTTCGTATTTTCCCTCATTACTCCATGTACCGTCTCTAATAAGAGTAGCTTCCATAAGCCAGCCTGTTTTTTTCTCGAAATGAAATGTATAGACTGAATTATTGGTTGTAGAACTATACAAAAGAGTGTTTACTGAGAGTTTCACAAAGTAGTCATTGATTATCCACTCAATGGAAATGGTTTTGGTGTCCGCTTCCGCATTGAATCCTTTCATTGGAGAAATGGAACTAAAATTGTGTTTTATTATATCCAGCCATGTTTGACTTCGATATTTTGCTGGTAAGTAAAGGATTCCTAGCATCGGAAATGAAAAGTCAGACTTAATCCCATCGGAATGAATTGGACTCATTGTACAACTCATTGTAGGTTCGATTTCAGTTAAATTGGAGGTATTAAATGAGACTTGAAATATGCAGGGGCCATCATTAAATGAAAGATCTCCAAATTCAGCTATCTTTTTTGTGAAATCGGGAGCTCTATTATTTTGAGAATAAACACTAAAATAGTAAAATAGAGGAGTCATATTGGGAGTTGGTGGTTGTGTATTTATTGCAGATAATAAGTAATAGCGAGGATAGCGTTGGTAATTAATAATGGGGATCATTAGAAATATCAAACATATGATGATTGTACCACTTTTAAGTGCAGTAGGTTTGTCAATTCTCCTTATTGTTGGCTTCAGACCGTTTTCAATTAGATATTTAACTACAACCCCTACCATTCCACTAATAAACACAAAAACAATGACACCAAGAAATTGTTTGACAAATAACAAGTCAAAAGCACTTATAATATACTCAAAAAAAGACGGGATTGATATAAAAATCCAATCCGTTGTATAACCTGTAGCCCATCTTGGAGCAGTAAAGATCGATAATCTTTGTTGTGTCGAAAGTAATGTGTTAAAGGCTATTGAGAATAATCCTAAGAATAGGGCTACTAACACAACATCTTTAGCTGATTGTTTCCATCCTAACACGAAAAGGATAAGAAATGGAATTACTAAGAATATCCAGGAAAATGAATGTTTCAAAAAAATCCAAGGAAAAATAGGGATTGATGCAAATATTGAAAAAAAAGCTTCAATGATTGAAAAATCTTCTTTTAACACGCCTTTGTCAAGTAGATTATAATATATAAAAACAAGGAAGGAAATATTGGTAAGAAAAAACGTATAGCACAAAAAAGCTGTGAGTAATGGATTGTTGTGCTCTTGGTAAAATTTACTTATCTTAGAAGCGGGTTTAAATAATATTTTTTCCACAAAACGAGATTGTCCAAGTCTTATCAAGAAATTATCTCTACTTTTCGAGATGGGTATTTTCTCCGAGTCTTCTAAGATAAATGAACGTGCAATGACTTCAGGGGATTCAAGTTGTTGTATAAATTCCTTCTCTGCAGCTATCCCCTTAAGTGTTGGATTCTTGATTTGAAAATATGTAAATTCTGCAGAGAGATGACTTTCATATTCTTCAACAACCGATTCATCACCTTTCAGTTCTAAAACATGCTTTCTCATCTGCTTTAGATATTCTTGAATAGTAGTCAAGTGAACTCCTCCTTTATCCTCTTTTTGATTGGAAAATTCAATATTTCAAGTGCATTTATGCTAGTTCGAATCAGATCGTACCAAAATTCACATGCTTTGCGATAATCCTGCTCCCCCAATTCTGTTAGTGCATAATATCGCCTTTTTTCTCTCGTTTCTGATTTGATAAGGTTATATTTAATTTCTAAACTTTTAAGAATAGTATAAAGAGAACTATCTTTGATTTCGGATGAAGAATCAGTAAGTTCGCGTAAATGTTGCTTTATTCCATATCCCCATGAGCTCCCTTCTCCTTCTTTTATAGCACCAAGGATCAGAATAGTTGTTAATGATCCTTTTGCATCTTTTTTTAGACGATCAATGAGTTTTAGTACTTGTTCGCTGTTTGGTGTCAAATAGTTCCTCTCAGAACTGTTTCACTCTAATCTATAGATCTTTTACTTTGAGAATAATATCGAACTTCGTAGTATGCTACGAACTTCGAGGTTAAAACTTTTTCTAAAAATTAACTTAGTAACAAAAAAATTCAATGAGCCCATGTTTAACGAGCTGCCACTATTTAGAAGTCAACAACTTCACTTGGAGCGCAATCGGTCTGATGTCTGTACGCTGTTGTTGTATTTTCGGAGGAATAGAGGTTTTTTAGTCGGGAAGTGAGCATAGGTAATTAATACTGTTGAAGTATAATATTAAATAATCGATAGTTTAAGGAGAGTCACAAGAATTATATTGATAATTGGAATTTTATTCTAGTTAGAGAGAAAAAAAGGGAGACAGGTAGCAAAGAATGGCTCTAAAGAAATTTCAATCAAAATATCAATCTTTATCAAGTTATATCCTTTTATGGTTGGTGATTTGGTATCTTATAGGTTTTTTATATTTGCTTATTTCAGGATTACCGTCTGTATCAACGTGGAGTATTCAGGAATCAATAACTAGGGAAGGAAGTTCAACTATTATAGCGAGTGGTAGCGTTGTACACGTCTTAGTTTTTTCCGCTACTTGGCCTGTCATTTATGGTGCTTTATTTACAGTCGGTTGGGTTATAGGGGGAGAATTCGTTGGAACTGGTGTTAGTTCAAACTCAGCACTTATAATATTGTATTATTATATAAAATTAATCCAGTATAGCCTCCCTATTTTTGTGATAGGTTTTATTTCAGTCTTAATTGCATTGCTTCTTGCAAAAATTAAAATAACACAAAGCTCTTTCTTAAAAATGTTAATTCTGGAAAATAATGTTATTTAACTAAACTGACTAAACGCTCCTAACCTGGCATATTTAACTTGAAGTTGATTATTCAGTTGACTGCCACTAATTGCACAAGGACTATTTTTCTCAAAAAATGTGGAAATTAAGTAGTCCTATCGTCAGATAGCTTCAGGAGTCAGCAGCTTCAATGTGAGAGCATCTGGTCTGATGTCTGTACGCTGTTCTTTGATTTTCGGGAAATTAAACATATCATGAGACTCAGGTGAGGAAAGAAATCGTGACGAACCACACATCTGCGAGTATGAATAAGACAAATCCCGATGAATATTTACTAAAAATCTGTATTATAGGATCACCTGATGAGTTAAAAACGAGAATGACTCGTACATTTGCTGTAGGAAAATTTACAACACATTATTTACCCACTCTGGGAGTTGACATCACGACTAAACAAACCAATTCAAAAAGGGAAGCGACATCAGTACCACAATACCGCCATAAATCAGTAAAACCACGACAATTTCTTTATTATTTTCAGGCCACTCCTTCTGTATTACCTTTCTCATAGGATACATAATAAATGAGCTGATTCTTCGAGGTAAAGGAAGTAGGAAAGGTGTTCGCTCGCGCCAAGTAAGATATTCTTCAGTATGTTGTCGAATCATCGTATTCGAATTGTAGATTTCAGCCTTTATTCATACGCCCATACACTTATCTCTTTCCATCTTACATTTAATGTTTTAAAAACTCGTATGACTGGGAATGCATTTTTTCTATCACAATATAAAACACTTCTTGCGATCTTTTTGACATTTAAATCTGTTGTAATCCCTTTAAACGATGAGGTATAGAATTTTTCACGAGTTTTGAAAGAACTCTTTCCACCATAGAGTGCTCTATGTAATTTCATCTTTGTCTTCTGATCGCACTCTGAGGTATCGTAGACAAGTATCATTTTTGGTTTTAATGATGTTTGTTGTATCATTATAGTAATGGGAGTTCCAAAAAGAAGAATCCCATCTCCAGCTAACGCATTTTGTAATTCTTCTTCAGCTTTTAATTCATCCAGGCTCATCTGAGTAACTTGCATACCCTCATCTTTAATGGCTTCAATAAGTTCTTCCTTTTTCTGATCTTTCTGATCATAAATTATGGCCAAATCAATATCGGATTTAATTGTATCGTCCCCTGTTGCTACACTTCCAAAGAGAATGATTGAAAGAATATTACTCTTGTCTTTAATCTTTCTTGTGAAATTAATTGCTTTATTTAAACTAAACATTCAATATTCGCCTGCATATTCTCTTTATTATTTCATACTGCTTTTTTGCGTCTTTTGAGTACTTCCCATTTGTTCCACTGCCATATACATGCTTCGGTCTTAAATTTTCAATTTTCTCAATAGCAGTCCATACTTCATCACTATAATTTCTCAATCTTTTCTCATGAACTAACACAGAATACATTTTGTTATGTTTTTCATCCTTATCAATCCTAAGGGTGTTTAGCTTATGCATCGCTGCGTTGACATAGTGGTTAGTGAGTAACATAATTAACTCGATTATCGCTTCATAATCTGTATCATCGTTTAGTTTCCTTAAACTTGCATCAAGATGCTGGATTTTTTCTAGATGGGTTTCAATCTTCATGTTATTATATATAACAAAATGGTGTTAAAAAGCTTTCTGTTATACTTATTCGACATACTTGTATTTATGATGCTTATGTTATAGTTATTTAACAAAACAGTGTTAAAAAGCTTTCTGTTATATATATTTAACATAACAATGATTTGTGATTTATTTCAATAATAATTACCTTTCAATAAGTTTGAGTCATAACCAGCATAAAGGCACCCTGTGTGGGAATTTTTCGAAAATCTCTCGTCAGGTGGCTTCAGGAGTCGGTAGCTTCAGTTGGAGTAGGATCGGTCTGATGTCTGTATGTTGTTCGAAGATCGAAGGCGTAAGTAAAGTTAGTATTGAATCTCTTGTGACTGAAGTGAAACCATCTTGTTTGAGCTAGGAAGAAGTCATTACTTCTCTCAAAAACGAAATTTCTAAATGAACGCAGCCGGTGGATTAGACGGTTGCGTATGAGTATTCTTCTTTTCATTCCTTATATTATTGTTGAAGCTCTTTTAGGCCTCCTCGCTAGTGATTTACCCCCAGATTTTTCGAAAAGAATTTATTATCTTTTTGAGTTTGCTTTCCTCTTTTTTTCGTTAGTTCATCAAATAATGAGCGTCCTTGATTGTATAGCGCATAATAGAGATCGACAATCCCTATTGTAGGATATGGGTCTAATCCGAGTTCTTGTGACAGTTGCTGGAGGTACATGAGGTTATCGTCGGGCAGAAAATCATTCAGATCCTTTTTCTCGGCCTGAGTAGTGATGCTAGAGGCTTGGAGGCTTTGTTGGATCTCTTTGTTTGAGTGCTGTTTTTGTAGCTGGGTGATTTCTAATAGGAGATTATTGACCATCGTGTGTGCCAGATCAAACAGGTGCCGAAAACCTTGCCATTCTAATGAATCTATCATCACCAGGTCGTGGTATTCTGCGATTCGCATCCATGGAATCGATGTTACCCGTATATGGCGTAAAAAATTGACCAATCTCCCGATCAGGGTCTTGACCTTCGAATTGGTATCCGCCCGCTCCTTAGGTGAGGAGGTAATATCATAAAATGATTCTAAACGTTTTAATTCTTGGTGAGCTTGTCCAACTTCCTCAATTGTCAGTGGAGCGGGCATTGAATTTACAAACGCATATTGTTTGGCGTAATATTCTCGTCCTTTCTCGGTAATTATCCAGTAGGTGGCCCCCCTATCTGTTTCGGTAGTAAATAGTCCTAACGATTTCAATTGGTTTAAGGAGAGTTCCTCCTGTTTTGTACTTTCGAGGATTCCTATGATTTCACCTGTTTGACATGGCTGGTGGATTAACAATTTCAGGAGTTTCATCAGTATCTCGTATTTCATAGGGGTTAACCCTAGTGTTTCCGAACCTCGCTGCTTTGTTTTGAGCACTGTGACTGGTTTTAGATCAACAGGTAACCTTTGGTCCAGTTTAAAATGGAACCCAACATTTTGTGGGGCATCTTCTCGGAACAGCAATCCTTCTCCTTCTATAATCCCTAGCGATTGTTGTTGTTGTTGTTTATAAGCGGAGGATTTTGTTTTCTGGCCTATTTTTAATTCATGTCGGGTCATCACGAGCTTTCGATCTTGGGCATTAACCATTTTTAAATAGACGGTATTTCTGATTTCATCAAACGTGTCCATATTCATGGCCAGTTCCTGTAATTGATGACTGCTTACTATCAAGATATTGTGACTGGTGATCGCGTTACAAGCATCCATTATACTGGAACTGCCAATTTTTCGATCGCGTTTATATCCTGCTTGTTCGGTGAGAAATTCTGGTGTATGAGTCAGGACTACACATCCCTTTCTCATGCTTTGTGAGAGGTAGTGGAGTAAGAATCCCACGGTGGCTCTATGGATCAGTGGGGGTTGTGCCCCAAACTGAAAGAACGTCATTGTATTTTCTCGCACTAGGGTATTACTGTAATGTCCTGTAAATGAGGGATAGTTCACCTCTGGAAATGATCGAAATTGTTCTAGCACCCCTACGATTGCCTCAATTGCCATCATATCTGCATATATCATATTACCCTCTGAATTTTCCTCCACATCGCTTTCGTTTCCCCCTCCAAAACTCAGGCTCACATCTCGCAGTGTGAATAAGTGGGTTTTTTTCGCAGTTTTTCTGATTTGGGATTCTAAGGGCACCGCATAACGAGCGGTCAGGTATTCTGAGGTGTTTAGCGAACTCAGCAGGAGTTGACTGATCAAATGGGATTTCCACGCTGCTTGGGCTTCTATCTCTTGTTTTTCCCCACTTGGTGATCTCGGGACGATCACATCACACAGGTTCAGGTGAATATTGGTGCCTAATTGAAACATTTGTACGGGGAAATCTTTAGGAGGATGAGTCTGAAAATAGTTAATGATCCCATTGAGTTCGTTATGGGTATCTATCACAAAAATCTGCCTAGTGGTTCCTGTGGTTCTTATGCCGTTGAGCAGTTGTTGCACTACGGATATTGTTTCTCTTTTATTGGATCCACAGACTAATACGGTGCCTGTGGTTAATGTGGGAAATCCAACTGGCCGTGCAGGATTTTTTATTCGAGTTCCTAGTTGGTATGTAACTGGAAGATCAGGGCTAGCGTAATCCTGAAATTGTCTTGAGGGTACTCGATCTAATTGCAGAAACGGTTCTATGAGTTTTGAATGGAATCCTTTCTGTCCCTTAAAGACAGTGACGGCTTCGGGTACTCTCTTCCTATGGAAATATACTTGACTAATTTGTTCCCCAGTAATTAAGGTGACTTTAAATCCTGCTGCTTGGAGGATTGTGTGCATTGTCGATCGGCGTTTAACAAACTTTTTTCGGGCTTTCTGAACGAGTATGGGGAGAATTCTCTCAAAATTGACCCAAAACTTCAATGAAACCTCGACGAGGAGGAGTAAGGCAGTGTGGGAGTCATCTGCGTCAGCATATTTGGATTTAGTTGAGCGTGCGGGGAAAATTTCTCTAATTACTTTCACTCCCTCTTCATCACTCACCAAGGACAGGCTTCGGGCTGCATCCATGAAGTCCTTCCGCGGTTGGAGGGCAAAGATCGAAACCAGTCCAGCGAGCGGTGCCCAGGGGATATCCATTTTGACATAATCAGGTTTCTGCATGATGAATAAGGTAGATTTATCCTCCAACACTTTCGTTGCGAGTGGCATTCTCCTTACTGATCTATCTCGGTACGCGTGGATACCCCAATCAGCTTTCATTAGTGAATCACTCTAGCTATTGATTCTCTCCCCTCTTTATATATTCAAAAACTCCCAATTGGTCTTCATTTTGAATATAAAAGGTTTCATGGGGATGATTACTGAGTATTATGGCATCTTTCAAGAATCCAGTAATTCCGAAAATTTTTCTCCAAGCGCATGAACAGATGATTCAAGGCTTTGCTTTTGACCAGCGAGGTCAACTTTCCAACGCTCGTGATTCTTACATGCAAGCCACTCGTCTTTATGCCCCTCTTTTTAAGAAATTTCCCCAAGCAGCCTACCCAGACATGTGGCGGAGAGAAGCGACTCTTTGTCTTAAGACATTGGCTGCCACTAATCGCACAAGGACTAACTGTGTGGAAATTAAGTAGTCCTATCGTCAGGTGGCTTCAGGAGTCCCCAGCTTCAAATAGACGAATATTGGTCTGATGTCTGTCTGCTATGATTCTATTTTTCCACTTAAAATAATATCTCCGACAAAAAATCCAAAATCAATTATTTTTAGCTTAAAATCGCGGAAATTCCACTAAAAACTCGGAGAGATTCTCGAGATACCCTTTTATTACCATGAGCACCTTAAATTACGAGAAGGGAATTTCGTCGGATATACAAAAGAAGGGAAAACATGAATCATTGCCAGATATGTGGAAGGGATAGCTATCTTATCCAGTGTTCTAGCTGTCAAAGATATACTTGCGAGTTCTGTATCACTTTAATTTCTCAAACAGGGTGGGAAAGACTACAACATTGTTTATATTGTGGAACCCGATTTAAGGAATTTTTTAGAAAAAGGAGTAGAGAGAAAATTAAATGTTTGAATTTAGCTTGCAAGGCTTGTTATCCACCCAAGAAGGAGGCTGTAGAGAAGCGAGAGACACCACAACCTTTGTGAGTGAAAAACTTCCTAGGATTCCCTAATACCCCTAATTACGACTAGCGTAACACCTGGATAGAACTTTCTTATTCCGCTCTTCTATGCTTTCATTGTACTATTAAGATAGTGAAATAAAAATAACTACCTAATCGTACCAGGGTTAATTTTCTCAAAAAATGTGGAAATTAAGATTTTTCACAAATCTTATCGTCAGGTGGCTTCAGGAGTCGTTTGCTTCAGATTAGGTACTTAGTTATTTCCAGTCTTCAAGAAGAATGATTCGCTCATCCTCTAATTTGGAGAATAATCTCTCATCTGCTGTTATGACTTCGATTTGATTTCTTCTCCCAATAGCAATGTAACTCGCATCATAAATTGTTATTCCATATTGATAAGCTAAATCAATTGTTAGGTTTGCTAACTTTTCCTCAAAGGGTTCAATTCTGAATTGAAAATCAATTAGGGCTTTAATTATCTTTTTCACGTCTTTGCTACCGAATTCTGGTTTGTAACGTAATACATTGGCGATTTCATAAAAGAAGAGTGCTGGGACAATTGGAGTTGCTTCTTTTTTGAGATAATCTCTGACTTCTAGTGCTTTTTCCGTATTGATTTCGTCAACAAACCATTTGAGTGCAACTGACGCGTCAACAACTAATGTCTGATCTCTCGCCATGCTCTCAATTCCTCTGTGGTGTTTCCCTTAGCCTTTCTCCGCAACTGATCCATTATTTGTATTGTATGGTCAATAACCTTACTATCCCGATCCATAATTCTTTTTTCTTCCTCTTCAACTCTTTTAAGAACTGCTGTTCTCATAACTTCACTCCAATTTATGTGGGATAGCTTTTCAATCCGTTTTTTCAAGTTTTCTGGGATTTTTGTACTCATTGTTGGCATCATCTTTCAAGAAAATTAATACCAATCGGTCTTAAAAATATTACCTTTCTTCCTGTGGAAATTAAAATTTTTCAAGGAGAGGAATCCTTCAGTGACAGGGCATTCTGTTTAATGTTTCTTGGGAATATTCTACCGTAGTACACTCTTTATTCTTATCTGTTTTTGATGATTGATCTCTATGATAGTGCAGTAGTGTAAGTATGGGGTTTTCCGCTGACAGGTTCAGCCACTGATCGTACCTGGAAATCGTTTTTGAATTAGGTGATTTCATTAGATGAATCGAGAAAATAATATATGGTGGAATATTTGGAATCATTCCAAAATCCTTGCTTGTTTTGGAGTTTTTTTAAGAATTGTATCCCTTTCTTAATGAAAATTTATGGGTCTGAGGATATGAGGGTCCAATTGATCATAACAAACATCGAGGATTCGATAAGCAGCATATAATACCAGCCATTTCTTTAGGCGTTAGTCTTTCATTATCGAATCCTTGATTATTAGCCATTAACAAACCTTCTCAAAAATAACGAGAATCCGTAACTGAAATTTTTGGAGAGAGATTAAGGTTTAATTACATATAGTAGTCAGCAAAATGTTTTTTCTCTTTAGCTTCAGGAGTCTGCAGCTTCAATTAAAACCACGAGTTCATCTGGACTTAAGATATTTTCCTCCCCTAGCCAAGTAAAATGAGTTTTATTAAATGTGATCAGCTTTGATTTGTGAACCTGAGCGTGAGTTCCTATAATGAAGTCCCTTGCATGATGTCTAAACGGTAATGCTGAGTACTTTGCATTTTTACTAATATGGAAAATATTTTGATAGGTTAAATCATTTATCTCTGCTCCAAGTGCCTCAATATCCTTTTTAAACAATTCTTCGGAGATTCCACGCACATTGTACCAATGAAATGTTTCTAAAGTACTAATCACAGATAGGAATACATCTAACTTATCCTTTGATAATTGTAACCAATCAATAAAATCTTGGTCGCGAAAGATATTACTATCCAGACTTATCCGCAGGAATTTCACCCCAATTTGATATCCGCATATCCTCGATTAGAGGTCCTGGTGCTTTTAGCGCGTTTCGGATCGCTTTTCTCCATTGAAGATTTTTCCGTTTATTCACTGCTCTTTGAATAATCTCACGGGCTTTGGGATTAGGAGAGTACAATTTCACACCTATTTCTTTTTCGAATAACCCAACTGCACGTGAAATTATGTCCCCTTGGGTCGTGTCGAGTTCGGCTGCTAATTTCTTGATTTTTTTGCGAAGTTCATCATCTACGGTCACAGAAGAAGGCATTTTTATTCAATCAGTGAATCCATGTATCCATTAATTAATGTTTCTATTTATACAGCAATCCACTAGGAGACTCAAAAAGAAGTTATCAAGGGGTACCATTTAGAAATTCAGTGGAACTATCATCAGTTGGCTTCAGGAGGCACTAGCTTCAATGAGAGAGCATTTGCTCTGATGTCTGTATCTTGTTCGTGCGTTATGGAGTACGCTGTATTTCTCTGAGTATGCTATTATCGGAACATAGAAATAGATTATTTAAGACAATATATTAATTCTTTATTCAAATAAGATTTTTGGAGTTTAAACCTCTATTTTGTTGGTAAAATGCTTCTTTATGGAACCAGTGACATCACAGAATGAGGTTGATGAATAATGTCTGCTGTGACCATCGCAAAAATGATTCAGCTTCATGAGCCCTTTGATCTTCTAGGGAAATATTCTGTAGCACTCCCCACTAAGGATAACGTTTATGATGGGGTAAAGTATGCTTTGATGATCCTTAATCCCTCAACAAAAACCATTCGAATCATTCCTGCCCGAAGTCCTGAAGTTCTTAAGACTACTATAGTAATTGGTGTATTATCTCCTGATTTTTTACAAGAGTTTGGTTTTATTTTAATAAGCAATAAAACAAAGACCCTTTATAGCACAGGGTTGTGTTTCACGCAAGATCGTTGCACCTATGAAGTTTACATAGATCGCTCTGACTTAAGAATCTCTCAAGAGCAGTTATCAAATAAACTAACGAAAATTGAAGGCGTAAGTAAAGTTTGTATTGAATCTCTTGTGACTGAAGTGAAACCATCTCCTTTGAGTTAGGAAGAAGTTATTACTTCTTTCAAGACGAAATTTCTAAATAAACGCAACCATTGGATTAGACGGTTGTGTATGAGCTTTCTTCTCTTCATTCCTTATGTTATTGAAAGAAAAAAGCTTTTTTTACGATAACCTATTAAATTAGTAGATTTTCATGAAAAAAATATAATTTCTAAGAAAATTAACAGAAAATTATGTGTTGGATAGAGGAACATACTCTCAGTACGAGAGGAACGGAGTGTCGGCGGCTCTTATCTACGGGTTATCTGGAAGAGTACCCCGTATGGCTACCACTAATCGCACCAGGGCTAATTTTCTATAAAATTATGGAAATTAGAAAGAATATTTCTCATCTGAATAATGTTTGGATACGCGAATATCTCTAGTTCTATTAAGGATGGAAAATAGGGCATAACTAGTAATAAGTATCAAGAATTTCAATTGGATGTTTTTTCCACAACCGAGGCAATGTATGAGATCAAATCCTTTACTTCCTCCAATGCTCTTGATATCATCACTCATGGCCTTGAGTGGTTGAAACAGGGCTATTATCCAAGATTTAATCCTGCGTGGCCCAAAGCTATCTATAAATGGGGGCCTCTCCAAGTAGGATTCTAAAAATTGTTATATTTTTTCTTAACTGGCTTCTAATCTTCTTATTTCGTGTTTAACCGAGGTTCTTAGTCTTTGGGTGTTTATATGGATATCATGAAATAGACTTTGAATGACATTCAGTAAATTTCAATTCTTATTAAACTCAATTAATATCCTATTGAGAAAATTTAGGGTGTTCATAAAGGAGGTACTAAATAGAGGGACGGTGAAAAGCGAAATGCCTCCTCAAAGTGGCTCTCCTCCTTGCCAATAATTTAAAATATAAATTCTCCCCTTTTTCTTTTTTTCTTATCAGAACAGATTGGGCTGTATCCACATGAGATTATTTTGATCAAACCATTCGAATTCCATTCCATGAGGAGGATGTGTTGGTAAAATTGGATATAGTTTCCATTTAAGCTCATCTTTAATCCATTGGATTAACTGTGAATTCAACCTTGTCCATATTTGGATAGATGAATCAGTAATATAGTATTCACAATATGGTATTGTATTTAGGAATGTTTTTAACTGAAGTTTTGGAATTCGGGGAAGTTTAATCCAGTAAGAATCTAATGAAAATTCATAGATAAGTCGATATGGCACAAATCCAATGTGAACTACTTGATTGTAATGTAACTGTCTAAGTAGACCGATTTCAGAACGGGAAAGTGTGAATGTGTTTTGTGTACAAGCTGTTTGAATAGGTAACGATGAAATTGAGAATTCTTTAGAAAATTTACAATATAGTCTGATGATTTGAGTGGGTAGGGGGTGTTCCTTAAAATCCCAGTTAGGATTATAGGATGGTGTTGTAAATGACAATGAATATGGTTGAAACTTCTTTCGTGGATGTTTCACCTTTATTTGACTTGTTAATCGAGTCATTTCCTTTTGACTTAATTGCGACCACCCAGTGCCTACTATATAGTTTTCAAAAGAGACATTTCGATGAATAGTGTATATCTTTGTTAAATCTATAACGTTTATATCTCCTTCTGTTTCACGATGGTATAGATATGCTTTTAATTGGTTAATTGTATTTGTAGGGACAACTAATGTCCCAATATAGGCATTTGGATGATCTCTAACATAGTAAACTGCGCTTAGACCTAAGACAGTGTAATCTCGATTATGAAAATCTATTATATCTTTTAATGAGTTTCCTACATTTAGTTCAAAATGAAAAAACAAACGATCCAATCCAAAGGCGGGACTATGAAAACGTAAAAACCATCGACCATCAATGAGGCGAAAAAATCGGGAAAGCTCAGTTGTTGGTTTCACATTATGGGGAAAAGGTACTTGGCTGATAATGGCTGTTCTTATCTTTCGTTGATTTAGTGCATCTATACCTCCTTCTTTGATGAATGAGTAAAGAGTTATCAAGATCTGAAATTGGTGTTCTGAAAGGGGATAGAGGAGTTTATTGCTTTCATACTGCAATTGCTCCCATGCAAGATTCGATAATGGAATATTTTCTCGTATAAGTCCATAAACTCCAGGAGTACTAGAGCTCCCTCGAAGATGTTTTGCAATGTATTCATAAAATCGATTTGCGTGAAATTTTGAGACGTTTAACAACAGATAAGCATTTGAAAAATAGTTGTAAGTAAACCATAGGAAAGCCGTCTGGAGGTATTGATCAGTTCCCAAAATTCTATTATTGTACTCTTCAAAGCGCTTTGAGAGCTTATTTCTTTGGTAGTCAGCCTCTTCGTAATATTGAAGGACTGAGAGGAATTCCGTTAGTAAAAGTTGATCAGATGGTGGATACTCCGCAATATGATCTGGAAGCTGTTCCATAATAGTTTTGATAAAACGCTTAAAACTCTCTCGACCTGGCCGAACCACCTCACTGCTCACCTCTAAAAAGGAGAGAACTTGAAAATTTAATCTTCTATTTCATTTCCAACAGACAAAAAATAATCTCATAAGACTTAAAAGAGTTTGTAAGCTTATATAGCTCTTATAAAGTATTTTTTTTAAATAACCTAATAAGGTATAATCCATATGATTACTCCAGATGAATCTTTTATATTAGAAAAATTCATTATAAAGATAGGCTTCCCCATTTAAACTAAGAGCGAGATGGACTCACTTTTTCTGGCATGATAGGCCACGATGACTATTGTAGGTTTATGTTTGCAAGTAAACAGGTTTCTTTTCATGTGAAACCACTCAACATTAGTGATCAAAATGGTAGAAGACGATTTAACCTGCTCCGACCCGATAAGAGAAGAAAGAGACCAGAAACTGACTAAACAGAAAAAATGGCCCATACTTGCTTGTATTTTTATATTGATAGTAGCCTCTCTTTTCATAATTTATCGAGTAATCCCACAGGAAACAGTTGTTTTTGAAAAAGATATTTCTATCAATCTTAAAACATTTTCCTATTTAGAATATTCATCTAATTTTATTTCATTCAAGGCGGGGCAGAAATTTACAATAAAAATAACAAAATATTCCTCTAATGAAGAGACAACAGTGAAAATTATTCTCTATAAGAACCTTGAGAATATTTGGACTAGTTCTTTTAGTGGAAACACAGAACTAAGTGGAGATCTAAAAGAAGATAGTGAGTACTACAAATTTTCCTTTAGTGTATATCAAAATTTTAATTTACCTGGTCCTGAAGTCAGTTTTCATGTTCAAATTCTTAGGTATGATTGATCAATTGACGAGTTTTGTACCCTAGGCTAACTGTTAAATCCATGTTAATGAACACTCTTTCTTTATATATCATTAACATGGATTCATGTTAATAATATGTGGATTATTTCGTTGTTTCATGTCTTTTTTTTGCAGCATCTCCTCGCGCCGTGAGAGAATAATAAGCTCGTTTCCCACTTCCTACTCTGGTGACCCAGTTTTTGTTCATCATTCCTTTGAGAACACGAGTTATTGAAGGTGGTTTTTTATCTAATCTTTCAGCAGCGTCTGTTGGAGTTGTTCTTCCTTTGCTAAGGAGTGTCAATACTTGATATTCTAGTAATGTTGGGTGTTGAATTTCTGTTTCTTCTTCATAAACGTGCTCAGGTTTTACTGTTTTGGAATTTAGTTCAATTGCTCTTTGGATAGCTTCATATGTTCTTTCTAGCATGAGATACGTGTTTGGAACAGACACATTAAGGATGGTCTTAATTGTTTCGGGGGGAAGTATTTCTTGAGTTGTTTTGATGACATTTTTTTCGTTCTCTTGGATTTGTGAGATACCTAAGAAGGCTCTTGAATGAATAATTTTTTCTGCATCCTTTTGTGTTGTTACTCCTGGATATTTTTCTATAGTTGATAGTCTACGTACTGAAGAAGCTACAGTTTCCTTAATTGATTCGCCAAATGTGTATGTGAGAGAAAGGATTCCCCGTTTACCTTGAAACCATGATTGATTTCCGTCGAAGAAATCTGATAGCACAGTATCAGAGTTTACTTTGTCTAACTCATCGATGACAAAGATTAGAGAAGTTTCAGTTTCCTCTAAGCGATTAATGAGAATGTCTGCCACGTTTCTGGTGTCAATTGTTGTTGAGGTTAGAATTGTTTCAATATCTGTTTGTTTTAATCGAGTTACGAGCCATTTTATTCCCTTTTCAGCGATGTCTGAGGCATAAGCCAGTGGTGGAAAAACAAGGCTAGAGGCTTCTGTGATCTTCCGTCCGATCCATGGGGCGTATTTTTGTGTCCCTTTCTTGAGTTTACTCTCTTTTTTCTTGAATTCAGCGACTTCCAAAATTCCAGAGATAACTGATCTATAAAAAGCATCCTCTAGTTCCTTAATATTTGACGCTGCCTTAGCTCCCTTTACCGTTATTGTTACAGGTATAATCTTTCTATCTTTTGAAGTTGATAACGCACGCAATAATACACCTTGCATTGCTGTAGTTTTTCCTACACCTCTTACACCGTATATAGAGATTTTACGATCCTGGTTTACTATTTTGGATGCATTTTGGGTAGCAAAGTCTCCTATATCGTGGTATAGCAAGTCAAATAACTCAGCTTCATAGGATAGTAGTTCTCTTGTCATATACTGTTGAGCAGCTCTGAGAGTTCTACTGTTTACCATGATTAACCTTGTTTTTGGTTAATAATATATAAAGATTAAGTCATATTTAACACAGTATAAATCTTCTATTAAATATAAAAAATGAAATTTCAGCAAAAATATGAGGTATTGAGTTCTAGGATACTCTTTATTCTTATCTATCTTTAAGAATTGATCCTGTTGATAGAACAGCCGTGTTCGAATAGATATTTTGGCCGACAGCTTTAGTCATTAATCGAACAAGGCTTTTTTTTAAAAAAAAACTCGAAACTGAGATTTTTCAGAAAATCTTTTGTCAGTGGGCTTTAGGAGTCAGCAGCTTCAATGAGAAGGTATAGGTTTGATATCTGTTTAATTTATTGGTCACCTTTTCTGTTACTTTTGTAGCTTCCAAACAAATAACTTTCGTGTTACAAGACAGCTTTGGCCTTTTTTAGGTCATCTACTCCAATAACTATTCTATTATTTTCAGCTAGGTAAATTAAATTAATATTTATATCTTCAAGGGCTAATTTTCGGAACAACCTTCCACCTGAACCAGGTTTTTTCACTATTTCTTTGATTTCAATAACAAGTACTTCTCGTTCTTCTTTAATCTTAAACCCAGCTCGTTTAAGTACATTGTAGGCTTTTCCAGAATCTTCTACCAAAATGTGTATTAAGTCTTCTCCTTCACATGCAGCTCCGCAAAGGCCTTCTATATTAATATTAGCCTTCCCTAGAGTTTCTCCTAAATCAGCAAGAGTACCAGGTCTGTCTTCTAATATAATAGTAATATCCTTCATTTCAACAACCTCGTATAACTTAACAAAGATTATTCGTAGTATATTCTTCTTGGAATATAAGGTTATCAGAGTTTTAGTTTTTAATAAGTATGTTCCATTATATCTAACGCTTCGATTTTCCGACTAAATCGTGATTCACGATCTCCTGTTAATCAGCACCAAGGCTAAATTTCTAAAAAAACTGTGGAAATTTAGCGGAACTATCGTCAGTTGGCTTAAGGAGTCAACATATATAATATGAATAAATGCTTGATTCTCCCAAGACCAATAGCTTCCTCAAGTTTTTTTTGTTAATGGTTCGGGAATTACATTATTTGGGATGTACCCGAGGGTGGCGTGATACACAGCACACGTCGCCACGACAATGGAAGTGTTCACCATTGAGGTCTCATAGTACCACAGATTCTGTGTGATATCTTTAAATAAATAATCTTTAATGGTGTGATACACCTCTTCTCGCATCTTCATCGGGATAAGATCCGTCTTATGTTGTAGAATGAACGTAGTCGCCATCGGACTATATTTTGTGATATTCTCCAAGCATAAGTTCAGGTACATTCTGTTTTGGGACATATCTTTGATCTCAACAGAATCTATTACATAAACCAATGTATCCATATCACCAAAGATCACTTTTGATATGTCATTTTTAGAACCTACAAATCGATCTAGAAATGCTGTTGTCCCTCCTAAATCCCAAAATTCTATTTTTATATTATTAATAACCTGTGTATGTCTTTCATACTCTATTGTTGCATGAAAATCTATATCTGTCATATCTGTTATTTCTTTAAATAACCATTTGCGGATCATGGTCTTTCCTGATCGTGTTAATCCAAACAATACAATTTTGTTGGTTTGTGTCAATTTAAATCCCTTGTCTGCATATCATTTTATCTTGTACTTGCTTGGTTAATATGTCATCAGAAGTCTCTTGAGGACATAAGGATTGCATGTTGCAAATTATTTCTGTATGAACTGTTTTTAAATATTCTAGTAATTTTACTTTAAGTATCTCTAGAACTTCTTTGTTCTGTCGAATACCTTTTATGTGAAAAACTTCGATTTCAAAAATATCCTTTTATGGATTTAAAATCATTGTTGCAATGATTTGATTTTCTTCATTTTCTACTATATAACAATCTTGAGGGCCAATCTTTGAATGATCTGAGGTATGTTCTTTAGCTTCCTTACATCCCCGTTCTGGATCCTCATTCCGATCCAAAAAGACCATCCACGCTACTTTTTCCACGTCTTGAATTTTCATGTTCCTAATCTTAATCATAAACTCCATTATTCGTGTTTTTATTTTTCAATCAGTTTGGCCTGACAGGTGTATGATGATTACACTGCCCATTGATTATTTAATATAATTCTTCACCATATACTTGGTATGGGATGCTTCTCCAGGCTGGAAATAGCTTCCATGTTCATATATGAAGATGTCTCTCTAGGTGTTCTATTTTCAGCCATAATTTCTGTTATACAAGAGAGAGTACTTAATAAATAATTTTATTGGAGTTTGATGTTATTGCAACCTTTGGAACTCATCATAAACGTGTTTTCGATGTCTAATATATTATTTTAGAGAGCGATATAGAGTCTGTTCTTTGATATTCACCTCACATTTGGAAATAAGTGTGATGGTCATACTATATCCTTCCGTGTACCTTTTCCTCGCCTTCGTTTGGATATTCCGACCCAGTTCCGCAGTTGACTGAAATGACCTACAGCATGGAATAGATTCTGCTGAATAGCTCCTGCGATTGTTGTTTTTTCTCCCCATTGGAATGTCATTTCATTACTCAGCTCTTCATCACTGAATTTTTCAAAAGCATTAATCATACGATTTACAGCACAAGTCAAATCTTTTGAGGGGTTACTTAAAGATTTATATTTTCTGAACTCATCCTTAAACCATCGGCCTGCATCTTCATAAATTGCTTGAACTGTGTGATGGAATGTTTCCTTTACTGAATATTCATGAGGAAAGGTTCTAAACTCCCAAGCATCTTCTTCTTCAATAATCTCGATTGTTTTTAGTCCCTGTCGAAGAAAATATTCCCAAAATTGACTATAAACACTGATTTGAGTTCTACTCATTACTACCACATAATTTTTTCAGTGTCATGAAAAGCGCTTTAAAGTCCATTTAATGAAATAATGATAGACTGATTGGTCTTATTTATTATATTCTTTTCCAAAGTAGTTTCATAAATGTAAGGATTATTTAATCCTTAGGATTATGATTGGACATGTCTATATTTATCTAGTTGAAATAATAATGCTTTTATAAGTTATTTCCTTTTGAATAATATCATATAGACATGCTTAAATAAATTTTACATCTAAATTGACTTTTTTATACATAATCTGATAAAATTTGAACCCTATTTCAGTTTAGACTTGCCTATATTATGTTTGAAATAATAATATTCAATTCGGAGGCTGGATCTTTTTTTCAACTTAGCAAATCATAATGAATTTATAACACTCATCCTCAGTATCAATATTTATTCCCCAATCGTGAGTTTCAAACCTTGGAGTGAGGATCGTTTCTGGTAGTCCTAGTACAGAGGGGATCTCGATGAAAATCTGGTTTTCAATCATTATTAAAGGAGTCTAAAAATGTTATATTTCAGCAAGTCTTTTTTTGATTTTTAAATCACATCTAGGGAGAGGAGGTAATGATTTATCAGAGAAAAAGTGAGATTGTAAAGTTTAACATATTTGTAAAATGATGTTTGAATGATTAAGAAGAAGAGGATAAATAAATAGTTAAGATTCCTTGGGCTTGGTGAGAATTTTTGAAAATTCGTTTTGGTATTCAGATTGAACCTCAATTAGGTTTCAGTTATGATACTGTGGAAAAAATTGCGCTAAATGCTGAAAAAGTAGGTTATGATTCTCTTTGGTCTAGTGACCATTTTTTCCTCGATGATAAATCAGAAGAAAAAAATTGTATGGAGGCATGGACTTTGCTTGCTGCTTTAGCTGCTAAGACTAATACATTACGTCTTGGTACTCTGGTTACGTGCAATAATTATCGTTACCCCCCAGTTCTTGCAAAAATGGCAGCTACTGTGGATATGATTTCAAATGGAAGACTAGAGTTTGGTATCGGTGCAGGATGGAAAGAAATCGAATACAATGCTTATGGTATTTCGTTCCCCTCCGTCAAAGATCGTATGGATCAATTAGAAGAATCTATCCAGATTATTAAAAAGTTATGGACAGAACCTAAGGTTAATTTTTATGGAAAGCACTATCAAATTAAGGATGCATTTTCAGCACCTAAACCTATCCAGCAACCACCACCTATTTTTGTAGGGGGAACTGGAAAAAAGAGAATCCTAAATATGGTTGCAAAATATGCTGATTATTGTAACTTTGGATGGTTCCTTGATCCAAAAACTATTCCGGAGTTATTAGATGTATTAAAACAGCATTGCAAAGATGTAAGTCGTGATTATGATTCTTTGGGGAAATCATACTTTGCATCAGTAATTGTGACTGAAACTGAAGATGAATTAGAGAAAATTTTGGCAGAAAGAGCTAAATTACGGAACATGAGTCTAGAAGAATATAAAAAGTCTATTGATAGCTTAAATGTGTTTTATGGCACACCAGAAGTCGTTCAACAGGGATTTGACAATCTTATTGATCTTGGATTTGATTATTTCCAAATAATGTTTCCCTATCCGAGAGATTTCGAGCAAAGCAATGAATTCGCTAAGTTTGTATTACCAAAACTTAAATGAGAACTACAACTAAAATCCAAGAATGAACATAAAGCTGAACACGAGAATGAATACGAAGTTGAAGATGAAAATGAAACTATAGGTGTACAGGGAGTTTAAGTTCAACGATATAAAAAATTCTTCTATTCAATCATCAAAAAAGTATAACGGTTCATTTTCTCTGAATAGTCTTTGAGAACTTCAATTGGGTAACCTAGCTGTCTTACTGTACTATAGACATCAATGGCCATTCCCTCGGGAGTGGGGCGCGAAAGCCGTGGGTATTTACACGCTTCTCTCTCTTTCGTACAATCTTGGCAGATTTCACAACTATCCATAAAGAGAAGGAATGCTTTCACATAACCAGAGAGAAATACTTCTTTTTCGAGTTTCAGAAGTTCCAAGTTTATCTCTTTCGTCCAAGCAAATCGATCTTCGGGTTGTGTCACCTTTTTTTCGAAATGAAAGACCGCTGCTTCCTTGTACTCCCGAAAAAACCTTTCACATTCTGGAACTGACAAAGTATTCGGAGGACAGGAAGCATTCTTGCCGTATTCAGAACATCCAAAAATGCATTTCATTCGTACCCAATATGAGACAATGATTTTCTCAGGATTGATCCATTTAAAGTCCGTAAATCCATTTTTTATAAATTTCCGTTCCAAATCTTTTCTAAACGCCATATCCTCTCACTTTGAGATTTTTTGAATATTTTTTTTATCATGGTTATTCTAGTCTACAAGAATTGAATCTAAGATTTTTGGGGTAATTATATTCTCCTTACTTTAGATGTTATTGATGTGATTAGGGTGAATACTATCCAGCTATTTCTATCCGAAAAGAAAAAACTTCAGAAAAATGTCACTATAAAGAAAAAATGTTCTATTAGCTCAACTGATATTAGACTAAATGAACCAATAATAAAAACTCCCTTCAATCAAGTTCTAAAAACAATTCTGGAATTAATGAATAAAATCCCTGTAGAAGAAGTGTCATGGAAAAATATTCATCAATTAAGACAGAAATTTGTTAAACTTCATAAAAACCCGAAATCTGGTGATTTCAATCTTAATAATTAGGTGGGAGACTAAACAAAGCTGAAATTGATTTTTGAGATGTGACTCTCATGACTCAGAATGTACCAGCTTTCAACTTTCACTTCATTCCATTGAATGTAGATAAAACTAGCAACAAGGTATTTCAGAACGCTAAAGACGCCTTTTCCTTGGAGTATGCAATATTTGATCCTAAATCTGTATGGATCAATATGGTTCCTGTGGAGATTGGTCGATTTCGTAAAAAAGGGGTTGAAAGAGGGATAGCCACTATCCAACAGTTTGCTACTGCGCTAGGATTGCATCCTGATTTTCATAAGATCGGTTATACTCCCATCCATGTTCTTTTAGAATTACTACAAGATAAATTTCAGGTGGGTTCTGATGGCCCCGAATATTATTGTGGTGGAATTCTTGGATTAAAAGGTAAAACTGACAGATCTCTCACTACTACTGAGGGCTTTATGGATACGATTCTTGAAATTTCAACTGATTCTCCCCAATTTACATTTATTCAGCTTGTTTTTAAATCAATCAAACTTCCAAAGGAATTTCAAACACAAAATGATCAAGATAGTCGAATGGCTCATGTACGATTTGATATTCAGCAAGGAAAAGTGGAACGTCGTTTTCATCCTCAAAAAATAAATATTATGGAAGAAACAGGCTGTTTTGAGTTCTCACCTCGTATATTAGTAGTAGAAAAAAGTCAGGAAACCCTGCGATCTAAACTTGATCGCCTGTCTGTCTTATTTGTTTCCAATGGGTTTAATGTCCGTTTTTATCCAACTTTCTGGCATCGTTTTTCTTCATTCAGGAGACTCTGTCTTAAGCGAAAATTCATTTCACCAATTATCTTAGACGGTTATTCTTTAATGAGTTTTATTACTCCTCCTCAAAGACAATTCTCTCATGAGGGCTATACTCTTGTTTCAAACAAA
>Ga0209636_10000931_pt1 | contig 28995 bp, 33 predicted proteins | sample DeeMarSWOR152_54_FD_187464 | JGI IMG/M metagenome (GOLD analysis project Ga0209636, IMG submission 187464) | Marine sediment microbial communities from White Oak River estuary, North Carolina - WOR-1-52-54 (SPAdes) (version 2) | ecosystem: Environmental > Aquatic > Marine > Intertidal zone >...
TAAGCTGCTACTGCCAATTGAATTACCTCCTTATCCTGTCAATCCAATTTCTCAGTTTTTAACAATTAAGCCTTAAATTTCATGTGTTACGTTTATATGGGTTTAGGTTTGGGGATTAAATTTTAGTTCTAAGCATTTAGCAAGTGCATGCATGCGACTAGCTTCAGAGAAATCAAACTGGAGTCCTCATTCTTAGAACAATGACTTGATCCAACATGGTTGTGATGTATGGAGAAAAACTGGAAGTTATTACGAGATGTCATGGGTAGGTAAAGGTGTCTTTTTGTTAAAGCAGAAGTGGAAGTGACTACCCTGAAACTGCTAAGCTACCTTTCATGTCATGAATGCTTCATCTAGTAGCGCCTCAATACTCCGACAGAGCTTCTTGATTTCCAGATTAGAGCTTAGATTCTCTATTGTGTTTAGGTGTTTCAGAATTTCTCCAAGTTTTCCCTTCATGACTTTTCTAACTCCTTTTTGGTTCTGAAAATGAATACCCTCTTTGTAGGATTCTTAGGGTAGTAAGCCTCACAGACCACAATTCCCTTTTCATCTAGTCTTTTAATGAGACCTTCTCTATCACCATTCTCTAGAAGTTTATAACAGACCTCACAGACATATCTCCAAATTTCTCTACCCTCTTCCTCAAAGGTAGCTAAACAACTAGAAGGCTCTCTACAGTAGAAACACTTAAACCTAGAACACATCATTTCATCGAACTTCTCGGAAGGAATACTTTCTATAACTTCTCTAAGTTTCTTATCTACATCCGAGGTCATTTCCTTAGACTCTCCAGTATCAGCAAATCGTTTCTCTTCTTAGTCTTCTTTTTATGCGGGCCGAAACTACCAGAGAATATCTCTCCACATTTTCTACATCTTGTAAGAACCCTTTCAGAACCTAAGTCAAAGAAGTTCTCTGTATTTGTATGGGGACACTCTGCAGGCAGTATAGGGTCTTCTTTAAGTCTTATGAAGAAACCCTTAACCTTCTGTCCGAAGCCCTTTTCCCTAGCTAGTTCTTTCTCGATTCTTCTCTGTTCTGAAACCTCCAGATTCATACATTTCTTAATGTGGTTAGAAATTGCATCCTTCCTCACTTTTAGATTCAGAGCTTGAAAGAAAACTTCAAGCCTTCTGAGGGAAGTGCCTTCTCGAACTAGCTTCTCAAATGTTTCCTTTTCATTCTGTCTGTAAGGCTTTCCGAAAAACTGGCATATCCTACAGTAGCCACTTTTAGGCATAGATAATCAACTCCTTTAGCCATTCTTTCTCAATATTTTCATCTCCATAGAAGTTACTCAGACTACAGACAAAGCCCCATTAATAGAGGGACTACTCCCGCAAACCCCCTATTTTTCCTTGTCAGAATCGTGCATAGAAGATTCTTTCAAAAAGCATAAGAACTAACAGGAAAAAATAGAAAGCGGAGACATTTACGAGTCGAAAACTTGTCCCTATAGTCATATTTGTGTTGTTGTCTTCTTTGGCATGCATAAAATTGAATCTGTCTGAGGCAAATGCTTCTAACGGTTATCCTGTTCACAATCTAAACACTGGTTTACACTATTCAACAATCCAAGAGGCGGTAGAAGCGCTGGAAACCATCGATGGACACAAGATTTTCGTTAAGGAAGGAACCTACTACGAGCATGTGGTCGTGAGCGAGTCCGAAGTTGATTGGAGAAAAAGCGTCGTCACAGGAACAATTCTCTTCTATTGCTATTAAAGCATGTGGAATTGCCTTCTATAGTTTATGTATCGAAACGCTTTAGTTTACCGTTTGAGATTGTGTAATTGCAGGAGAAGGAGAGAAGAATGAAGGAATGAAGAAAGCGACTATTTTGTTGATGGTAGCACTACTTTCTATAAACTTTGTAGGGTTCGCGTTTCTTATTCAGCCTACAAGCTCGCAGCCAAAATCACCTGTAACCTTAGTATACACGCCGAAACAGCAAGACCTTGAAACTGCATTATGGCCAGATTCTGAGTCTGCAAGCAAAAGGTTTGCCTATGCAGAGGCGTCAGGAAAATTGGATTTGCGCAACAAGGAAGAACTTCAACGCTTTGCTTGGTGCGATCAAGATTCAGTCAACTTAATCGTTGGAACCGACCTTCCAAAGGAACAAACCCATAAACTGGAAGAAGCAATTTCCAGCGGAGGAGGAAAAATCATTGGCACTCTTTCAATAGGCGAAACTGTAAAGGCTATTTCGGCGAAAGTATCGTTGAATCAGGCCTATCTTTTTGCTGAAAAACTCCGAACAAGCAAATTAGTGAAATACGTAGAGGCTAACATAAAAATCGAGCCCGACTTCACTCCGAATGACCCTTCATGGTTGGAGCAGTGGGGACCGAAAAAGATACAAGCCGATTGGGCGTGGAACATTACAACTGGTTCAGCGAGTGTTCTGGTGGCAGTCATTGACACGGGCATTGATTACAACCACTCAGAACTAGTTGCAAACTATGTGCCACTCGGGTATGATTGGATAAACAACGACACCAACCCGATGGACGATTATTGGCACGGAACCCATTGCGCTGGCATAATCGCAGCACAACTCAATAATAGTGTTGGCATTGCTGGCATTGCCCAAGTTCGCATAATGGCAGAAAAAGTTCTAGACAGCACTGGCTGGGGAACTGATTTCACGGTAGCGCAAGGCATTTATCATGCTACAGATGCAGGTGCAAAAATCATCAGCATGAGTCTAGGATGCTATGTAAACACGACTGTGATGTATGAGGCTGTGAAATATGCATATGACCATGGAGTGTTGCTGGTCGCCTCAGCAGGCAATGACCATGGCAATTCACCGCATTTTCCATCATCTTATAATGAGGTTATATCGGTTGCTGCCACTGACCAAGACGACTATCCTGCATGGTTTTCCAACTACGGAGAATCGATAGAATTGTCTGCTCCAGGAGTTAATATATACTCCACCTTCCTAGGCAATTCTTACTATTATGCCGAGGGCACTTCGATGGCTTGTCCACATGTTTCAGGTTTAGCAGCCTTGGTTTGGAGCAGGTTTCCAAACTTCACAAGAGACGAATTAAGGCATCACCTGCAACATACCGCAGATAGACTGGCAGGAACAAGTTTTGACGAATATTATGGATACGGCAGAATAAACGCCAAGAAGGCGGTTGAGGGGTTACCAGAGCACGATGTAGAACTCGTTGGATGGCATTGTCCATACTACATTATTCCTGGTGAATCGGCAATTTTTAGCGCGTTAATCTTTGGTTACGGAAAAAGCAACGAAACAAACGTGTCTGTTCAGTTGTTAATCAACGGAATCTTTACTGAATCAGCGTTGATTGATTTTCTTGAGCAGAGCACTTTCACGACTATAAGCTTTACATGGAACACCACAATGTTAGGCTGGTACAATGTTACGTGCCGTGTTTTACCCGTCCCTGGAGAAAATGTTACAGGCAACAACGACGCTTCCACCCTTGTGTTAGCTAGGCTACCTGTACCTATTACTTTAAGGGTTCCGGAGGACTATTCAAAAATTCAAACAGCAGTTTACGCGGCGCGCTCTGGAGACACGATTTATGTCAAGCGTGGAACATATCATGAGCGCGTAATGGTTAACAAATCTGTTTCGTTTGTCGGAGAACACATGAAAACAACAATCATCGATGCTGATCTGCGAGGGTCTGTTTTCAGAATAGTACACGACAATGTCAGCATTACAGGCTTCACGATACAACGCTCTGGGTGGAGTACTACGCACGCAGGAGTTTACCTCGACCACGTGCAATATTGTAACATTCGCGGAAACAACATAACTGACACCTTTTTTACTGGAGTTCGCCTTTACTTTTCTTCCAACAACAGCATATCTGGAAATGTCATAACGGCAAATCGCGGGCATTGCATATACCTTAGTGACTCACTCAACAACTCCATATTTGGAAATTATTTTGTGAGGAACGCCTATTGCATCTTGCTTCTCTGTTCAAAATTTAATCAGATATTCGCAAACTCTATCACAAAGAACGACGGATGTAGCATTTCACTTTGGTCGAGTTCAAACAACAGCATAGTTGGAAACAAGGTAATAAACAATCGTGATGGCATCGAGGTGTATACATCATCCAACAATTCCATCTATCATAACAACTTCGTAAACAACACAAACCAATTCAACATGGATAGTTTAATGAATTCTTGGGATGATTGTTTTCCTTCTGGCGGAAACTATTGGAGCAGCTATAGCGGCGTGGACATGGATAACGACGGAATAGGAGACACGCCCTACGTACTTGGCACCAATAATACTGACCGCTATCCACTAATGAAACCGTGGAATCCCCCAGCGCATGATGTTGCAGTCACAGATATTACCTTTTCTAAGACTGTTATCGGGCAAGGATACGCTCTACAGATAAATTTCACAGTGACAAACCAAGGCAACTATACCGAAACCTTCAATGCCACATTACGCGCTGGAGCGCTTACTCTGGGTATATTTACAGACATAACTTTACCAAACGCAAGCTCCATACACATAACCTTCATCTGGAATACCATAGACTTTGAAAAAAACAGCTACGCTGTAATCGCTAGCGTCAACCAAATCCTTGGAGAAATAGACACACTGAATAACATTCTCTATGGTGGAGTAATCAAGGTCTCGATTCCAGGCGACATTACCGGCGACTTCGTAGTCGACATTGTAGATGCCACCCAAATAGGTCTAAACTGGCTTCAAATGGCCCCACCAGCGTCAGCAAACGTGGACATAAACGGCGACGGCACAATCGACATCATTGATGCTACTATAATAGGGCTCAACTGGCTAAAAAATGTCTAGCAGAAATCTTTTTAGTTCGAACGCGCTGACTATTTTTTCTAATTCGTGGCTCACTCTACTCTTCATCGAGGCTTGAAAAACATACTAGATATATTTCACCTTCCGACATTGGAAAGCAACAATGGAATATCACAAAACAAAAGACAGTCTACACATCAAAGAATTACTTGGACACAAAAGCATAGACAATACTTTGATCTACATACACTTGGACAAAGCACTATACGGAAGCTCCAACAATCAAGAGTTTCACGTAAGAGTCACACACAACTTAGAAGAAGCATGCGAATTCGTCAAAGCAGGATTTGAGTATGTCTGCGAAATGGATAATTCAAAAATCTTCAGAAAACACAAGTAGAAAACCTAACAGAAATAATGATTTTCTAACAGAAATGCATAAATGAGTTATTTTGTTTCTGTAGTTTTTGGTCGGGCGGTAGCTCAGCTTGGTAGAGCTTCCGAGCCTGCTAGCCTATAGCCTTGTAGTGCCTAGCAGACGGAGACGCTGTAGACGCCCACCGTATGGTGGACGCACGTCAGCCTATCAAGCACACAACCCGTGCTTACAAAAGCAGAAACCGGAGCGTCGCAGGTTCAAATCCCGCCCGCCCGACCACTCAAAAATGCTGTTCTAATGGTATGTCTGTTGTTTCTTTTTGGGTTTCGAAGGCCATGCAGGTCAATGTTTTTTCGATTCCCTTGACCATTCTTAGTTTGTCGATGACGAATTTTCCGATTTTGTTTACATCTTTTTCTTTGACTTTTATTAGAATGTCCCAGTCTCCTGTTATGATGTGGACTTCTTGAACCTCGGGAAATTTTGCTATTTCTTGAGCTGTTTTCCTTTGGGACAGTGGGGTTCCTTGTTTGAGTCTGTAAGAAACTGATCCGAGAATGAAGGCGGTTGTTCCCTTGTCCAGTTTTGTAGAGTCCAAGACGGCTTTGTAGTTTTTTATGATTCCCTGGGCTTCCATCCTCTTCATTTTTGCAAAAACAGTCGTAACAGGAGAATCTATGGTGCGCGCTATTTCTTTGGCTGTCATTTTACAATTCTTTTGAAGCAAATCTAAGATGGCTAAATCCTTGTCATCAATTTTAGGGTCCATACTTGTAATTATTACAATAATTGGCATATAAATCTTAATATTTTTGAAAATTTTACGAAGTTTTCTGTAAAAAATTTATAATAAAGGACGCACCATTGTTATAACTAGTGATTTGTTCATGTGCGATTTTGAGGGGCTATTGTGGCGTGGAAAACAGGCAATTGTTCAAGAAAGTTTAGAAGCAACGAAAGAGAGGCTCATTGATATGCCAAGGTCTTTGGAGCAGTTATCCAAAAGTGAAATTGGGAGGAAACGCTGTATTAGCAGAGTAACGACGTATGTGTTAAGGTGTTTGGCGCTCGATTTTTTAAACGAGAAGTTTGAGTGGTTGCTACCTGTCGTATTCTCTAAGTCTACTGATCCGTTGTGGCCAGATCCGGGCGCGTCTATTGAGAAACGAATTGAGGTGGAGATTTATGGAGCGACTGTGAGAACGACGCTAAGCATGATAGTTCACAAGATGGTTGCCTGTTCTTTAATTCATCCTAAACTGTTCACGTTCTCTCCGAACGTGAGGATTGAAAGAAGCGACAGAGCGTACAGTGGAATGCATGCCTACGAGTTTACTCAGTTAGATTTTGAGGTTAGAAATGCAACATCGAAAGATGTTAGAAAACTTGTTGAGGAAATATTCTGCAGGTTGATAAGTGGTGTTAGAAGGCAGATGGGTGAGGAGCTAAGCTATCTTGGGCGATTTGATAGTCTGAAGGTACCTGTGACTCCCTTCAAAGTATACAATAGGGACGGACTAGGGGGGATGTATGGAAGCACATGGGACACCAAAATTGCAGACGAGATTAAGGAGCCCGTATGGATTACCAATATTCCACGGGAATTCTATGATTTTGAGGATTTCGAAAAAGGTGAATGGGATAATTATGATTTAGTGCTGCCTGATTATGGGGAGGTGTTGTCGGGTTCAAGAAGAGAGTGGGAGTACGGTAAATTAGTGAAGAAGATGGACAGGGACGGCGTGAGAAAAGAAAATTATGATTTGCTATTGAAGCTGGCAAAAGAGAGGCAGTTAAAACCGTCTGCTGGGGCAGGAATAGGAGTAGAGCGGCTAATCAGTTGGATAGTGGGGGCTAAACACATTGGAGAAACACAGCTTTTTCCTAAGATACCGGGCATGGTCTATGAGTTATAGGAGATTGTCTGTTTGACGCAAGGTAATTAACCAATGTAACACTATTTTTTGCAAACGTGCAAGTTTTCGCGTTGGGAAAATGCTTAATAGTGTTAACCTTTTTCTATGAAAAGGACGGTTTTGGGCGGGTAGATCAGCTTGGTATGATCGCCACGTTGGCATCGTGGAGGACGCGGGTTCAAATCCCGCCCCGTCCACTACACCTGCTTCTACAGTAGAACCACTGATTCTCTGTTCATATTTGCATCATATTAAGCCTAATTGGATCATATAGTAGACCCCTCTAGGTCTAGCGTCGACGCACACACAGCAGAACAGAAGCCCTGCATAATGCTATGCAGAAAACATACCTAGACTAGGCTAAGCGTGTGCACTCACAGAGACCGCAACCACGTCTATTTGGAGCCTGATAGAACAGTCTAGACTGTGGAGAATACGCAAAATCTTGCCCCGCTCTCCATAAATGAAACCAGTCGCTTTGAAAATAGGATTTTCCGTGAGAATTAGCAACTAAAAACACGCATACAAATTTCTCATGAAATAATGTTACAGGTGGAGGAAGGAGAGGGGAGAGGAGAAATTGTTATTACCTGTCGATATTTAGGTAGACTCCTCCAACCTGCACTATAAAATAGGAAACTCTTATCCTTTAAATTTTATTATCAAATGAAAACCATTTCAACCACAACAAAGGAAAATCTTTAGAAAAAATTGTTAACATTGATACAATAAACACGCGCTTTCCAACATTTTGAAACAGGGTATCCGATTTTCCCACATTTTTAGACGGTTTCCTAGATGCTTCGAGTTTTTAAATAGAAATAGAAGATTCTAGACCTTCTGAAAAAGAACGAGCTGTCTAGATTATTTCTGTCTAACTGAAAATACCCCACTTCTTCTTGTCTTGTTGCACTTCTTTCTTTTCCTCAGATTGCACCGGCTGTTGTTCGCCACTCTGATCCACGTTAGCTATCACTTCTACAGGTTCCTTCTCCGGTTCTTCTGCTTTTTCTGGAGCTTCTGGTTTCGGTTTCTCTGCTTTCTTTTTAGGCTTTTTCAATTTGCTTTCCAAATCTCTCTGCTTAGCTTCCAGTTTTTCCACAGCTTCACGTTTGGCATCGAGTTTCTCTTCTAATCCCTGAACTGCCAGTTTTTCTTCAAGTACTTTTACGCTTTCCTCTAGAGTTTTCTCTTTCTGCTCCATCGAATGCAACTCATTTTTTATTTCTTCTTTTCTTTTTTGAAGTGGTTCAAGTTCTGTTATTCCCAAGATATTTTCCTCGTGTTTTACCTCTCGTTATAGAAATAATTAGGTTATGAAAACAGAATCCTTATTAAAAATACGCACAGGCCTACACTCTTCAAGCGTTTGGCCTCAACCCTTCTAATCTCTTAGTTTCTCTTCTCTGGTACTAAAACTTCCTCAACATAGCAATATTCTCCAATTGAATTTTCAGCCCGTTTTAGAAAATTTTTCTATTATTTCATCAACAGTTTTTATCTTTGCGTTGTAAACTTCCTTCAAATAAGCCAAGCCCCCAGTGTGCGCTTCTTCTGAGAAAGCTTCAACTCCATCTTTCACTATGACAATCTCATAGCCTCGGAAGAAAGCATCCGCACTAGTGTGTCTTATGCAAATATGTGTATGTAACCCACCTAAAACTACGGTTTTTGCGCCTTTTCCTCCATAAAAACTTCTTAGGAGGGAATCAAGGCCAGTCTCATAGAAGCCGCTGTAAGTTCTCTTTTCAACAATAAAATCTTGTTCTCTAGGCCGCAACTCAGAAATTACTTCTGCACCCGGAGTACCTTTGATAGCGTGGCCTCCCCATTTGTGAACCACTTCAAAGTCAGTTCTATAATGAGCATCATTCGAATAAACCACTGGAATCCCATTTTTTCTAGCAGCTTCTACAAGTTTTTGAAGAGGTTGAATTATCTTGTCAGCACGTTCGGTTCGCAATTCACCTGTGACAAAGTCGTTCAACATGTCAACGATTATAATAACAGGTCTTTCCATTAAATTCCACCATTTTCAATGTTGTTTCTGCCCTTTTATAGCATTCGCTGTTTTTCTTTTGCGCGCGCGATATAGTTGCTTCGATATTGTTTAATTCTTTGTTTTCTCCTATTGGAGGTTTCCTTTTTAAGAGCCTTTTCATATTTATCATAGTCTTATCTCTGAGATTTTTGAAGTAAAGCAGGACAAGTCCGATTGTTGAGAAAGTAACAATTATGTAAAAAACAGGGTCAGGTATGCCCATTTCTCTCGCTCCTACAAGAGGTTCAGGGTTGTTTCCACCCAAAAATATCCAGTGAGAAAGACCTATTTGAGGAAAAAAAACATAGAACGGAAGGTCAAGGATACCGAAGAAGCCAAAAAATCTTAGTGCGATTTGTTTTTTATGTCCAAAGTATATTTTCAGTAAAATTAGACCCAATATCCATGAGACGAGGGTGGTCGTCAATGAACCGCCTAGAAGAAAAAGACCGTGCGCAAAATCTGTAGTAAGCCCTTCAACTCGGACTAGACCCAAGTAAAACTGCGAAGCAATAGCAAGCTGAGGATATATCTGAAAATACGTTATTTGCATGTGCGTAAGTCTTCCTCCAACAGCAACACCCCATATAGCATGACCCGATTCATGAGCAAAATCCATGACAAGCCCGAGGGGAATAAAAAGAATTAGGAGTAAAAGAAAATCATTACGTTTAACACCTTTTGTCGCTAATTTAGGAATTAGAATTTTCTCCAGAATAATAAAGGCAAAAAAGCAAATTGCAATCCAAAATGTAATGTCTATAGCAAGGTTTGTAAGGATAAACTCTGTAGGTTGGAAGGTTTTGGTCAATCGCCATGCCAAAGGATAACCATAGTAGTCGAATCCAATTATGCTGGCTTCTGGTTCATTCAAAAATAACCCTGTAACTAAGGATACGAGAATCCCACAAATTGTGACTATAATCAGAGATTTCAGCCTCAAAGTTTGTAACGTCAAATCAACCACTTCTCATTCTGAAATGGGAAACGTGTTAACCTAAGCGTTTATATTTGTTGCTTTTGCGTGTTCTCTGTGCTTCTTCGAGAGCCACCCATTAATTCCGCAATTGACTTCAACTCAGTTTCTTTCATGGCTTATTCTCTTCTTTTCTATTTTGAGATCTTTCTGCTCTTATCACTGTGTATTTTTTGTATGGTTCGAACCCCGCTTTTGTGTATGTTCTTACTGCTGGTAAATTCTTAGTTTCCACGTAAATCAAGGCAAGCTTTGAACGCTTCAGCATTTGTTCCACTAAAGCAGAGACTATCGATGTTGCGTAGCCTCTGTTTCTATAACCTTCTAGAGTGGCAACGGTGTGTATGCAGCTTCCCCAATCGTCAAGTCTTCCACCGCCAATCGAAACGAGTTTTCCATTAACTTTTATTCCAAGCCAAAGACGTTCCGGCATTCTTTTTGCGGTTTGTTCTGCTTCAATTTCGCCCCATCAATCTGGGTCACTTACTCTCATCAAAGTCACTATGTCCTCAGCGTCTGTAGTAGATAATTTAACAAAATCGTGTTTTATCCTTAGAGTTTCCTTTCCTCTTTGCAAAGTCATCAAAAACAATTCCATAGTCTTTTTTACTTCGTATCCGGTAGGAGTAAGGAATCGACCATATTTTTCTGGGATTTGCAGCTCGATTTTTTCAAGGTTTTGTTGGGCAAAAAGAGCCTTCACTGCTTCCGCGCTGCCTCTTAACTGTACAATTTGGTCACGGTAAACCAGCATCATCCCATCAATATGATTCCGTTTGTTGAGCGCTAAAGTTATTTTTGTGTTATCCTTGTCATTTTTCATGTCTGCAATAAAAAAATAGTAGTCTGGGATGTCTTCGTAAACATATTCCCAAAAAAGTGATTCTAATTGAGAGTCAAGAGATAATATTTTCATTCGAAACTCCTTGCAGAGTTTAAAGAAGTTTACGTAAAAATATGCGTTTCGTTTAGTTTGTGTTTAATAATGCTTTTAAACCTCTGTGGGGCAGCAGAATCGTGGGAGGAAATTGTGGTGAAAACTATTGAAGTGTACATCATGAACAAAGAGGTTATCACTCAAACAGCGATTGAAGGAAGACCACTTGCTGCTGGCGGTGGTGTTCATTATTGTACTGTAAAAGAAGTTGCTAAAACCGAAAAGATAGTTTCAAACGAAGATAAAGCGGCAATACAATTGGTCGAAGCACTTGTTGCAGGAAAAGGGCTCAAAATTCGAATTATCGACATGGCAAGTTTTAAGGGAAAGGTAAAAGCAAGGTTGAAAGGTGTGAAAACTACACCTATAATCATTGTGGGCAACAACCGAATAGTCGGGGTGCCTAAAAAAAGGGAACTGAGCGCCATTCTTTCTCGATGAGTATGTTTCTTGCTTTTGTTTAAAAATTATTTTTCGAAGTCAAAATTTCGCCTTCATAAGCCTTAACATTCTATCCGATTTACTCTTTTTTCAAGACGTGAGTGAAATTGGGGCGCAACGAAAGCAAGTTTGGCAAATGCAAAAAATGCGAGAAAAGAGATGCAACTGACAAGGACAGGCTTTGTGACAGTTGTCGCTATATGGGTCTTTTAACAAATCTTCTCGAAGAACGCACAGTGCACACTAAATAGCCCTTCTATTTTTCTATTCTTTCTTCAATCTTTTGTAGAAAGATATTTACACCTTTACCAACTTCTTAATAGAAATCAAATCCAAAAAAGGGGAAAAACCTTGGAAAAAGACATTGTTGACTATTGTCTCGAATACGCTAGGAGCAAAAAAATAGAATACGCTGAAGCAAGAGGAGTCGACACAAACGTTGAGAACATGGTGCTCAAAAACGGTCTTTTAGACGCTTACGCCGTGACCATTGACAGCGGATTGTGCGTGAGAATTCTTGCAGATGGAGGCTTAGGCTTTGCTTCATCAAACAAATGGACAAAACAAGAAGCAGAAAAAATTGTAAACATAGCCTACAAATTAGCTAAAAACTCCAAACGCAAAGACAAAATAAAATTCGCCGAAGAAAAAGCCGTTAAAACAAAATGGGATGTTAAACAGAAGAAAAAGATTGAAGACACTCCTCCAGAAGACAAAATAAAGAGGCTTTTGGAGGTCGATAAAACGATAATGTCGCAGAAAGCCACCGTAGCAGCCAGAATGTTAACCTATCTCACTATGCTTGCAGAGAAATATTTTGTCAACTCCGAAGGCTCAGTTATCTCCTCGTTCGTACCAAAAATAGAGGTTATGCCGATCGGCGTCACCGTTGTCGAAGGGGGGAAAATGGAGCAACTTACACATAAATGGTATGGATACACAGGCGGCTGGGAAGCTTTTGAAGCATGGAAGATTGATGAAGACTTGGCAAGAGAGGTGCAGGTACTGCATCGCTTGCTTAAAGAAGGCAAAGCGATAAAGCCAGGCAAAATGGACCTAGTTTGCGGACCAGAGGTCACAGGCATTGCATGTCATGAATCTTGCGGCCACCCGATGGAAGCGGACAGAATTCTTGGAAGAGAAATGAGCCAAGCAGGCAGATCTTTCATCTATCAAGGTGGACCATACTGGATAGGCACGCGAATCGGCTCGGATAAGGTTACAATCATCGACGACCCGGCCATAGAACACAGCTATGGTTATTATCTCTACGATGATGAAGGAATTAAAGCGAGACCTCGCTACCTCTACAAAAATGGCATAATCAACGAATTCCTGCACAATCGGGAAACCGCAGCAAAACTCGGCACAAGAAGCAACGGCGCATCTCGTTCAATGAATTATGACAGAGAAGCCATTGTCAGAATGGCAAACACGTATCTGCAACCAGGCGATATGAATGAAAAAGAGATATTCGAAGATGTCAAGTACGGCGTTTACATGCATTCTTTCACAGAATGGAATATTGACGACGTACGGTTTAACCAACGCTATGTAGGAAGAGAAGCATACCTCATAGAAAACGGTGAACTCAAAACACCTGTACCAAGATCAACTATTGAAACCACAACCTTAACCTTCTGGATGGCAGTCGATGCGGTTTCCAAGAAAATCGGCTACGTCAGTGCTTCTTGTGGAAAAGGTGATCCGATGCAAGGTGCTCCAGTTGACACTGGTGGCCCCATGATGCGGTTAAGAGGGGTGTACATAAAATGAGCGAAAATATGGCAAAGACTGAAGATATAGTGAAGAAAGGCAAAGCCTTAGGCGCAGACGAAGTCATTGCTACCACTGTATTTGGAAAATATCGGCAGTCAAGATTCAGCAATAACCAAATTGACATAGGTGTTGCTTGGGACGACTATACTACCAATGTCTTACTCACATGGAAGAAACGAGTAGTTGCCACACAAATCAAAAACTTCCAAAAAGTAACGCCTACTGTGGAACAACTATTCAAACTTGCTAAAGTCTCAAAAGAAAATCCAATGTATGGCGGGCTAGTGCAAGGCAAATTTCAATACACCAAGCCAATGGCTGACACAGCAATCAGAGACCTAGAAGATCCATCAGAATACATCTACGAAGCAATTGAGGCAGCAAAAAGAAAGCTTGGGAAAAACATTGACAGCGGTGGCATTCTCTTTACGAAGTATGAACAGATTTTCTTAGCATCTTCGGAGGGACCAAAAGGACAAGATGAAAGGTCAGCGATTGAATTGTCAATCCGAGCATTTGCCCAGAGAGACGAATCGGGACACGGCGTAGAATGCAACTCTTCACTTAAAGGGTTCAACCCTGCAAAGGCTGGAGAGAAAGCTGGAGAAATCGCAAAGTTAGCTAAGAATCCTAAAGCAGGCAAAACTGGTAAGTATGACATAATCTTTGATCCGTTGTTCTCTGGTTCGCTACTTGGGGCCTACGGATTTATGGGCTCTGCCTTCTTTGTACTGACTAAGATGTCCGTATTTGTCGACAAGATCGGGAAAAAGGTAGGGCCTGAAATTGTGACTATACGCGATAATCCTGGAAAATATTCTGTCAATAACAGAGTTTTCGATGACGAGGGTGCGCCGGTGAAAGAAACGGTTTTCATAGAAAAAGGCGTTTTGAAAACTTACTTCCATAACACCTCTACAGCGAAAATCTTCAAAACCCAAACCACCGGACACGCAGGTATAGTTCAACCAATGCCTTGGAATCTCGAAATGGATGCTGGCAACATGAGCAAAGACGAAATGTTCAAAGATGTCAAGAAAGGCTTATACCTCACAAACACGTGGTATACAAGGTTCCAGAACTATGCGACAGGCGATTTCTCAACGATTCCGCGAGACGGCGTATTCTTGATTGAAAACGGCGAGATAAAGGAGTCTTGGAAGGCAATTCGTCTCAGCGACAATATTCAAAACCTTCTCACAAACATCAGTGGCATTTCAAAAGAAAGACAGCATGTTCATTGGTGGCTTGAAGCAGAACCGCCATCTCTTTCGCCTTATGTACTAGCAAAAAACATTCAAATAACCCGCCCAGAGTAACTTACAATACTTTCCCTTTCTTTTTTCTAATGTTTCTTTCTAATACGCCGAATAAAGTAAGCCAAGATGATGAGACAAGCTGTTATCGTTAACACGCTTGAAATAGTGATAATTGTGATGTTTTTTGTTTCTAAGATGAATGCTACTGAAACTGCAGCAAGGAAAACGCCAAAGTAGAGACTCGCATTGCTGCTTAAGAATTGCGTAAATTCCGTGCGAATAATTTTCGAGTATTTATTTAGTAAAATCAGTATGGACACAAATGTTAGGAATACAATTACGAAGGTGTAAGTGATTCCTGTCCAATACTCTTGAAGCGTGAGAAGAAGACCAAACTCGTCTCCTATCAGTCCACCTCCTGCGCCGAAGAGAATCGCAGCAAGTCGGTTGATTCGTTCGTTTTCATAGCTTATGCCAAGCCAGCCGCCTATTGCGAGCAAGGCCAATCCATACCAGAAGTGGTGAACATGATAATCGCCACCAATTAGAACAGTGTTAGGGTTAAAAGTTGTAAATGTTCTGGCAACTGAAAAAGAGGCTATGAACGCAATTAGAGCCAATACTGAAAGGTTAGGTCTTGTCTTTTCTTCTGCAGAGATTTTTGTCACACACCCCTATAAACTGAAAAGCGGGCTGAAAACTGTTGAAGGAGGCACTACTTGTCATGGTACTTGAATAAAGCTATAAACTCTTCGACTTCTTTCTTGTGGTTCAAGTAAATGGGACATTTTTGTTGAATGCATTGTTTTGTCCAGAACTCGTACCAGTAGTTTCTTTCATTAAAGCTGCAAGCGTGGGCAATGGGTTTCCAGTTAAATTTCCAACACGTAGTCTTGGCTTTAAATGCTGGGCATGGATCACATTTTTCCGGTGCAACGCCACAACCAGGATTAACTTCCCAGCAAAGGTCTCTTTCTGCCAATTAAACCGTCTCCAGAAGAGAGAATCGGATGATAGAGGTATTTAAATTATCATGTCAAAAAGGTTAATCTCGAAGATTTTGCTTTTTATGTTAGTGAAAAATGTGGGACTTGATGTCTCTAGGCATGTTCGGAGCGACAGGTTTTCTCGTAGGGTACGCTATAAAAAAGCTTGTCAAACTCTTTCTTTTTTTGATCGGTCTATTTCTCTTGTTGCTCATCAGCTTAGAATATACGGGTGCGATTGAGATTTATTATGACAAGTTAGGCGAAGCCCTTATGAGCGTTTTGAATAGCGTACATGGAATGTTGCCAGAGATTATGCCTGTATTATCTGGTTTGTTTTATTCTCTTAGTTTTGGCACAGGTTTCTTACTTGGCTTAATGAAGGGATAGGAAGAAAAAATATGGTAACTAGTGATGCACAAAAAGTTAAAAAACCAAAATTGCCCAAAAAACGAATTCTCAAAAAGCAACGAAAAAGAAAGTAAGGCAATAGGTTTTCTGATAAACCTAAAATAGAACAGTCTGCACCGTATTATCTCCCTCGCGCCGTATCATGGGAGAATATCTACATTGGCCGAATACAAAGACACTTTCATCAACTTAAGCCAGAATCTGCTCGTTAAGCATCTTGGAAAGCTACCAAAAGACTTCACAAAAGAAGCCCTCGTAAAATTTGTCAAAGACAAAGATGTTAGAATGATTAATCTTTGCCATGTAGCAGAAGATAGCAGACTTAAAACCTTAAGCTTTGCAATCAACAATGAAGCCCATCTTAATGAGATTTTGGACATGGGCGAGCGAGTAGATGGTTCAAGCCTCTTTTCCTTTATTGAACACACAAAAAGCGACTTGTACATCAAACCAAAAATTAACAAAGCTTTCTTAAATCCCTTTAACATAGTTCCTACTCTAAACGTTATGTGCAGTTATTTCGACGAAAACAGAAAACCACTTGAAATCGCGCCAGAAAACATCCTTATAAGGGCACAAGAAAAACTGTTAGAAAATACTGGTGTCGAGTTGAAGTTTCTTTGTGAACTCGAATTCTACATTATATCAAAAAAAGAGACCGAAATGCTGTATTCGGGTACGCCGCAGAAAAATTATCAAGAATCTTCGCCTTTTGTAAAATTTGAACAGTTGCGGAATGAGATTTTAACAACACTCGCTGCTGCGGGAGTGCCAGTAAAATATGGACACACAGAAGTAGGTATGTTTGAAAAAGAAAATTATCTCATGGAACAGCACGAGGTTGAGCTTCAACTGGAATCGTCAGAAGATATGGCGGATTACATCTCAATTGCCAAGTGGATTATACGAAATGTCAGCGCGAAATATGGTGTGGAAATTAGTTTTGCTCCGAAAATTGTGCTGGGGCATGCTGGTAATGGTATGCACGTGCATATTTGTGGAATGAAGAATGATGAGGACATAATGACTACTTTGGAGGGGCAATTAAGTGATGAAGCAAAAGCGATGATTGGTGGAGTGCTGAAGTTTGCTCCAAGCCTCACAGCATTTGGCAACACCGTGCCTACTTCCTATTTGCGGCTAGTTCCCCAGCAAGAAGCACCGACGACTATTTTCTGGGGTCACAAAAATCGTGAAGCATTGATTAGAGTGCCCCTTGGCTGGCGTTCTGAAGAAGAAAAACAAGAATGTGCACAAACTTTCGAACTAAGACTTCCGGACGGTTCAGCAAACGTTTATCTGTTACTAGCAGGAATCATGGTCGCAATTGACTATGGCTTAACACACAGAGAAAAAGCACTTCAAATCGTTGAGGAACTGTTTGTGGAAGGCACCAAATTCAAAAGAGACAGTTTGAAAACTCTGCCAAAATCTTGTTATGAATCTGCAAAAATGCTTGAAAAACAAAGAGAATATTATGAAAAGAGCAATGTGTTTCCCAAAAGGATGATTGAAGGAGTAATTCAACGCTTAGAACAGTATAAAGATGAAAACTTGACCGCGATTTTGAGAAAGAATGATGAAAAAGCAAAGGAATTAATAAATAAATTTATCCACTGCGGATAACAGTCAAATACTGTAACTAAAATTTCTCAAACCCAAAAAACATCAACCGCGATATACATTCCAGCGCATTTTAGGCTTTTATATCTGCAGCATATTTGGAGCCTAATTGGAACATATAGTGAACGAGGTCTAGAGCATTACGTACACACTCATACAGAACCAAACAGCCAAAAACTCTACAAAAGCATCTGGAACACTGAAGCACAATCTACATCAGTATACACATAATCCAAATTCAGTCAACAAGCAGCTTCCAGCATCACCAAAAATCAGCACCTTCTTCCTAAACTCCTCAACAAGACTTTCATTAAACCTGCAAGAAAACACTATTAAATCCGAATGCCAAATTTTCTCCCTAGTACAATAGTGTAACAACTGAACTGAAAGGTGTTCAATAGTTGAAAATAACAGTGCGCTTCTTTGCAGCACTACGAGAAATCGTCGGAAAAAAAGAAGAAACACTCAGGTTCCCAAACAAAGAGGTTACTATTGAAAAAGCTTTCAAACTGTTAATCGAAAGATATGGAAAAGATTTCGTAGAATACGTTTTTGATGAACAATCAGGTGAAATCCGAAGTTATTTACAATTACTTGTGAACGAAAAAAGTGTAAATGCGTTAAAAACAAAGCTTAAGGATGGTGACATCTTGGTTATAGTGCCGCCAGTCGGCGGTGGCTAACTAAATATTTCTGCATATAAATTAATCTAGAACGTGAACAGAAGATGCTTTGAAAGCTATAAAAATCTTAGACGAAAGACCGAGCTGCATTTCATTAAAAGAGCGTTTGGTAATCTGAACCACAAAAGGTTTTCCAACGTCGATTTTAAGCTTCACCAAAGATCGTAAATCTGAAATTTCAACTATTTTTCCTTCAAAAACGTTTCTTGCGCTTGACTCGATCTTTGTTTTCGATAAAATGATGTCTTCTGGTCTTATGAAAATGGATGCTCTTCCAATCGTTTTCGCTGCTGCTTCGATTTGCACGTTGCCTCCGACATCGATTATGGTTGTTCCTTCTTGAGTGGCACATGAATTCCCTGAGAAAAGGTTTTCAATCCTCGCAAAATCTGCTAGTTTTTTAGGAGCATTTAGAATTTCATGAGGTTTTCCAACATTGACTAATTCGCCATTAATAAGTAGAGCAACTTTTTCTGAAAGCGTTCCAATTTGAAGCATGTTGTGTGTTGATAGTACTATTGTCGTGTTTTTTTCTCGTCTTATGTGAGAAATTGCTGCCTCCATTATCGACGTGTTTCGTTGGTCCAAATTTGCCGTGGGCTCATCTAATAGCAAAAGGTCGGTTTCGAGCGCTATGGCTCTTGCCAGCGAGACCCTCTGTTGTTCTCCTCCAGATAATTTCTTTGCAAAACGTCTCTCGTAGCCTTCAAGCTTCACTATCTTTAGAACTTCTCTGATTTTTTCGGCTATTTCTCTTTTGGAAAGTCCCCTTAGCGTTAATCCGTATGTAATGTTTTTGTAAACTGTTGTGTTGAATAATGTGGTTTTTTGGAACACCATGGTGCTCTTTAACCGTAGCCTATCTATGTTTCGTTCGTTAACTCGTTCACCGTTGAAACATAGTGTGCCTTTTGTGGGTTTTTCAATGCACGCCAAAATTTTTAGTAGTGTGGTTTTTCCCGAACCGTTTGGTCCGATTATGGTTAATATTTCGTTTCTGGGAATTCTCAGTGTAATGTTGTTTAGTGCGATTATTTCCCCATATGACTTTGTGGCACTCTCTAACTCAGCTATAGTGCTCATTTGAATCGCCTCTGTAACAGGTTAGAAAGAAGGCTTACCGAAAATACTATAACTACCAAAATTATCGCCAGTGCTATGCTAAGAGAGATATTTGCACTAGTGCTTTCCATGGCTATTGTAGTTGTCAGAACTCTAGTTTGTCCTCGAATATTTTGACCAATCATATAAACAACTCCCAACTCGGCGATTGCTCTGTTAAAACTTCCCACGACGGCTAATGATACGCCAGCTGTTGATTCCTTTAGTACAGCAAGTGCTGCTTCGACTTCTGAAGCACCTAAAGTTTTTGCCAAGTCTTTAATCTCAGGCTCGACGGCTTCGACGGCGCTTGTTGTGAAACTTACCATTATGGGTGTGATTAGAATTGCTTGCCCTACAGCGACCCCTATAGGATTGAGAAACAGATTTAGGAACCCGAAAGGTCCACTACTAGATAGCAAGAGGTAGAGCACCAAACCTAAGGCAACTGTTGGTATTCCTATTAGCGCGTGGAATAACCCTTTGACAAAATGTTTTCCAAAAAAATCTTTCAAACCAATAACCAATCCAATAGGGATGCTCCAGATGATGGCTAACGCCGTCGCTGTTCCTGAAATGTAAATTGACCGTAAGGTAATTTCTATAACTTCTGGATTTCCAGAAATTATTAATGTAATTGCTTCTTTCAAGCCTTCGCGGAATTCTTCAACTGAAACAATAAGAATAGCTACCATTATAGAAAAAAGGATTAGGAACAGGACAGGAACTATCTTGTTTTTATGCGCCATCGTTTTTTCTCGAACTCTCTTGATTAGCTGTAAAGTTCTGGATGCCCGTATCTATACTGGAGTGGGCATTCTGAAGTGTCAAAGTAAGCATAGTCTTTAATCATTTGGGCAATTGCTGGGTTCGTATTGTTTTCTAAAACATCCACAGCAGGATAAAACAGTGGCTGTCCATATATCGAGACTCCATAGTTTCCTATTATTTGTTGTCCTTCTTGGGATATCAGAAATTTGGTGAAGGCGATCGCGGCTTCAAAATTTGCTTTAGGATTTGTCGTCTTATTGACAGCAATTGCGCTATAAACGTTTATTAATTCTGCTTTTTGAGTGACCAAAGTTTTCAAATTCGGTATCAAGTTTGTCGTACCTTTAGTGTACGCAAGAAATGTTCCGATATCTGCAAGACTATAGGCTTGTAGTTCGTTAGTAGTGATCAAACTTTTTCCCATTCCAGAGCCTGTTTCTTTGAACCAATCGATTTCATCTCGTATAAGCGTCCAATCGAACCCTGCTGCAGCCCACAATTCTTTTTCTTTTGTATGTGTTCCTGAGTTGTCCCCTCTTGAGACCCATTTCGCCATGTCGCTTCTTCCAGCAGTAACGATTCGCGACAATGCTTCTGTTGGTGATAGTCCTTCAATTTGTGCTGGATCATCTAGGGGTCCAACGATTTCGAAGAAGTTGTATGCGAAGATTTTTCTGTTGACTCCGTAGTGGTCTTGGAGAAACTCGAATTCTTGAGAGGGAGCATGGACAAGAAGCATGTCTGCGTCTCCCCGTTGTGCAAATTGGATTGCAATGCCGCTGCCTACTGAGATGTAGTATATGTCAATTGGATATTTTGCTTCAAATCGTTCCTCAATCTCGTCTAATAGCAAAGTATCATAAAGGCTTGTTGTTGTTGATACAACCAGTTTTTGTCTGTTTACGCTTTGCAAGTAAATGAATGTACCTGCTACAGAAGCTATTGATACGGCTACTGCTGTTATTATTACAATTCCCCATGTACCTAGTTTTGCCCTCATTTTTATTTCCTTCCACCAGCCAATATGCACGCATATGCATATCGCTTATTATGAAGAAACTCCCTTAATAAGCATTGCTGGAAGGCAGGGCTCCGGAAACGTAACACTTAACTAATTGATAAAAACGATATGAATAGATGTGCATAACAACTCTGAAAAAACGGAAATAGCCAAAAATGATTCTCAAAAACGATAGAAGGAAAAAGGCTCCGCTTGTGTTATACGATAAATTTGGTAGAAAACTTAGCAGTCTAAGAATCTCCATAACCCAAAAATGTAACCTTAAATGCTTTTTTTGCCACAGAGAAGGCGAGATTGCTTCAAAAAATGAAATGACTACCGAAGAAATCGGGAAAATCGCCAAAATCGCTTGCGAACTGGGAATGAAGAAAATCAAATTGACAGGCGGTGAGCCTCTTCTTAGAGAAGACCTTCCGAAAATTGTGCGAGAAATTACTCAATATTCGGATGAGGTTTCTTTAACAACCAATGGAGTATTACTAGAAGAGTACGCCCCCACGCTTTATGATGCAGGGCTTAAACGCGTGAACGTAAGCTTACCTTCAATTACTCCACAAAACTTCCAAAAAATCACAAGCAAAGAACATGTCCACCAAGTAAAAAACGGCATAAAAATGGCTTTGCGGAGTGGTCTCTATCCAGTTAAGATTAACATGGTGATGCTGAATGGAATTAACATTGATGAGGTTCCTCAAGCAATCTCTTTTGCACAAGAGACTGGGGCTATACTTCAGTTGATCGAGTTTCAGCCAATTCAGCAAGAAAACAAGGTTTACTGGAAAGATTTTCACTATGACTTAGCCTCTATAGAAAATTGGCTAAAGAGCAGGGCTATCGCGATTGAAGAGAACCCTCTTCACAAACGGAGAAGATACGTTCTTGAAAGAAATGGCGGCTCGGCTTATGTTGAGATTGTCAAACCCATGCATAATAGCAGATTCTGTCAAAACTGCACCCGGTTGCGGGTTACCTCAGACGGAAAACTAAAACCATGTCTTCTCAGAAATGACAATCTTGTAAATATAATCTTACTAATTAGGCAAGGCGCAAAGGCAAATGAACTAAAGGAAGCTTTTAAGAAGGCAGCCTTGTTGAGAGAACCATATTGGAGAGAAAAAGATGAAACATTTGACAAAAAGGCGTAAAACTTTACATCGACCTTTGAAAATGGTGGACATATCGAATAAACCTATAGTTAAGCGGATTGCAGAAGCAGAAGGCAAAATCTGGCTAAAACCAGAGACCATAAAGAAAATACAAAACGGGCTCATTGAAAAAGGTGACGTTTTCTCAACAGCAGAACTAGCTGGAATACTTGCTGCCAAAAAAACTCCCGAAATCGTTCCCCTGTGCCATCCCATTCCACTTTCTCAAATAGACATAAGTTTTAGCGTTAACGAAAATTTTGTCACTGCCAGATCCAAGGTCGTAGGAGAATACAAGACAGGAGTTGAAATGGAAGCGCTGGTAGGCGTAAGCGCTGCTTTGCTAACAATTTGGGACATGACAAAATATTTAGAAAAAAACAAGAAAGGACAATACCCCCACACAGAGATTGACGAAATTAGAGTTTTAAAAAAGAAAAAGGAAACAACAAAATGAGCGAACACGATTTACATCAATACGTTAAAGCAAACTTTGCAGTTCTTATAGTAAGCGATACGCGAAACAAAATAACCGATGAATCAGGCAAAATTGCAAAGGAATTGATCCGCAACGCTGGGCACACGGTTTTGGCTCACAAAATAATACGCAACAATAAATCCCTAATTCAAACTACTGTAAAAGAAATGCTTCGCAATCCAAAAATCAACGTAATTATTACCAGCGGAGGCACAGGCATTAGCAAGAGAGACATGACAGTTGACGCTGTATCCGAACTACTGTACAAAAAGGTCGAGGGGTTTGGGGAGCTTTTCAGAAAGTTAAGTTATGAAGAAATTGGCGAAGCAGCCATGATTAGCCGCGCTACTGCGGGAACTGTTGATGGTAAACTTATTTTCTGTCTTCCGGGCTCTAAAAATGCGGTTGAATTAGCTTTGGGCAAGATTATACTTCCAGGGTTGGGGCATATTATCAAGGAGGCTAATCGATGAGTAAGATGACTCCATTCAAACAGCTTATTACTTATGAAAAAGCCTTAGCACTTATCCACAAATCTATAAAACCTATTGAACGAATAGAATCTGTTCTTATCGAAGACGCGTTTGATCGGGTTCTCGCAGAGGATGTGGTAGCAAATATGTCCGTGCCGTCTTTTGACCGAGCAGCCATGGACGGATATGCGGTTAAGGCAAAGGAAACTTTTAATGCTTCTACGTTAAAACCTAAAATTTTGAAGCTTGTAGAGATTCGTCATGCTGGAATGTCGTCAAATAGAGTGTTGGATACAGGAGAATGTATTCAAATTGCAACTGGTAGCCCGATTCCTGAAGGTGCGGATTCGGTTGTCATGGTTGAATTCACAGAAAGAGATGGCGCCTCAATTAGCGTTTTGAAGCCAGTGTATCCTGGAGAAAACATTTCAGCAAAGGGCGAAGACATTGAAGAGGGGCGAGCAATTCTTAAAAAGGGTGAGCAGCTTTCTGCTGCTAAAATTGGGGTGTTAGCTGCGCTTGGGGAGAAAGAAGTGAAGATGTATGCGAAACCGCAAGTTGCAGTGATTCCAACAGGCACGGAGATCTTAGAAGTTGGTTCTCCTCTGAAAGAAGGACAAATCTACGACATAAATTCTTACACATTGTCTTCCGTTATAAGAAAGAATGGGGCTGTTCCGATTAAGTGTAAGGCTGTTCCGGATACTGCGGATGAACTTAAAAAAGCGATTAGAAAATTGGTTAATTATGACATGATTGTTTTTTCTGGAGGGAGTTCTGTTGGTGAACGGGATCTTTTGGTGAATGTGATTCAAGCGGTTGGTGATTTGGTGTTTCATGGGGTTCAGATAAAGCCTGGTAAGCCCACACTTTTCGCTTTGGTGAGTGGAAAGCCTGTGTTTGGGATGCCGGGTTATCCTACTTCTTGCTTGAGTAATGCGTATTTGTTGTTAGTTCCTGCTATTAGACAGATGGCAAGGTTGCCGCCGAAAATAGAGAAAACCGTAAAAGCACGGTTGGCTAAGAGGGTGGTTTCTTCTTCGGGTAGAACACAGTTTCTTACAGTGAAAATGAAGGGCAATCAGGCTTTTCCAGTTTTTAAACAGTCAGGAGCGATAACAAGCATGGCGGACGCTGATGGTTATATAATCTTGCCGATTAATGTGGATGTTGTTGAGAAAGATCAAGAAGTAACCGTGTTTTTATTCAATTGACGCGGTTTCCAGTTTTTTTCTTTTTGGAACTGCGAAAGAGTGAATTTTGTTTGTAGTGAGGTTTTGGGGCTGTATTGTTAGTTTGTGTTGTTGGGTGGGTTTCTGTTCGTGTGTGCAAACGCTTTTTCTAGTATAGGTAGTCTTCTCTCTGTGTGTGCACGCACTGAGTGTGTGTGCATATGATGCAAATATGAAGGGCTAGAAGGTGAGGTTCAACTTGAATCTTGAAAGCATGTTAATGCATTTCGTAGTACGTGGGTTAGTGGGATTGAAGTTGTGGCTAAATGGAATGGAATTTGTAGGCGGATTGAAAAAAGTTGATGATTATTTTGGTTTTCCTTGGCGGTTGTTCATATATTTTTCATTTTTTCTCGATATATAATTAGCTAGGGATGAAAATGACAAAGGGTGGAATTGCTCCTTGTCTCTTAAATCTATTAGGAAACTCTGAATGTTATGAACTTCTACTCCGGGAAGTAGTCTTATGAGCTTCTTTGTTTCCAAAAAAGATGTGTAGTCTTCGTGGAATGTGACGATAACCCTATCATAATTCAAACCCATTCCATGCATACCCATCAGGGCTGCAACAGGGTTTTTCTCTGCTATCTCGGCTGCTGCTTTTCTGAGGTTTCTGAGGTTTCTGAGGTTATTCGGAGTAACAGATTCGGGAATATTCAAGAAAGTCAAAGCTATGATTCCAAATCCGAGTTTGTTGAAATCGGGTATCATTGTGTATTCTTTGATGTATCCTTCCCTCTCCAATTTTTCTCTCATTCTGCTGATTGTGGGTTGGGAAACGCCAAGTAGTTTTGCTAATTCTCTGTCGCTTTTTCGACTGTTCTTCATGAGCTCTGCGATAAGCTTAACCTCAATTTTTTGCCTTTTCACAGTCAATCTTCCAGACTTCCTATATGCTCATTATTGGTTTAAACTTTCTTCGCAAAAATAATATGAAAACAGAAAGGGTTATTTTTGGTTTATTCATTCGACCTTTTCAAATAGCAAGTAATGGTGGACTTCGTATGACATTGGTCCCGCACCCATGCCAGCCGTTTGATAGGTGTGGAGACGCCAGCCTTTCTTTTGCCATTCCTCAATCGTTTTGCCGATTTCCTTATGGTGCTTAACTTCAATACATTCATATTCTTTCAATAGACTCACCCGTCTTAAGGGATAAAAAAGGGGTTATTTTGGTTTGCGGAATAGTTTTGCGTCTTTTATTTCGCACATGTACTCGAACCATGCTTCTGTCAACTGTGGTGCTTCCGCTACAGCTTAGCCGCTTTACAAATAAAGTTACTTCAATTTCCTATGATAGCGTTAGCCAAGTGAATACACTTTAGAGTGTTCTGAATGTTCTTATGTCCAAGCATTTCCTTAACATGCAATATGTCTTTAGTGCGGGGGGTGGGACTTGAACCCACGAACGCCTACGCGACAAGGTCCTAAGCCTTGCTCCTTTGACCTGGCTCGGAAACCCCCGCTTGAGACTCGTTCAACCCCATTAGTGAAGGGTAAAATATTAACGGTTTTGGTGAAACTAAAGAACAGAGGATTAGCGGACAGCACTTTGAGGAATTATGAGTATCGTCTCATGCGCATTGCGGAAGCTGTAAACTTGGATGATCCTGAGCAGGTGTCAGGTTTCATTAGCCACGTGAAAGGTTCTAATTGCTACCGTGAAACGTTTGTAAAAGCCTACACGCACTATGCTAAGTTTTGCGGTTTGACTTGGGAAAAGCCACGATACAAGACTGAAAGACGGATTCCTAAGATTCCCACTCAAGAAATGGTTAAAGAGATTATAGCGCAGTCCTCACGCAAATATGCAACTATCTTTAAACTATTGTCCGAAACGGGTGCTATGCCTAAAGAATTGCATAATGTTAGGCAGAAGGACATAGACTTAGACAGTGGCACAATCGCCATTCAAGGTTTGAAAGGACACGCTCAAGATGTTTCAAATTGAAAGCTGAAACTTTGGCTATGCTGAAAACCTACAGTGCAGAACATGAAAGTCAAGCGTCATTATTCCCGAATAGTAAGGCATTGCTGAAGGCTTGGGTTAGAGTGCGAAGCCGTTTAGCTGAAAAGCTACATGAACCGAAATACCGCACTATAAGGCTCTACGATTTGAGACATTTTTACGCTACCATGACTTATCATAAGACTAAGGATATTCTCTACGTGAAACAGCAATTAGGACACAAAAAGCTGGAGACAACATTGATTTACACGCAACTTGTGAATTTTGGCAATGATGAGTTTGTTTGTAGAGTGGCTAAGACTGTAGATGAGGCAACTGCATTAATCGAAAGTGGCTTTGAATACGTGTGCGACATGGAAGACGCTAAGCTGTTCAGAAAACCAAAATAGAAAACTCGCATTGTCCACAGAGCGCACACGCAATTAAGGGTTTTGCAAAGGAAATCTTTAACACAGCAACGAAATATCTCAATGAACTGAGTTAGCGCGCACTTGTTACGCCTTTGCTCCTATCTGCTTCACTCGCCAGATAACGCCCAACCCTACCGCAAGCAAGACTAGTCCCACAATCAACAGAGGCATAAAAGAACTGCGGTATGGGTAGTCATTGTAGTCGTGCACATGTCCCATATAATCTATATGGGGTTCTCCATAGAGGAAGGTGAATATCGCAGCAGCGAGAAGGCATGCGCCGATTACTGTCAAAATGTAACCAACCATTTGATAATCAGCTTTTTTCATGCTTCTTCACATGCCTACTATATGAACTAAAGCCTTTAAGACTTTGTAACATGATTGCCGCAGCTTCTTGGCTCTTGATTTAGCGTGCGCTTCATTCTAGAATCTCGTGTAGTTTCTCAATAGGCTTAGCAGAACCAACTATGTTCAGCTTGTTTTCAAGGTTATAACGTTTCAGAACCTTCTCAAAAGGAACTCCGCTATACACGTCAATGATTGCCTTCATTAAGTAGGCTTTACCATCAAAACCACTACTCGGAGAATAGTAACTATCCTCACTTTCGAAATAGTGTTTTAGAATGAAAAGCAGTTGTGAGAAGGTTAGAGGCTCTTTGGACGCTTCTAAAAGAACAAGTGTGTCGCCGTTTCCTTTGCGTCCTTTAGTGAGGGTTAGTTTCACCAAGACTTAGCCACCGTCCTTTTTGGAAGCTACTTGTAGAATCGTTTTTTCAATTGGTGTTAAAGGTGTTTCAGAAGCATGGAGAGGATTACTTTCACTCGACTGATTTGTGTGTGTTGTCTATAACTTCTTCTTTCTCTGTTTTTGTTAAAGTCTCTATGCTGTCGTTTTCTACGTTTTGAGGAGTAGTGCTTGTATTAAGACACGCACACGTTTCGGGTTTGGACTGCTCTGAGCTTTCCTTTTCTGGAAGAGGATTAGCGTTTAGGAGAAGTTGTTTCAGGTAGTAGGTGAAGAGTTCGTGGTTTAGTTTGTATGTGTCGTCTTCTTGTGGTGTGATATAGCCTAAATTCTCGAGTAAGCCTCTCTTTTTTGGGAGTGTTTTTCTGTTAAGGTAAGAGAAGCTCGCAACCTTTCCGGAGTTGTAGTTTATTCTTTGCATTGTGGAAGAGTTTGAGCGTAGGGTTTGTTCTGGGCGTCCTATGTAGCGTGTTAGGGTTCTGGGTTCATTTGTGCCAAAACAGTCTATGAACTCAAATTCTAAGGTTGAATAACTGCATTTCTTTAAGCCTTTTTTCCAGAGGTGATACATGAAAATTTTTGCTCGGTTTCGGCTTATGAATTGTGGTTTTCTTTTGATTAGTGGCTTGGTAGTGAAAGTTTTTTCCGAAAACTCTAAATCTTCATGTTGTCTTTTATAAAACATAGATGTGTAGCCTCCGAGCAACGCATCTTCTCGCTTGTTAGGGAAGAGGGAATGAAGAAGGAGACAAGCCCTCTACCCAAACAGACGGAGCAAAACGCAATGTTTGGCTTTTTTGGTATAACACCTCTTGGCTTATGTCTATGGAGAACCATGCTCTTTTTTAACTAAGTATTTGGTGGTTCTGTTCTGATGTTGCCACAACTTGTGCATCTCCAAAGACGGATAGTCGGCGTACCCAAACGAGAATCGCCCCCTATGACAGCCCAAAGTTCATGAGTCTGAGCGCCAGCTTCGGCTTGACAAGTCAATGATTTTTTTTCTCCCAATGTTTTCACCTCACTCTTTTTTCCATCTCTGAATAGGATCCGGCATTTTATCGCTTCCACAGTTAGAACATGGAATATCAGCGACGGAAGGATTAGAACCGTCAATGTTTATCATTTCAGTGGGTATAGGTAAACCACAATCAGCACATTGATATAGAAAGTTAGGGTTGTTTCTCGCTTTTTCATGGACATCACACCAACAATCTTTGCACCCGCAAACATGATCAACATGCGACTCTTGAGCTTCTTTTTCTTCCATATCCTCACGTAAGACTTCTTTAACAGCCCGTTTCAATTCATCCATTGACACACTCAAAATCTCAACCTCCGAACATTTCTCCTATGGCCTTAGCCATTTCCTCATTCTTTTTCTTCTCGTCTTCTCGCATTTTGGCAACAGCTCGTTTTTGTTC
>Ga0209636_10000934_pt1 | contig 28972 bp, 20 predicted proteins | sample DeeMarSWOR152_54_FD_187464 | JGI IMG/M metagenome (GOLD analysis project Ga0209636, IMG submission 187464) | Marine sediment microbial communities from White Oak River estuary, North Carolina - WOR-1-52-54 (SPAdes) (version 2) | ecosystem: Environmental > Aquatic > Marine > Intertidal zone >...
CGCGCTCGGTCTTTCCGGCTGCCCATCTGGGAATACCTCGCGCCTCTTCGGTCGGTACGCTTGCTCTTCGGCTGTTCAGGCAGGACAGAGTGGAAGACATCGATAGCCTGGAGCCCATATATGTCAGACGCTCTGACGCAGAGCTCAGAAGGCGGCAGACCTGAGATTAGAGAGCTGGTCGTCAGGCCGATGCTGCTGCAAGACATCGACGAAGTGGCATTGATGGAACGCGTGATATTCCCATCGCCCTGGCCAAGACAGGCTTTCGCGAACGAACTGAAAGAAGGAACAGCGTCTCTTTGTTTGGTGGCGAGGGTGAAGGACCTGTTGGCCGGATATCTTGTGGCGTGGTTCGTGATGGACGAAGCCCATCTGGGCAACGTTGCGGTGACACCGGAGTTCAGGAGAAGGCGGATAGCCACCGAGCTGACGAAGAGGCTACTGAGGGAAGCGGAGGCCCGCGGGACAAAGATGATAACGCTTGAGGTCAGGGTCTCCAATCTGCCGGCAATACGTCTTTACAGAAGCTTCGGCTTTGAGACCATTTCGATGCGGCGGCACTATTACGTCGATAACGGTGAAGATGCATTCGTGATGCTGCTTGAGTTGTCTCGTCCGAGGAAGTCGGATACAGATTAGCGGCTACTGCCCCCGCTTAAGGGCGGTTTCACGGGAGTGAGGATTTGGCTGAAGAGAACGAAAAGAGCCCCTCGTGGTTTGAGAGAACGAGCGAGGGCTTGCGCTCCAAGAAAAAGCGAGAACTTCCCGACGGTCTCTGGGCGAAGTGCGATAATTGCCAGGGGTTCATTTACCAGAAAGAGCTCGAGAGGAGTCACTGGATATGCCGCAAGTGCGGGTATCACTTCAGAATCTTGGCTTCGGATTACATTGCACTCCTCAGTGACGGCGGGACGTTTGAGGAGCACTTCTCAGAGATAGTCTCCGGTGATCCTCTAAGGTTCCGCGATTCGAAGAAGTACACTGACAGACTCAGGCAAGCGCGCGAGAAAACCGGACTCAAAGAGGCAGTAATGACGGGCCGTTCCCGCATCGGGGGTCATCCTGTTGGACTCGCCGCGATGGATTTTGCCTTCATGGGTGGCAGCCTGGCATCGGCAGTCGGGGAAAAGATCACCCTTTTGATAGAGCTGTGTATCGCTTCGAAGATTCCCTTGGTGATCGTTTGCACCTCAGGAGGCGCTCGAATGCAGGAAGGGATACTCTCCCTGATGCAGATGGCCAAGGTGTCTGTGTCCCTCGCTGCGCTCGCGAAGGTAGGTGTGCCCTACGTTTCGATTTTGACCAACCCGACGACGGCCGGAGTCTCGGCCAGCTACGCATCGCTGGGCGACGTGATAATCGCGGAGCCAGGTGCTCTCATAGGGTTTGCTGGACCGAGAGTCATTGAGCAAACCATCAATCAGGAGCTGCCCGAAGGTTTTCAGAGGTCAGAATTCGCTCTGGAACACGGCATGATAGACATGATCGTAGAGCGCGGGCAGCTCAAGTCGACACTTGTACAAATCCTGGATTTCTTCCACAAGAGCACGCACCTCTGGGAGCGAGATGCGGAACGCGAACTATGAACAGCTGCTGAAACGTCTCTATTCCCTACAGAAGAGGGGAATGAAACTGAACCTGGGCGGCACCAGGGCGATTCTCAAGAAGGTCGGTAACCCGCATAAGGGCATCTCCTCTGTACTGGTTGGGGGAACCAACGGTAAGGGTTCTACTTCCTCGTTCGTGGCCTCCGTCCTCAAGGCCGCCGGTCACAGGGTCGGTCTTCTCACCTCGCCTCATCTCATCGACTTCAGAGAGAGAATAAGAGTCTCGGGCGAATGCATCCCGAAAGAAGAAGCCTACGACCTTCTCAAGTTTTTGGTACCAGAAGCAGAGACTGGTGGTCATTCTTTCTTCGAGACCATGACAGCTCTTGCCTTCAGGCATTTCAGAGACCAGGGTGTTGACTTCATAGTGGCAGAGGTGGGTTTGGGTGGGCGATTGGATTCCACAAACGTTTTGAGCCCGGGGGTCTCGGTCATAACCGGGATTGCCATAGAGCATAGCCGCATCCTGGGTTCCACGCTCAGTCTCATTGCCACAGAGAAGGCAGGGATAATGAGGAAGGGAAGGCCGACCGTGACGGCTGCCACAGGTGTAGGGCTTAAGAGACTCGAAGAGATATCCGAGAAATTGGGCTCCAGATTGCTCAGGGTGGGGAAGGACGTAAGATTGAGGGCGCGCTTTCTCTCCCGGGCAGGTACGGTTTTCACAATCCACGGAGACGGTGGAGCATACGCCCGGCCCAGAAACCTTTTCTTGGGCCTGAGGGGCAAGTTCCAGATCCGGAACGCCAGTTGCGCAATCCTGGCGTGCTCGGCACTCAGGGACGCCGGATTCTCCATCGGGGATGATGCCTTAGAGGCCGGCTTGAGAAACACCCAGTGGCCTGGGAGACTTGAAGAATGGGGGCGGAACCCGGTCGTCCTGTTTGACGTGGCCCACAATCCTCAGGCTGCCAGCCAGCTTGCAGACGCCATGGATACCATTTACAGTGGCAAAGAGATCATCGCCGTCGTGGGGATGGTCGCTGAGAAAGACCATCGAGCCTTCCTCAGGAGGCTCGTGGGACGCGTGAAGCATTTGGTGTTCACTCAGGCCTCGTGTTCCAGGGCTCTCTCCGCAAGGGAATTGAAAGAGCGGGCGCCGTCAGGAGTTGCCAGTTGGAGTGTCAGAAAGAGTGTGCCCCTGGCGATTGAAGAGGCCCTTTCCCGGGCGCAAAACGATGAGCTTGTATGTGTGACTGGCTCCTTCTATACTGTTGGCGAAGCAATGAGCTGTCTCGGCGTGGGTGTCAGAGAATCCATTTGAGCGAGAATTAGGAAATGGCGGAAGTAGTTCTCAAAGGGATTACGAAGCGCTTCGGCGGTGGGGTAGTGGCCGTGGACAACGTGAATCTGCAAGTTAAGGACAGGGAGCTTCTGGTTCTGGTCGGGCCTTCCGGCTGTGGCAAGACCACCGTCCTCAGGATTGTCGCTGGACTTGAGCAGCTCAGCGAGGGGGAGGTGTACGTTGGCGACAAGCTGGTGAACGATGTGGCTCCCAAGGACCGAGACATTGCCATGGTCTTCCAGAACTACGCCCTCTATCCTCACATGTCTGTGTATGACAACATGGCATTCGGATTGAAACTGCGCAAATTCCCGAAAGCAGAAATAGAGAAGCGAGTCGAGGACGCTGCGGAGATCTTGGAGATAATGCCTCTGCTCACCAGGAAACCCAAGGAGCTCTCTGGCGGACAGCGGCAGAGAGTGGCCGTGGGTCGGGCGATAGTGAGACATCCTCTCGTGTTTCTCTTTGATGAACCTCTATCGAACCTTGACGCAAGGCTGAGGGTTCAGATGCGCGCGGAGATAGTGAAGCTTCATGCCAAGTTGGGCGTGACCATGATATATGTAACTCACGATCAGACCGAAGCGATGACCATGGGCCAAAGGATCGTCGTAATGAAAGGAGGAATCGTGAGGCAGGTGGACGAGCCTCTGGAAGTCTACCGTAAACCTGCGGACATCTTTGTTGCGGGTTTCATAGGTACTCCGTCAATGAATCTTGTGGAAGGGAGGATTGAGGAAAGTGATGGAAAGCTGCTTTTCAAGTCGTCCTTCATGTCCGCTGAACTTCCTCCGGAGCTTCACTACGTTAAGGAAATCTGCTCACATGGCGACATAGTTCTCGGAGCCAGGCCTGAAGACGTTCTTACAGAACAACCGCCTGATACGAGGTCTATGGAGCTCGCCCGTGGGAGTGTCGAGTTGGTAGAGGCTTTGGGAAGTGAAGCGGTGGTGCATGTTACCGTGGGGAAGACCGTGCTTGTCTTCAAGGCATCTGGTGAAGCGCTTCCCGTGCGAGGTGAAGCCGTGACGCTGTTCGTGCCGCTTTCTCGGATTCACCTGTTTGATTCCAGAAGTGAAGCAAGACTCGAGTACTCCTCAAGCTGATCTCTGTTTACTTCAAACATATTCGATTACGAGCGACCGATTCGGGGAGATTTACATGTCACCTTTGCTCCAGAGTGCCGTGGCAATCGGTGTGGACATAGGCGGAACCAGCACCAAGACAGCTGTGGTGGGCGAAGGCCCTTCCGTTCTGAAACGCAGGCAGCTGCCGATGGATTCTACCGAAACCCCTGCGGCGGTGGTGGAGAAGCTCTCCGTCATGCTGAGAGAGCTTCAAACTGAATGTGGCGACACGCGGCTTCCCGTGGGGATCGGGTGCGCAGGCCTAGTGGATTCACAGTCCGGCGTGGTCAGAACGTCTCCCAACCTACCGGCTTGGAGGAACGTCCCTCTCGTCAAGATGTTGTCCCGGGAGCTGGGCATCGCGGCCGTTTTGGACAACGACGCGAACGTCTTTAGCATTGCCGAAGGCCTCTATGGAGCTGCAAGAGATTCCAGACATGCGGTTTTCATGACGCTGGGGACGGGAGTGGGGGGAGGGCTGAAGCTTGACGGTGAGATCTACACCGGCAGCTGTGGCTTCGCAGGCGAGATTGGTCACATCACTGTTGACCCCGATGGGCCGGTGTGCTCCTGCGGCAGCAGGGGTTGTCTTGAGAGTTTCGTGGGAAGCGCGAGAATTGTGCAGAGAGCGCGGATGCTCATAGAGGAAGAGGGCAAGCAGCAGGAGTGGCTGGCCTTCGGTATCGCGTCGCTGGATGAGCTTTCTGCCAAGGACGTGGGCCGGGCAGCACGAGACAAGAACGACATCGCCGTAAGAGTGTTTGAAGAAATCGGGGAGTACATAGGGATAGCCGTGGCCAGTGTCGTGAACCTTCTCAACCCCGATATCATCGTGATAGGCGGGGGAGTATCCAATGTGGGAGCTCCGCTTTTTCAAGCCGTTAGAGCCGCCGTTACAAGGAGAGCCATGGGACCTTCCAGTGAGTGCGTCAAGATCGAACCTGCAAAGCTTGGAGAGGACGCAGGAGTGATAGGGGCTGCCATGAAAGCAGCCGGGATCCAGGAAGGTTAGCTGCATGTATGGATGGCCCTACTCAATCTTCAGATTCTTTAGGCTCGGATTCCTTCCACTGTTTTTCTTAGTATCTTTGCTTCTCTGCGCCGCCGTGGCTTCCACCGAGGAAGAGACGGAAATCCCGTTTGATATCTCTGCTGACAATCTAAAGGGAAAGGCGGGAACCGAGGGAGACTTTTTGGTTCTCGAGGGAAACGTCCGCATCGTTCACGGATCCACCACCGCCACGGCAGCAACGGGGATCTATTTCCGCAATTCCAGGACTGCCACGCTCGGAGGTGGGGTGGAGATAGTGGATGGGGAGACGTTCATGAGCGCCGACAGGGCCAGTTACTCTCTCGAAACCGAAGTAGCCACGCTGCAGGAGAACGTTGTAATCCGCAATAACGACGTGATTCTAACGGGCGCCTCGGCCGAGTTCAGAAGGAAAGAGAACGTGGCCATCCTCACCGGGAATGTCACGATGATTGACAGCACGAGACAGGTAGAGGCTGATCGGATTGTCTATGACAGGGATTCCGAATTGGTTGAGGCACAGGGGAAGGTGGTTGCCTTTGACAGCGACAACGAGGCCACGGTGACCGGCGGGCATGCCGTTTACAATAGAGACTCCAAGGTGGCAGTGGTCACATCCGCGCCCAAGCTAGTTTCGACTGATACCGAAGGAGAGTCGACCGTTGTCGTTGGCGAACAGATGGAATTTTCAATGGAGGAAAATATCTTCAGAGTGAGGGGAACCGTCCACATAGAGAGAAAAGACCTGCAAGCTTCCTGCCAGCTCGCGGAGTTTTACCAGAACGAGAACAGGGCCGTGCTGTCAGGAGAGCCGCGAGCGTGGGACGAGAGCGGAGAAATCGTGGGCGATTCCCTCGAACTTCATTCCGACGGTGACGAGATTCGGACGGTTCTGGTATTTGGGGGCGCTGAAGTACTGTATATGGCCCCTGAAGGGGAGGCACCCGAGACGAGTCTCGTACGTGGTGATTCAGTACGCATCATGCTGGACGACGAGGAAGTGAGAGAGGTGTTCGTCTTCGGAAACGCGCGTAGCGAATACTCCTCCATGAAAGAGGGCAAGCCAAGCAGGAACACGGCCGAAGGAGAGACCATACACCTGGAGGTCGAGGACGCCAAGCCGTCAAAAGCAACCTTCGAAGGGCGAACGTCCGGCGTGTATCATTTCTCCACTGAGTCCGGTGACAGTCTCATCGAGGAAACGGTTGAGTACTCCAGCGAAAAGATTGAGTTTATGATTCATGAAGACCTCATTCGCCTCATGGGCAACGCGGAACTCAATTACCGGAATCTCAAGCTGGTCGCTGAAGAAGTTGAGTTCAACGCCGAAGAGCAGACTCTCGAAGCCTCGGGCAAGCCTACTCTTTGGGAGAACCAGGAGAAGGTGACAGGAGCCAGGATGACTTACAGCCTCGAGAGCGCAAGAGGCACCATTTACCTGGGTAAAACCAGGTTTCAGAAGGGGTTCTACACCGGGGACCAGATAAGAAAAGTAGGCGAGAGGGTCCTCAATGTCAGGGGTGGAGAGTACACGACCTGCGAGCTGGAGGAGCCCCACTACCATTTCAGAAGCAGCAGGATGAAGATCTATCTCAACGACAAGGTGATAGCAAAGCCTCTCGTTCTCTACGTTAGACAGGTCCCCATACTGGCTCTGCCGTTCTACGTGTTTCCAATCAAGCCGGGCAGGCACTCTGGATTCTTGATTCCGAATATAGAATTCGGCCTGAACTCCACCAGAGGACGCTTCATCAGGAACGCTGGTTACTACTGGGCCATAAATGACTACGCGGACGTGACTGCCTGGATGGATTACTTCGAGAACGAGCCGCGCTGGATAACCTACTTCGAGGGTAGGTATCGCCTGCGCTACACGCTCTCGGGCTGGCTCAGGTCCTCGTATTCGAGGAACTCCGCACTCGGTACGACGCAGTGGGATCTTCGGGGGAATCATCAGCACACGCTCGGAGAAAACCTGAATCTGTCGATGGAAGGAGACTTCGTGAGCGACAAGAGCTACAGGCTCGAGACTCTAGGCCTGGGTACGAGCTTGGAGGAGCGTGTGAATCGAATACTCCGTTCCAAGATGTCACTGACGAAGCGGTGGTCTTCGGCCCAGCTAACTCTTGCATACGACAGAACGGCTTACATGGACACTGATCCCGATAACGGTATTGATGAGCTCAAGAGATGGGAGATGAGGCCCACCGCCAGTTTCACCCTTCAGAGCAAGGCAATTGGCAGAGCTCCAAAGGGGAAGAACGACGAAGGATGGCTTCCCTGGCTGCGCACAACGTATCTCAGCGCTTCTTCAGTGCTTCTTTCGGAGATCAGAACATACGAATCCGGCGAGCAAAAACACACTGGCATGAGCACACGCCTGGGTCTTCGAGACAGCAGGAAGCTGTGGGGAATGCTCACCATTTCACCGGGGATAACCTACACGGAAAACTGGTACGACAAGGACCTGCTTGGCAACAGATATCAACGTTCTGGCTTATGGAGTACCTCCCTGGGTGCAGGCGCAACGCTCTACCGGATTTTCATGCCGGGCATCGGACCGCTTCGGGGGGTAAGGCATTCCGTTTCTCCGAGACTAAGCTTCTCTTACCAGCCGGATTTCCCTCAGTACAGCTACATCGATGAGCTTGGGATACGCAGAAGTCGCTTTCCCAGTTTCGGTTCGATCTCGACATCCTGGAGCGAGAGGAAGTCTCTTTCGATGTCGCTCTACAATCGTTTCCAGGCCAAGCTGAAATGGAAGGACAAGGTCATCAAGCTGGACGATCTTCTGGATGTGAACGTCTCGACTTCTTATGATTTTCTTTACAAGGATCACTCCAGGTCTCAGCCCTTTTCTAACATAAACACTTCGGTGAGACTGAAGCCCATCCACAACTTCTCTTCGGAGCTCTTTCTGAGCCACGAACCTGTGAAGGGTGAGATGACAAGCCTGAGTTTAGTCTCGTATCTCTCACTCCAGGGGGGCACCGGAAAGCGACGTAGCGAAACTCCTGCCACAGGAGAAGAAGAGGGGGGAGAGGTGGAATCGGGAGAAGGTGGTGCGCAGTCATACGCCGATGAAGGAGAAGGGACAGGTCTCGGCAGGGACGAGGAGACTACATCGGCGCTTCCTTGGAGCGGTGCCCTGACGTTTCGTTACAGCAGGGGAGCGGACAGGGCAACCGCGAGCTATTGGCTGGACGGGAGTGGGAGCCTCTATCTTTCGAAGAACTGGCGGGTGCAGTACTCGGCCCACTACGATCTTAAGGAAAGACAGATCGTGAGCCAGACGTTTTCGCTGTACAGAGACCTTCACTGCTGGGAAGCCATTTTCATGAGAAGGTTCTCCGGAGACAGATGGGAGTACTACTTCAAGATAAACATCAAAGCGCACAAGGAAATCTATCTGGAGCGCGGAACCGCACTTCGTTAGCAACTAACCGCAGCCATCGACGGCCCCAATGTGCAGAAAGCAGCATCTCTGGAGTACGGCATAATTAAGCCGAAAACGGGTCCTTTTTCGACAGCAAACGTGTTGACAAAGGGAGCGATTTGCTGTAAAGTTAGGCTGTTGCGAGTAGGCCTGTATGGGTAATCCTGTTCCTCTTCCGTTGTGCTCGGAGGTTGACTGGATGAACAAGAGTAAGCTGGCGGCGAGGTTGGCCAAGAAGGCAGGACTTTCTCTGAGGGATTCAAAAGCCGCGATTGACGCACTCTTCAGCACGGAGCCTGACAGAGGCATTATCGTCAGCGAGTTGCTGAAACGAAAAAGGGTCCAGATAACCGGCTTTGGTACTTTCGAGACCAGACGGAGAAGGGCCAGAGACGGAAGGAATCCTCAGACCGGCGAGAAGATAAAGATCGCTGCTGCGAGATTCCCCGCCTTTCAGGCCGGAAAGGCACTGAAAGACAGAGTGAAGGCTTAGATACCGAAGAAGTCCCCGTTCTCTCGGTTGGCGTTCTGCTCCGCGTTCTGTTTTCTTGTCCCGCTAACTTTCTTCGACTTCGCGGCTTCCTGTTTTGCCACTGATTCTGCTACTTGCCACTTAAGGCTTTCTACCCGTGAGTCTGGTCCACAATCCTCTTGCCTGAGCCGTCAAAGCCTGCTATAGTGAAAAGAAGCAGTTCGCTTGAGCATCCAGGAGGTGAGACTTCAGTTGACACCGTCGAGACTCGTAGCTGCAGTTCTTTTCCTGGCTGTCTTCACGCTCGCGGCTCTGTCGACCAGCGTGGAGGCGAAGGAAGAGAAGATACTCATTCTTACGACTACTGACACGCGCTCCGAGCTTGTTCCGTGTGGGTGACACTCTGCCCAGAAGGGCGGACTGGCCCGGCGGGCCGGTTTCATTGATTCCATGCGAACAGTTCACAAGAACGTCTTGTTGGTGGATGCCGGAGACGCTTTCCACGGCAGGACCGAGGAACAAAAGAGAAAGGGTGAGGTGGTTGTCCGTTCCATGGGGCTCATGGGTTACGACGCCTGGTGCATCGGGGAGTCAGAACTCAGCTTCGGCAGCGAATTTCTTCTTGAAGCAGCCAGAGAGGAAAAATTGCCTCTTGTGTGCGCCAATTTGGTCTACCATCGTACTGGCAAGACCGTTGGTGAGCCCTATATCATAAGGAAATACGGAAAGGTCAAAGTGGCGGTTGTGGGCCTCTTGGACGAAGTGCTCGTTCTGCCGAAGCCTCAGGCAGGCTACGGCGATAGTCTAGTGACACTCGATGCCATAAAGACCGCTCAGGAACTCATTCCCGCTGTTCGTAAAACGGCCGACGTTGTGGTTGTGCTTGCACACACGGGTTTTGCCAAGAGCTCCAAGCTTGCCAGGGACGTCCCGGGAATCGACGTTATCGTGACAGGGCACAATCCCGGGGTCTCGATGGAGGCTCGCAAGGAAGGCGGCACTCTTGTTATGATGAGCGGGAGTAGGGGCCAGTACGTGGGATGCCTGGTTCTCAACGTTTCTCCGGAAGAAGGCATCGTGTCGCACGACTCGAAGCTCGTACCTCTTGACGGTAGAATAAAGAAGCACGAGCTCGTCGAGACGCTTGCGATGGAATATAACGAGCTGGAGAGGAAACTCAGACAGCAGAAGGCGGGCAGGCAGAAGGAAGAGTCTCTGGCTCGAACGGGTTCGGATAATTACCTCGGCGCAGAGACCTGCAAGAGATGCCACGAGGAAGTGTTTCAGAAAGTGGCCAAGATGGCCCATGCCAGCGCCTTTCATTCACTCGAGAGATCAAAGAGTGAAGGTCTCAGCGAGTGTCTCGTCTGCCACACAACCGGCTTCGGACATCCGTCCGGATTCGATGGACCCTCTTCCAGGGTAGACCTGAAGGGTGTTCAGTGCGAGGCTTGCCATGGCATGGGAAGCAAGCACAGTAGGGACGGTACATACGGGAAGGTGGAGGAGAGGAACTGTCTGCTCTGTCACACCGAGGAGAGGAGCCCTGAGTTCAGCTACGGGGCTTACGTGAGGAAGATAATCCATTGAGGGGCAGGCCCGAGGGTTCCAGGAAGCCTAAGTGTTAATGCCTTGATATGAGGATGGTTAAGGCCTTCGGTGCAACGGTTATTTCTGGCAGACGGAGCCCAAGTTTTCGCTTGACTTCCCTGGCCGCCTTCTGTAGTTTCGTTTTTTTGAAAGATTTTGCATTCGGTTCTGTGTTCTTATGGGCATCGTGAGGATGCCTTTTTTTCAGAAGAACATTGAGATCCGACTACATAGGCAAGCACGTTTGCACCGCTCGGCAGCGGTGCTTACAGCTTAAGGAGGTGAAACCCTAATGAGGAAGGCGGTAGCTATTCTGTTGACGGCTCTGTTTGTCGTCACTATCTTCACGGCGCTCAGCTGTGCCCCGAAGGAGGAGACCGCGGAGGAGGAAACGGCTGTCGAAGAAGCTGCTCCTGTTGGTGAGGAGACTGTTCCGGCCGAGGAAGCTCCAGCCGAGGAGCAAGCTCCAGCTGAGGCGGAAGAGACCACCGAGGGTGAGTAAAGAGTTTGCCTGCTGCTCTCTGCAGTTTTTTCTTGCCAGCAGGCACGTATCTGAGGAAGAATCTGGGTCACAGGTTTCTGGATTCTTCCTCAATCTTTTTTTGTGGAATTCTGGCGACTCTGTCGGGCTGACGTGGTGAGTAAAGGGCGTTTGACCCACGACCGGCGGGGTCGACGCAGCGTCTGGAGGAATGCCAATGGAGCGGATGAGACTTCTCGTCCCGGAGATGCGCGAGCTCCTGGAAGCGAACCAGGTCGAGGAACTCAAAGATGTCATCGCTAGCTTCGAGCCGATTGAGGTTGCCGAAGTCTTTGAGCACTTCAGCGAAGACGAACAGCTGAGCCTTCTCAAGGATCTCGATCTGTCGACGGCGGCAGAAGTTTTCGAGGAGTTACACGTTGAGGAGCAAATGAGGCTTATATCGGGCCTCGCGCATCAACGCGCCGCACGCGTTCTGGATGAGATGTCTCCTGACGACAGAGCTGACCTGTTTGAGGACCTGCCCGAGGAACTGGTCTCCAGATTCCTGGCTCTCATGAAACAGCCCGAGGCCGCAGACGTGAGGGAGCTGATGAAGTATCCCAGCAACACTGCCGGCGGCCTCATGACCACCGAGTACGCTTCCGCGCTGGAAGAGGTCACTGTCGAGGAGGCCATGAGAAACCTCAGGGAGGAGGCCAAGAGGCTGGAGGTTGTCTACTATTTGTACGTCGCTGATAGAGTAGGACGACTGGTGGGTGTTGTGTCTCTCAAACAGCTGGTTCTCTCCGACCCCGACCGTCGGCTTTCCGAGGTGATGAAATCAAACCCGGTGAGCGTACAGCTTGAGATGGACCAGGAACAAGTCGCGAAAGAGGTGGCAAAGTATGATTTCCTAGCAATGCCCGTTGTGGACACACAGGGAAGAATGCGCGGCATCGTGACGGTGGACGACGTCGTTGACGTTATCGAGACAGAAGCGACCGAGGACATGCAGAAGATGGCCTCGATGGAAGCCGTGGATGAGGCCTATCTCAGAGTGGGCTTCTTCTCGCTGGCTAGAAAGAGAATCTTCTGGCTCGTGGCGCTTCTTTTCATCGAGACTCTTTCGGGTAAGGTCCTGCAAATCTACTCGGGCGCCATCGAAGCCGTGGTGGCGCTGGCGTATTTCATTCCACTTCTAACTGGCACGGGCGGAAACGCGGGCGCCCAGACGTCCACAATGATCGTGAGAGGTCTCGCGACAGGGGAGATCTCTCTCAGGGACGGGAGCAGAGTGATTGTAAAGGAAATCTTCATGGGATTGTTCCTCGGACTAATCCTGGGATCGTTCGCCTTTGGCAGGGCTTACTGGGGCGAGGGCAACATGGCCCTGGGACTGACACTGGGTATCTCGGTGGTTGCAGTGGTAACCATGGCCACGTTGGCAGGAAGCCTGCTCCCAATATTCTTCCGTCTGCTTCGCAGGGACCCGGCGGTAATGGCAGGACCGTTTATCACGACTCTGGTGGATGTGGCGAGTCTCATTATCTATCTCGAGATTGCCAGGCGCCTATTGTTCTAGCCGGGCTCACTCTTCTAGTTGGAACAGGGAGAAGGCCGTGTTTTCAGAGGGAATCAAAGCGCTTCACCCAAATCACATCGTGATAGGAAGTTTTCTGTGCCTCATTCTACTAGGTATGGTTTTCCTATCGCTACCCGTTGCGTCTTCGGGCGAACGCATCTCTCCCATCGACGCTCTGTTTACGTCGGCCTCCGCCGTTTGTGTCACGGGCCTCACGGTCTTGGACACAGGGAGTGATTTTTCCCGATTTGGCCAGGTTGTGACTATCATACTCATCCAGCTGGGCGGACTGGGGATCGCAACGTTCTCCACTTTTTTCATCTTTGTGTTGGGAGGGAGACTCTCTTTGAGGGGCAGAGGGATGCTGGAGACGACGCTGACACAGTTTCCAGTGAAGAACATGAAGGAACTCCTCGTGAAGATCCTTGCACTCACGTTCGCCTTCGAAGCGGCGGGTGCTGTCTTTCTCTACTTTTTCCTTTCACGTTCCGCAGCGAGTTCCTCCGTTGGTTTTTCGGCCCTTTATCATTCAGTTTCGGCGTTCTGCAATGCCGGATTCTCTCTCTACTCGACTAGCCTGGAAGCTTTCAGAGAGAACGTAGGTGTCAACGCGGTCGTCATTGCCCTTGTACTACTCGGGGGAATCGGTTTCGTGGTCATTGTGGAGCTCTCCGAACTGCTTTTCTCGAGACACGGGCGCAGGAACCGGCTCTCTCTTCACAGCAAGGTCGTGCTGAGTGTCACCGCGGCGCTACTTCTCGTGGGAACCGTCGCCTTTCTGGTACTGGAGGCAAACAACTCTCTGGCGGGACTTTCTCCCGGCAAGAAGCTCCTGGTCTCCTTTTTCCAGGCCGTGACACCGCGGACCGCGGGCTTCAACACGGTGACGATTTGTTCGTGCACCAACGCGACGCTCTTCTTCCTCATTGTCCTGATGTTCGTCGGTGCTTCCCCGGGTTCGTGTGGAGGGGGGATAAAGACCACCTCGTTCGGTGTACTTCTCGGTCTTGCTGTGGCGAAGCTTAAAGGTTCGGACGACGTGAACTACTTCTACAGGAGAGTACCAGACGAGATTGTCTCTCGCGCGGTTGCCATTGTCTTTTTCTCCATGCTGGTGATAGTCGTAATGCTCATGATCCTTTCGGTCACGGAGCCGGGTCTCCAGGGTGGACGTCCCGGAGAAGGATTTCTGTCTCTGTTGTTCGAGATTGTTTCTGCATTCGGCACCGTGGGGCTTAGCACGGGCGTCACATCTTCTCTCAGCGTGAGCGGCAAGCTCCTGCTGACGATTCTCATGTTGGTGGGTAGGCTGGGTCCCCTGACGGTTGCAATAGCCTTAGCGGCCAGAGAGGTCAGACCTAGGTTCCGGTATGCGGAAGAGCGTCTAATGATAGGCTAGGAGGGGATGTCGAGTGAAACAGTTCGCGGTGATCGGTCTTGGCAGTTTTGGCTACTATCTTTGCAGGCATCTCAGCGAGAGAGGCCACCAGGTGATGGCGATCGATCTCGATTCCGCCAAGATTGAGAGCGTTCAGCAATTCGTGGAAAAGGCCGTACTGGCAGACGCTGTTGACAAAAGGACGCTTTCCGAGCTTGGAGTGGCGGACATGGACGTGGTTATTGTCTGCCTGGGTGAAGAGATCGACGCAAGCATTCTCACGACTCTTCACCTGAAAGAGTTGGGCGTTAAGAGAGTCTGGGTGAAGGCCATGTCTGAGGATCACGGAAAGGTCCTGCACAAGATAGGTGCTAACAGCGTGGTCTTCCCCGAACGAGACATGGCTGAACGAGTGGCGTATAGCGTGAGCAACAGTAACGTTCTCGAGCACATTCCGCTTGCCGCCGGTTATAGCATAATCGAGCTTGCACCTGCCGTAGATTTTGTTGGCAAGACTCTGGGCGAGCTCGATCTTCCCAAGAAATACGGAGCGATGGTACTTGTCATAAAGGAGCTCGTTCCTGAGAACGTGGTATCGATGCCAAGCAGTTCTTATCGCATCAAGGACAGTGACGTGCTCGTGGTGATCGGAAGAGACAGTGACCTGAGGAGACTTCAGGCTCTTTAGAGCCGGTAGTTTGGCGGAGAGGAAGGTTTGCCCGAAGGAGCCATTTTGGTTTCCGGAGAATGAATCGCCGTAGCCCCTGGGAGGAACGCTGAGACGGCCGCGCGCTGCCTTGCTCCCGGATTTTTTCTTCAGGCACCACTCGGACCGCCTGTCGAGCCGGCCTCATCCCGGCAGAATCCCGGTCTCCGCGCACCTTAGCGCCTCTGGTATAACCCCAGTGTTACTAGTCCGTTAGAGAAAAAGGCGTTCGCCGGGACTAAAAAATTCATTTTTTCTTGACACCCCCATATCTTGTTTCTATAGTGCTGGTGACCACTAGATAAGCCAGAAATTGTTGATTCTGAACCGGAGTTTCTCTTTCAGGGAAATTCCGGTTCCGTTTCGGACACTTCTTTCAGTCATACGTTCATATTCCGCGCTATGGTTCAGGAGAGACAGCAATGGCAAGAGCAGACCACGGCGTGCCGGGCGCTCCGTCGGAATTCCTTATTCTTGCAGAGAGCTTGGCTCGAGACAGAGTTGCCGCGTCGCAGGAGGCGGATTGTGACGCCGACATTCCCTTTTCCGCCAACGCGTTGAAAGTTCTTGAACGCAGATACCTCCGAAGAGACGATTCCGGCAAGCTCGCGGAGACACCCGAGGAAATGCTCAGGAGGGTGGCCAAGAACGTTGCGTCAGCTGAGGAGAAGTACGAGAGCGAAGAGGAAGTACGCCGCATCGAAGAGGATTTCTACAGGATCATGGCTTCTTTGGACTTTTTGCCGAATTCACCCACGCTGATGAACGCGGGGGCTGACCTGCAACAGCTTTCTGCCTGTTTCGTTCTTCCTGTTGAAGATTCGATGGAGAGCATTTTCGAGGCGGTGAAGAACACTGCGCTAATACACAAGAGCGGAGGGGGGACAGGGTTTTCCTTTTCCAGACTCAGGCCGCGGAACGATGCGGTTCTCACCACGAGAGGAATTTCGAGCGGTCCGGTCTCGTTCATGAGTGTCTTTGACGCCGCCACCGATGCCATCAAACAGGGTGGGACACGCAGGGGTGCCAACATGGGGCTTCTGAGAGTTGACCATCCTGATATTCTTGATTTCATCACCGCGAAAAACAAGGAGCATAGTCTTAATAACTTCAACCTATCCGTCGGCGTTACCGAGAGATTCATGGAGGCCGTGGAGAAAGATGAAGAGTACGAACTGATAAACCCGCGCACAAACGAGATCGTCAACAGGCTGAAAGCCAAGAAGGTCTTCAGGCTGATTGTACTGATGGCCTGGAAGAATGGTGAGCCCGGAATAGTCTTCCTGGATAGACTCAATCGTGACAATCCTTGTCCCCGCCTGGGACAGATAGAGAGTACAAACCCGTGCGGAGAGCAACCTCTGTTGCCGTACGAATCCTGCAATCTTGGCTCCATCAATCTTTCACACATGGTTCGCAGAGAGAACGGGAAAGCAGAGCTGGACTTTGCGCGAGTGCGCGAAGTCATTCCCATTGCAGTGCGATTCCTGGACAACGTCATAGATGTTAACAAGTATCCTATTCCTGAGATCGAAGAGATGACGAAGAACACTCGTAAGATCGGTCTGGGGATAATGGGATTCGCGGACATGCTCCTGAAGCTCGGCATCCCGTACGACTCCGAGGACGCAGTGGAAGTGGCCGAGGAGGTCATGAGTGTGGTGCAGTCCGAGTCAAAGAAAGCTTCCGCCGAACTCGCTAAGAAGAAGGGAGTGTATCCGCTGTTCAAGGGCAGCATCTACGACTCCCCGGGTGCACCGAGAGTGCGAAATGCGACGACCACCACCATCGCCCCGACCGGCACTCTGAGCATACTGGCCGACTGCTCGAGCGGGATAGAGCCGCTCTTTGCGATTTCTTACGTCAAGAACGTAATGGACGACACCAAGCTCCCCGAAGTGAATCGAATCTTCGCGGACGTTGCCGAGGAAAGGGGTTTCTATTCAGAGGATCTTGCACGGGAAGTCGCAGTCAAGGGAAGTCTGAAGGATATAGATGCCATTCCCGATGACTTGAAGAGAATCTATGTGACTGCACACGACATTACTCCCGAGTGGCACGTCCGGATGCAGGCTGCGTTCCAGAAGCATACTGACAATGCGGTTTCCAAGACAATAAACTTCAACCGCGACGCTACTGTGGAAGACGTGCAGAATGCGTACATGCTTGCCTACAGGCTCCAGTGTAAGGGGGTCACGATCTATCGAGACGGAAGCAGGGAAATGCAGGTACTGACGATAGGTCGAGAAGGCAGAGGACAGAGGGGAAAGCTGGAACCTCGCTCGCGACCTCTCATCACGAGGGGTTCTACTGAAAAGGTGGCGACCGGTTGTGGAAACCTTTATGTCACGGTGAATGAAGATGAACAAGGTCCTTTCGAGGTTTTCGCCAGACTGGGAAAGGCAGGTGGTTGCGCAGCGTCGCAGACAGAGGCGATCGGCCGTCTGTTGTCTCTGGCCTTGAGGTCCGGTTTGAGTCTGGATTCCATATTCAAGCAGTTGCGAGGAATAAGGTGCCCCGCGCCGATTTGGGACAACGGCAGTCAGATTCTCTCCTGTCCTGACGCGATCGGAAAGGCAGTAGAGAGATTCATTGAACGCTCGGGCTCCTTGTCGCAGAGCAGCGAGTCTGGAGCCTTCACGCTCGATAAGGAAGCGGCGGCCGCTCGATTTCTCGCGTGTCCGGACTGCGGAGAAACCGTGGAACCCGAGGGAGGTTGCATGGTGTGCCGCTTCTGCGGATTCTCAAGATGCAGCTAAATCGTCCTGAGAATCACTCCTCAGCCTCAGCTTCCATCGATTCAAATGCTCTGTGAACTGCTTATCCTTTTGTCCTCCTGAAGTGAAGTCCACGTGCACTGAGCTAAGCGTTGTGCAGTGGGCTCTTCAGTTCATTGTCAGGTTGGAAAAGCCTTCTCAGGAGTGAACGACCGCTCTTTGCCCGTAAAGGAAAGGGCTTTCTTTGCGACGAACGAAACGCGATCCTGCCGCGGCACAAAGGCGGGTGTCTCGCTAAGGTGGTTGAAAGGGGCGGGAAAGCAACAGAATTCTGTTGACACTGACGCATGCAAAGGGGAAAATGTTAGCTTGATATTTGGAGTTTGGGCCTAATGCGGTTGCAATGCTCGATTGAGTGCAATTACGTATTTCTTATTGAGGTTACCCGAACCCTTAGGAGGGATGCACATGAAGAATAAGATCACGATAGTCGGCGCCGGACATGTTGGGGCTACTGCTGCACACTGGGCTGCAGAAAAGGAACTCGCAGACATTGTGCTGGTTGACATTGTGGAAGGTATGCCTCAGGGCAAAGCTCTGGACCTGATGGAAACTAGACCTGTAGAGGATTTCGACACATCAGTTTTGGGGACGAACGACTACAAAGACACCGCGAATTCGGACATCGTCGTCATAACGGCGGGGCTCCCGAGAAAACCGGGAATGAGTAGAGACGAGCTTTTCGAGGCGAACAAGAAAATCGTCCAGGACGTGACAAGGGAAATCGTCAAGTACTCGCCCAATTCGATAATCATCGTCGTCTCCAATCCGCTCGACACGATGTGTCACGTGGCGAAGATGGTAAGCAAGTTCCCGAAGCATCGCGTGATGGGAATGGCAGGTATTTTGGACACCGCGCGCTTCAGGTGCTTTGTCTCGATGGAGCTGGGTGTCTCTGTCGAGGACATTCAAGCCATGGTCCTCGGCGGTCACGGTGACAGTATGGTGCCCCTGCCCAGGTATACGACTGTGGCCGGGGTCCCGATCACCCAGCTGATGCCTCAGGAGAAGATCGATGCCATCGTTGAGAGAACTAGGAAGGCCGGCGGGGAGATCGTGGCACTGCTGAAGACCGGAAGCGCATACTACTCTCCTTCTGCCGCCGTGATCCAGATGGTTGAGGCGATACTCAAGGACAAGAAGAGGATTCTTCCTTGTGCAGCTTATCTTGAGGGCGAATACGGAATCAAAGACCTCTACGTGGGTGTGCCCATCAAGCTCGGCGCGAACGGAGTCGAAGAGGTCATGGAGCTCGACATCACTGCCGAAGAGAAAGCAGCACTGCAAAAGTCAGCAGAAGCTGTTCGAACAGTTGTTGAGAAGATAAAGCTGTAATCGTAAGAACACTCGCGGGTGTTCATCGGCACAGATGCTAATCGAGGCTGCGGAGTGAACGCCATGAGAACCCACCCTCGGCAAGGCGAACCGGGGGAGAAGAGACATAGAGCGTAGGCTTCACAGAAGAGGGTCGGCCACAGTGGCCGACCCCTCTTTTTTTAAGGCGTCGTCGCATCGCCGGCTGAAAGGTATTCTGACACTCTTCACCACTCCGTAGGAGCGTTCAGTTCCTTTGTCTCGGGGGCATTTGGCTTGACTGAGGGGCCAAGTTAGTCTATCCTTTATAGGATTGACTTTCGATGTTCCGTCTGCCGGGCAACACCAGAAGGCGTCAGAAAGAGTCCCGGCCACTCGATGTCACGAATCCGCAGGAGGGATTATGCCAATAGTAGATTCAAAGAGCGGGAAGGTCGTCAAGAAACTCTCGGCAAAACAGCTCGTTGAGGCTGCAAATCTGCTCCGTGGCTACAATCTCGTTTGCCTTGCGGCGGCAGGCTCCGGCCACGCAGGCGGCACGCTCTCGATAATGGACATCGCGGCGGCCCTGTATCTGAACGTGGCCACCCACGACCCCCATGACCCTCAGTGGAAAGACAGGGATCGCATCATATGGTCGACGGGCCACAAGGCTCCTTCTCTCTACCTTTGTCTGGGGATGAGCGGTTATTTCGACATAGACGAAGTCGTGAAACTGAGAAAGCTGTGGAGTCCTTTTCAGGGGCATCCCCACTGGCCCAAGTGCCCGGGAGTCGAGGCCTCTACGGGTTCGCTCGGCCAGGGTCTGAGCATTTCCAACGGGATCGCACTGGCCGCAAAGCTCGACGGTCGCAAGCACAGAGTCTATTGCCTGATGGGGGACGGGGAGCAGCAAGAAGGGCAGATCTGGGAAGCCATCATGGAGGCCGGCCACTACAAGCTGGATAATCTCTGCGGTATCGTGGATAAGAACAGGCTACAGATTGATGGTTGGGTTCGCGACGTGATGGATGTCGACCCCCTAAACGAGAAATACAAGAGCTTTGGCTGGAACGTTATCGAGATAGACGGCCACGACATGGAAGAGATATTGCATGCATTCGAACAAGCGAGGGCCTTCAAGGATAAGCCCACGGTCGTAATCGCACACACGACGAAGGGGAAGGGCGTGGACTTCATGGAGGACGTGGCCGGTTGGCACGGCAAGGCACCCAACTACGAGCAGATGCTCGACGGACTCGGTCAACTCGGCCTAAACAACAAGATTCCGGTGGAGAAGCTCATGCAGAAGGCCGCTCGCTACCAGAAGACGGTGGACAAGAAGCTGGATGCGAAGATGCCCAAATTCTCTAGAGATTATTTCTGGAACACAGGGCCCCGGATGAAGGTCGAAATGGCTCCTACTAGGAAGGGCTTCGGCTGTGCTCTGGCCGATACTGGCGACGATGAGCGCGTCGTCTGTCTGGGGGCGGACATCTCAGGGTCCATCACAATCAGCGATTTCTATACCTGCGATCCGAAGCGAGAGAGTAGATTCTTGAGTATGGGAATCGCCGAACAGAGTGCGACGGGTGTTGCCGCTGGTCTTGCGAAGGAGGGAAAGCTGCCGGTGTTTGGAACGTACGGGGTCTTTGCCTCCGGGAGGAACCTTGACCAGCTCAGGACCACGGTTTGCTACGGGAACTTCAACGTGTTCATCGCCGGTGCTCACGGTGGAGTCTCCGTGGGACCAGACGGCGCCACTCACCAGGCCCTGGAAGAGCTCTTTCAGATGTGCGGTCTTCCGGGCATGCACGTCGTTGTTCCGTGCGACTCGGTGGAGACCCGCAAGGCAGGTATCAAGTTGCTATTTGACATCTACGGGCCCAAGTACCTGAGGTTTGCCAGAGAAGCCACGCCCATTGTCACCACCGAGGAGACTCCTTTCAAGTTTGGCGAAGCCAACGTGATAAGGTTGAGAGAAGAGAAGGACAATTTCCTCGATGCCTTTGACACAGTCCTTTCCTCAAAATACAAGAACGAGAATGAAGACCTCACCATCATGGCCTGTGGTCCCGAAGTGCCCGAAGCCATGCGGGCGGCCTACATTCTCAAGAAGGAGTATGGACTGGAGACCAGGGTCGTGAACATGCACACTGTGAAGCCGCTGGACGAGCACACCATCGTGAAGGCATGCCTTGACACTGGGATCATTGTGACTGCCGAGGAACACCAGATTGGTGGCTTCGGAAACCTCGTCGCGGCTGTCGTGGCTCAGGCAAGGGAGGTTTATGGCAAGCCTGTTCTCATGGGTATGATAGGTGTGTTGGATCGTTTCGGTGAGTCAGGCGCGCCTTGGGAACTCATCAAAGAGTTTGAGGTGAGTGCGGAGCATATTGCTCATAAGGCGAAGAAGCTTTACGATTTTGCCAGGAAAAAGGGCCTCAAGACCTCCGGAAAACGAAAAGTCGTGCGGGTCAGGAAGCGAAGAGGGGTGAGAACCTCCAGGAAGGCTCGCTCCCGCGCCGGCAGGGCGAGCTCCTAATCTTCCTCTTCTATCTCGGGTTTTGCCTTCTCCGAGAACTTTTTCATCTTCTCACTCAGCTCAGTCAGTTTCCTATCGACGTGGAAGTTCACGGTCCCTTTGAGATAGGTGCCGTCTTTGCGCCGTTTTCCGGCCGGCATACCAGTGAGTATCTCTATTCCTTCCTCGACCGTCATTATGGGGTACACGTGAAATTTACCTTTGCGCACGGCCTCAACAACGTCAGTTCGCAGCATTAAGTCGTCGACGTTTCGGCCGGGTATTATGACTCCCTGCTTCCCGGTGAGTCCCTTTGCCTTGCATACGTCGAAAAACCCTTCTATCTTCTCGTTTACTCCGCCTATCGGCTGGACTTCACCTTTCTGGTTAACGGAGCCTGTTACTGCTATGTCCTGCCGCAGAGGAATCTCAGAAAGGCTCGAAAGGAACGCGAAGAGCTCCGCCGTAGAGGCGCTGTCACCTTCTACTCCGGTGTATGATTGCTCAAAGCACAGGCTCGCACTCAGAGTAAGAGGCCTGTGGCGAGCGTACATGGCCCTGATGTAGCCAGTCAGGATGAGGACTCCCTTGTCGTGAGTGCTGCCGCTCAGGTTGGCTTCTCTCTCTATGTTTATGATACCCGCCCTGCCCATCGAGGTCTGGGAGGTAATCTTGCTGGGCCTGCCGAAGACGTGATAACCTAAATCGTATATGGAAAGCCCGTTCACCTGGCCTACTCTCTTTCCGTCTATGTCGATCATCAGAACGCCACGTTCTATGAGCTCCTGGATCTTCTCTTCGACCAGTTTCACCCTGTAGACCTTCTCATTGATGGCCTGCTCCACGTGCTGAGCCTCGACCAGCTTTGAGCGGTCCTTCAAAGCCCAGTAACAGGCCTCTCTCGCGATGTCCACAATCTTCAGAAAACGGGTCGTGAGTTTCTCCGGGTTCCCCGCAAGTCTGGCACCGTATTCTGCAATTGCCGCGATACCGGTCTTGTCAAAGTGGGGATGACCTTCTTCAGAACAGACCCTTGCGATGAAGCGTGCGTAGTCACGCACTGCGTCCTTGCTGCGTGGCATCACTGTGTCGAAGTCGGCCTTGATCTTGAACATCTTCTTGAAGTCCTCATCGTAGGTGTAGAGCAGGTGATAAAGATAAGCATCGCCTATCATGACGATCTTGAGTTGAAAGTCAACCGGCTCGGGCTTGAGGGAAGTGCCTGCGAAAAGATAGAAGGGATCGTAGGGCTGAAGCTCGATTATCCTGTTCCTGATAGTGCGCTTGAGCGCATACCACACCCCCGGCTCGATGAGCACGTCCAAAGCGTTGAGGACCAGATAGCCGCCGTTTGCCCTGAGAAGAGAACCGGCCTTGACGCGTGTGAAATCACTCCTCACTTCGCCGTACCTGCCAACTACCCTTTCGATGGCGCCGAACAGATTCCTGTGGTTCGGCGTCGTCTCGATGATTACCGGTCTCCCCTTTGTGTCGGAATTGTCGACAAGAACGTTGACACGGTATTCGAGGAATTCGTCCGCCACGGGTTGCATCGGCATGAAGGGACTGAGCACTGTCGGCTGTTCCGTTCGAGGCTTGAACTTGTCTATGTTCTCGATAATATCCTTCTCAACGTCCTCGAAATAGGAGACGAGTTTCCTGTAGTCTGCGTACTTCTGTATCAGCTCTCCTATGGCGTCCTTCACCAGGGGCATTACGGCCTGCATGTCGAAACGCTCGACTTGTTGCCTCATCTCTTTCTCGATCTTTCTGACGTCTTTGAAGGTCGCCTCGAGCTCCTCCGAGAGATGTTTGTACTGCTCCTTTTTCTTTTCGAGTTCCTTCTGTTCGTACTTTCCTTCCTCTACATATTTCTCGAGAGTCTCAAGAGCCACGGGGTTCTCTTCCACCACAGGCACGACCTCGGGTCTGGTGTAAGGGCCCGTCTGGACCTGAGCAAGAACAAATCCCTGCTCCTCCACCTGCTTCTCAAGGGTCTTAAGTAGTTCCTTCTCCCGTTCCTTGAAGGACTCGACCAGTTTCTTCTTGCTTTCCTGGTAGTTCTCGTTCTCGAAAATGAGAGGTATGTTTCGCTGCAAGGTCTCTATTAGAAGGTTCATGTCATTCCTGAGACCCTTTCCCCTGGCGGCGGCAAGCGCGATAAGTGTGGGCATGTCAGGGTTTCTGAAGTTGTGCACGTAACACAGGTCGTCGGGCGGCGTCTGTTCCTTGTCCAGTTCTTCCAGAAGACGCTTGATAGTGGTATTCCTGCCCGTTCCTACGAAACCAGCCACATATATGTTGTAACCCGGGCTTTCAATGTCCAGTCCCAGGCGTATCGCCCTGAGTGCGCGTTTCTGGCCGATGATCTCTGTTGAAGGCTGAACGTCCTTGGTCGAACTAAAATCGAGTCGGCTAACTGGACACTTCCACCTGAGCTTCGAGACCGGCACCTCTTTGAACTTCTTTCTAACCTCACTCACTTTTTTCCTCCATTCTGTTGCCTTAATCGGAAGGCTTCGCAGATAGGATACACCAAAAAGGCAAAAGGTTTCAGCGTTTTCTTCCGCTTTTCGCTCGGGTCGTGCCTGCTTTTGACGAGCGCGGCCGAGAGTGAAGCCAAAGTGTTCTGAGCATCTGATTGTGAATTCGTCCGTTGGAAGCCAGCATTTCCTTCGAGAAAATGTCGAACTCTCCTCCGCTGAAATCACTGACTCTTCCACCCGCTTCGGTGACGATCAGGGAGCCCGCCGCCACATCCCAAGGAGACAGCTTCAGCTCCCAGAAGCCGTCGAATCGCCCGCAGGCAAGGTAGCACAGGTCCAGAGCGGCAGAACCTGCGCGCCTTACGGCCTGAGCCCTGAGGGCGAAAGCAGAGAAATGATTCAGATTGTTGTCCCTGCTCTCTCTTATGTCGTAAGGGAAACCCGTAGCGAGCAGGCTTCTCGTCAGAGAACGCGTCTTGGAGACCCCTATCTTTTTGCCGTTGAGGCGGGCGCCGCCGTTAAGAGTTGCTGTGAATAGCTCATCGAGATTCGGGTTGTAGACCACTCCCAGGACGACGGAGTCGAGATACCGCAGCCCTATTGATACGCTGTACACGGGAAAGCCGTGAGCATAGTTGGTGGTTCCGTCCAGCGGGTCAATGATCCAGAGAAACTCCGACTCCAGCTCACTTCCACCGGTTTCCTCCGCCAGAAACGAGTGGTTCGCGAACCTCTTGCGCAGATAACGCACTATGGCCTCTTCGGCAAGCCTGTCCACCTCTGTGACAAGATTGACTTTCCCTTTAAATTCTATCCTTCTTCTGAGGGAAGCTCTTGAGGTGAGAATCTTCCCGGCCCGTTCTGCGGCACACACGGCCGCTTCTCGTAGCGCTTCAAGTTCCTTTCTCTTCATAGCTGATGGTCCAGATACGTGATGGTTGGCAACCGGACAGTGACCTCCTGATAGTGCGTTTGTGCGTGAGAGCAGGTTTGGGCGAGACAGTAAGCCTGGGCGCGGCGAACTTCATGAATTTGCCATCAACCTCTCTCCCCGTGGCGTCAGACAATCATGCCAGAGCGTGTAGACCGAGTCAAGGAGGCCGGTTGCTGGCCTGTCGAGCCCCAGCGGCCCGTTTCCTTACCCGTGTTCAACGCTCCGGTAGACACAGTAGTCTAGCAGGTTCAAACAACGGGGCCTGCAGGAGACGATTGAGGAAGACGCAGCCCAAGAGTCTTGGAAAGCGTGCGGGGGACGAGAAAATCGGCGGGCACGGGCTTGTCGGGGCTTCGGAGAGCCTGGGCAGGAGGGAAAGATTGACGAGAATACGGCAGAAATGGTATCATATCATGCTTGAGTTTGACTTTTTGGTACCCGCTTTTTCTAGGGTTACTCTGTCGTTGGAAGGAGGAAACTATGGCGGGAATAATCGGCTACGGGGCCTACGTTCCCAGACATCGCATCAAAGTGGAGGAGATAGCGAAGGTCTGGGGCACCGATGCTGAAAGCTACAAAAGGGGCCTCATGCTCAAGGAGAAATCAGTGCCAGCTCCGGACCAGGACACAATAACTATGTCCGTCGAGGCCGCCAGGAATGCCGTGAAGCGCGCCGGCATCGACCCTGAACTCATCGAGGCGGTCTACGTAGGTTCGGAATCTCACCCCTACGCTGTAAAACCAAGCGGAACGGTTGTTTCCGAAGCAGTTGGCACGACTCGAAACGTCCACTGCGCAGACTTCGAGTTCGCGTGTAAGGCCGGAAGTGAGGCCATGTTCATATGCATAGGACTGGTCGACGGAGGCTCCATCAAGTACGGTCTCGCTATAGGAGCCGATACGTCCCAGGGTGCTCCCGGAGACGCGCTGGAATACTCTGCTGCCGCAGGCGCGGCGGCCTTCATCTTCGGGAAAGAAGACGGAGTGGCGAAGGTGCTTTGCACTCATACTTTCATGACTGACACACCCGATTTCTGGAGAAGAGAATACGAATACTATCCCAGGCATGGCGGTCGTTTCACCGGTGAACAGGCTTACTTCCGCCACATCAGCACCGCGGCCAGCCAAATGATGGATAAGATGAAAATGAAACCGGAGGACTTCTCTTACGCGGTGTTTCATCAGCCCAACGGAAAGTTTCCGATGAAGGTCGGTGAAATGCTCGGGTTCAAGCGTGGGCAGCTCGAGGCAGGCTGGCTTTCCCCGACTCTCGGCAATACCTACTCAGGTTCTTCCCCGATGGGACTTACTGCTATTCTGGATGTGGCAAAGCCGGGAGAGAAGATACTGATGACCTCCTTTGGTTCTGGCGCTGGAAGTGACGGATTCATCTTCGAGGTCACCAAGGATATCCAGAAGTCGAGGAACGCTGCAGCCAAGACCAGAGAGCAGCTGGATAAGAAGACGTACGTGGATTACGGCGTTTACGCAAAGTTTAGAGGGAAGATCCGTAAGGCTAGTTAAGTGCGCTAATGTGGAGGTGCCAATGCGGGAAGTCGCAGTATTAGGAATAGGAATGAGTGAATGGGGCGAGCTCTGGAAAAAGCCCCTGAGACAGATATTCGTGGATGCCGCTTCTGCTGCCATTGCAGATGCGGGTGTTGACAAGATCGATTCGATGTACGTTGGCTGTATGACGAGCGGGCTCTTTGTGGGACAGGAACACCTGGCTTCCATGCTGTCGGACTACCTGGGAGTGTCATCGATTCCTGCTTGCCGGGTCGAGTCTGCGTGCGCTTCTGCCGGTGTCGCGTTCCGGTTGGGATACGTCGAGGTGGCCTCTGGCGTGAGCGACATCGTTCTCGTCGGCGGCGTGGAGAAGATGACTGACGTTGGCGGAGACGGAGCAACGTTTGCTTTGGCGACTGCAGCGGATCAGGAGTACGAGGTCTATCACGGCGTAACGTTTCCTGGTCTATACGCAATGGTCGCGAATGAGCACATGGATCGTTTCGGAACCACCAGGGAGCAGCTGGCGCACGTGGCCGTCAAGAATCACAAGCACGGGTCGATGAACCCCAGAGCCCAGTATCCCTTTGAGGTGACAGTTGAAGGGGTTCTCAAATCCGTTCTGGTGGCAGACCCGTTGAGGATTCTTGACTGTTCGCCAATCACTGACGGAGCCGCCGCCGCGGTGCTCTGTCCATTGGGCTTAGCGAAGAAGCTCTCCAAGAAGCCCTTAGTTAAGATAACCGGCTCCGGCCACGCTACAGACACAATTGCGCTTCACGACAGAGATGACATTACGGAGTTTGCGGCCACCAAGAGGGCGGCCGAGAAAGCATACAAGATGGCTGGGGTAGGACCTGCCGACATTGATTTCGCGGAAGTGCATGATTGCTTCACAATCGCCGAGATCTGCGTGATCGAAGCTCTCGGTTTTGCGGAGAGAGGAAAGGGAGGAGAGGCGGCCGAAAGTGGGGCGACGGCCCTCGGAGGCCCCATCCCGATCAACACGAGCGGAGGGCTGAAGTCAAAAGGGCATCCGGTCGGAGCAACGGGCATTGCACAGATTGTGGAGCTGACCGAACAACTCAGAGGTGAATCAGGAAAGAGACAGGTAAAAGGTGCGAAGCGAGGTCTCGCCCAGAACATGGGTGGTACCGGGGGCAGCACCACTGTTCACATATTGGAGGTGGCCTGATGTTTCCGGCGCGTTATTGGCGAGAGATTCCACAGAGGTATCGTCTTGAGGCGACCAAGTGCAAGAGTTGCGGAAAGATAAGCTTTCCTCCTAGAAGCAAATGTCCGAAGTGCGGGGGCACGGAGTTTGAAGAGACGAAGCTGCCGGAGCACGGTGTCGTTCGAACGTTCACGGTGATACGTGTTGCCCCCTCTCAGTTCGTTGAGCAGGTGCCCTATGCAGTGGGTATTGTTGAGCTCCACGGGGGAGTCAGGATTACTGCTCAAATTGTTGACTGTCCACTAGAGGACATCAAGATCGGACAGAAAGTCCGGATAGAGTTTCGTCGCATACAGGAAGATGGAAATTCGGGCATCATCTGCTATGGTTACAAGTGTGTGCCTGCTCCCTGAGGGCGCCCGCAGTCCGGACTGTATACCGCCAGGTGACTTGGCCCGGGTGCCGCTGGCCCTGCCACGGTCCGGGTCGGCTGCCAGATGTGGCGTTTGGTGATTCTTTCTCTGCTCGGGTCGATGATGGCGTTCGAAGAGCGCAACGCCATCGGGTTCGTTTTTTGATAAGGTTCGTGTAGCGTGCAGAGGTGCGTGAGGGATGTACGTAATTGAATCCAAAGTCAACACCCAGAGCTCTGAATTTCAGGAGAACAGTCTTTACATGGAAGAGGCCGTGGCGGAGCTGAAGACGAGGCTGGAAGAAATCAAGAAGGGCGGCCCGCCTCGAGCCCTGGAGAAGCACAAAGAGAGAGGAAAGCTCACCGCCAGAGAGAGGCTTGACCTGCTCTTTGACAAGAACTCTCCCTTCCTGGAGCTTAGCACTCTCGCAGCATACGACATGTACGACAACGAAGCTCCGTCCGCCGGCATGGTGACAGGAGTGGGTGTAGTGCATGGCAAGGAAGTCCTGGTTGTTGCCAACGACGCCACTGTCAAGGGCGGCACATACTTTCCGATGACCATCAAGAAGCACATCAAGGCCCAGGAAGTCGCCCAGGAGAATCGTTTGCCGTGTGTCTACCTGGTGGATTCGGGAGGAATCTTCCTTCCCCTTCAGTCAGGCACGTTTCCTGACAAATATCACTTCGGTCGAATCTTTTACAATCAGGCGGTCCTTTCCGCCTTAGGAATCCCGCAGATTTCCGTTGTGCTGGGTTCGTGTACTGCCGGAGGTGCGTACGTTCCCGCAATGAGCGATGAGACGGTCATAGTGAGACAGCAGGGAACGATCTTCATCGGAGGTCCGCCGCTCGTAAAGGCCGCCACGGGTGAAGACGTGACAGACGAGGAGCTCGGTGGCGCGGACGTGCACTGCAGAATCTCGGGAGTAAGTGACCATTACGCTAACAACGACGAGCACGCCATAGAGATTGCCAGGAACGTCGTGGAGAACCTCAATACGCCGGCGAAGACGAGGCTGGACACTGCCGAACCCGAGGACCCGCTTTACGACTCCAAAGAGATCTACGGCATTGTGCCCAAAGATCTACGAAGACAGTTCGACATGAGAGAGGTAATCGCTCGCATGGTGGACGGAAGCAGATTCCACGAGTTCAAGGAACTCTACGGCACGACCCTCGTATGT
>Ga0209636_10000935_pt1 | contig 28960 bp, 28 predicted proteins | sample DeeMarSWOR152_54_FD_187464 | JGI IMG/M metagenome (GOLD analysis project Ga0209636, IMG submission 187464) | Marine sediment microbial communities from White Oak River estuary, North Carolina - WOR-1-52-54 (SPAdes) (version 2) | ecosystem: Environmental > Aquatic > Marine > Intertidal zone >...
CGAAGAAGGCAGTTAAGCGTGCTAAGGTTCCCGGGAAATCGAATTCTCTTTCGTCGCCCATGTTTCCCTCAAACGGGAAGACCGGCACGCCAGCATCTATTAAGCCGTGACGGTTTTCAGCTATGTGGACGCTTAGGCCTTCGCAGCCGCGGTTGTAATGTAGCAAGACTGCGTCAACCTTCCACTGCTTCACGATGCTTAGTATCATCTTCGTCTTTGCCTCTGGCACGTAGAAGTGCGCCCACTCAGGCCTGTCAACAGTCCATTCAACAATCATTCTTACGGCTTCTTCCCTATTCTGCGGCTTTCTCGGCGGAAGCTCCTTCGGTGCCCATGTTCCGTCCGGACGGTACTTCCACATTCCAATCAATCCGTAAGTGTAGAGAGAACCAAGTGAGACAACGCCGTATTTCTCCATTTCCCTGAAAATCTTCAGGAAACCCCATGGAGGCTGCGTGTCGGTGATCACTCTGAATCTCTCGTTGGCCACTGCGGCTATTCCCCTTCTGACCCTGTCTTCAACCTCAGCCTTCAGTTTCTCATAGAAAGCAACACATTCAGGTCGATGCCTGATAAGGGTTCCCATAACATACAGCGAATACATAGACTTCTCATCCAAAGGCGCTGGGACGGCTTGGTTTAAGGTGCAGACCTCAGCCCAGAGTCTTGTCGCTTTTATCTCGTTCCAAACAGCCTCGCAAAGCAGTTTATCATCGTATTCTCTTCCAGTGATCTTCTCCATCCATTCGATTCCGTCGTTTAGTTGTTGAACAATGTAGTTTATCTTGTATTCTTCAAGAGGTTCATCCAACGAGTAACCGACTGAAACGTCTACACAATACATTGGCACCTTCTTTCCTTTCTTCTCCTCAAGCCACTTTGCCACTTGATACCATTTTCCGTGGCTGCAGCAGATGTGATCTTGCCAAATGAAGTCTGGAGCTGGATGTCCGTCAACTACTGTTCCGTCGGCAAGAATGTATTTGTCGAGTAGAATGGAACCCCAATAGTTTCTCATGTAAGCACAGAGCGTACGCGGAAATCCAGCTGCCTCAACAGCTTCGTGACATCTAGCTGTGAAATCCTTAAAGAAGGCTATTGTTGCACCGTGAGGTTCACCGCTTAAGTAGTGAACGTCTTCGCCGAGACCGGCTGGTATGGCACTGAAGGTCCATGCGCCTCCAGCCCAGCGAAGTCCTCCACGTTCATGGGCATTCAAGTAATCCTCATAATATTTTTTTCTGAGTTGTTTGCCTTCGTTCCAGATTTTTAATAGTTCTGTTGGATATTCTTTAACTTGGGTCATCTTTTTCATACTCCCCCTTAGAATAGTTCCTCCAATCCTGTTAATGTTTCAAGGAAGGCTTCAACTCTGGTTCGGAATTGTCCCCATGGAACAGTAACGTCAAATTCAAGGGGGTATGTTTGAACGCCAATGTGTTCTAGGGCGTCTTTTAGTGGTGGGATTTCTATTCCGTGTGGGTCGCAGAACTTGTTTTGAATCACTAATGCTCCTTGAACGTTGAAGTCCTTGGCGAGCTTGACTGCGTGGTTGACTCTTGTGAATTCAGGCCAGTCCTTGCTGGGGCATGGAATCTTATTTACATAGCGGGAGGCGATGGCGAACAGTTTGTCTTCATTTTGTGTCACGTCATCCCAGATGTATCTTGAACCGGTGCATTGTTCATCAGCAACGAAGGTCGCGCCTAAGGCTTCAACGTTTCTCATAAAGACCCTGTCGTCGTCTTCGCTTCCAATAATCATGAGTCTGACTCCAGGGCTGCGGTTAAGCTGTCGATTTGGCAATTCCCGTAAAAGTCTCTCTAAGAGCTTGCTGTGCTCTTCCTTGTCTACCATTTGGCTTGAAAGGACCATTTCCATGGCTTCTAATCCGGTGATTTTCGGATTATTGAGCTTTCTGTACTCGTATACTTTTCGCATTAACTCTCTGTTTCTGTTCATGATTCTTGTTCCTCTGTCCAAGTCTTCATTGGTTATTTTCTTTCCAGTCCAGTCTTCAAGGGCTTTTTTGAACTTGGCGAGTTCCTGAGTGAGATATGGAATTGCATGAGGGTTCTGAATCCCGTGGGGGACGTGTATGTAGTGTGCGAAGTCTGCGCGGATATGAAGCCTCCATGCGTTGAAGGCCTGCCTCAGGTGAAGACATGCTTGTCCTTCCACGATTCCATCTAGGTAATCGAATCTTCCTTTAAGCCCTTGAGCTAGGCAATCTCTACAGAGGTGGCAGAACATGGCAAATATGTAGGGTTCCGTAACCGTGGGTGGTTCGTGACTGCCCAGAATTCTGACAGGTAAGACGTTGGCTGCATACAATATCTCTTCAGGCACGTACGTGCAAAAATAACCCACAACCTTGTTCCCAGTTCTTTCTTTCCATGCTTTTGCGTATTTATGCCTGTTGTCTATCCATTCCCTGAATGTTCCAAAAACTTTTTGGACCAAGCAGATCTCCTCTATTCGTTATATAATTTCGGTCTATTAAATATAAATGGTTTGGCCTTTATATTTATGCCCCGCGAGCCTAGGCTGTTGCATCGATACTAAGTGTCTTCAGAGGCTGGAATAGTCTGTCTTATCGGTTGTTTGACTGTGTTTGTTTTTGTTTCACCATTTCCAGTGTATTTGGATATTTTAGTGCGAGTTCTGCATACATGTTTTTGTAGCTTGTCCATAGTCTTTGATATTCTTTTGACACATCGTCCACGATTTTTGCTGGTACACCAGCAACGATTTTTTGGTCCTCTATTACTTGTTTGTTCTTTACGACGCATCCTTCAGCGATCACTGCCCAGACGCCGACGACTGCGTAGTCGCTTACAATTGCTCCCATGCCTATGATTGCGCAGTCTTTCACTGTGCAGTTGTGCAAGATTGCGCCGTGGCCTACGGTTACCATGTTGCCGATTTTGCATGTTTCGTTGGGTCTAGCGTGGAGAACACAGTTTTCTTCGATGCTGGTTTTGTCTCCTATCACAATGGTTCCGTAGTCGCCCCTTATTATGGCGCCAGGTCCTACATAACATTTTTTTCCAATTGAGACGTTCCCAATCACTTCTGCGTTGTGGCTCACGTAGGTTCCTTTGCCGATTTTTGGCTCTTTACCTTCGAACCGATACAAGACCATTATGTTTTACCTCAGTTAGGTTGAAAGTTCACGTGTTGTCCACTGTGGAATTCGGGTCTATGAAATAGAGTTTGCTCTTTGAATATATAGCTTGACACTAATTATTAGAGAGCCTTCTGTCGCGCGTGCTTAATCAATCGATTGGTTTTTGAACTTCTATTCATCAACTTTTCATTCTGTCTTTCTACGCCGTAGCAGCCGTATGACGCCTAACAATAAATTCATTCTTGGCACCTTTTGCATATAACGTTTGTAGTCATTGCCAAACCTTTCAATATTGAAATGGTCTTCTTGTCTTGAGATTAGGTGGAGACTGGCTATTCCAAGGACCCCGATAATCACAAACAACCAATGTTGGTGAAGGAAAATAGTAGCAACGAATATCGATAAAATCCAACCTAGATATAGGGGATGTCGAACAACTGCGTAAATTCCACTATCAACTAAGACCTTTGCTTTGCGATAATAAATATGATAATAAGGCAGAATTATCAGGGCCATACCGACTACCCAGAATATCCATCCAACAAACCATAGCACCTCAATATCATTAGGTTCAAGAACCTTGAATATAATCAGTGGATTGAAGGCAAAAGCCAGAAGTGATAAGATACTAGCGATGAAGAATAAGAAACCCATCTTACTCGATTGTTTCATTTTTGCTATCCATCTCACTGATTTTGCTTTTGAAGAGCTAAGGGCAATCTCATAATAGGCTGATAGATTCGTCTCTATAGCATCTTTCAAATTCTGGAGACTTTCTTCGATAAGCATTTTAGCGGTTGTTGTGCGAAGTTGCCCATTGCTATTCTTCTTTTAAGAAACTATATGTTCTTTTGCCCTTTCTCAAAAGCCTAAACAATCCTCTATTTGTTACCTTAGATATTATTTCATCTTCTTTCATATGACCACCAGAACTGAACGACAGAATTCCGTTTGGTTTTAATACTCGATGTAACTCTTCTAATACTCCATTTGGGTCACTTAACGTGTGAAGGGTGTCGTATAATAACACTACATCTACGCTATTATCTTGCAATCCGGTTTTGCAATCGGAACAAATGGTTTCCACATTAGTCAATTGCTTTTTCAAAGCGATACTCTGAACACTCCGAATTGCAAGTGGATGGATGTCCAAGGCGTAAATTTTCCCTGAGTTGCCTACCAATTCTGCAAGAGGGATTATGTAGCTCCCAGGTCCACAGCCATAATCGAGTACATGAGACCCAGGTCTTATCCCCACCTCTTTCAAGACATTCTTGGGAGGCAAGAAGAAATCGCGAAATCTGAAGCTGAAAGACATGAATCTGAAATGAAAATTAGACACTGGGTTATCCATAGTAGTTTTCTCCCCTTATTCTTTCTCAAAGGCGATTCAACACATGTACGTATTAGACGAAAATGTATATAAATTTCATATCCCAGCCCTAAAATCACAAAAATTCAAGGTTTGAACTCAAACGAGTGCAAATTTATATATCGCAGAACACAAACACTGTGGACTCGGAGATGCATAAGTGATGAACGTATTCAAGAACGTAATCTATGAGAAGGATGACGGAGTTGCAAAAATAACCATAAATCGTCCGCCGTTTAACATTTTAAATGTTGAAACCTTAAAGGAAATCTCGAAAGCCCTAGAAGTTGTTGGAAAAGACGGCGGCATTAAAGTTTTGGTGGTAACTGGCGCTGGAGAAAAAGCTTTCTCAGCGGGCGTGGAAATAAAAGACCATCTCCCAGACGCAATTGAAGAAACCTTGGAAGCTTTCCACAGGGTTTTCCATCTACTCGCCGAATTGAACAAGCCGACAGTAGCAGCAGTACGCGGATTCGCCTATGGAGGAGGATGCGAACTAGCATCAGCCTGCGACATCGTTTTAGCTTCCGAAGACGCCCAGTTCGGACAACAAGAAGTCAAGGTCGGAGCAATACCAACCGTTGCGACTGTACTTTTGCCAAGGATAATCGGCAGAAAAAAAGCCCTAGAAATAATCCTCACAGGAGACACACTGGAAGCAACAGAAGCAAAACAAATAGGCCTAGTCAACGAAGTTTTCCCAGTAGCAGAACTTGAAAAAGCCGTTAACGAATTAGTTGAGAAATTCAAACGGAAAAGCTCTGTTGTCCTGAAACTGATTAGAATGGCAGTTTATCAAGGCTTGAACAAAGAGTTCAAGGAAGCGCTGGATGGTGTAACTGACATCTATCTGAATAGGTTGATCAAAACTGACGATGCTGTTGAAGGCTTGAAGGCATTTTTGGAGAAAAGAAAGCCTGTGTGGAAGGGAAAATAGCTAGGGAATAACTATTGCCCTCATTTTGATCTTTCCATTTTTGAGCATCCCCAAGGCTTCATTAATTCGGTCAAGCGGCATTTTGTCTGAAACCAGAAGCTTCAGTTTTCCTCTCCGAACCATGTCGACAAGAGGTGGAAAATCAACGATTCTGCAACCTAAGGAACCATAGACTTCTATTTCCCTGAACATTAAACGTGCGGCACTTATGCTAACGTCTTTGTCGCTGTAGCCAACAATCACCGTCCGACCACCCCATCGGACACTGTCATAGGCCATCCGCATAACCTCTGGGATGCCAATAGCCTCAACGGCAACATCTGCTCCGCCACCAGTAATCCTTCTCACCGCCTTGACTGGGTTTTCGACGTCAACATTGATTGTTTCAGAAGCCCCCAGCTCCCTTGCATGCTGCAGTTTCTCGTCAACCTTGTCGACGGCAATCACAAAGGCTCCCAACGCAGCTGCTATTTGAACAGCATTTAAGCCAACTCCACCCACGCCGTAGATTACTACAGAGTCGCCGGGTCGAACATCTGCCCTGTTCTTCAACGCGTGAAAGGGCGTAGACATAGCATCTGAAATTATCGAGGCTTCTTCTAAGGGAATTTCTGTTGGCAGTTTGATCAAGTCCTTGGCTGGGATTTTAGTGTATTCAGCATAGGCTCCATCTATGCTATTACCAATCATAACGATGTTTCTGCACAGGTTTTCACGCCCAATTCGACAACTATAGCAATAGCCACACGTCAAGACTGGTGGAACGAGCACTCTGTCGTTCTCTTTAACATTAGTCACCTTTTCACCCACCCTTGTCACTATTCCAGAAGCTTCATGACCAAGAATCACTGGCGGCTTTTTGAACGTCGGAACTCCCTCCAGATAATGGAGGTCTGTGTGACAAACTCCACAAGCAGCCACTTTGATAAGGGCTTCCTCTGAACTGATTTCGGGTGTGGGTACATCCTCTATTTTTAGGGATTGATGTGCACCATAAAAAACTGCGGCTTTCATGCTGCTCTTCCTCTCGGTTGCAAGTTGATTCTTCTCAGCGCATATAAAACTTAGGGTTCTGGAACTAAAGTTCGGTTCATGGCGTCGTCAGCTACGGCCACGGAGTAGCCAGCAATCCTCCTCAAGTCGCGGGCAATATGACTCAGAGTGACTGCGAGGTCAGCATCTTTAACGCTCTCTAGAATGGTTGTTAGAAGCCTTTTTTCTTTCCGTCTGATATCGGTCATTTTTCCCATGGTTGCAATCGCAAGCATAACATCCTTCTTCAGGAAGGCTTGGACTGCATCCCTCTGCATCGCATAGACTATCCTTGACATGTCTTCCATTGTACGTAATATTTCATGACTTGTCTTCAGTTTGCCTTTTAGGGTGAGAAATTGCAGTGCGATTGATGAGGAATGATAGACAAGCCTGTTCAAGTCTCGAGCAATCAAGGCAAAAGTAACACATTCACGGCAGTTTCTAACCCCAACTTTTCTTGCGATAACTTTGTTGAAACTTGCCAAAGCAACCTGTCTTATCGTCATCCTATAATGTCTCAAGGCTTCTTTGCTTCTCTCAATCACTTCGGTGGCAAGTCGAAAATCGTGGTCAAGAACGCATTTGAGAGCGTCCTCTTGTAGGTTGAGTGAGAAGGAGGACGTCTTTTCTATGAGAGATTCTAATGAAAAGGCTGACGGGTCGATTATTGTGTGGAAACTTATTGCATCAGCTCTTTCTTCGGCAACCTCGACTCCTGGCAGGTCCATCCGTAGAAGTTTTAGTCTTTTTTTCACATCGGCTGGAATCAGCCTTTTCGACGTTATGCTGATTCGGTTGCTACCCTGTGTATAGTATGTTCCAATGCAGTATTCGAGGGCTCTAATTTCCGGAAAATCCTCTAACGCCAAAACAACTTCCTTAGGTTCCTCGCGTTCCATTTTTATGGGATGAAGCCGTAGCGCGCCGTCCTCTTCCTCGAGAACAGCAATTTCCTCGCCGCGTTTAAGCTTTCGCCTTTCAACCCACTCTCTGGGCAAGGATAGCGTGAAGCTTCCGCCCTTTATGTGTTGCAGCCTTCTGATTCCCATGGTGCGTTCCTATATAATTTATAGAATCTTCGATTTAATAATATTGCTTATATTTGAGAAGGCTCTAGACTCTACTAAAAGTATCGTATGGTGAAAATCTATGCGTGCCCATGTAAAAGTGCTGTTGTATGCGAATTTCAGGGAGATGGTTGGAAAAAGAGAAATTGTCGAAGAAATCAACTTGAACTCAACGTTAAGGCAGATTCTGGACAAGCTAGCCACGAATTATGGAAGAGACTTCCAACAGTTAATTGCGCGCGCTGCTTGATTACTTCTTGTGTGTCCATGTATCTACTTTAGGCACGGTTCTTGATATAAATTAGTACACTGCTCAACTCCAAGTCTTGGAAACTCCTTACGTTTCAAAAGCTTCGGGATGCATCTCCCTAATTTTGTCCACCAACTCTTTAGGTAACGGGGTCTTTCTATGATTTTTCTCATCGTAAGCAACAATCACCACTTCTGCCTTAGCCACCAAAACTGGTTCTTGTAGTTTCTCGTTCTTGTAGAAAACATGTGAAAGAGTGAGTGATGTGTTACCTACCCTTTTGACTTCGGTCCTAAAATCTATCAAATCTGTCGGGAAAACTTGTGAGAGATACTCAAAACTTGAAAACCTTCTGGGAAAGGATATCTTATACTTTTCATAGAAATACATTTGATTAAAACCCAATGTGTTCAACAAACCTGCTTCTCCAAGCTCGCAGTAACGACAGAATACCCGCCAATTTAGCCTCCCGAAGGCATCTGTATCCTCGATCAGCACTTGTGTGTTTTTTTTCTCGTATGACATGACAATTCAAAGATAGATGAGTTAGCCAAAATTAAAATGTAACGCTCGTGTACCTATTCCAGCCGACAGCGCGAGCACGCAAAAAGCAACTTGAGAGTAGTCCAGAACTCTCCTTTGGTGTGTCTTGATAGATTCCTCAGCTAATCCATCTCCGATAAGTCTTAAATATGTCTAGAAAGTAATTGCGGTTGATGTGATGAACATGGTGGAAAGGGAATACGACTGGCATCCGGCCGAGGACCCAAAGAACTGGCGGACTGTGAAGTACGACCCTGATTGGTATGATTACACTGCGTGTATCGCAATTAACAACGCTGGGGCGATGAATTCGTATGTCCTGGGCACCCTCAAAGAGATAGTTTCTGGTTACGAGAGAGCTATGGGTGACGATTCCGTCCAATTTGTAGTGATGACTGGTGTGGGCGACAGGGCTTTCTGCACTGGTGGGAACGTGCACGAGTATGCTGAGGTATACAATAGAAAGCCCTGGAAGTTCTGGGAGTGGGGAGAGTTCTACGGTAGAGTCTTCGACATGATTATGCACTGTGGAAAGCCAGTTATCGCCCGAGTGAACGGTGCAGTGGCGGGGGGTGGGTGGGAGTTTGTCGCCTGTTGTGACCTTGCAGTTGCGGCGGATCATGCAAGATTCATCTCCCCGGGTCCTAGGGTCGGCATGACGTCCATCGGGGGGCTGTCTCAGTGGCTTCCCCTGCATATGAGCATAAAGAAGTCGGCGGAGATGGTTCTCCTGAGTTCACAGATAAACGCTGAAGAGGCGCTCAAGTACGGAGTAGTGAACGATGTCGTACCCAAAGACAAGCTCGACGACAAGGTAAGAGAGTACATCGATAGGATGAAGAATCTTTCTCCTTCCAGCCTCTGGTATTTTAAGGTTCATCATAACTGGTGGAGGGAACTTGTCTGGCGTCTCACGTGGGAGCATGGAAAGGCTTGGTTTGCTCTCAACATAGGGTCAATGGAGCCTACGGAAGGCTTATGGGCCTTCAAGGAAAAGAGAGGGGTCGAAATGGAGAAAATTCGTTCCTTCATCGCCAAAGGAGGGGACCCGAGGGTTCCCCACGGGCCATACATGCGTAAGTGCCCCAAGTGTGGTGCGGAATATCTCCCAGAAAAGTCTAAATACTGTTTAAGATGCGGTGGCAAACTCGATTAATCATAGCCGGAGACTGCTTTCTTCCTAAGGTGTTTCTCTAAAGTAAGAGGTAATGCGCTCTATGTCACTTGGCTTGCAGGCAACATCTCAGAATCACTGCCAGCATGTGATTACTTCTCTTTGAAGTGGGGTATTACTTTTTCCGCGAAAAGCTGGCAGGTTTCCTTCAGAATTCTCGGTGAGACCTGAAAATTCATCACAAAGTGACGACAACCAGCTTCGGCAAATTTATCAAGTTTATCTATTATGTCATCGGGAGTCCCGAAGAGGAAGGGAGACTTTGCAACGACCTCGTCTGGTAGCTCTCTGGATTCCGCCAGCCAAGATTCCCCATCCCGTGGAAACACGAGTTTAAATGTCATCTCAAAATCGTAGGTGGGAGGCTGGAATCCGATCTTTTCTAGTATCCTAGGCCTTGACAGTAACATCATCTTGCCAGTCAAGATCATAGTCTTCCTAGCCGTTTCCGCGTCCTTAGCAACCACGACATACATGAAATGTGCGGGTTCGATACGCGAAGGGTCTCTCTCATACTCTTTTGCAATTTTCCGTATTTTTTCTAGGTTATTTTTGTACTCTTCAGGCACCAAATTCGCAGGCAACCATCCGTCTCCATATTGGGCTGTTACCTTCATGGTTCTCGGTGAGCTTGCAGCGATAAATATCGGAACAGTGGAGCGATACTCAGTTTCCGAAACTGGCACCGCCGGCTTAGGTCGTAAGAAGGCTTTCTTCAGCTCGTAGTACTTGCCTTTGAAATCAACAAAATCCTCAGCAAACAACCTTTGGATAATTTGGATAGCCTCAATCGTTCTTCCCACCGGCTTGTCGTAAGGGATGCCAAAAGGCACCAGGTTCATTGCCTCACCTATGCCTATCCCAAGTATTGCCCTGCCGTTTGACAAGACATCACAAGTTGCTGCCATCTGAGCCAAAGCAGCAGGATGATGCCGATAGGTGTCGCTCACACCAGAAGCCAGCTTGATTCTCTTCGTTTGCACTGCAAGGGCACAAAGGCTGTTCCAAGCATGTAGAGCATCCCAACGCCGAACGCCAGTGGCCACTAAGTGATCAGGCACCCAATAAGAGTCGAACCCGATCTTCTCTGCCAACAAGGCAGTATCGCGTATGGCTTCCCAAGGGTAGTTAGGGCCTTCAACACCGAACTTTACTGATCCGTAGCCACTCATGTAAATACCCCGTTCTTCCTTTATTACATTGAAGCTTAAGGCTTTTTTAGCTCGTAAGTGATTCTGCCATTAGGTAACTGCAGCGGCGTGAGTCTAAGGGTCATGCCGATTTGGATTTCGTTTTCTTTAATGTCCTTGCTTAAAAGTGCATATACCTTAACACCTTCTTCACATTGTGCTAAGGCAATGGTATAAGGTAAATCGTTCTCAAAGCCAGTTGGAGCGAAATGAGCCGTAGTGTATGTGACTAATTTACATCTTCCACTTAACTGCTCCCATGTTATGTCCGTCGACAAGTCGTCCGGACAATCAGCCCTAGGAGGAAAGTAGAGCCTCCTGCATCTACTACATCTTGTTGCCATGATCTTTCCTTCCTCCAAGTACTTTACAAAATCCGCTACCTTGGTCTCTGAAATGTAACTTATCTTCCCAAATCTACCAAAACTCACAAAGATCACCTTCGGAGTATCGTCACATTTCCGTATAACCCAATACCCCCAATATTATGAACTAAGCCGACTTCAGCGCTGTCTACTTGGGTTCTGCCAGCCCTCCCTTGGAGTTGAAGCACAATCGTTCTGATCTGTGAACCCCCGGTTGCGCCTATTGGATGTCCTTTGGACAGCAATCCTCCGTCGACATTCACAGGAATCTTGCCCCCTATGTACGTTTGTGACTCTTCTATTAACTTGCCACCCTCGCCGGGTTTGCAAAATCCCAAGTCTTCGTATGCCATTATCTCAGCTATCGTGAAGCAGTCATGCACCTCTGCCACATCCACATCCTTCGGCTCCATATGAGCCATCTTGTAAGCCTGCCGTCCAGCCTCAATAGCGCAGGTAAGGCCAGTTAAATCGGTCCTACTTGTGGTTGACAGGGTATCACTTGCAGACCCTATTCCAGCCACCCATACTGGGGTGTCCGTTATCTTCTTTGCTTTTTCCTTGATTGCCATGATCAGACATGAAGCACCATCAGCATTTGCGCAACAGTCAAACATCTTCAACGGCCTTGCTATAACTCTAGCTTTTAAACATTCTTCCAACGTTACCGCTCTTCGAAACATAGCCAGAGGGTTCAAGAGCGAGTACTTTCCGCTTTTAACCTTAACCTTCGCCAGTTGCTCTTCAGTAGTTCCATATTTCCCCATGTGGGCGTGAGCAAACATTGCATAACCAGCCGGCATCATAGTGCCGAAAGGCGACTCCCACTGTATGTCTGCGCCTCTACCCATCCTTTCTTGGGCTTCTGCCGAGGATATCTCTGACATCTTCTGGAAACCAATTACTGCAACTATGTCGTGCAGTCCGGATTCTATGAAACTGTACCCAACCTTTACTCCAGTACTGCTCGAAGAGCAAATAGACTCTGCGTAAAACGTTGGCTTTGGAGTTAAACCGAGATATTCAGATATCAGTCCGGCCGGGCTTCTCTGCTTATCATACTCTGGCGCGGAACAAACTACGGAGGCGTCTATCTCCTTAGGTGTGAGATTAATGTCTTCTAGCGCATCCCTGAAAGCTTCGAAGCAAAGTTCTCGGATGCTTATCCCACAATTTCTGCGAAAAGGGGTTTGCCCCACTCCCACAATTGCGACACTCATAGCATGCTCCTCTCATTCTGATAAATTCGTTAAGTCCATATAAGATTACTGCAAAAATACACTGCAACTTTGTACGCCCTAATGATAGACGTAAAGCGCTGTGTAGGATTCCACGCCTACGAAATAGCTTGTAAGCAGGAAAACCGCATACCGCCCGGAAGCCCTTCGTGGATTCAAGCGCGCGCGTCATCCGCCTTCTATCATGAACCAAAAAATGTTTTAAAGCATAAAGCATGATTAGATGTAAGGGATGGAAGATAGACAAGAGGATTGAAGAGTTTTGTCTGTTGACGAGAAAGTGATCAAAACCGACTGCGCAATGTGCTACCAGAGCTGCGGGTTAAACGTCTATGTCAAAAACGGCAAGATTAGTAGAGTGGAGGGTATGCCTGAACATCCTCTAAACGAAGGCGACCTATGCCCTAGAGGACATGCAATTCCAGATTTCGTATATTCTCCTGACCGTCTTAGGTATCCGATGGAAAGAGAGGATGAGGGCTGGAGGAGGCTTACTTGGAGCGAGGCGTTGGATACCATAGCTGCTAGGCTAATGGAGGTTAAGGAGAGATACGGGGCCAAGGCGCTGGCGGTCTACTGCGGCTCAGTCGGAGTGGAGAACATGGAGCTGTCAACCTTCGCGCACGAGTTCCTCGCCGCTTATGGCTCTCCCAACTACATCTCAGTTGAGAGCCTCTGCTTTCGTGCTCGGATTTTGGCCAGACAGATTACCTTCGGGATGTACCCCATCGAGGAGCCCGAAAACGCCCGCTGCATCGTGCTTTGGGGCCACAACCCGGACAACTCGGACATGCCGCTGGCCAAGCGCATCCACAAGGCTGTTGAAAACGGCGTTAAGATCATCGTAGTTGATCCTAGGCGCATACCCCTCGCGAGAAAAGGTCTACATCTCCAAGTTAGGCCGGGTACTGATTGTGCTTTAGCGCTAGCCACGCTCAACGTCATCATACGCGAAGGCCTCTTTGATAGGGAGTTCGTGGAAAAGTGGACCATCGGCTTCGACAAATTAAAGGAACACGTAAAGAACTACAGCCCGGAAAAGGTGGAGAAAATATCTTGGGTACCCGCAGCCGATATCAAAAAGTTCGCCAGAATCTACGCTACAACCAAGCCGGCGTGCATCGTCCAAGGTATTAATTCGCTTGATCAATCGGTGAATGGAATTCAAAACTCCCGCGTCTTGTCAATTTTACAGGCGATAACTGGCAACATCGGCGTGCCAGGCGGATGGGTGAGGACCCCGCGGTTACGCTTCGGGATTAAGCTCGCTTTGGTAGGAGAACCTATGGGAGCAGAGACATACCCTTTATTTTATCAAATTTGGGGCAGGGCCTCAGCCTTTGGCCAAGCAATGGTATTTCCCGAAATGATGATCTCCGGTAAGCCATACCCCATTAAGGCTCTCATCGTAACAGGCGGAAACCCTGTTCTTACCTTGCCGGAATCTAACCAAATCAGGAAGGCGCTTGAAAAACTGGATTTTCTCGTGGTTATGGACCTCTTCATGACCGAGACAGCCGAGCTCGCTGACATCGTGCTTCCAGCTTGCAGCTTTCTTGAAAAAACCGGCATAGCCTATGACTATGGTGTATGCCACGGCATACCGTATGTCATGCTACGCAAGAAAGCAATAGAACCACTATGGGAAAGCTGGCCTGAGTGGCGGTTTTGGGCTGAGTTAGGTCGAAAAATGGGATATGACAAGCATTTCCCGTGGACAACAGACGAGGAGACTGTTGGTTACCAATTGGAGGGCACGGGCATTACCATGGAGCAACTTGAGTCGAATCCCTCGGGTCTCTTATTTGCCTCCAAGCGATATGGTGTGAAAGCTTTCAGAACGCCCTCTGGGAAGGCTGAGCTTTACTCTGAGACGCTGGAAAAGTTCGGATATGATCCAATACCAACTCATAGGGAGCCTGCCTATAGCCCGGTTAGCAGTTCGGAGCTCATGAAGGAATACCCGCTAATTCTTAACACCGGAGCGAGGATATTGGAATACACCCATACGCAGATGCGCAATATACCTCAGCTACGGGCAAGGGTGCCAGATCCTTTTGCGGAGCTTCATCCAAGCACAGCGACAAAATATGGAATTGCGGACGGAGAAACCGTTACTGTTGAAACGAGAAAAGGTAGCATAAAAATCGCGCGCGCGACCAGCATTTGGATGATCTGTACTTAGGTATACTTGAAATGGATCCTCAATTAAAAGAGCAATCTCCAGCCCTATTGCCCATTGGATAGAGTTAACGTGACTTACTCTGCTATAAGTGAAGGGGACGAGACCTCCACCTGTTTCAAGTTCTATGCCCTGATTTATCCACTTTAAGTGATTTAAACTATGTAAATTATATTCAAGTGGACCATCGGCAGTCATCGTCGTTGTCTCACCAGGTATGACTTGTCCCATGTCGATTGTCACATACGGATGATTATTGACATACTTAGCAATAGCATCTGCTTTTGTTTCAAAATTTTTCCAAGAATCGCCTCCGAAAGCAGAAAACTGTGCATGTGTAACATGAGTAGATTGCTTCCGCTTACCTCTTATCGAACTAACTTTCACGTCCTTTGTAGCATCGAACGATCCTATGGTAATTTCAAAGTTTCCAGGAACTCCAAGCTGATTGGTGTGAACGTGTATAGAATGAGGTAGCTTAAGCATTTCATTTATAATTGCTAAACCACGTATAAGTTCTGCAGGAGTTATATCAAAGTAAGGAACTGGATCATTTAAATCTTTAACATTGCTTCTCCAAGCCCATGCTTCCGTTCCGCCTGGATTAACTAGTTTTATACAGTATCCCTTCGTTGCACGAAGCATCCAAGCTACAAAAGCGGCGCATCGTTCATACTCGCCTCTTTTGAGGTACTGGGCTACTATCCAATTATTTCCTAACAAAGTGAAAGCAGCTGTATCGACTATAGGTGTATCGTTTAATTCCTCATGGGTATGACGAGCTAATAAAGGAGGCATAGCTGGTTCACATAACGTTGTATAACCCATTATAGCGTATCTATATCCTGTCACAAAAGTAGAGGGAACAGTATAACCTGATCCAGAGCGGCGTATGTGAGTACGGGGTTCAAGCCGTAAATGTCCATCTTCCGGTCGATATAGTCGGCCAGCATTTATTGCATAGCCACATATATGCGTGTGGATGTCAATTCCACCTGGCATAACAATCTTATTCGTTGCATCAATAACTTTTGCTTCAAGCGGATTGATTTGGCTCTCCTCGACTATCTTCCCGTTCTTTATAGCAATATCGACTTTTTCTCCATCGATTTCGTTAAGAGGATCGTAGACATAACCATTCTTTATTAGTAATAGCTTAATCATGCATCCTCTCCTTTCAAAACGTCATTTTCCTTTCAATCTTCTTACATTTTCTAATATTCTCGATAGAATCTCTCTATCAGGTAGGATACCTTCAGGCGGCTCTAAAATCTTCCTTAATCTTATTGGAACATGGTCCATCCTATAGGCAGTACCATCTACTTCGATTCCAGCAATAGCAGCAGGAATGACTATACTCGCAACTTCTGTTGTTAGGCTTTCATACGCATTTATTGCTACAATAGGCACATTCATTAGTCGCTTTGTAACTTCCTTAGGAAAATGGGCAATTGGATCAGATGCTATTACTAAAGCAACATCTACCTCTTCTCTTAATAAAACGTCTATGACTGATGTTTCGCTAGGATTGTACTTGGGACATCCCCTGCTAAAGTCAACAGCATAAGGAAAACCTGTTTCCCATGTTAAAACTTCATTAAAGCCTGTCACGTTGTAGTGACCTCTCATTGGCATTATAACACATTTTGTAAATCTGTGTAAATCTCGCGCGCGCGCAACCCTACAAAATTTCCTTCTGTTTCCCACAAGCAAACGTTCGTAACATCAGTTGGTACTCGAACCTCTGTATCAACTAGCCTCCGCCGAAAGGGACCGTGATCATCACAAAATCGTTGTCCCTTAGCTTAAGGTCGGGTCTCCTAATGCTTTTTCCATTCACTATGATAAGGGTCCCAAAGTCTATTTGCCCGGTTTCCGGATTTATTATGTCTTTGAAATCCTTTCCATACTTTCTCGCCAACTTACTCAGGACATCTCTGATGGTGAACCCGAAAGCGATCTCTTCTGTGATTTCCCTTACTCCGGTAATCTCTCTGAACATCGCGGCAAACATAATTCTTACGTGCTCGGCCATGAAACCCTCACAACCAGCTTTCCCCTAAAAAATATAAGGCTTTTGATACGCTGCTTTCAATCGACGAGTAGAAACATAGCTCCTGTTTGCGTCGCTCATCTACGCCTGATCCTTCTTGAATCATATGTGATAAACCCATCAAGAAAGGAGAGAGCACAAAAGATAAAAGGGTTCTACGTAAACGCCATGTTACCACTGGAAGTCTAGGGTTGGAACAACCCTCTTCATCAATTTCCTGCATGAGCCTCTTCGAAGACCTGTCTGATGTTGCTAATTGGCCGAAGTTCAGCGAAGGACATTATTCAAGGTTACACCATCCTTCAGCCTAACATTAGGTTTATATAGAATCTTCTTCTATTCACCATAATTCTGGAAGGAAATAAGACTTGGCTAAAGAGATAACCGTCCGATGCTTGAACTGCTTGAAGAGAATTCCGGTTAAGCCTGGTGCAAGTGAAGTTACGTGTCCAGACTGTAAGATCACATATCGAGTTTCTTGGCCCAGACCGGACCAAGCTAAGATTCGAGGTAGAGCATGAGGAGGATAAAAAGTGGTATTAAATCGAAAAATAGCTTACGTGGACCTATCGAAGGGAAAAATCGTTATAAATGACATCCCAAACAAGATGCGCCGCTTGTACTTAGGCGGGAGAGGAATCGACATGTACCTTCTTTATAATCACATCAAACCTGGTATTGATGCACTGGGACCTGAAAACACCTTGACGATTGGAGCTGGATTGCTTGGCGGCATTCCGGCTTTAGGATCCGGGAGATACGATATTTCCGCAAAATCTCCTTTAACAGGCGCTGTGGGTGATTCAAATATGGGCGGCTTTTTCGCAGCTGAATTGAGGTTTGCAGGATTTGACCACTTAGCAATTAGAGGAATAGCGGAGAAACCCGTTTACCTATGGATACATGATGGAGAAATCGAAATTAAAGACGCATCTCATCTTTGGGGAAAGGACACCTTTGAAACCCAGACGGCTATTACAGAGGACCACCATGACGACGAAATCGAATCTATGGTGATAGGAATAGCCGGTGAGAATTTAGTTAGATTTGCAAACGTGAGAACTGGAATGAAAAACTCGGGTGGCAGAACTGGAATGGGATGTGTGATGGGATCTAAAAAGTTGAAGGCAATAGCAGCCAGAGGAACTATGGACCTCGAATTCGCCTATCCAGATGAGCTTTTGGATTACTGTAAGGAAATGAATGATAAGATAACTGGAACGAGATGGGTTAAGGCTCAACAGAGATGGGGCAGTATGATTATCTACAGCAACACGAATACAACAGGGCTGATACGTTGCAGAAACTTTCAGTATAACCGTATGGAAAAAGGTGATGTTTTAGAATGCGAAAACATGGATAAGTATTCTATTGGGATGTCTGGATGTTATGCATGCTCCGTGCACTGCCGTCATCGATACATATTAACAGAGGGACCTTATGCCCCCCTTTTTGGCGAAGGACCCGAATATACTTCACAAGGTGCTTTTGGAACAGAGCCAGACTGTCCAAGCTTAGAAACAGTTCTAGTCGCCAATCATCTAGTCAACAAGTATGGTATAGATACCTTGGAGATAGGTTCCATTATTGCATGGGCTATGGAACTTTATGAAAAGGGAATTATTGATGAAAAAATGACTGATGGGTTAAGGCTTGAGTGGGGTAACTGTGATGCTGTAATTGAAATGATTCATAAAATCGCAAAGCGTGAGGGATTTGGGAATATACTTGCGGATGGCATTCTGCCGGCAATTGAGAAAATAGGGAAGGAATCTGAATATTACGCGATTCAAGTTAAGGGAATGAGCAACCTTCACTCTGATGAGAGACCCACGCCTAGCTTTGCTTTAGGAATAGCTACGTCAACTAGGGGATCCGACCATCTCAGAAGCCGCCCCGCACTAGACCTCTATGGGCTACCGGAAGATGTACTTAAAGAAATATATGGAGGACCCGTATCGTCAGACTACACATCATACGATGGGAAGAGCAGGATGGTTTGGTGGCATGAGCTTAGTTACGCAGTTGTTGACTCACTCGGATTGTGCAAGTTCCAAACCACTTTCTTAGCTGTGAACGCACCTAGATATGAAGAGTGGACAAAGTTAATCTACTACACTACGGGCATGAAGTTTTCGAAAGAGGAATTAATGACAGTTGGTGAGAGAATCTACACTACTGAAAGAATGTTCAACATTAGGGAGGGGTTCTCAAGAAAGGACGATACTCTAGTTGAACGCTACTTCAAAGAGCCCACCCCCATCGGATTTCCTATGGCAAGGAACAAGAATATTGACAGAAAGAAGTTTGAAAGGATGCTGAATGAGTACTATGCTCTCCACGGCTGGAGTTTAGAAGGTGAGCCTACGGAGCAGACGTTAAAGAAGTTGGAATTAGACAGAGAACCTTCTCGCATGCTATAGAAGGATGGATTAAACATGCAGATGACCTTACTGGTAGATCCTGAAAAATGTACTGGTTGTAGACTTTGTGAAACGGTCTGCTCGATTAAACACGAAAAGGTGTGTAATCCGACTTCATCAAGAATCCATGTAGTAAAGTGGATGACGTCAGGCGTTTACATTCCCATGGTTTGCCAACAGTGCGACTCCCCCATATGCCAGACGGTTTGTCCCACAGACTCCATCAAGCGAGACAACAAAACAGGAGCTTTGTTGATTGACTATGACAAGTGCGTCGGATGCAGAATTTGCGCAGTGTTCTGCCCGTTTGGAGGAATTGGAATCGACGTTAACCGAGGAAAAGTGATCAAGTGCGACCTCTGCGAGGGTGATCCAGTGTGTGTCAAATTCTGTGATCCAGAAGCACTACAATACGTCCCGACGACATCCTTAAACCTCATGAAGCAGCGTGCTGCTGCGGAGAAGTTTTCAGAGCTGATGAAAAAACTGCTGGCTCCAACTTAAACTTAGTTACGGAATCGGGAAACCAGTCTATTTCTCCTTTTTCAATGCCATCTCCATGATTTCCATTATATCGTAGATCTTTATCCCGATTGAATGTTTAATTGAAGTGTACAAGAAATTTGTGTGGCAGAGTGGACACGCGGTCGCGAGAGCATCGACGTGTAAGGGCATGATGTCTTCTGTAATCCTTGTGTTGGCAATGTTCATGCTGGCTCTGCTGTTGACCCCCCAGAACCCTCCGCCCCCACCACAACACCTCGAGCGCTCCCTGCTCAGACGAGGCTCGATTAGCTGTAAGTCTGGTATTGACCTTAGCAATTCTCGCGGAGGGCCGTAGACTCCGCAGTGTCTGCCTAGTCCGCAAGGATCGTGATAGGAAACCCTCATCGGCAGATTGTTGAGCGCCAGCTCGCCGTCCTTCAGAAGACGCTCCACAAGCTGAGAGCTGTGGAGCACCTGACACGGCATCTCGACATCCAGCTTGTTTGGATAGAAGTCGGCGAAGGTCTCGTAGCAGCCGGAGCAGGAGGTCACGAGCATCTCAACGCCAGCCTCATCGACTGCATTAATAACCTGCTCGGCGTTTCTCTTTGCCTCCTCAAAAAAGCCTCCAACGACCAACGAGAATCCGCAGCACCCCTCCCTTTTGCCCAGAGTCATGACATCGACGCCGGCCGCGTTCAGCACCCTGACTGTAGCAGTGGCTGTGGCGCGAACGCCTGAGCGCAGAACGGTGTTGCACCCAGCCCAGTACAAGACGTTGGCCTTCTTCTTGAGGAGATTCTCTGGCAACGTTTTCATCCCTCTTGCTCGTAGCTCTTCAGATGCTCCCATAGGATTCCCGTATTCCGTGATGTTCTTAAGGGCTGCTTTTGTAGATTCGGGAGCCAAACCCTCTTCAGCCATCATTCCACGAGCCTCCAGTATTGCTTCGTCAAGACGCAGATCTGGAATGCACTGGGCGTAGCAGAGTCCGCAGAGAGTGCAGGAGTAAAGAATCTCGGCTAATTTCTTCGATGGTTTGAGATTGCCTCTCGTGAAACCTCTCGTCAGAAGGTATCTTCCTTTCGCGGACCAGGTTTCCACGTGATTAAATGTCGGCGATACGGTACAATATCCGGTGCAAACTTTGCAATCCCTGCACTGGGAAATCATCTTGTCTAGGAACAGCGCCTCTATGACGGAGGCTAAATTTTTTGGAGACCTCTCAACGCTACACATCGTTTTCTTTAGCTTCTGTATAGTCTCTTCGGTCTCCCTTGCTCTTTGATTGAGCCTCTCGTCAAACGCGGTGATGTCTGGGGGAGGCACCGTGTCCAAGATTATGCCCCCATGCCCTTTCATTTTGTTGAACTTCTGAAGATCAGCGTTTCTTCCCCTTTGAACAACACCAAAACCTTCCTCCTCCGCCAATTTCTCTATCTGAGCAATCTCGTCTTCTGATATGGCTTTGACCACCAGATCAAGGTTCGAATATATTGGATCTTCGAAGATGGTTTCAAATGAGTAAACATAAAGATCCTCGGGACTAGTCAAAACCCGTTCGGGACCAACTATTTTTTCGACTTTCTTGACAAACCTATCTTTTCTAAACATCATTTTCTAACACTTATTAAAACTTAAAAACCCTATGCACTGGACGGTTTAGTTACATACATAGATTGGTTCTCTTTACGGAAAATCCTCAGAACAAATTTATTTTAATGGTGGCAGGAGAAGATTCCAACCGATCAAAAACCTCTAAAACTACTCAAGGACGCAAAAAAGATGGAAAAGAGGCTACTATTCCTTAGCTTTGAAGAATCTGTAGAAGACTCTGCTGTCTTCCAGCTCAACTATTTTGAGCCTAACCCTGTCTCCGATTTTGAGGTCTTCGTATTTCGCATCGTCGATTCTGGCTGTAATCAGCAGCGCGCGCGACAAAGCCCAGTGGAGCGCCAAGCATCATCTCGGTGAAAGCGTAAAGTTCACCTTCTGTTCCTAAGTCAACCCATTCTAGCTCGTCTGAAAGGCAGTTGGGACAAACGATTCTGGGAGGCCATAGAAGTTGGGCACATCTTTTACATTTGGTTGTTGTTAGGCGTCGTTCCTTAAGATTCTTAAAAAACTGGCTTATTCGAGTGTATTTTTCATCCTCAAGTGGATAGAAATCCAGCATAGACGGTAGTTTTATTGTTTCTGGCCGCGCGCGCGTAAAACAATGTCCAGAAAAAGCATTGCAATACATTGACGCTGAAGAAGCTGCGTACTACAGAAAAAGGGCATTCGCCAAGCTTTTTGAGAAAGCAGCGGTGGCTCTGAAACCCTTCCCAAGATAGAGGTTAGAACCATGAAACAATTATTCGGCTATGCCGGAAAGGATTTGCGTGTCAACTTGACTAATAAGAAGATGTTAAGGCAAACATTAAGGGAAGACATCGTTGATAAATTCATCGGATGCGTGGGCTACGCTGCGAGAGTTCTTTGGGAAGAGCTCAAACCAGGTATAGACCCACTAGGTCCCCAAAACAAGCTGATTTTTGCAACAGGTCCACTTACAGGGACACTTTGCCCATGTTCAGGTAGTCACGAAATTTGTACTAAGTCGCCGCTGACGGGAGCTTGGGCAGAATCGCATTCCGGAGGTTTCTTTGGTCCTAAGTTAAAATTTTCTGGTTTTGACTTTGTGATCTTGGAGGGAAGAGCAGAGAAGCCAGTTTACTTATGGGTGCATGACGGAGAAGCTGAAATCAGAGATGCGAAGGAACTGTGGGGCAAAACCGTACATGAAACCACAGAAGTTGTTTTGGAAGAGATCGGTGACCCTGAAGCTTCTGTGGCGTGCATCGGGCCTGCAGGTGAAAAACTTGTAAGATTCGCTGCCGTGATGAACGATAGGGACAATGCGGCTGCTAGATGTGGGACTGGCGCAGTTATGGGTTCTAAAAAAATTAAAGCCGTAGTAACGAATGGTATTCAAGAAATTCCTATAGCCCAGCCTGAGGAATTCGATAAAGCTGTAACAGAAGCTGATGAAGCGCTCAAAAAGAATATGCCTAACATACATACGATAATTCCTCTTGGAACGATTGGGTTAGTAAACATTTATAATGGCCAAGGAGCCTTACCAACAAAGTATGGTCACACAGCTTATTTTGAGAACGCTGAAAAAATCTCCGGAGAAACATTAGCAAATACGTTTTTAGTAAAAAGACGTGCTTGCTTTGGCTGCTCAATGGGGTGTGATCGATACTCAGAGGTGAAATCTGGTCCTTGGGCGACGCCTCCTCATCAAGGCCCTGAATATGAAACCGTAGCTATGCTTGGTTCATTGTGCTTGCACGATAATCTTGAGGCAATTATAAGAGCCAATTATCTATGTAACAATATGGGTTAGATACTATTTCAACAGGCAACTTAATCGCATTTGCTATGGAATGTTATGAGAAAGGTTTACTTACAATCGCCGATACAGGTGGCCTTGAACTTAGATGGGGAGACAGTGCAGTTATAGTAAACTTGATAGAGAACATAGCTAAACGTGAAGGCTTAGGAGACCTATTAGCCGAAGGCGTAAGACGTGCCGCCGCTAAAATAGGCAAAGGGGCGGAGGAGTTAGCATTACACGTCAAAGGTCTAGAAATGCCAGCGCATGAGCCTAGAGGTGAAGCTAAGTCAACAGCCCTTTTGTATGCCACATCTCCGAGAGGAGCATGCCACATGCATCCTTACTGGACAGGATCATGGGACTTCAATAAGTGGACAGGTGGCCTTATAGAGCTTGGTCTTCCATGGCCGCCTCCAGATAGATTCGCTGAAACAGGTGTAGGAAAAGGCTTAGCCGTAAAACTTCTAATGCTTCATGGTCTTATCCAAGACATAACAGGGGTCTGCAGATTTCCAGCATTAGGAAAAGAAGATGACTGCATAACCCCCAAGAGATATGCAAGGATGCTCTCAGCGCTTACTGGTCGTGAAATCAACCAATTTGAATTAATGAAAATTTCGGAGAGGGTATTAAATCTAGAAAAATGCTTCAATGTCAGAGAAGGCTTTACAAGAAAAGATGATACACTTCCCAAAAAAATGAAAGAACCCATAGCAACAGGTCCCACGAAGGGCCAAGCTGTCACTAATTCTTGACGGCATGCTTGACGAATACTATGAAGCTTGCGGATGGAACAAGAAGACAAGTACACCGACGAGGGAAAAACTCGAGGAACTAGGACTTAAAGATGTAGCCGATGAGTTGGCAACGATGGCAAAAACTCCATAAGTTTATTTGTAACTCTATCTTTCCTCCTTGATTTTCATTAATAAGTTGCGCGGTTACATTGGTAGAGGTAACTTTACATTATGGTCATCCACTGACAGAAATTACAGGTAAGGCTAGGGAAGAAGTCACTGTCAAGAAAGGGTCAACCGTATTATCCTTACTAAAAAACCTTGCAACTAAATATGGGGATGTCTTCAAGGATCATGTTTTTTCGAATTATGAAAGAGATCAAGTGAATAAAGGCATAATCATTTCGTTAAATGCAAAAACCATATCTGACGAAACAAACAAAATTAAGATCGAGAAAGATATTTTCATAGGAATATTTCGCCCTGCAGGCGGGGGATAACTAGAAAATTTTGAAAAGTGGATGATGCCTAGTCTTTGATCTTATTCCAAATCTCCTGGCATTATAAGCGATTATGGCATCAGCCATTGCACATGCTGGAAAAACTGCTTCAGCGCCTTCTATCGGTCCATATAAAACAAAATCTGCACCTAGAGACTGGGTGATTAAGCAGGAACCTGCCAGACATGTACTATAAGCATAGGGACCCATTTCTTTTTTCGCTTTCTTCCATGTTGTTATAGCGTTTGCAGGCCCGCATCCTACAGGAAATCCATATTCACCTTTGATGATATATATCGCTCTTGCTGATAGACCTATGCTTGGTACATCTAAGACGGCAGTGTCAACGAGAACGTTACGTATTCCGGCTTCATTTGCGGCTTCCAAGAGGCTCTTTTGTCCATCGTAGCCCTTTAGAATCTCTATTCTTCCCTCTACCCAAACGTTTTTCGGATTATAAGTCATAAGAACGCACGACTCTGCTCCGATCTCTTTGAGGGACGCTATTTCACCTGACTTAACGGCGTAATCTATCGAATTGTATATCGCTCTTTTTAAGAGTCCGTTTTCTGCTAAATGTCTCATTACCGGAATTCTCACAGCAGCCGAGGGGCCGTCTACAAGAAATGGGGATTCCGTTATTGCTGACACAAAATCAACATATCTGTCTAGAGCCTCAACTGTAGAGCCCACAACGTCAATGATCACCGGGTTTCCAGTCTTATCAGACATTTCTTCCTGCTTCTTAAGTAAAGTTTCAGCTTTAGGCTCGTCGAATTCACCCTTCATCGCGTCAGTGACGATCTTATGTTTATCATAGAAAATGCTTCCTATCAAAACTGTTGGATACTCACCTGGTTGTCCACCTACTTTTACTCCAGCTATGTCGAAGACTTTTTGTTCCGTTTCAAATTTAAACATCCATTTCAAATCTCCTGAAATATTCTTTAACTGACGGAAATCTGTTTAAATCTTTATGTGGAATAAACATAGCGTTAGCAAACTCTGAACGGAAATCGGATCAACTGTGAGCTCAAGATAGCGGATTTTCTTCGATAACGTCTCAGCGGTTTTCCTCGCTTCCCTTGAGATTAAAGCCATTTTGGCGCCAGTTAATGCTGTGTTGCCTACAGACTTGATTTTCTCCGTTGGGACATCGGGCACTAACCCTATTAACTTCGCGCTTTCAGGATTAATATAACTTCCAAAGGCGCCTGCAATGAGGACCTGATTGAGATTCTTCCTCTTCACGTTTTTTTTCTTCATTGAAATCCTGCATCCTGTGAATATTGCGGCCTTGGCCACCTGTATCTCATTAATGTCTTCTTGTGTAACCGTTATCTCTCTGCCCGTTGCAGTTTCGTTCTTCCATGTTAGAACAAATTCTACGTTGTTATCAATGATTTTTAATCGAGGTGTTTTCATATTCATGGTAAATCGTCCTCGCCGATTTATAATTCCACACTTTGCCATTTCAGCTACAACGTCAATCATCGCAGACCCGCATAACCCCCTTGGTTCTGCGTCACCTACTGTTTCATACTCAACTTCATAGCCTGAATTTGGGTTGATGTGCACTTTTTCTATCGCCCCCGTCACAGCTTTCATCCCATGTTTGATGTGGACTCCCTCAAAGGCGGGTCCCGAAGCGCAGGAGCAAGATAAGATGTCCTCTGAGTTGCCGACAAAAATTTCTGTGTTTGTTCCGATGTCCAGAAGTAAGGAAAGTTCTTCTGATTCATAAATTCCGCTGGACAGGACGTCTGCAACAGCGTCCGCGCCAACGAAGCCTGTTATAACTGGTAAGACGTGAACGTTGCCCTCTGGATGTATTTTGATGTTTACTTCCTTGGCTTTAACGTCTATTGACCTCCTTGCGGCCGGTGTAAAGGGTGAGAGGGCCACGTATTTCGGTTGAATGCCTAGGAAAAAGTGGTGCATCGCTGTGTTTCCAGCGATTGTGGCCTCATAAATGTTGTTAGAATCAACACCCGCTTGGGCGCATGCGTCATGTAACACATCGTTTATTCCTTTGAATGCCAGTCTCTGTAAGGTTCCCAGTTTTTCTTTACCAACCGTAGCAAAGGTAATCCTTGATATAACGTCCTCACCATGGATAACTTGGGGGTTTTCAATAGAACCTACGCCGCGCGCGCGTCTTTATGCTCGATGTTAACGGCTTTGAGGTCTACGACCTGGGCGTAGATGTGCCGGCGCAGAAGTTTGTCGAAAAGATAAAGGAGACTGGTGCCCCTATTGTTGGCTTAAGCGGGTTTCTGGCGCTAGCTTTTGATTCTATGAAACAAACAATAGAAGCCATAAAAGATGCTGGTCTGAGAGACAAGGTAAAGGTCATGATTGGCGGTGGTCAGATTAGCGAGCAGATAAGGAAGTATACCGGCGCTGATGCCTTTGGTAAAGATGCCATGGCAGGAGTGTCCTTGGCTAAAAAATGGGTCGGCGCTGAGTAAGAATCCTTATGGGAGAATTTGCAGGAGGTAATAAAAATGGAAAAGAAATGGGAAAAGTTATCACCAGATGAAAAGCAGGAGGAGATGTTTCAAAGGTGGCTTTCGCCACCGGGCGTAAAGTTTGCCAGCCCCAAAGCCGAGAAGGCGTACAAGGAAAGGGTAACCAGAATAAAAGATGCTATTCAGTTAAAGAAATTACCGGACAGGGTGCCAGTCTTTATAGTTCCTAGCTTTTTCCCCGCTGCTTATTCCAGAATGACCCCTCAAGAAGTCATGTATGACTACGACAAATGCTACAAGGCTTGGAAAAAATTCTACTTGGACTTTGATGCGGATGAGCACGGTGGCTGCGTAGCGCCTGGCCCGGGAAGGTTCTTTGATATTCTTGACTACAGGTTATATGCCTAGCCTGGCCATGGAGTTTCCCCCAATCATACATACCAGTGCCTTGAAGGCGAATACATGAAGGCGGATGAATATGATGCCTTGATTCAGGACCAATCAAATTTCTACAGTAATGTCTACGTGCCGCGCATATTTGGCGCCTTAGAGCCCTTCAAACAGCTCCCTAATCTCACTAGCATAACCGAAATGTATGGAGCTGGCTTTGGTTTTAGACCATATGGTCTGCCCCCGGTTCAAGCCGCCTATAAGGCCCTTTTGGAAGCTGGGAGTGAAGTCTTGAAATGGGTAGGAGTTATGGGTGCCTTCGATAAGGAGATGACCGAATTAGGGTATCCGCACGTGCTCCCCGCATTTACCAAGGCACCTTTTGACGTAATTGGCGACACCCTTAGGGGCACCAAAGGGATAATGCTGGATATGTACCGGCAGCCCGATAAGCTCCTCGAAGCCATGGAAGCAATAACACCACTCTGGATTAAGACAGGGGTATCCGCGGCCAAGGGGGCCGGAAATCCGATGGTGATGATACCTATGCATAAAGGTGCTGATGGTTTCCTCTCCGATGAGCAGTTCAAGACCTTCTACTGGCCTACCTTTAGAAAGGTCCTCATGGACTTAATTGATGAGGGATGCGTCCCGTTTCCTTTTGTTGAGGGGAGCTATAACACGCGTCTGGAAGTTATCCGGGACTTACCTAAAGGCAAGGTTATATGGTTGTTCGACCTGACAGATATGGCTAAAGCGAAGGAAATACTCGGCGACGTTGCCTGCATCGGCGGCGGCATGCCCCTCACCTTGTTGACCATAGGCACTCCCCAGCAAGTGAAAGATTACGCCAAGAAACTCATCGATACTGCCGGCAAAGGCGGTGGTTATATAATGAGCAATGGGGCGTTCTTTGATAATGTAAAGCCAGAAAATCTAAAGGCGATGGTAGACTTCACCAAGGAATACGGCATATACAAATAGATCGACGCGCGCTATCCTCAGAATTCTTGCGGATCCAGCAACAACAGCATGTCTCTTACAGTTGCAGAGTGTACAACTTTTACTTTTTTGTATCTGACGTTTACTTTGATCAAATCAGACCTTGTCAAATATCAACATTCTGGACTGAAGAAACTCAGAAACCAAGCCTTTTCTTCAAATTGCCGCGCGCGCGGTGGTGCAAGCGTGTCCACTTCCTTGAATATGGCCTTCTTCAGTTCTACCCTTTCCGGCGCAGCCTCGACTGTGAAGTCGACATCTGAAACCGCCTCTTTCAAATCCAGTGTCGGATGGATTCTGTTCAAAGTTTCAACAACTTGTTCCTCTGTCAATTTGCCTTTGCTCTGAAACTTCTGCAAACTCTTCTTGATGATCGCCATGCCATTGTCCAAGAAACGCTGCTCTACATCTCTCAAACCAACTTTGTACTCGCCTTGAGCGGCAATCTGGCATATGCCATCTCCCATTAAGCCAGTGGCTAAAACCGCTATCTTCCTGACTTCCATAATCGTCACCATGTCTCGTGTACTTTCCTGCTGTCACTTATAATTTTATTGTTGTGGATTCGCCTTTTCTTACCGAAAATTTCGGTGGTTAACACGCCCGTTTTGACTCTAATTCTGCCCTTCAGGATAGAATTCTTATATGAATGTCTACAAAATAAACAATGTACCTTACTTTGCTTTGTTGGAAGATGCATCAAATGAGAAAGACAATCTTCAAAAAACTTGAAGCTAAAGGACTAATAACTAACTATAACCGTTTTAGAAAAAATCTGCCTCGAAAAATTCCCAAAAAGGTCTTTGTCTGGGATGAAACCCTGAGAGAAGGTGAACAGACTCCAACGGTTTTCCTGACTTACGTTGAGAAGGTTAAGCTCGCTAAGATGATGGATGAGATGGGTGTGGCCATAATAACTGTTGGTATTCCCGGGTTTTCAGAGGAGGATAAAAAAGATGTCAGAAGAATCTCAAATGAGAGTTTTCAACAGGCAAAAATCGTCGCTTCAGCCCGCATAATTCGAGATGAC